>Ga0326727_10023282_pt1 | contig 11837 bp, 10 predicted proteins | sample MB2enrmetagenome_FD_207643 | JGI IMG/M metagenome (GOLD analysis project Ga0326727, IMG submission 207643) | Lab enriched peat soil microbial communities from McLean, Ithaca, NY, United States - MB29MY | ecosystem: Environmental > Terrestrial > Soil > Wetlands > Peat | place: USA: New York... | reverse complement strand
AATATGAATGGATTTCTCGTTTCCGGGAGAACGTCGCCCAGGTCGAAGGAACTAACCAGCCGATAGCGGAAGCCCAGTTTCTCAAATGCGCGGCAGTAAGCCATCCGGATCGTCGAATTGGCATTCGATTTGCCGGCCACAAATCCCTCGCGAACCACCATCACGAACGTGTACGGAGCATCCTCCGGACCGCCCCACACGTTGTCGGGCAGCAGCGGCTTCGAGCGAGCCGGCTTAATGAAACGTCGCGCTAAGCACCGTGCTCGTGAGATGACCATGTTTGTTCCCGGCGATCGATTCGACCATGCGCCGCAGGCCGTCCGCAAGCGTGACCTCGGGCCTCCAACCCGGTAGTTTCCCTACCATTGGCGTGATTGGGGTGCTTCCCTGGCTCGTACCCGGGACCACTCGCGCTCCGGTCAGGTCGCCGACCAACCAAGCCATTTCGATTACCTTGCACCACTCGAAGCTGGTCACGTCGTAGATCCCTGCTGCCTTAGCCGCCATGGCTCGGTGAAAGGCAATGCAGGCGTCATCGATGTGGATGAACTGGCGCTGCTCCTGCCCGTCGGTGAGCATGTTAATCTCGCCTGTCATGACCGCTTGCCAGACGAAATCGGCTATTACGTGACTGCGTTCGGAAACTTTCTCCAGCGGGCCGTAAACATTCCATAGCCGCACGCGGACGCCTCCAAGGAGCTTGGTCCACGTCTCTCCAAGTCTCTTGGTCACTCCGTAGACTGTGTCGCACTCCTCTGCCAGCTGGCTGGACACAAAAAGAAACGGAACCGCGGTTTGTCGCAGTTGCCCAAAGACGTTCAACATTAGAGCGACATTCCAGTCGAACTGGCGGAGCTGAACATCCTCGCGGTAGAGGTATTTTGCTCCGCCGACATCCCATGCGAGGAAATAGACTCTGTCTATGCCAGTCAGATCCAACGCCGCGTAGCGTGCGTCTTCGGCAGGTCCGCGCTTGACGTCGAATTCCGTGACTGTCTCCCCAATTCGCCTCAGGTAGGAACAGAATGGCTTACCGACAAAGCCGTCAGAACCGATGACAAGGTTATTCATATAGTCTGGTTTGGAGATGGCGTGTTCCGCACTCAGGCGGACAAGCCGCTCATTTGTCGTCTGGCAATTCGCAGTATCCAAAGGAAATAGAATGCCGAGGTGAACGTCCCGGCCACCACGACACCAACAGGGCCCCAACAGTAGCTCCCCAGTAGATTCGCGATGATCCCCAAAACGGCGGTGAGAATCTTTGGTGCGATGAGAATGCCGGTGCGTGCGCCGCACATCAACTGCAGCGTCGCGAATTGGCCGGTTGCGAAGAGTCCTCCGCTGAGCGTCAGGAGCGGCAGAAGGGGAGCGCCGGTTCTGTAAGGGGCAGCTGCCAGCAGGGACAGAATCAGCCGGCCAAGGCAAACTGCGAGAAGCGTCGCCAGCAAAGTTCCCGCTAGCGACAACGAGATGACGTACTTCAGCACGCGCCATACTCGCTCAAGATCGCGGGATCCTCCGTTACCTACCCTCGCGAAGAGGATCGGCGAGGCCACCCATGTGACATAACTCGTAATCAAAATGATCGGCGAGTAGCCAAGTTGATATAGCACCTGGTAGACTCCGACATCGGCACGTTGCCGGAAGAATTCGAGGGCCCATCGGTCCGAAGCGGACTGAGCCCAGGTGAATAGTCCCCAGGTGGCAAAGGGCCATGAGTACTGCCAGTATTGCCTGACCCTCTGCCGGACCGCGCTTATGTCAGTGACGCGCCAGCGAATGCGGGACACAATGGTTTTCCAGAAGAAAGTAAGTTGGGATGCCATCACCAGCACAGCGCCTGCGCAGTAGGCGCACATAGACATGAGGCTGTCTGGCATAAAGAACACCGCCAGACCAAGAGGAAGGAGAGCGCGCATCCACTGCCCAAGTGCCTGGTGCCAGGCCACGACGTTCCGTTCCCGCGCGGCATTCTGTATTGCGTCGAGAATGCTGTTTGTCCCTGCGAGCCAGGACAGGAGTGCAGACACGAGCATTAAGTGAAGCCATCTGGGCGCGAGGTGAAACAGGAGCAGTCCTGCAGCGCTGCCGAGAGCGACAACTAACAATGTTGCGCCGAGGAAAAGGACTCCGATTGCCTGTAGAAAGGACTGCGTGTGATCGGCTTCGCGTGATGCAGCAAGGAAGCGCTGGCCCGAGGCTGCCACTGGTGCGAGGACTACCAGTTGCGCCAGCGTCGCTGCCGTTAGCGCGAGCGCCAGCTCACCGTAGGCCGTCGGACCGAGTAGTCCGGTGAGAATCCTTACGCCGAAGATCCCACCTGCAGCGGCGGCAATCTGACCCCACGCCACCCCGAACATCTCCGTGAACAGATGCCGCTTGTCTCGAAGCGCCCTGACGGTCTCTCCGGCGCCTCGAATACCCCGGAAGACTGCTGGGGCGTTGTCGTCTGAAACTGGCCCATGAGGTCCCTCATGAACTTGTTTTTCGAGAGTCTGCGGGTTCACAGGTCGAGGGGCGCCTACGCCTTAACAGCAATAACCGTACAACCGTCCCAACTTGCCTTGCGTCGGTTCGGGGTAGATTGGCAGCGCGAGTACCGGAGATGCGGCGGCTTCCGCGCGCTCTGGGGCCTTTGGAACTCAGCGTCGCAGGGCCGAAGATGGGGAATAGGCGACAAAGTTCGTCGTTCTGAACTGCTCGTAGATCTCGCTATAACGTGCTATCTCGGCCCAGTATCCTCCAGGTGTTATCCGCGCTATCCGCATGCCGCGGCTCGAGAAGAGATAATAGAAATCCTGAACAAACGTACGCGTATCTATGTTGCAGCCACCAAACTCAAATGTGACATTTCTAATGGCGTTCTTCTGCAGCATCTCGGCCGCACCCGCCAGTACGTCCAATTCGTGTCCTTCTACGTCTAGCTTCAGCAAGTCGATTCGGTCAATGTTGCGTTGACTGCAATAACCGTCGAGTGTTTCGATGTGGACGAGCTCGGAGAAGGAGAAGTCGATGTTGAAGTGGTCGAGCCGTCGTTTGGTGAGCGAAGCTAGCCCAGAACCGCTCGTATCGGCAAAGATAGGCCGGTCGCGGACTTCTTTCCCCAGGCCAAAATTGTTAAGCGTGACGCCCTGAACACTTCCTGCGACGTCGCAGAGGACGGAATAAGAAGCCTTGCTCGGCTCGAAGCAATGGATGTCGCAGGCGTGCAGAGGAAGAAGCTCCACGCACATCCTGAGAAATTGACCCCTGTTTGAACCGGCGTCGAAAATGACAAGCTCGCCGCGATGGTCCGCCCGCCTGAGCCGCCGGAGAACCGAGGCTTCACCACTTGTGTTCACGTCGCAACCGGTGCCAATCCCCATTAGATAGTCTGCCGTTCGAACGCCGTCCTGTAGACATCTTTGCGCGATCCGGTTAGCTGCAAGCTTCGCCGCGGCGCGAGTCAGGAATGACTTCATGGCTGCTGTTAACGCCGTGTGGGATCGGGCCGGAAAGGTTGCCACGGCCATTCGTGTGAGCGCTTTTCGGGAGCAGCGATCCATTCCGACGCGCCCCTACTCCCCGTGCTGCTGATAATAGCCGTGGCGGTAATACCCGTAATACGAATACCCGTCCGACGACGAATTGCGCTTCATCTGGTTCAGCACGACGCCGATCACGTGAGCGCGAATGCGATGCATTGCACTGATCACGGTGCTCACGGCCTTGCGTTTGGTTTCGCCGGCGCGGCTGATGATGAGCACCCCATCGACGGCGGTGGCCATCTGAAGAGGCTCGGCGAAACCAAGCACTGGCGGAGCATCCAGAATCACCAGATCGTAGTCCTGCCCGAATTCGTCCAGGAGTTCGCCGAGGCGCGGGCCGATCAGGTCGGCGGCGCGGTGCGAAGGCGGTCCGGCGGGCAGCACGTCGAGGTCCGGCCGACCTTCCACCTGCAACACGGCCTCTTTCCAGTTGGTCTGGCCGGTGAGGACGGTCGATAAGCCCAGCTTCGAGGACTCCAGTCCGAACTTCGCGTGGACGCTCGGCCGGCGCAGGTCGCCATCCACCAGCAGTGTCTTCTTGCCCTGTTCGGAGTGGGCGACGGCGAGGTACACACATGCGGTCGTCTTCCCCTCGGCCGGCGTGGCACTGGTAATCAGAATGGACCGCAGGCGCGAGTCGAAATCGGACAGGATGATGGTATTGCGCAGAGTGCGAACCGCTTCTTCAAAGCCGGAAATGGTGCGATAGTAGCCCCGGCCGTTGGAACGGTAATCGCCGTTGCCGTTTCCATTGGCGCCGGCACTGGCGACGAGGGCGGTTTCCGTTGTCGCTGGCGCAACAATCAGATTCAGCCTGGCGAAGTTGCGCACCATGGGCAGAACGCCGATGACATCCGTGCCCAGAAAACGGCTGACCTGTTCAGCATCGCGCACGGTGGTGTCGAGCGAATCGTGCAGGACGGCGGCGCCGACCGCCAGCAGCGTCGAAAACAGAAACGCCAGCAGCAGGTTCAGCTTCATGTTGGGGAAGACCGGCTTCAGACCAGGACGGGCGACATCGGCGATGCGGATATTGTTGTTCTGAAAGCCGGCGTTAATGTCCGCTTCCTTGATTTTGCGAACCAGCTCGTCGTAGAGGGTCTTGTCCGCCTCCGCTTCGCGCTTCAGTTCCTGATACTCGAAGGAGCGAGAGTTGAGACGGTCGGATTCCGCCTTGGTGTCGGCCACTTCCCGCTGGAGCATCTGCTCGCGATTCAACGCTTCGTGATACTCCACTTCGATGCGGCTGGCGACGTTGCGGCGCGAGTCGTCAAACTGCTTCTGCACTTCGGCGAGTTCGGATGCGGCCTTGCGGTATTCGGGGTGGTTGGCTCCGAAGGTGGACTTCACTTCGGCAAAGTGCTGCTGGGCTTCGTTGAGGCGCTCGTTCAGTTTGGCCAGCGCTTCGCCCTGAGAGGAGACCTGCGCGGCTTCGAGCGAACCGGATTTCATGGAATTCCAGGCTGCTTCCTTGCGCACACGGTCGGCCTGGGCGTTGGTGTATTCGGTGTTTAATTGCAGGAGGCGCGCGGAAAGGATGTTGGTTTTCTCTTCGGGATTGATGACGTTGAGTTCCTTCTCAAACTGCGCGAGCGCGAGGCTGGACTTCTCCATCTTGGCCTTGAGCTCGTCGAGCTGCTTCTCCATGAAAGACGAGAGACTGGCGGAAGACCGAATGCGAATGTTGTAGGTGTGAGCGAGATAGGAGTTGGCGATGGCGTTGGCGACGTCGGCGGCGAGCTGGGAGTCGGCGGAGCGATAGGCGATGAGCAGCAGATAGGTGTTCGGCGGGCGGGTGACCTTGAGGCGTTTGAGCACGACCGGCGCGCGGCTGACTTCCTGGATTCTCGCCTCGCTGAGGCCCTGGAGCTGCCCTTCGCGTTCCAGCAGGTTGTACTGCTCGGCGACGGGCCGCAACACCGCGTCGGACTGTATCAGCTTTACCTGCGTGGCAAGGAACTGATCGGCGTCGTTGGGCGCGGCGGAGCGGTTGGCATCCTGGCCGATGACTTCCGAGGGCGCCTGACGGTCCACATCGACGGAGGAGGTGGATTCATAGATGGGCTGCAGTCGCGAGGAGACGATGAAGGTAGCGGCGACGCAGGTCGCCACAAAGGCGGCGATCTTCCAGAGGTGCCGACGTAGAATCCAGAGATAGTGCGAGAGAGGGACGGCAGGGGCTTCGGCCTCGAGCTCCTGCTGAGGCGGCGCGGTCATGTAGTAGCCGGGAGCGGGCACTCCCGGCGACTGCGGAACGATGGCGGGAAGATTGGTGAATTCGCGCATGGGTTGTCAGCGAACGAGGGTATATATGAGCGCGCCGGCGAGGCCGGTGCCGACCAGAAGGGACATCTTCATGGCGCTCATGGTGTTCCGGCGGCCGGAGTTATCGGGTATATAGAGGATGTCGTTGGCGACCAGGGGCACGTCCTGGGCCTTGCGGTCCATCACTTTCTTCAGTTCGATGGGGATCTCGTTCTTGCCCCCCGTGCCGCCTTCGCGGCGATAAATGTAAGCGACTTTACCGGCGTAGGGTTCGAGGCCTTCGGAGAGGGCGAGAGCTTTGAGGATGCTGCTCTCGGCGCCATCCTGAATCGGATATGCGCCGGGCTTTTTGACGTTGCCGACGACGAAAATACGGCCGGCTTCGGGAACGCGGATGTCCTCGCCGCCTTCGAGGCGGATGTTGAATTCGGGGTCGGCATCGCGAATGAGCTTCTGAACCGGGATGCGCTGGACCAGGGATGTGGTCGTGCCATCGGGCATGGTCTGCGGCCGGCTGACGAGAATCTCGGCTCCCGCGTCTTCGGCGAGACCGCCGGCGCGGGAGATGGCGTCAAGCAGAGTGACAATGCCGGTAGCCTGAAAGGTCAGCGGCTGCCTGATGGCGCCCACGACGCTGATGGGACGGCTGCGGTATTCGACGACGGAGACGGTGACGATGGGGTCAACGAGGATCTGTTCCTTGGACAGCGCGTCGGCGATGGCGTTCTCGAGATCCGCCGGATAGAGGCCCGCGGCCACGATGCGCTGCTTGAGCATGGGGAGCCGGATGGTGCCATCGGCGGCCACGCGAATCGTGCGGGTCAGCTCGGGCGAATCGTAAACCGAGATACCCACGAGGTCGTCGCGGCCGATGCGCTCCTGGGGAAGGTTGGAAGTGTCGTTGAGGGCGGTTGCGCCGGCGCCAACGCGGGTGGGAAGCTGCGGCTGCTGCTGGGCCGGAGCGCAGAAAGCGGCAAGGGCGGCCAGAACGATGAACTTCTTCACTGCTGTACTCCGTTCGCGGACGCGGCGAAAGACAAGGGCTGGATCCATTCCCGCTCGATCTCGGCGGCGACCGAGCGCTGCAGAAGCGAGACGGAAACGACCAGACGAAACTGGTTCTTCAGCTCGACGACAATTCCTTCAATACCGGTAAGCGGACCGTTGACTATGGCCACCCTGCGGCCGACTTCGAGAAAGGGCCAGGGCTGGGCGCGGACGCCGGAAGTGCAGATGGCGCGGATGGCGTCGATTTCGGCATCGGCGATGGGGACCGCAGTGCGGCCGGAGCCGATGACGCGGACCACGCCGGGGGTGCTGACCACGGGGACGGCGCGGTGAGGGTCGAAGCGGCAGAAAACGTATCCGGCGAAAAGCGGGAGGTCGAGCTCGCGGCTGCGATCGGACCACTGGCGACGGCTTTTGTACACGGGGAGGAATTCCACGAGGCCGCGGGTGCTCAGGTGTCTCGAAACCTTGAACTCGCAGTTGGAGCGCGTGTAGACGGCGTACCAGCGCTCCGCGCCGGAAATCGCGGGTGAGAGGCCTGCGGTGTCAACTGCGGTCTCAGCCATGCGGGAGAGCAGTGCGGTGGCCATGGCGGTTATCCTTTCGTGCCGTTGCCGACGGTGGCGATGCGGTCGGAAAGCTGATCGATCTTGCGGTCGATGGTGCGCATCTGAACGCGGAACTCCTCCATGCGAGCGCTGAGCAGGTCGTCGCGGTTGGTGCCGTTCAGAAGGACGCGCATGGCTTCGCGGGCGAGATCGGAAACGCTGCGGGCTCCGGAGACGGCGCAGAGGTGCTTGAGGCCGACGTACTCGTCGTCAGAGAGCCGGATACTGATCATGCGGGAGCGGGGTTTGTAGACGCTCATAATTGCGGCAATATAGGGCCGGCGTCCGCGCCGGGGACGCAGGGGTATGGCTCCAGTAGAAGCCGTTTTGTCAGAAAGCTCCGCCGTCTTCAGTCCCAGGAAGCCAGGCCATTCGGCCGCTTCTGAGAACTTACTAACCGGTGCGCACCAACGCGGTATTACTCCTGTAATACGACGGCGAGTGACACACGAAATCGCCAGAGAGCGATATTCGTTTGCGCGCCAGTGTCCCGCCTCTCGGGCGGGCCAAAAAGAACAACCCGGGAACTTAGCGAGCCCACTCCGAACGGGCTGCCGGGGTACTAAGAGTAACCACTGATTTTCGAGTCGAGTACGACATTTGCATCGCCGAGCGTCAAGCAGAAATCCACACGTGAATTGCTGAAGATTTTCTGGAGAACCATGCCGTGGAAATCTTTCTCAAGCCCGCTCAGGATGTTGCGGCCAGACAGGGTTTCCGGCCCTCTCGCCGCTACCCGCATAGCCCCTAAGTCCTCCCCCTGGTCGCGCGTGGCACTACCCCACACACGCGCCCGCCATATTCGTCGGAGTGTTGTGCTGCGAGGTCGTTGAAGTTCTCATTAATTCGTTCAGAGAGAGGCGAAAATCCACTTGTGCGGTCGATCCCGGCGGGATATGAGTAAGCCCGGTTGCGGGCAGACGGATGCGAGCAGCCGAGTCTCTTTGCGGGCATGAAGGGGTGAGCAATGAAGTGGGCATTCCGTGCCAGCGAATGATCGGCGCCCGGATTCACCAAAGCGGGCCGGAACATCCGCTGGTGGCAGCGTTGTCGCCCTTTCCTGCCCTGTGCAATTCAGTAAGTCATCAGTATGACGGCGCAGCGGTAACGCCCGGCGGGTGAGATCTGCCTGAAGGATCGCGAGAACGTAGGGGTCCGAAATGGCTCGCGCGTTGTACCCGTCAGACTGCCGACGGGATTCCTGGCCGCACGGGTCCGTGTGCAAATACACGTGTAAAACGCTCGCTCGGCGCGCAGCCGGCTCAGGAACTGACGCAAACGCCGTAAGGAGCACAGCCCGCGAAGATCATAGGTGGCACAGACTTGCCGAGAGAAGCCGCAAAACGACCCAATTGTGACTCTTTTGCCACTGTAACGGGTGAACTTGAGGGAGCAGGAGTGAACTCGGGGGAACTTGCCGAGACGTCCCCACACTGAGGGGCTGGCGCCGTGCGGCCCACTGAGGGCGCCGCGAAGGGGCCCGGGGGGCCTCCACAATCGTGCTGCGGCGCTACATTCCGGGAGGCAATATGCCGATACACCGCATATGAAGCTGTTCTCCTGGGACGAGCGGTATACGCTGGCACAGCCTCAGATCGACCGGGAGCATGAGGCGCTGTTCGCTCTGGCCGGGAAGGTGCTCAATGCCATGGAAGACGGCAGCGGCAAGGAAGTCGTCCGGGACCTCTTCGATCGCCTCATCCAGTACGTTCAGGTCCACTTTGCGCACGAGGAAGCACTGATGGACCAGCACTCGTACCCGGGCATGGGCGTGCACATGGCGGAGCACCGCAAACTCATCGCGCAGGTGACGGAGTTCCACAGGCAGTTTGAGGCCGATCAGTTTGCCATCAACACGGAGACCCTGCAATTCCTGCGCAACTGGCTGGATCACCATATCCGCCAGTCGGATCAGCTCCTGGTTGTGCACATCCGCCGACGCGAGCGGGCGCTGACGCACGCCTGACACGCCATCCACGGAGTCGAAATCAGGCCCCGGCCGACGAATCCTGATTCCCGAGCGAGCGCAGATAGTCCCGAACCGCGATCCGTCCGAAGTGGTTCGCTGCCCCCTCGGCGTCGCCGTGATACAGATCGTCCGTAATGTTCGGATCGGCTCCCTTTTGTATGAGCAACCGGACCATTGCAAGATGCCCGTCCTGCGACGCCATGTGCAGCGCGGTTATGCCCTGGCCGTGAGTGAGGCCGCCGAACGTGGCCTTCTGATTCACCAGCGCGCCGTGATCGATCAGCCACGCGGCCGTTTCCATGCGATTGCGCACCGCGGCCCAGATGAGCGGAGTGCCGCGATAAGGATCGGCGTCGAGGCGCGCGCCCGCTCGAACCAACCGGTCGAGTACCTCCGTTCGGCCGCTTTTGCAGGCCCAGACCATAGCCTCGTCCAGAACCTCCTGCGGGTCGGTTGAGGGTTGCCAATCCGGGAATCCGCTATGCGGCCGGTAAAATCCTCGCGCGGCGCACGCCTCCGGCGTCGGCGTCTTTTCTCCGCTGAAGCATTTCTCCAGGAGATCCCTGTTTCCCAGCCCCGCCGCGGCACGCAGATTCCCCGGGGCAACGGAATGGCGGCCCAGCAGATCGGCCACTTCGCGATGCCCCCAGAACAGCGCGGCAATGAGCGGAGTTCCGCCCGAGCCGTGCGCTTCCGCGTCAAGGTCCGCCCCGCTTCGGATCAATGCCTCGGCAATGGCGCATTGGTTGGAGTAAGCCGCCTGATGCAGAGGCGTCCAGCCGCGGTCGTTAGGATCGTTCACGTCCGCGCCGGCGGCGAGCAGAGAATCGACCTGCGCAAGGCCCGCCTTGGGGTCGCCCTTCGCGGCGAGGCTCACCGCGAGGTTCAGGAGCGAATTTCCATTGGTGCCGCGTTCGTGCGCGAGCCGCGGGTGATCCCGCAGCAACCACTTCAGCGCCCCGGCGTCTCCGCGTTGCAGAGCCCGAAACGCCGCAAGAAATGGCTCGGTTGCTTCCGCGTTCGATGCCGATGCGAGCACGTTCACCCGCTGGATGAGGTCGTCCCAGGCATCGAACCCATGCTCCCGTGCATAGACCAGTTGCGCGTCCGCTTCGGTAAACGGGGCCTGAAGAATCTCCTGGTCCGTGCAGCCGCTGAAACGCGGATGCCATTCGCGAATCTGCTCCAGCGCCGCCGGCCCCGCTGACTGCCGGGTACGCAAAAGACCGCGCGCCCGGTCGGTTACCCATTGCACGTCGGCGACAAAGAGCCGCGTATGCCGTGCGCGTGGAGAAGCCTCCGCATAGGCCTTCAGTTTCGTCCAGCTTGCAAACCCCTGCTCGCGCGCGACGACGAACTGGGCATCGTGCAGGGCTGCTTCCTGGCGAACGGTCGCATCGTCCACCGTGGCCCATCGCAGATGCCGATCTCGCAGCCGGGCCAGCGCATCGGCCCTTCCGGAGCGGATTGCCCGCAACAGTTCGCGGGCTTGTTTCTTTTGTTGTTCGAGATTCAGGACAGCCTCCTTCGTGTGCCTGGTCCGCATAACAGGCGAAAGAGGGTCATCGAAACGACGGCCGCCGCCGAAGTGCAGGTGGGCGCAGCCCTTTCCGCGGACAGGACGCGCCCTGCGCGCGTCTGGATCAGTTTAGCAGTGTCCATGTGCCGCGGCGCAAATTCCCGGCCATGCCTGCCCGCGTGCCAGGATAAAGAGCGAATGACGCGATTCTTCCTGATCGCGGCCGCTGTGGCCACTCTGGTGACTGCATTCACACACAGCTACTTCGGTGAGCGCCGTCTCATCGGACCTTTGGTGAGATCGAATGCCGGCATCATGTCGCGCGCGCTGGCGAAGCAGGTGGTCCGTTTCGCCTGGCACCTGACCACCCTGCTATTGCTCGGTCAGGCTCTTCTGCTCCTGAGGGCGGCGAACGCCCCCTCGTCTCCCGACCGCGCCCTGGTCATCGGCATCGGCGTGATATACCTCGGCGCCGGATTGTTCGATGCCGTCTTCACCCGCGGCCGCCACATCGGCTGGCCGATGCTCACAGCCATCGGGGTTTTCTCGCTGTTGTCCCTGGCGTGAACGGCGATGGGCGCGGGCAGACCGCGCAGAGTCATTTCCGAGGAGCAACGGCTTCCCTCTCGACATCACGAATGATCACCGGCGTCAGCTCGGCTAGTTCGGAGAGAAGGCGCACGAAGACGATGATTACGTCGGGGCCGTTGCTAACTACATTGGGCCCGTGGCTGAGAAGAATGACCGCTCCCGACACTGGCGTGCCGTTCGGCTTCAACCAGGAATAATGTGTTCCCAGACCCTCTGTTTGGGCCGGCGTCCGGTATTCGACGATTTTATTGTTTATGTACGTCAGAGTGTCCCGTGGATACGAACCGTGCGGGAAGGGCATCCCCATCCCGTCGTAAAACCTGCGGGCGGACGCCCTGAATGCTGGAAAG
>Ga0326727_10023281_pt1 | contig 11837 bp, 6 predicted proteins | sample MB2enrmetagenome_FD_207643 | JGI IMG/M metagenome (GOLD analysis project Ga0326727, IMG submission 207643) | Lab enriched peat soil microbial communities from McLean, Ithaca, NY, United States - MB29MY | ecosystem: Environmental > Terrestrial > Soil > Wetlands > Peat | place: USA: New York... | reverse complement strand
CGTTCGCGGCTCCAATGCCATCATCGCCCTGCGCTGTTACAAACTCAGCGGTCGCTTCGAAGACTTCTGGGAACGCCGGGCACACAGCGTGGGAACCTGAGCCACTCACGCCTGCGTCGTGCACCCAGCCCTCAGACTCCACGGCGTCCACCACCGCTGGAATGTGAGTGCTAACGCCGACCAGCAGACCGGCATCGCGGACCGCCTTCAGGAAGGGCTCGATCATGTCGAGTTTGCCCTGCTTGAAGAGATTGTCCACACGAATCCCGAAATAATGGATGCCGATGCAGCCGCTGGCGGCGTATTTGGCGACCGCTTCCGGTCCACCTTCACCGTTCAGGATTAGGTGCATCTTTCCGCCCTTGTCGAGGAAGCGCCGATAGAGCGCCGGGTCGAGATTCTGAACGCAGTTGATCCCGTTCGCCTGGGCCCGCGACAGCGTGTTCAGAATCTGCTCCGGTGTGTAGAAGCGCTGCATTTCGATGTCGATAAACTTCGATTGGTGGGAAAGCGCGTTAAACGGGTTGGTTCCCATGATCAGTCGGGAAATGGAATGTTTCCCGATCTGGATCTGCGGAAGCGTCTGGTCCCAAGTTCCCCAGGCGAGGTCCGAAACCGCCGCCATGGCGGGCAACGCTCCCAGCACCTTCAAGAATGTTCTGCGTGAGTTTCCCGATCTTCCGTGTCTGCCCCTCTCTTCTTCGTAGAGATTCCAGATCGTCATGCCTTCACCTGAAACAACCGCTCCGCGTACTCACGCGAGTTGCGCAGGTTCTCGACACGAGATCGCGTTATTTTCGTGGCTTTTTCGTACCACAGCTCGACGGTCAGAAGGCCGGCATAGCCGATCTTCTTCAAAAGCGCTGCCACCCGCCCGTAGTCGATGTCGCCCTCGGTGAAGTCCTCCCAGATGATACCCTCGCGGCAGTTGCGCAAGTGAAGGTTGCCGATCCTCGATCCGGCCTCTTCCAGGATGGCGACCGGATCCTGGCCACCCCGGTACACCCAGTGCACATCGATACAGAACCAGCACAAGGCCGGATTCGTGTTCTTGAACAGATGGCGCAATTCCCGCACGTTGTCGGCCACCTCAGTCCAGTGATGGTGCAGGCACAACGCCACGCCGCGTTTCAGCAGTGCTTCCCCAAGCCGGTTCAGCTCCGCCGCTTGGAGACGCAACTCCGCGTCTGTCTTGGGGGTGTAGGTGTCCCAGTCTTTCGGATTGGGGTTCACCACCAGCGCTCTAACACCGATCGGATGGGCGATCGAGGCCACCGCGGAAAGGGCGGCCGTCTCTTTCCGCGCGCCTTCCAGAGTGTAATAGTCAGCGTTGGCGTAGATCGACACCAGTTCGACACCGGCTGCCTTGAATTCGGCGACCGTTTTGTCTACGACGTCCGGGCGGAAATCCTCTAGCCCTAGTTCTGCGCGGTGGAAGCCTGCGTCGCGGGCGTTGGCCGCGGACCCAGGGCCGATCACCGAGAGCTGCGGGCGATAGCCGGCGGTGTCCCCCAGCAGCGGCAGAATCGTCACTCCTGCCAGTAGGCTGCGGCGGCTCAGAACAGCCGCATTGCATTGTCTGGCGATTGCCTTCATTTTTCAACTCCTTCTCTGGTCCTTAGATTTGCGCACACGCAATGCCTTTCCCGGCGAACCCGTAAGCGAGATGTCCTGTTCAAGCTTGTCGGCATCAACGATCCGGCCGCGGAACTCGAGCCGGCGGTCGCCGAATGCTCGGTACACCGAGACCATACAGGTGGAACTCAGTGGCTGGCCGTCGCGGCTTCGCAGGACAATAAGCGGCAGATCGGTGTAGACTACTCGGCCGTACCGGCGTGCGTAGAAAGCCACCAGCGTTGGGCTCTTCACGAGGAATCCGTAGCGCGGCAGGACCGCTTCGGGCGTGACGAAGTCGGTTGATCCGTAATTGACCGTGATCTCCACGTCGCCTCCGAAACGAGTACGCTCCACCTTGCGATCCGCGGTAAGGAACTGGTGGTCCGTCATCGGCAGCGTGGCAGTGAGGCGTCGCAATGGGCTCAGTACGTTGTACGTGTTCCGAATGAAACGGTCGTAGAAACCCCAGCGTTGGCCGCGCGCGAAGATTAGGCGCGCCTCCGAGCCTGCTTCCGGCTTGAAGTCTTGAGCCGGGTCGGCCCAGTAGCGGTGCGTCCCGAAACGGTAGACCGGCATCTCGGCATACAGAATGTGATCAAGGAACTGGTCCTGGTTGTCCGGCCCCAGCCGCTCGGCCTGGTGCGTATACAGCGATACGCAATCGCCGAAGACGAGCTCAAATAGAGGGATCACGGTCTCGGCATTGTCCGTATGGCTGGCCGTCTTTTGCCCGAGGATGCCCTCAAAGTAGTCGGCATGCGCGACGCCGGTTTCATTCCCTTCCTCGCTGCCGAACAGCAGGCCCCGGCTCCGGGCATAGTCACACAAGTCTAGCTTGAGCTGCACGTCATCGGTTTTCGTCACGGGGTGCCGCGGGTCTTCGCACACCCTCGGCGGCATGGCGAAGAGACAATCGATGAAGTAGACATCCGGCAAGAACAGGTCTAGGACTCCGGGAATGTTCTGCGGCCGCCGCGCGAGTGCCAGACTCTTCTTTTGGCAAATCAGATAGGCCTGTCCGCCGGCCCAGATGCCTCCCTTGACAAGGCTCCCGTCCCGGCCCTTGGCAATGTAGTCGTCGCTCCAGCTCGGGGCATCGCGATACATGTCGGTATAGTTGTCGTGGAGTCCGAAGAGGAAATGCAAACACTTGACGCGCCGCGAGAGTTGGATGAGCCCGGAGTTCCCGCCCGATTCCGGCGAGGCTGACAAAATATCGGGATGGGCTCCGTCATAGCCCTGGTTGATCCAACCGGCGATCACCACCATCGCGCGATCGATGCCCAGGTCCTTGTTGAAGTGTTCGGCCATCGCCGCGATGTCCTCGAAGCTGAAATTGGCCTGAATGCGCCACTGATCGGTGTCGTTATATGGGGTACGGGGCGCCCACTTGTAGATCGTGAAGGGCTTGAAGTCTGCCGCTCCGATGAGCCTTTCGCCTGCCGGGTTTTGCCGCAGTTTCTCTTCTACGGTTCGGATAAGCCCACGCTTCTTTGCGATCTCGCGATACGCCTTTGCGATCTCGACGTAGCCTCCGCGCCCCAGCGGTTGCAGGCGTGCCGAGCGCGCCTCTCCTCGCATTGCCAGCCCCGCCGTCAGCCGGTGCTGCGGGGCCCCGGAGTAATTGATGACCGGCTCGGCCTCGATCGAGTCCCAACTCATGAGCAGCGCGGACCCATTCTTGACGGCACCGAACATCGACATCGAGTAGCCAAGGCCGGTCAGGTACGGCGGCATCCGGCGCGTGAACGGCTGGTCGCCCTCCGGGCACATCTGCACACCCAGGCGCGAAGCCAACACATAGTAGTTTTCGGCTGCCGGTGGAATGACCTGCAGAGAGTCGGCGAACAGGTCCACCTCGTCTATTTCCGGGAAGCCGAAGGGCTGGAAACTGCCTTGGAAGCTATAATCGAGGGCGCCCGGCGATTCGTTAAGTCTCAGATGGAATTCGAGACCCGAGTCTGTGCCGTAGCTCAGACCGTCGGCAGTCTGAGTGATTCGTCCCACCACGTGCAATGGAACTGTGCTCTTGTCCATGAGTACGGCGCGCGGCCCCGAAAGCACCCACTGTGCGCCCGTCTGCTTGTCGAGAAGCTTGAACGAAAGATCGCTAGGCTGCAGTTCCAGGCGGAGAGCGGCGCTCTCGGTCGTGAGCGGTTGGCTGCCTGTCGGAGACGCGCCGCAGAGAGTGGGCGGCCGGCTCGTTGCCAGACAGGCGCCGTAGAGAGTCAGAAAACACAGGGTACCGAGACGAACCATCGGATCGCACCTCCTTGGTAACGGACCCCTCTCTGCCAGGAGGTCCGACATCTAGCATGCGTTTGCGCGGGCGATTGGCAAGTGGAAACGCTATCGCGCAGGGCGGTGCACGTCAATATGGATGGCTGCGTGGAGCACGAACTGAGGCATGCCAGCTTCAATCTTGTACGCGGCACATCGACACATGAGAGGCTTTCGCCGGTGTGGCCGGCGCCGACGTGCTTGACTAGAGTCAATACCCTTTTCAGATAGCGAACTGACCTCACTTTTAGGTCGCCTTCGGTCATGGAGACTCGCCCGCGAAACTGAACTACGCAGAAATGCCTCAATCAGCACGGGTCAGCTCTCCAGGCCGCTCGTGGTAATAAACGTCCCATTTCAGGTAGTTTTCAAAGGCCTCGGCCAGCACGTCGGCTGTTTGAGACTTGTTCATCACGGCGTGATGTTCAAATCCGTTCCTGCAAATGTGGCGCATTAACTTCTGTAGATTCGGCACTTCCACAACGGCACGCGCTCCGAACGTGTTCAATTCATCATCCGTATAGGTTCCTTCGCCGACGTAAGCACGTATCCTGCCCGCTGCATCATCCGTCGTGATCCGGCCATAGGTAAGGGGGCCGCCAGAGGTTCGGCCTTCCAAGGCGCCGTAAGTATTCTCGACGCCGACAACAGTCCCCAGAATTGCTGCCGTACCGATCCTCGCTTGAGGTAGGAAGCTCTTGGCCCAATTCCCACAGTGAAAAAGTACGCACTTGTTCGGGTCTTTCCCGTAATTGTTGTTCCAATCCACCAGAGCACTGGGGCTGCCGGATGCCAACTGCATCGCATACATGGTCAATTCACCCGCGGTATCCACCTCGCACGCACTCGGAATCATCCCCTCACTCATCATGCTCATCATGGTGCAAGCGTTGATGCCGTAGTTTTGTTGGATTGAGGACCAACATTGGAACGCCGTGGCGTCCAATTCATTACTGCTAATCCATTCCGACACGATGACCGCCAACTTCGCCATAAGCAGCAGTGAACTAGGCGGGGTATTCCCCGAGGCGGCATAGGCCTGAATCTCTTCAATCCGTTGTCGAACCCTAGGATCACCATCGTACAACCTGGATGCTCGGGCAAAGATGTCGGAGAGATCGATCGTGCTCACACTTATCCCTGTTGCTTCCAGCAGCTTCTCGCTAAAGCGAACAGTGTTGAAGGCGCCAGGCCGGGCTCCGATCGATCCCAGGCGGGCCTTTCGTATGCCCTTTACCACACGGCAGACGCTGACGAACTTGCACACATCATTCTTAAAGCTTTCATCCTGGGGAGAGACTACATGCCGTTCGGTCAGCGAGAATGGAATGCCATATTGGTTCAGATTATTGCACACCGAGACCTTACCGCAGAATGCGTCACGCCGCCTCTCGACGTTCATTTTTTCGAGATCGTCCGGGTAAGCGTGGACTAAAACAGGTACGTCGAGTTGCGCTAATCTCAGAGTATCTGCTATCGCCTTCTCATCACCGAAGTTGGGCAACGTCACCAGCACTCCGATAATGTGATCGCGATTTGCGCGAAACAGGTCGGCGCATCGTTTGCCATCAGCGTACGTCTCCACGCCGCCTAAGTTGCTCTCTTTCTCATTGAGAACCACCGCTTGAATGTTCATTCCCTTCAACACAGCCAGTATTTCCCTGCGGCCCGCTGATACGAGTTCTTTCGGGAAAAAATCACGATTTCCAACGATCACTCCAAGTGACGGCTCGGGCATCGACGGTTCCCCCCTTTGAACATTATTCTAGTTCTCAGTCGCGTTAAGCCTGACGGGCTCTTCGGACTCCCTTGTCTTGCAAGGCCCCGGGCGCAAGCCCATCCTTCTGCTCTCCGGCCTCCCGCGCGCTCCTTACAATATGCAAGGTGACGTTCCGATTCTATAAGGATTGTGGTGATTATTCTAATAGCGATGCAGCCTGGGTTTCTTGAGCCGCGCCAAAGTTTAGTTTCCAGCAAAATCCGACACTTAGGGAAGGGAGATTTGCAGCTGGTCTCGTAATTACTTAAGTCTAGCACTTCTGGGAGTTCCCCCGGCTTTGCCGGGGTGCTGCTCGCCGACGCTTACGGTGGCGTGTGACATGAAGTCGATTCAACGATTGTTCGACATGGATTCCTCATGAAGCGAACCTGTGGTTCCGTCCACAGTAGCCTATCGGCACCGGCGCGGCTGGCAACGGCTGGGTCGGAAGCTGCCGAGACAATATCCTCCGCTAGTTTTGCGAGGGGGACAGCCGCGAGGAGGTCTCCTTGACTACCAGCGTCAACGTGGTCAGAGGGTTAGGCTGGATGACAAGCCCAACGTAAGTGAACCGCTCTACACATCGTTAAAGCGAACCAGCCAAAGACGCTGATAGGCTGGAGCCAAAAGGCGCGCAGTCGGTTGCTTCTCAGACCCGGTAGGAAGCACACGGACATCGTGACTGCCGGTGTAAAGGCGGGGACTAAATCAATCCGGTCGTTGAATCGAAACATGGTAATCCCGTGGTTCTCCCCCGCTCGACGGGGAAAGCGCCTCGTAAGAGACGCCGATAGGGCTGCGGGCAAGGGATGCTGGAAAAGGCCAAAGCCGTCCTGTAATGGGACGGATAGGAAGCAGGCCAACTTCCCTGCCAAAACAGGCGGACTTCCAGCGGGTCGTGACTGACGAGAGAACAGGCAGAACCTTCTTATGAGGACAACGCAAATGAACGCGGGATACCCCGCGTGTGCATCCTCAGCCGGCGTTACGAACTGGGGCCAGATTAACTGGAAACAGTGTGAACGTCAGGTAGAACGGCTGCAGGCGCGTATCGTCAAGGCATCACAGGCGAGACGTTGGGGCAAGGTCAGAGCCTTGCAACGGCTGCTCACCTGCTCGTTCAGCGGCAAAGTTCTGGCCGTGAAACGAGTGACGGAGAACAAGGGCAAACGGACTTCGGGTGTGGACCACGTTCTCTGGTCCACACCACGATCGAAACTCCAAGCGATCGCATCGTTGCAGCGCCGGGGATATCGCCCGCTGCCATTACGACGGGTGTACATCCCAAAATCCAACGGCAAGTTGAGGCCGCTGGGTATTCCCACGATGAAGGACCGGGCCATGCAAGCTTTGTATTTGATGGCCTTGGAACCTATCGCTGAAACCTATGCTGACCACAACTCCTATGGTTTCCGGCGAGGCCGTTCCACGGCAGATGCCATCGAACAGGGCTTCACCGCTCTGTCAGGGCGTGATGCTCCGGAATGGATTCTTGAAGGAGACATTAAGGGCTGCTTTGACCACATCAGTCATCGATGGCTGCTCGCCCATATTCCAATGGACACAGTCATCCTTGAGAAATGGTTGCGATGCGGATTCCTCGAAAATGCGAATTGGTACGCCACGGAGGCCGGTACCCCACAAGGAGGTATTGTTTCGCCTACGCTGGCCAACCTGACTTTGGATGGCCTTGAAGTTCTTTTGACGAAGATGTTTCCGCGTCGTCAGGAAAAAGGACGCTGGGTTCATCCCGAGGTGCATCTGGTGCGCTATGCCGATGACTTCATTATCACCGGCAGTAGCCATTCGTTGCTGGTTAACGAAGTTCAACCGCTGGTGGAAGAGTTCCTGCGTGAACGGGGGCTCAACCTGTCAGTTGAAAAGACTCGCGTGACCCGCATTCAAGATGGATTCGACTTCCTCGGCCAGCACCTGCGCAAGTATGGTGGCAAGTTGTTGGTAACGCCTTCGAAAAAGAACTCGCAAGCGTTGCTGACAAAGGTCCGGGGAGTGATCGTGAAGAACAAGTCGGCGGCACAGGGCAGTCTGATCGCTCAGCTCAATCCCATCATACGTGGGTGGGCGAATTATCATTGTCACTGTGTGGCCAGCCGCGCGTTCGACCGCATGGACTTCGAAATCTGGCGCAAACTGTGGCGTTGGAGTCGTCGTAGACATCCCACTAAGAATGCCGGTTGGGTGAGAGCTCGGTACTTTCATGCAATCGGCGGACGCACCTGGGCCTTTGCGGCGCCAACCGGCGTCCAGCATCAGCCAAACCAGTCTTCCTGGCAGCGGCTGGTTTATGCGAGTGACGCGCCCATACGACGCCATCGCAAGATCAGAGGAGAGGCCAACCCCTTCGATCCCCAATGGTACTCGTACTTTGCGGAACGGGCCCGGCGCCAGTGGTTCAACAATGCCCTACACCGTCGTGCATGACCGGCTCTCCCAACCGGAGGGCCTATCCACGGCTTGAGCCGGATGAAGGGAAACTTTCATGTCCGGTTCTTAGGGGAGGGAGCGCCAGCAATGACGCTCTCTCACCCGACTCGATCGACGTCTCCTGGACATCGCTCAACAGCTCCAGAACATCACAGGAGGAGAAAAATGAGGAAAGATTGGCCGGTCAATCGGCAGGACCGTGCCCAAAACACGCAACTGCTGGTAAACTATCCTCGTGGATCCAAAAATCGAGTTTTTTTCACCACTTCCCTTCGCGGCATTCCCATCGGATTCCCCGTGCGTTGGTGTCCGATATCAGCGTCGAACCTTCAAGCCTATGGTATGCTTCACCGGCATGACGATGAAGACAGATTCGAGGCTCCCATGCGTCCATTCACAAGGTTAGTTTTGTTCGCTGCTTCAACTTTGTTTCTCACGCCGGTTATCCGGGCGGACGAAGCAAAAATCTTGACCAATCACGTGGGATACAGCGCCACCGGCCCAAAGCACGCCGTAATTATTGGCAGTGCCAACGATCAATTCGCCGCCTGCACGTTGCGTAACCTCAGCGATCATCGCACGGCGTTAAGTATTCCCGTACAACACGCCGGCCCCGTCAAAAAATGGCGTGACTGGGATTTCTGGACCATAGACTTCGACTCCTTCTCCACCGAGGGCACCTACTATATGGTCTGTACCTCCGGCGATCATTCGACCCACTCCTTCCCGTTTGTCATCCAGCGGCTCCTTCTCGAGCGCGACACCCTTTCCGGCGCGATCTACTATTTCAAAGAGGTCCGCAGCACCGGCAGGATGGACGAAGCCGATCGCCATCTCCCTTTCGAAGGCGCGAAAAAAGGTACGGTAGATGCCCATGGCGGCTGGTGGGACGCAACTGGTGATTATGGCAAACACCTATCTGATCTGTCCTTTTCTACTTATTTCAACCCCCAACAGATTCCCCTGGTCATCTACAGCCTCTTCAAGAGCGCAGAACAACTGGAGGCGCGCTCAGTGCTGGAATTTACCCGCTACAAGGATCGCATGCTCGACGAATCGATGTTTGGCGCGGACTATCTCGTCCGCGTGAAGATTCCGGGCGGGTCGTTCTACCGTTCCGTTTCCTCCGGAGGGGTCAAGCAGGCGCCCGAGGAACGTTATGTGGCGGGTGAGATTAAGAAATATGGAATTTATCAATCCAGTGATAAGCCGCCCAGCGACATGATCGAACAGGCTAACAACGACTTGGATTACGAGGTCAGCTATCGTTCCGGCGGAGGAGTCGCGATTGCCGCGCTCGCCATCGCCAGCACGTATCCCTTCGCAGGAGAGTTCAAAAATTCCGACTACCTCAAAGCCGCCGAAGATTCTTTCGACTTCCTCGAGAAGAACAACCTTAAGCTTGTAAACGACGGAAAGGAAAACATTGTCGACGACTACTGTGCTCTAACCGCCGCAACGGAGCTTTACAAAGCCACAAGAAAGGACATCTACAAGACTGCTGCCGACAAGCGTGCCGCCAGCCTTATGGCCCGGCTCACCAACAGTGGCCCCTATGCCAACTACTGGCGTGCCGACAATGCAGACCGCCCATTCTTCCACGCCACTGATGCGGGGTTTCCTGCAGTGAGCCTTCTTTATTATGCCGAGATCGCCACTCCGGAAAACAAACGAAGGGTACGAGATACAATCAGAAAATCGTTTGCGTTTCAGCTTGCTATCACGCAGGAAGTGAACAATCCCTTCGGCTATGCCCGGCAACTGACCCAGGACAAAAATGGCAATCGCCGCACGACCTTTTTCTTTCCACACAACACCGAGGCCGCCCCTTGGTGGCAGGGCGAAAGCGCGCGCCTTGCCTCACTTGCGGCTGCCGCTAGGCTAGCTGCAAAACTCTTTCCGGACGATCCCGAGTTCCAGAAGCAACTCCGCACTTTCGCCACCAACCAGCTTAACTGGATTGTCGGCCTCAATCCCTTCGATTCCTCCTTGATGAACGGCGTCGGTCGAAACAACCCGCAATACCTTTTCTTCGATTCCTGGGAATTCACCAACGCCCCCGGCGGCATTTCCAACGGCATCACGTCCGGCTTCCGCGACGAAGACGACATCGACTACAACCTCACTTACAAGCAAACCGGTGCGGACAATGACTGGCGATGGCAGGAACAGTGGCTACCCCATGCAGCGTGGTACATCCTTGCCGTCTCCGCCCACGATGAATTACCAAAATCAGCGCCCTGATCCTGACCCGCACTGCTTGGGTCAAAACTTCGGTTCTTCTGTGGGATAACTCGCTGTCTACCGGCGCCTGCCTCCTGCTAGTCGCGCCCTTCCCGAATCCGCTCAAACGTGTCACAACTTCTCTGTTACCTGAAGACGACACCACATGCCCATTCCACCACTTGATCGATTGCCTGCCTTTCTGCCGTAGCAACGCGTCGGGCCAATTGAAGATGCGATAGAAGCCGCGCACAAGTCAATCGATGCGAAAGTTTATCATGGCGCCGGCCAGGCATTCGAGAACCCCCACAACATGCTGGGATATCGTGAAGCGGCCGCCAGCTAAGCAATGGCCCGCACGTTTGCCTTCATAAACCGCACCCTCAAGGGGGAGTAGGTAGTAACCAGAAGGCAGTCGGAAGTGGCCAATTGGGGGAGGTAGCGTGCCTACTCCTCCGCAGGGTAGATCTTTTCCGGCGGATTCCTCCGTTTAGGGCGTTCAACGAGCTCAATGGTAGTGCCGATGAGGTCCTCGGTGTCGAGGTAGGCGTAGTGCCCATCGTCGTCCGGGCCGAAACCTGCGCCGTCCTGCGTCATGTGGAAGCCCGCGGCTTCCGCGTCCCGGAGCGATTGCTCCATGTTCTCGACCAGGACTCCCAAGTGGTGGACGCCGTATCCGTGCTTCTCTACAAACTCCTGGTAGACCGTGTCCCCTTCCAGGGGCTCGATGAGCTCGATTCGCAACTGGCCGATGTTGGCCAGCGCCACTCGCATCTTGTACTCGCATGGTTTGCCATGCCGAGTCATGCGCTTAACGAGGGGCTTTCCGTAAGTGTACAAGTGCCAGGGACCGATGCCGAAGCATTTCCAGAATTTCTCTACCGTCCGATCCAGGTCTTTGACGACGAGGCAAACCTGAACCACATTCGTTATTGGAAATCGACCGTGTGTCTCGGGCATTGTCTTGTCCCCTTTCGGCTTGCTCGGTAAGTTCGCTAGGTCCTCATCCACGATTCAGACCTGATTTGAAGCTGCCCCTCAGGGGAGGAAGACGGCCTTGATCACCTTACCATCGAGGGCGAGGTGTGCACCCTTAACGAAATCGTCGAGAGGGAAACGATGCGTGATCAGTTTGTCGCCAGGGATCCGCCCTGCGGCAAGCATCGACAGCGCCATGATATGATGACGCGGCGCGAAGATTGTTGTGCCGATCAGGGACAGCGCGTTGTAGTGCACGAGGTTCATGTTCACACCGGGCCGCGCTTCTTCCGGTGGAAGGCCGCCGAAAAGCAGGATTCGGCCGCCCTTCTTGGCCATTTCGACAGCCTGCACATGCGTCATAGGCACCGCATTCGCCGTTATGACGACGTCGGCGCCTTTCCCGGACGTCAACTTCTTCACCTCCGCCACTAAATCGGTCTCTGCGGGATTGATGAGGGCGTCCGGCTCAAGAACCGCCGCCATGTCCAGACGTGCCTGGCTGATGTCAGCCAAGAAGATCCGGTACGCCCCC
>Ga0326727_10023279_pt1 | contig 11837 bp, 21 predicted proteins | sample MB2enrmetagenome_FD_207643 | JGI IMG/M metagenome (GOLD analysis project Ga0326727, IMG submission 207643) | Lab enriched peat soil microbial communities from McLean, Ithaca, NY, United States - MB29MY | ecosystem: Environmental > Terrestrial > Soil > Wetlands > Peat | place: USA: New York... | reverse complement strand
ATCTCCGCCGGCGATACCGTGGGCGGCGTAGTTCGCGATCGGCAAGGGTTCGTCGGAGAAGGCGAGATGGAGTGCGGCGAAGAGCCGGGCGACGGCGACTTCTTCTTGGCGCGAGTATGGGCGGACCAGGTGCGCGCCGAGCGAGAGCTCGCAGAGCGTCGCGAGTCGGTCGTGGTCGCTCGGATGATCGTCTCGTATCGATCCGAGCGGCACGTTCAGCATCAGCGAGCTGATGGGCGCCATGTCAACGTCCGGGATCCGTCGTTCCGCCTCTTGGCAGACGTAGAGTATCTCGTTGGCGCAAGCCGCGTTCGGAAACGCGGCGTCGCGTGCTTGGCGTCGCGCGATTGCCTTAGCGACGGCGCTCACGCCTTCCGAGAGGTCGTTGGTGAAGACGATGTGGCGTTCGTGCGTCTCGGTCATCGTAGCTCGCTTTCTTTAGGCACGGGCGGTTCATTTAGGAACCCGCCCGTGATCTACGGCTCGCCGGTGATGTGCTTGGCGCATCCTCGAATGTAGGCGTCGGCGATGCGTTCCGTCAGCGGCAGCACTCCCCGTTCTTCGTCGAGGACGAACGCCTGCGTCGTCCGACCGCGTTCTTTGTACCAGACCAGCGACACGAAATGTCCCGCGTTGATGCCTGGGAACGCATCGAGAGCTTCTTCGAGCCAGCTGCTGCCGGAGATGAGCGCGGACGATATGTCGCCGTTTCGGGAGACATGCCCTGCGGCAGCGATTCGGCGAAGGACATTCATCGTTGCGCAGTTCCAGTTTTCCGTGGAGAAGATGCGTTCGCTCGAGTCGAACGCGCACACGACGTTACTGAAACGTGAATGACGCGACCTGCATCGGGAGCAAGCGCCGGCGCTGGGCAGGCTGGGCAGATCGGCGGACTTGAGAGGAATCATTTGGTTCTCGATCATAGAGACGTCTCCAGTAATCGCGTGGGCGGTTTGCAGAGGCCGCCGCCCGCGCCGATGGGACAGCTAGATGGCTCCGAGGACCGTTAGGGCCGCGATAGCCGCCATTCGATAGATCGGTCGGTCCGCATCGTGGAACCCGATGCCGGGGCAGCGTTCGTCGAAGATCGCGAACAGCATCGATTCGATGGCGGCCTCGCGGCGCTTTGCAGCTGCCTCAACCTGCTCGGCGTCGATTGCTGTCGCGTGCTGCGCGGTGCCGGCCGCACGTTTCGTTTCGATGATCCATCTGCCGCTTGGCAGCTGCGTCGCCGTATACTCGATCCCGAGCACGGCGAGAGCGCGAACGAATTTGACCTTCGCTTCCGTCGCTGCTCCTGCTTCGAGCATGGTCTCGAACCGAACGTACGTCGCGTCGTTCGCGACGGCCAGGACGTCGCCTCGTTGCAGCGCCGCGAGTGCGACGAAGGCCTCTTGTCGGGGATCGCTCATAGTAGCCTCGTGTAAGGGATGGTTCGCTTACGAACCGCGCGTGTGGTGCGCGCGGTCCGTAGTCAACCGTCGTTCGTATTTCGCATCTCACGACTGGCGAACAAGGCTGCAAAAAGGCGGGGCGGCGCCGGAGCGCTGCACCCGCCTTCGTAGTCGCCAGCGACTACAGGAGGATTTCTTCGGCTTCGGCCTCGGCGGCCGGCGCCGCGGCGGTCGCGGGTTTCGCCTTCGGCGTCGCGAGCGTCGTGATCGACTTCGCGTTGAGGTTCACTTCCGTGTAAACCTGGCCGGTCGCTTCGTTCTTGTTGCGCCGGATCGAGAGCGAGCCTTCGATCTTGACCAGCGTGCCGACGGCGAGCGCGGCGGCGACCGGCGCCAGCGCTTCCCACGCCTTGACCGTCACGGTCGTCATCGCGTCGCCGCGATGATTGATGACGCGGAATTCGGAGATCTGCTTCGGTTCGCCGCCGACGGCGACCGTCTTGAGGGTCGGGGCGTTCGCGACGTTTCCGACGAAGAGCAACTTGTTGTCTTGATACGTGGGCTTCTTGGTGTCGGACATGGTGATGAAATCCTTCTGCTCGTGACTCGAGCCAGCTTATTGTTTTTGAAGCGACGACGCTCACTTTAGTGGCGTCTGTCGTCTTCATCGTACGGTCTATATCTGTTAGCGATGTTGCGACGCATGGCGCTGGAGAGTTGAACGTCGACTCCGACGCGCGTCAGGGACGGAGCCGCGTGGAATAAGCGGCACAAAAAAAGCGAGTCGCGCCTGAGCCCGTACTCGCTCTTCTTGTGTTATCCCGTGAGGGAGGCGCGTGCTAGAGCAGCGCTTCCTCGGCGGCCGGCGCCGTGGCGGTCGCGGGCTTCGCCTTCGGCGTCGCGAGCGTCGTGATCGACTTCGCGTTGAGGTTCACTTCCGTGTAAACCTGGCCGGTCGCTTCGTTCTTGTTGCGCCGGATCGAGAGCGAGCCTTCGATCTTGACCAGCGTGCCGACGGCGAGCGCGGCGGCGACCGGCGCCAGCGCTTCCCACGCCTTGACCGTCACGGTCGTCATCGCGTCGCCGCGATGATTGATGACGCGGAATTCGGAGATCTGCTTCGGTTCGCCGCCGACGGCGACCGTCTTGAGGGTCGGGGCGTTCGCGACGTTTCCGACGAAGAGCAACTTGTTGTCTTGATACGTGGGCTTCTTGGTGTCGGACATGGTGATGAAATCCTTCTGCTCGTGACTCGAGCCAGCTTATTGTTTTTGAAGCGACGACGCTCACTTTAGTGGCGTCTGTCGTCTTCATCCGTCTCGATCCCCGATATCAAGCACACGGCTGTGTGGGTCATCGAAGCGTTCTTGAGATTCGACGTTCTCTTCCGTTATTTATGAGAGACGTCTGCGCTCACGTTAGTGCGCAGGTCGTCTCGCCGTCATCCATGCGTCAAAGTCGTCGTTGTCGTCGATGGAATCGTCTCGACATCGATGGGCGCGCGCGGGGAATGCAGGGTGAAGCGAAATCGCTGTTGGCCGATCGCCGCCTCTTTTTCACGCTGCACGGGCAGGTCTCGTTGCCGAGGCCTTTTTGAGGAGTACTCGTTGGCCTTACGGGGTGCATTACGCTGTACCGAACGCGCTTAAGCGGAGGTTCCGGTCGCGCCGAAACAAAATAGCCCAGGATGCCGGAGCGTCCAAGGGCTATTTGCAAGGGTTCGCGTGCGATCTCTTAGTCGTCGGCGATTGCGCGACGGTTCCGAGCGGAGCGCGTACGATTCCGACGCGTCCGACGGTCTCTCATCGCGCCGGCGGGCCGGAGCCCGGTAGGCGCGCCGAGACGGCCGACGAGACGGCCGATGTCAACCTGCGGTTTTTTCATCCCCCGTCATCATCCTTTCGACTCGTGGTGGCGCGAAAGCGCTTTCCACCACGGGTTGTCGTCAGGCGCCGTTAGCGAACATAGTTCATCGTATTGTTCAGCCAGGAGATAGTAGCGTTCCCGTTATTGTAGACAAGAAAGCTCATGGTCGTATTGTCCGCTAGCGTGAGATTAGCCAGCGCGCCGCGTCGATCGGTCAGATCGGTCGTGCACGTATACGACGTATTGAGAGGGGCGTCTCCGCCCCCAACCGGATTCGGCGACGACACCAGTTTGCCGTGATCGAAGGTCAGCGTCCCCCAGCCGAAGCCTTTGGGTTCGCCATCGCGCGGCGCGTGTTTCCACGTACCCTCGATAGCGACAGGGCATCCGGGTGTTTTCGCCATCTTCGCCAGATCTTCGGTGCTCAGCGATCCCGAGGTGGCCGCCTGCCGCGAGGCGTCGATGTCGTCCTGGTTCTTGCTGCATCCCGCGAGTAGACTCGCGAGAGCGGCGGCGAGGAGAAGGTGTCTCATGGATTCGAAACTCCGCAGACCGTGCAGCGTGCGAGGTAGTTGCTGTCATTTCGCGTATCGCGAATCTGCGGAGTCGGCGGAAGCCGCTGTCGCAAGCCTAGACGGGGCTTGCTCCAAGTATAGTCGACCGGGTATGCCGGCGGAAGAGACCCCGGGATGCCGATCGTTTGTCCGATTCGGGTGTGGAGCACGAATGCGTACCACCCCGAATCTCATATCGTCACTAGTGTTAATGGCCTCACAGGTCCGAAGCGAGGGCCGGCATCGTTTTTGGCGGTTGGTTTCCCTTCTTCGTCTTTTTCGGTCCGTAGAGCGCGAGTAGTCGAAGCCGCTCGTTGTGGTAAGGGGTGCACATGTTTCCGGGTCCGTGTTTGCGGGCGCGGCCATAGGCGACCGCCTCGATGCGTTCGGCGCGCCGGGACTCAATAGGCATTCTGTTCCGCCTCCTTCCGCCGCAGAAATCCGTGGATTCCGTGCGAGTACTCCACCCGAAAATCCGGGTCCCACGTATCCGGCCGCACGATCGCGCCGACTCGGTACTCGGTCTTGCCGTCGTGCTGCGATAGCCCGACCGCATCGGCTCCAAGCGCCGTCGCATCGGGGCCGTAGAGCGCAAGCACCGTGACGTATTCCGCGCGGCACTTCCGACCCGTCGAAGAGACGCGCGCCGCTTCCGCACTTACCTCCACGTGCGCGATGATTCCGCCCTGTAGCTTTTTCCACATCCAAAAGGGACCGGAATCGGGCACGATTTGAAATTCGGGCCACAGCGTCTGGTCGTCGTAGTCCGCGCCGCTCAGGTCCGCGCGGACTCTTCCGGCTCCGCCGCGCAACCATATGGCATGCAGCCGCAGCGTCTTCTTGAGGTCTGGCTTGCGCCGGGTGGGGGCGTCACTCATCAGTTGCCTCCTGTAATTTAATCTTCGCAAAAAGGTTGTGCGTCCGGAGCGCATCGAGACGGATCGCAAGCGAAAAGTCGATCTCGTATCTTTCTTGCCGCTCGTGGCATTCACGATGCGCCGGCCGCGCGAGGCGAGGTCCTGCATACCGCAAAGGCCCCGAGGCGCAGTTCGCACGACATAGACGGCCTTTTTCCGGCGGTGGTGGGGGTCGGGCGGATCCGCCCCGCTGCCGAGTCGCTATTCAATCGTCGAGACAGCGAGGAGTTCTCGGAGTCGGATGAGCTCGGCCGGATTGAAGAGGGTACGCAGAACCGCTTCGGCCCGTCCGGCCTGACGTTGGTAATGCCGACGAAGGCCGCGCGCGGCGACGTCTCCGATCCTTCGATAAAAATCTTGGAGGAGGACAATGTGTTCGATGGCTCCGCTGCGGCGACACCACCCAAAGGGTAGTGTGATCGTTGCTTCGTTGCCGTCGCGTCGGAACCGCACCCGGACGGCAATTTCGAAGATGCCCGCCGGAATAGAAACGGGAGTCACCTGCGTCGAGATCTGTAGATGGTCGAGAAATCGCTCGATAGCGAGTGCCCGCGGCAGTTCCCATGTTTCCAGGAACGATTTGCCTTTTAGGCGATCGCGGAGCCGTTCGCTATGGGAAGAATCGTCGCGGTTGGCCGGCGCGTGCGTGAAATCCGCGGGCACCAGGGTGCGCCCAAGACGCCGTTCGAGGCAACCAATACAGAGGAGTCGGTTGCCGTCCGCGGCTTGCCAAACCGGAATCGTCACCATATACGACGCTTCATTGATCGCGATTACGTCGACGCGGCAATCGTCGCAGTTAACGGCGGACACCACGTTCTCTCTTTATCGCTTCTCCCACGGACGCGGTATGTCGGCCAGCACTTCCCGCACTTCATTGATGAGGTCTGTGCTCGCCAGGGGGATGTCGAGGTTGTATGCATCGAGGTCGTCCGTGACCGTATGGAGGTTGCCTTCGTTGTCTATGATCACGAGGCGCATTCTGTTTTCACCTGTTTGGGTGTCGCGTTTTAAGTGTCTGGCGATCGCATGGACCAGGCATTCGCCTGTGAGGCAGAGGGCGCCCTTTAGAAGGGGAGACAGTTGCCGTGATTGCCTTGCGAGCGTCCGCACCGCACGGTCGGCTTCCCGCAGTCGGAGAACTCCGTTCGCCACCAGCCGGAGATGAAGTATCTCAGGCGCAAGGGAACGACGTCCAAGTTGCTCGGGGTCGCCCATTCGAAGAGGCCAGGCCGAAACACTTCGGAGCCTTCGCTCGTGCGGCAGCGACGGCATCGGGAGTAATACCGCGGCCGCCGACGGCAGTCGTCCATCCGGAATCCGTCGCCGGCGTAATAGCTTTCCCGGTCATGGCCGAAGACTCGGCAGAGCCATCGATTGAAGACGTCGCGCATATTCACGCGGTCGCCTCGAGTGCGGCGCCGAGCGGGCCCGTAACCGAGCCGTCGGTCACTTCTTCGATGTCGTCGATATCGCTCGTCGAGAGCGGGCGGCGGTAGGCGAGGCAGAACGGTGCGTTACGGCCATCGACGACGCGATACTTCGCTATCGGGCCGACGAACGTGGCCAGCTCGTCGTCCAGGATATCGTTGTGGATCGGGTCGGCGTACGCGGGCTCTTCGCCGCGCTCGAAATAGGTGCCGATCTCGAACTCGTACATTAGTGCAGGGCCTGCGTGACCGGCGCGAAGGCGGTCGCTGCCGCCGCTATCGCGATGGTTGCGACGAAGAGGGCAGCGCCGATACCGGTCATCGTAATGATCGCTCGTTCCATATCGCCCAGCTTTCTATTAGCGTCGTGCGGCTCGTAAGAGCTGCTGCGCGACGCGTCGTTTCGTTGTCGGACAAGAGAGAGGGGGGGGGGCGGAGCGCCGCGCCGTCTCCCTGCGCCTGTTAGATGGTCAGGCAGTCGCTGGACCAATGAGCGTCGCTGCCGCAGTAGAAGCACGATTCGTCGATCTCTTCACCGGGCTTCAGCTTGCTGCAATGCCGGATTACTTGAGTCCACGACGGTTCGCGGAGATCGCTGCCTCCCTCGGTCTCGGTGATCGCCGAGGGGGCGTCGCGCCGTGCGGCAGCCGCTGCATCCTGCGCCGCGCGCTCGGCGTCCCACCGCGCTCGGCGGCGGTCCTGGCGCGTTTGTGCCGGGGGTGCCGCCGGCGGATTCGGCCGCGAGGCGTACCGTGTGCAGCGTTGCGGGCTCGCGTGCACGAGCTCGAAGGGAAACGACAAGCCGCCGTCGTCCTTGGTCTTCGGGCCGATTTCGGTCCGGCAACCCGAGCAGATGAGAACGTTGGTCATCAGCATCGCTTCAACTCCTGCGGCCGGTAGTTGTATGTATTTCGTTGAGGGCCGGCTCAAAGAGCCGTCGGTCCTCAACCCGTCTGCCCGTATCTCGCGATCACTCGCCGCACGAGTCTACCGATGCCAATCAGAACATCCCGAGGCACGCAAGTTGCGTGTGCGGTTCTATGTTCCGCGGACGGCGCAATTCGACGGCGGGGCCGGCGAAAGAGCACGGCCCATTTTCCCGGCTTACTCCCCGTCGACCTTAGGGAAGACCTTGATCGTGATTTCCGCGCGGCGGGGCCGATAGCCGCTTACGGTCGCGTTGTGGTCGGGCACGAGAGTCTTTACGGCATCCGCGAATTTGGTCGCGTAGACTCGCGCCCGATTCTCGTCGATGTGTCCTGAGGCGAACGTGAAGCCCTCGGTCCGCAGGCCGAGGTATTCGATCTCCCCGCGTATCAAGTCGATAATCGTCAACAACGCTTCGATCTTCTTCATGCGTGATATCCTTTCGGAGAGAGCGGTTGTGTCGCGTGCGTCAAAAGCAACCAGCGCTTGGCGTAGCCGCGATCGGCAAGGGCGACACATCGGATTTGTACCGAACCGCTCTCACGCGAAAAGACCGTTGCGGATGAAGCGCAAGGCGAGTCGATCGTGCGGGGCGCCGCGAAGATTTGGATCCCCACGCTGCTGTTTCGTACGGTGCGGTGGTTCAAAGAACCATCCACCGCGCCGCGGACTTATTTCTTGGAATCGGAAATCCGATAGGCGGCGGTGGTGCAGCGGCTGCATTTCGGCGCCTCGTTGTCGGGGTGCACGTCACGGCTAAAAAAGCCCACCGAACACGCGGTCCATATCATCGCGCCGTCGTCATGTATGCTTGCTGCCTGATGGGCGAGCCTCGCGGATCTACGCTGACTCTTGAACCATGTTCCCGGAACGAAGTCTGCCATCGTTTTCTCCGAATCGAATTGACCGCTGGCAGAGGCCGCTGGCTGATGCGTCACCAGACGCTGCCTTCCCACACCGACTCGCCCGCGGAATACAGCCATGGTGGCGAGCCCCATCGTGTCCGGATTTCAATACGATAGAAGCATCGCTCGATCGCCGTGCAGAGATGAATCTGGACGTCGACGCCCCATTCGCCGATAACGCCGCAGGCGGTGCACCGCTCTCGTGTCTTTCGGCATGGTGTTGGCTGCTCGCCGGAGGCGCAGAGACGGCCGCAATCTTCGCAAACCCGTTTCGCATTCGGTCGATGTTTTCGCGCGTGAGATCTCATGCGCATAGCAGGACCGATAGCCTTTCCGGTGCCGAAGCGGCTCAAGAGTGCAAGCGACTTTCCTGATGTAATAGTAGACTGCGCGCTAAAGCGCAGGCACAGCGTCGAAGGGATGCCTCAGATGATGATACGCCGGTGTAGCATCGGCAGGCAATGCGTCAGGTCATCTTTTGATGCGTGGCCCGCTCGTTCGAGGGGGAATTGATCAGTTCTTGCCTTATGCGGTTCCTTCGGCGGCCGTCGTCAGAGCGCGTGACGGACGCGTTCTGACCGATGCGGTGGCCGGAGGTGTCTTTCTCGCGGGTTTCGTCGACGCGCCGACCTTCCGGTTGCTGCTGCGCACCAGCTTGCGCTCCACGATCAGCGTCGAAGTGGTAGCGATGCCGTTGATGAATGCGAGGCACGCGAGTGCGGACAGCGCGACGATGAGTGCGGACGCGAAGATGGCTACTCCCTCGATCAGGACGCAGAATCCAACGGCCTTGTATCGGCTTTCGAAGGCGATCGTCCCCCAGCGGAAGACGGTGAGCGCACTGTAGAGGAGCCCGCCGGCGACGAGGATCCATTTGAGCGGGGTGGCCTGCGTCTCGTATCGTGCGAGCATGAAGGTCGCGATCGGCACGAATCCTCCGAGGAGGGAGCCGATGAAGAGGGCGAGCCGGTGCTTGGGTTCCATCGCGACGGCAATCTGGTCGAGAATGCCGGCTTTGGCCGAGGACTTCATTAGAATTTCTTATCTCCTTGCCGCGGGATCGCACGAGGGACCCACGCGCGGCGTCATTGGTGGTTGGAGCGTCGTCGCGCTCTCGTTAGTCCAGGATCATCCGTACCGCCTCAGCGGTCAGCACGGTGCTTCTCTTGACCAACCCGGGTTCGTCGAGGTCGAGTCGTACGTAGGCGCGTGCGAAGTCCTCAACGGTCCGTGCGCCGATGGCCTGTGCGGCGGCGCGCACGGCGTCGGTGCCCCGGATGCGGATGAGCACCTCCGACTTCTCGGAGGGGAACGCGGAAAAGCGGAGTTCGTTTGTAGCCCCGGTTTCCGGATCGAAGCCGATCGACGGATCCACAATGGGCGTATAAATGGTTTCGGTGTGCATTCGGCTCGTCTCCATGGTGAGCGGTTAGAAGTCGAGGCCGTATCCGAGTGGAGTCAGAGCTGCATCGAGTTGGCGGAGTTCCGATGCGCGGGTGGCCCGGCGCAGGCTAAGGGTTCCTCCGTTCTGCAGCAGCGAAGTAGGATCGTCGGCTCGCAGTCCGTGAGCCAGGGTGTTCACTTTCAGGAGCGCCATCGTCGCCTTCCTCGCGCTGTACGCGCCAAGACGAACGAGTTTCGCCTGCCAGTAGATCGGCCTGTCATCCGCGACTGCACTCATCTCATTTTCCTCGACGTTGCGGGTGGTTCGGAGAACCATCCAGCCGCGACGCGTGTATCCTTGCCGGTGCCGTTCTCATTCGTGATGGAATCGTCGGCCGGCGCTGTTGCATCTACCTGCGATGCGGCGAGTTTCTTAGTTCGGTCTGTAGAGGGACTCGCGGTGCTTCCCGACGTCGAACGCCTGATAGAATGCTTCTGCGGCGGGAGCGGCCGCGCGACTGTTCGTTTCGTGTGCGTCGTAGCCCATCATGTGTTTGGCTTCTTGCGCGAGCCATCCCGGACGCATCGCGTGATCGTCGTCGAGATTGGCGGAGATGAGGATTCGACGCAGTCGACGGAGCGCGGAGCGCGAAATGGTTACGATCAGGTCGCTCATTGCGAATACGTCGTTCAGCGACGAGATGTTCAGTCGATACGCGTTCGCGTCGGTCGTGGAGAGTTCGAGTATCGGTCGCATGGACGCATCCTCTCGGTTGGTTTTCAGCTTGAGCGCGTTTGGAAGGTGCCGGAAGCAAAGCAGTTTTGCGTAGGTATGTCCGGGTCACGGATTGGGGTTGTTGCCGACCAGGTCGCTCCGGGTGTAGTCGGTGACGATGCCCCAATAGATGAGTGCGCCGGTCGGGTCTTCGTGCCGAGCCCTGACGCATTCTCGGTAGATGCAGGCGCCCACATCGGCGCAGACCGGGGGCGCACCGCCGGCGTTTGGAAATCGGCAATGGATGCAGAGCATGTCGTCTCGCTCCAGTTAGAAGTTAGATTGGCGTTTGAAAGCGGGTTCTCACGATTTGCAACGCGTTCCCGAGCAAGTTGCTTCCGCGCCATTGGGCTTCGTCTTCGATCGCCGGGTCGTCGTAGCTCAGCCCCACGCCGTAGATGCGGTCGGTTGGCGAGCCTTCGACGAGCCGCCGTTCCCCAGTCGAAAGGAGGTACTCGAGGAGTTGGGGCTGCTGATGGAACTTGCCGAGATTCCCTCGGATCAGGATCTCGCTGATGGAGTCGTCCCAGACGGTTTGCGAGAAGCCGGCAACGCTGCGTCCGAGCTTTTTCTGCGCTGCAGGTTCGGACGCACGCATGATTGCGTCGAAGGCCGCCCGGTCGCCGAACAGCCAGGCCTTTGCGGCCATCATGTATTGTTCGGCGCAGTTGAAACGGTAGAGCGCGCCCGAAGCGACGAAGCGTTGACGAAAGGGAGCTTTGAACCACTGCGAAAGGGGTCCGCCGTAGAAGTATACGTGCGTCGCGGTGGTACGGCATTTATACCGCGAGACGTCCATTAGCGATCGAGTCGGATTTGGCTGACCTGTCTGGTTAGGATTTCGTCTCGATCGCGTCGGCCGCTGGCTTTCTTGAGTATTCCGGCGAGGACGCGCCCGTCCGTCGTTAGTTGTTCGAAGTAGATAATCGTGCCGCTTACGTGCGGGTCGTCGATGTCCCGAACGCGGTCTCCGACGTTGAATTCGTGGGTGTTCAGAGACGCCTGTTGTGCCTGACGCTTTGCGGCAACGTCGGAAACACACTCGAAATCGTCGCATGGTTCGATGACGATTTCGCATTCGTGGTCGTGTCCGCGTTCCGGATCGCTTAGCATGTCGCAACGGCTGTGTGAGTGAGCGCCGGCAAGCAAGAGTGCTTCTTCTTGCGTAGCGATATCGTCTTGGGTCATCGTGATGCTTCTTTCGGTCGCGGGCGGATCGAAGAGACCGGCCGCCGCGACGATCGCTTATTTCGGGCAGCGCGGGCCGGGGGCGATGATCGATCCGTCTGCGGCCAGGTATTCGATATCCGCGGTCGGATGCAGGAGATCGACCTTGGAACCATCGTCGAGTTGAATCATCACGTAGAACCCGCTCGTTGCGGAGTTCAGGATTCGGCCGAGTTGGCCGAAGTGCTTGCGACCTTTGTACCGAATGCGCTGGTTTCTGACGGCGGGAACGTCGTAATATGCCGCGATCGACGCGAGGACTTCTGCGCGCCGCTCGCGACAGCGGCGCATGGTGAGCGCGAATTGAGCGCGTTGCTCCGGCGTCTCCAGGTGTAAGCCCTTCATGCGCTTCCTTTCGCTAGTGGCGATGTGCTCTGCGTAGTGTTATCGTCGACGACGGGTACCAGGATACGGCCGGTGCCTTCGCAGTGGTAGCAGCGAATGGTGCGAACGCCTTGG
>Ga0326727_10023278_pt1 | contig 11838 bp, 7 predicted proteins | sample MB2enrmetagenome_FD_207643 | JGI IMG/M metagenome (GOLD analysis project Ga0326727, IMG submission 207643) | Lab enriched peat soil microbial communities from McLean, Ithaca, NY, United States - MB29MY | ecosystem: Environmental > Terrestrial > Soil > Wetlands > Peat | place: USA: New York... | reverse complement strand
GGCTCCCACCATGCGGGCTCAAATCATAGGCGTTCAAGATGTCTTCAGTTACGTGACCTCCAATCTTAACGGTCATGCGCCTACGACGGGAACGGGTAATTGGATAGTCTCGACTACCGGCAGCAACGCCGGCATCTCGACCAGCGGTTCGTCCGCCATAGTGAACACGAACATCAGCCAGGGCGGGGCTCCCGGCACTGGGCAGGCAGTAGGGTATCTGCCTTTCACCGCGCAACCGAACACGCTCTATACGATAACGACCACGTTGGACTTTACTGAATTGACCGGAACCGCCGACTGCTGGTTCGGGGTCGGGTTTGATGACAACCAGCCCACGAACACCGGCCCGTATATGTTCATCCGCCCACAATCGACCGGAACGACGAACACGCCCCAGGCGGCTTGCAATCTCAACAATAACTACTTCGATAACTCCATAAGCGTCCCCGCCGCCGATTATGCGGCCCCGATCGTGGTAACCGTCACGTGGAATACGGCCACCGGGGTGGCCCAGTATTTCATCGACAGCGTGTTGCAATGCTCGGGAACGCTGGCGTCACCCAATGGCCAGTATTATGCCTATTTCCAGGGCTTCCAGACAGGATCAGCCGTGAGTGTATTGAACACGACTGTATCCGCCCAAGCCGTCTCGACTTTCGCGAATCTCGTGATGCAGGATAACTTCACTTATACGGCTTCAAACATCAACGGTCAGACGCCTACGACCGTGGATGGGTCGGGGTGGATTACAAACTGGGCGACGAGTTATTTCGGCGGCTCGGGCGTCAACAATATCTCGAGCAGCGGTTCGCAGGCCGTGATTACCACCAACGGGGGATCACCGGCCCAAAGCGGACAGGCTATTGGCAATTTTCCTTTGGTCGTAACCCCGAACACTTTTTACACCTTGAGGGCCGCATTCGCCTTTTCCCTCATGGGGTCTGAATATGACTGCTGGGTGGGATTGGGATTCTCCAATCCATCGGGCACGAATAAAGCGCCATGGATGTTCATTCGTCCACAGGGAGTGTCGACGGATAACCCGGGAACGGGGTTTAATGTAAATAACAGTTGGGTTTACTCCGGGAATGTTGCCGCCGCGAATTATTCGGCGCCGATTACGGCGACCATCACATGGAACACTGCGACCGGGGTGGTCAATTATTACATCAACGATCTCCTTCAATGCACAGGGACGTCGTCCGTCCCGCCCAATGGCACGTTCAACGCCTTTTTCCAAGGATTCCAGACGGGCAAATATGTCAACCTGAATACGATTGCAATCACGGCGCAGCCTCTTCCGCTTCCGGAGGTGTGGTATGCCCCTCAATACGGCGGCAGCCCGGATGATTTCCCGACTAATTTTTCGGCGATCATCAATACCGGAACCACTCCGTGCGGCTGGCCCACGTGCAGATCTCACACGAATGTCTTTAACGTCTACGGCTGGTTTTTCGAAAGTTCGACCAACGGGGTGGTCAATGGGACGCTCGCCCAGCAGGTGGCGCTCTTGCAGTATCTGAATGCGAACAACATCAAGTTGTGCGTTTGCGTCGATCCGCTGCTCCAAACGTCGAGCACCTGCACCCATGGCGAAGGTTACGACACCACTGCGAATCAAACGGCCGCGGTGGCGGGACTCCAGGCGGCAATCCAGGCGGCAGGCGTCGGGACGCTCGCCTATCTGTCACTGGACAGTCCTCTGGGGTGCGGTTGCATCTATCCCAGCGGCACCTGCACCCTGTCAATCGCCACCGCCGCCCAGCAGACGGTGAACACGATTAACTTATTCAAGGCCGCATGGCCAAATCTCAAGGTGATCGATTATGATTCGTTCGCCTATTTCCCGCCTGCCGACGTGGGGGCGTGGTTCGCAGCCATGAAGAGCGACCTGGGCAAACCGATGGATGGCATCATCGACGACTATAATTGGTATCTCGACTACCCGGAACAAATTCCGAGCGTGGCAGTCACATGTGGTACTTCGGGCGTGTCATACGGGACGTTTTGCGACGCGGGATGCGGGGTTCCGTGGGGGGTGAATAACATCTATCAATGGGCGTTGTCCTATAAGATCAACATGCAGAGCTACAACGCTTCGCTGATACCGCCCGCAGCAAGGCTGTGTGTGGCGACGTGGGGACCGACTGCCTGTGTCACGGTCCCGGAAACGACGTACACGAATTTGTCGGCATTCTGCAACCTTGCGATGACCTCCCCGTATGTCCTGCAAGCTCCTCCGGTGGCGCTTTATAGTGTATGGAGCAGTACTTGCTTCGGCAGGTACACGCCCAGTTACTCGCAGTATATGACCTGGACAGGGAGCGGAGGGGGTTACAATGGGTCGGGTGTATTGGGCGCCGTGGCGCTCAGTCAAAACACCAATGGCGGAATCCAGGGGCTGGTCCCGCTGTACGGGTATTACAATGGGTCGATCAATCAGTATGGGCTATCGACAAGTCCGAACGACAGCAGCCTGAATGGCAACGGATATACCATGCAGAGCACGCTGGGCTACGTTTTCCCGGCCACGACCGGCTCCGCCGCGGGCGGGGTTCCACTGTACGAGTACTATAAGTCCGTGGTGAACCAATACAACTACTCGAATACCTCGACGGTTCCGGGCGGGTTCGTGCAGGTCGGGAGCGGGCCGGCAGCCTACATGCTGCCCGGTTTCCTGCACAACGGCTACGGCGCCAACGGGCCTTACTAACATACATGCCCGCATAGGCATCACCCACGGACTTTTACGGACTTTTGCGGGCTATTACAGGATAGCCCCGAGGAATAGGATAAAAGCCAAAACGAGAGGAGCCGCCGGAGAGCCAAAGCTCAAAGGCGGTTTCCTCTTTTCCTCAGCAGACGCCGCTTAGAATTCCTTCCAGGAAAGGATGTTGGGCTGGAGGCCTTGCTTGCGGGCCACCACTTCCACGCGCCGGAAGACCGTGCCGCATTGGCCGATGCTGCGAATGTGGACGGTGGGGGTCTGGGGATTGTCGATGATGACGTAGGGGGTGAGGACCTGGACCTGGAGGCTGCTGAGGCCGAGCAGGTTCATGGCGTAGGTTACGCCGCCGTGCTTACTGAAGTCGTAGTCGTCGAGGGTGCCGTCGATCCCATCCGGGCCCATGCGGACCTGAAGGAAGCGGTAGACGTTGGGCGTGCCGACGCCGGGAAGGCACTGGAGGATGCGGGCGGAGGCGGATTGGAGATCGATTTGGCCCTGGGTATAGATGGTGAAGTCGTCCTGCCAGCCGGCCTGGGAAACGAGGGGCTGCGTGCCTTTGACCATGGCGAGCTCATCGACGCTGAGGAAGGCGCCGCGGCCGGGGGGATGGTAGTCGACGTCGGCCTTGGCGCCGTTGATGCGGGGGACGTTGCCGGGGGAGAGCCAGTCGAGGGCGCAATCGATGAGGCGAAGCTGCTGCTGGATGTTGAGGCCGCGCTGGGAGAGGTAGCGCTGGAAGATGGCGAGCTTTGCGGGATCGGGGCTGGTGGCGGGATTGAGGAGCCAGTTGAGGTTGAGGCGGCCGGCCTCACCGGTGACCTGGACCTTGTAGCCGCGATCTGGGGCGAATTGCTGGTCGAGCAATGGGGTGAACCGGGTGACCTGCGGGGAAAGGGCAACCATGACGCCGGAGTGGGCAAGGGCTTTTGCCTCGAGGCCGTTGTTGCGGTCCGTGGTGACGGTGATGCTGGCATCGATGAATTTGACCCAGGCGAAGACGGCGGCGGAAAGCAGGAGAAGGGCCCAGAGGGCCATGATGAGGACGCTGGCGCGAGGAGAGGAAGAAGTTCGAAATTGCTGGCCTGGCCGTCGCTTCGCATCCGTTGCAGCGAAGTTCGAAATCCGAAGGGAGGAGGCGGAGCGGCGGGGGGTCATGAGGGCATGTTACCCAGGGGGGGGAGCTTGATGATGGTTTCGTAAGGAACGGTTTTGTCGGTGTCCCAGATGCGGATGCGGACGAGGCTGGGGCGGCTCTGGGCATCGGCCCATTTCTCGAGCCATGTGTTGAGGCGGGGATCGAAGAAGCGGATCTCGATGGCGTCAATGTTCGGGAGAAGGGGGAGCCAGTTTTCCTGTTTGTTGCTGTTATCGGGCAACTGGCGCAGGAGGCCGAGGGTGTAGGTGTGGGTCTTGTCGTCGGGGCGGAGGATGAGGGTGACTTTCCACGAGCCCTCGGCGGCCAGGGTGAAGAGGCCGTTGCCGGACTGGCTGAGCCAATCGACTTCGTCGCTGGCTTTGCCGTTGAATTTGTGAGCGGCGCCCATGATCGCGCTGGGGAGGCCGGGAGGGAGGTTGCAGAACTCGTTCTGAAGGACGGAGACGAGGGCCTGGATGGAGTTGCGGCGAGTAGTAATTTCGGTGGAGAGCTTGATGGCCTGGAGGTCGGTCTCGACGAAGCGGTAGATGGAAAGGGCGATGAGAGCCATGACCATTACGGCAAGCATGATCTCGAGGAGGGTGAAGGCGCGGCGGGAAATTCGAAAATCGAAAATCGAAATTGGCCATTTTCTTGGAAAGGAGAATGGGGGGCCTATGTCGCTTCGCTCCGTTCGAAGGGGGGAGGCGGAGCGATCCGGACTTTTAGCGCGAGCGCAGTACATAGAAGGAGATCATGCGGGATTGGGGCTCGTTTTCGGAGGTCCAATCGACTTCGAGGTTGATCTGATAAAGGCCGGTGATGAGGTCTCCTTTCTCGTTCTTTGCGGTGACGGGATGACGGGATTGCTTGAGGGTCATGCCGGGGAAGGAGTCGCCTAGGTCATCGGAACGGTCTTTGTCGGATTTGATTTCGCCGGCTTCGACTTCGGCCATGCGGTTGTCGAGGGCGAGGCGAGCGCGCTCGGTCTCCTGGCGAACGGATTCGGCGGTGATGCAGTTTTTGACGCATTCGCCCAAGCCGAGGACGCCGAGGGCGAAGATCATGACGCCGAGCATCACCTCGATGAGGACGAAAGCGGCGGAGGAAGTAAGAGGTGAGAAGTAAGAAGTAAGAAGTGGGGAGGCAGAGCGGCGCCGGAGGAAAGTTAAAGGTGAAAAGTTAAAAGTTAAAAGTGGGGTGTTTGCGCGCGCCTGGCGCACGGTGGGGGAAGAATGATTTGCGACGTTGCGGGCGTCGAAGGTGACCCGAGCGGCTCGAAGTTTCATGGGGTGGTGTAGACGGGCTGCTCGGTCAAGGGGTCGTAGGTGGCGGTCCAGGGGGAGCCGGGAACGTGGCAGATGACGGTGGCGGGTTCGCACGTGCCGGTCGGCCAGAAAGTCCAGATACGCGGGGGATTTTTTATGAGGGCGGCGGGGAGGAGGAGGTCGGGGGCGAGGCGGATGCCGAAGTCGATGCGGTCTGTGTCGGAGGATGGATCCTGGTCGCCGGGGGACAGGGGGCGCATGGTGACGCCATCGTCGTCCCACGCGAGGACAAAGGGGCGGCGCTCGGTGACGGCGTGGTTGGCGGCGGATTTTGCGAGGCCGTCGAACTGGGTGAAGAGTTTTTTTGAGCGTTGTTCCTCGAGGAGGCCGCTGATGCTGGGGACGGCGGCGAGCATGATCATGACGGCGATGAATACGGCAATGACCACCTCGAAGAGGGTGAAGGCGGCGCGGGCGCGGGAGTTCATGCGAAAAAAGAAGGGTAGCAGAGGAATTGCTGATTGCTGAAGTCTGATTGATGATTAAGGAGAGAATACGGCGCTTGCGCGGACCGCGGGAGTGGAAGTTATTCTCAGAGAGTGAGACAATTTAGGTTTGGGGAGGTTGAATGGGGTTGCAACGATTCTGTTGCGGAGGAAAAGAATCTGTACAAAGTCCCATAAGAAAGCGAACGCGGAACGGATGGGGATTGGTAGTGTGATATCCCGTTGAAAGTCTCCGCTGAGCGGCGGGTTTTATTGTAATAGGATAAGAATTACTGAAAGGCTGGCGCTTCTGACGGAGCGCGGAAAAATTCCCCATGAGAAATACCTACCTGAATCCTGAGATCGATGAGTTGCTGGTGTCACCGGAGATCATGCGTGATCCGTATCCGATTTATACCCGGCTGCGGAATGAGGCGCCGGTGATGTGGAGCGAAAACTGGCAGTCGTGGGTATTCAGCAAGTACGAGGATGTGAACCTGTCGTTGAAGGATAAGAATCTGTCAAACCGGTCGCGGCAGGCGCTTTTGTTCAGCTTGTTCACGGAGGAGCAACTGGAGAAGACGACGTTCCTGCGGACGTTTTTCAAGCAGCAGGATATCATTAACTCGGATCCGCCGGATCATACGCGGATGCGGGCGCCGGTGCAAAAGGCGCTGATGCCAAAAGTGATCGCGAGCATGGAGGAAAAGGCGCGGCGGCTGGCGAAGGAGCTGTGGGGACGGGCGGTGGAGAAGGGGCGGTTCGATTATGTGGACAGTTTTGCGTACCCGTTCCCGGTGATCCTGGTGGCGGAAATCCTAGGGGCGCCGCCGGAGGATCGGCTGAGCTTTAAGGGATGGACGTCGGATTTCATCGGGTTCCAGGGGACGGGGCGGGCGGATTTTGAAAGGACGATGCTGTCGCAGAAGAGCCTGGTGGATTTTGTGGGGTATGTGGAGCAACTGGTGGAGAAGCGGCGTGCGAAGCCGGAGACGGATCTCATCAGCGCATTGCTGGAGTCTGAGTATACGACGCCGGAGCTGGTGGCGACATGCTGCACGATGCTGGTTGCGGGGCATGAGACGACGACGAATCTACTGGGGAATATCGTGCGGCACCTGCACGAGCACCCGGAGGCGTGCAAGACGCTGAAGGAGCACCAGGAGCTGATCCCGTCGGCGGTGGAGGAGAGCCTGAGGTTCGACGCGCCGAAGCAGCGAAATTTCCGGCGGGCGATGCGGACGCATGAATTTGCGGGGGCGACGATCACGGAGAACGAGATGGTGTTTCAGCTGATCGGGTCGGGAAATCGGGATGAGCGGGCGTTTCCCAACCCGAATACGTACGACATCAAGCGGTCGCCGAACAGTCATCTGACGTTCGGGGCGGGAATCCACTTCTGCGTGGGAGCGGTGCTGGCGCGGCTGGAGGCGCGAGTGTTCCTGGATCTATTCCTGAATCATCCCGGGAAGATCGAGATGGTGGAGGATGGGAGCTACCGGTGGCAGGAACGGGTGCAGATGCGCGGTCCGGGGAAGATGTTCCTGGAGGTGTCGTAGACGAGGCGCCGAATTTTTTCAGGAGGGGGGGCACCTGGACTACTCGTCGTGAGGAATGACGGGGACGCGCCAGAGCTCGCCGTCGCCGCGCCAGCCGGAATGGCCGATGAGCTCGACGTCAATGACGCCGCGGGGGCGGAAGGTGAGGATGAACCAATTGCCGGTGCCGGCGGAGAGGCCGTAGCGGCGTGTCTTGATGAGGAGTTGATTGGGTGCGTGTGTGGAGGCGTAGATGGTACCCTGGCCGCCGTACCACTTGGAGGGGATGTTGGTATATGCGCCCTTGCGCTGGCCGTAGAGGGCCCACGCGGTGGAGTAGCCGTTCTCGATTTTAAGGAATACGCCGGGGTCATCGGCGTAGCCGGAGAGATCGAGGCGGACCTCCATGGAGCTGGCCGCCTCGAAGCCAGTGCGCTGGGTGGTGGAGCGGATGGGGCCGGTATAGGAGCCGCGAACCTGGGCCCATGCGCGGTCGGACATGGGGGCGGGGTTGAGCTGGTCGAAGATGAGCCTGCGGTCCGGATAGCCGGCGCACCCCGAAATGACGAGGGCAACAAGGAGAAGGGCGGCGATGCGTGTAAAATCTCGCATGCGCTCTGAATTAGCGAGGGGGGAGAGAAGTATGAAGGATAAAGTACGAATTAAAGAGGGAGCCGGCGGGAATTTTTATCGGAGAATTCACAGATGGCCGCACGATCAGGAGCGAGGGCGGGACGTGGGCGCAGTTGACCTCTCCCGGCGGGCCGTCTAAATAAGGAACGTGAAACGCCTGCTGGGCCCCCTGTTGTTTTTATCCGTGATCTGCACTTGCGTGCGGGCGCAGGGACCTGCCCTGCCGACGCCGCCGCCATTCCAGGGAGGAGTGCGGCAGCCGCCATCGATACCACCGCAGGCGCCGCCGATGATGCCGCCGACGGCGGGAGCCAACGGGGCGCAGGATGACCAGGTGCATTTGCAATACCCGAACACGGACATCGGGGTGATCCTGAAGACGTATGAGGAACTGACGGGGAAACGGGTGGTGACTGATAATACCGTGGTGGGGACGATCAGCATCGACATTACGAAACCGGTAAGCAGGGATGAAGCGATCCGGATTATCGAGACGAGCTTTTATCTCAACGGGTTCGCGCTGGTGCCGGCGGAGGGGAACCTGGTGAAGCTGGTGGGAGCGGGGAAAAACCCTCGGGCGTACGGGATCGATATCTACTCGGACGTGTCGCAGATCCCGGACGGGGTGGGAATCGCGAGTGTGCTGTTCCAATTGCAGTACGCGGACTCGAAGGACATAAAGACGCTGATCGACCAGTACATGGCGCCAGCCGTGTACACGGCCTCTGCGGCGCTGCCAGGGGCGATTATCGTGACGGAGAGCACGATCGTGCTGAGGAATGTGGCGAAGATCATCGCGGCAGCGGACGTGCCGCCGGCGGAGGTGGTGAGCAAGTTCTTCCCGCTGGAACGTGCGAATGCGAAGGACGTGGTGGACAAGCTGAACAAGCTGTTCGAGAAGAGCTCGCAGGCGGGAGGAAGCGGCGGCGGGCCATCGACGGCGCCGATCGGGCGGCCGATTATTCAGGCGAACGGACAGCCGGCGCCCCCCGGAAGCATTGCGATCCCGGCATCGGTGAGCGGGCTGTCGGAGGACTCGATCATCGTGGGGAAGATCAAGGTAGATTATGACGAGCGGACGAACCGGATCCACGTGGTGACGCGGCCGGTGAATTTGCGTTTCCTCGAGGATCTGATTGGTGAATTCGATTCGGACATCCAATTCGGGGAACCGGTGAAACGGGCGCTGAAGTATGTGGATGCGGCGGACGTGCTGGGCGTCATCGTGAAGGCGATCACGGAACCGGGCGAGAAGGCGGAGGGGGACACCGGAGAGACGGGAGGGACGTCGAAGACGAGCACGCAGGCGACGAATAATTCGACAAGCTTTGGCGGGATGAACAACGGGGGGTATGGCGGAAATGGCGGGTACGGAGGAGGAGGCGGCGGAGGCGGGTTGAATATCAGCGAGGGGCTTGAGACACCGGAGAAGGACATCACGCCGAAGGCGGTGATCCTGGGCAATACGAAGATCATAGCGGATCCGCGGGAGAACACGATCATCGTGCTGGGCAACGAGGAGATTAGGCGGAAAATCATGACGCTGCTGGATCAACTGGACGTGCGCGCGCCGCAGGTGATGCTGAATACGGTGATCGGTGAGTTTACGCTGAACAACGACTCGAACGTGGGGGTCGATTATTTACTGCATTACCCGAGCGGCGGGCTCGATAAACTGATTTCGTCGGTTACTTCGTCGGGCTCGACGGGCTCGACCGGAAACCTGATTCCGGGGAACGCGGGATATGGAATCACCAACTTTACGAACACGCCGATGGTGGCGGGACTTGCGAATACGCTGGGCGCGGGGGGCGGGTTTACGGCGGCGATCGGGGCGGCGAACTCGCTGGACGTGATCGTGAACGCGCTGGAATCAACAGGGCGATTTCACGTTACGAACCGGCCGATGGTGTACGCGTCGAATAACAAGAAGGCGATCATCGTATCGGGGCAGCAAATCCCAGTGCCTACGAGCACGCTGTCGAACCTGAATACGACGGGGGTAGTGGGATCGACGGCGGCGGTGCAGTCGAGCATCGATTACATGCAGGTGGCGCTGCAACTGGAGGTGGTGCCGTTGATCAACTCGGACCGGGAAGTGAACCTGGATATTTTGCAAAAGCTGGACAGCCCCGGGGCGACATCGAATGTAGGTGGAAGCAATGTGCCGGCGATCAATACGCGTTACATCCGGACGAACGTGTCTGTGCCGAATAAGGCGACGATCGTGCTGGGCGGGCTGATTACGAAAACCGTGGGTGGGAATAATTCGGCGATCCCGCTGCTGGGGCGCATCCCGGTGCTGGGCTATCTCTTTGGGAACAAGACGAAGCAAAGTGACCGGTCGGAGCTGATCATCCTGATCCGGCCGGTGGTGACGACGTCGCCGGACGAGATGGCGGATGAATCGCATGTGGAGCGGAAGCGGCTGTTGATGGAGCCGGATATCGATTCGACGATAGCCGCGCCGACGCCGCACCCGGTGAACGGGGTGAATTTCCGCTACGAAGATAACAAGCAGGTGCAATGACCTCCCCACTGCGCAAGAACCTGGTGGATGCGATCATCGCCAGCGGCTGCGACCCGGAAGAAGCGGCGAAGCTGGCGGCGACTCCGGCGAACGGTTTGACGTGGACGGTGCACGTGCTGAACAGCGGCAAGGTGGACGAGTTGCGCCTGACGACGGAACTTGGGCGGATCTTCAATACGCCGGTGGAGGCGATCGACATGGCGAAGGTGGACCGGTCGAGCCTCGGGAGCCTGCCGAGCCGATTCGTATTCAAGCACCAAATTCTGCCGATCGGTCCAGGTGAAAAGGGGATGCGACTGGCGACTTACGACGTGTTCAACAGCGCGGCGCGGCGGATGGCAGCGCAATTACTGCCGGGGAAGAAGATCGAGTGGGTACTGGTGCCGCGGGGGCAGTTGCTGCGTTCGATCAAGGCGCTGTACGGGGTGGGCGCGGAGACGTTCGAGGAGATCCTGCAGGCGACGAACCGGAACCTGGAGGCAGGTGAGGAACGGTTCGAGGCGATGGACCTGGACGCAGACGATCCGGAGGCGTCGGTGGTGAAATTCGTGAACCAGATCATCCGCGAAGCGATCACGGAGCGGGCGACGGACATTCACGTGGAGCCGCTGGAAAACGATCTGCGAATCCGGTACCGGATCGACGGAATCCTGCACGAGGTGGCGGTGCCGCCGCAATTGCGGCTGCTGCAATCGGCGATCATTTCGCGACTAAAGGTCATGGCGCACATGGATATCGCGGAGAAGCGGCTGCCGCAGGATGGGCGAATCAATTTGTCGCGCGGCCACGAGGCAAGCATCGACGTACGCGTATCGACGATCCCAACGGTGAATGGGGAGAGCATCTCGCTGCGCCTGCTGACGCGGGCGGATCAGCAGTTTGGATTTGAGCGGCTGGACTTGAGCAGCAGGCAATCGGCGATTGTGCGGGGGCTGCTGGCGCAGCCGAACGGAATCGTGCTCGTGACGGGACCAACGGGGTCGGGAAAATCGACTTCGTTGTACTCGTTTCTTTCGAGCATCAACTCGGTGCAGCGGCGCATTATTACGATCGAGGAGCCGGTGGAATACCGGCTGGCGGGGGTGTCGCAGATCGATGTGAAACCGGAGATCGGGCTGACATTCGCACAAGGGTTGCGGCACATCCTGCGGCAGGACCCGAATGTGATCATGGTAGGAGAAATCCGCGACTTTGAGACAGCGGAAATCGCAATCCGGGCGGCGATGACGGGTCACCTTGTATTTTCGACGCTGCACACGAATGACGCGGTGGGAGGGATTACGCGGTTGACGGACATGGGGGTGGAGCCGTTCCTGCTGGCGTCGGTGGTGAGGGCATTCATCGCGCAACGGCTGGTGCGGACGATCTGCCCGGACTGCAAACGGATCACGGGGTACCCGGTGGAGTATCTCAAGGAGATCGGGGCGATGGTGTCGCCGGAGTTCAAGTATTACAAGGGGACGGGATGCGAGAGTTGCCGGCAAACAGGGTACCGGGGACGGACTGCGATTTACGAAATCT
>Ga0326727_10023277_pt1 | contig 11839 bp, 13 predicted proteins | sample MB2enrmetagenome_FD_207643 | JGI IMG/M metagenome (GOLD analysis project Ga0326727, IMG submission 207643) | Lab enriched peat soil microbial communities from McLean, Ithaca, NY, United States - MB29MY | ecosystem: Environmental > Terrestrial > Soil > Wetlands > Peat | place: USA: New York... | reverse complement strand
TTGCCGGCGGCGGTGCCATCAGCATCGCGGCGGCCTCGTGGCTCGGCGGCGGCACCTTTGGATTTCCCGTAGTCGACATGATCGAGGTCAGCGAGCGCACCCGCTGCGGAAACGAAATCGCGATTTCTTGGGCGATCATGCCGCCCATGGAGGCGCCGACCAGATGCGCCGACTTAATCCCGAGCGCATCCATCAGGCCGATCACGTCCTGCGCCATGTCGTGCAAATTATAGGGGGCGGCGACCGGAATTTTCAGGAAGCGCAGCTTGAGCAGTTCGACCGGGCTCAGCCGCTTGCCGCCGCTCATTTTGGTAGACTTGCCGATGTCGCGATTGTCGAAGCGGATGACGCGAAACCCGCGCGCCGCCAGCTGCCGGCAGAAATCGTCATCCCACAGGATCATCTGGGCGCCGAGCCCCATGATCAAGATCATCGGCTCGGCCGCAGTGTCGCCGAAGATCTCGTAACAAAGCTCGATACCGTTGGCGCGCGCCATCTGCGGCGGCTGGTGGGGCAGTGCGTTCACCTTGGCTGTTCCACAAATGTCATTTCGATAAGGCTCTTGGCGATGAAGGCTCTATGGCATGGTTTGTTCCCCCATAGAAGGCTTTCCCGGCCAGTAGACCGGCGCCTGCGGTGTTGACCGTCCCGTCGCAACGGTGTGGTATGAGCAAAAACAGGCGAGGCATTCGCCGTCAATCCGGAGGAGGCCCATGGCAGACAACAGCAGCGATCCAGTCGCGATCTGGCAAAACATGATCGGCGAAATGGAGAAGGGATTCAACTCCTTCGCCACCCAGGCCATGGCATCGCCGGAATTTAGCAAGGTCGCCAATCAGGTCGGTGGGGTGAGCGCGGGCGCGCAGAAGCAGCTCGGCGATCTCATGGAGAAATACCTCGTCGGCATGAACCTGCCGAGCCGGGCGCAGATGGTCGGCATGGCCGAGCGGCTGCAGTCGATCGAAACGCAGTTGAACGAGATCAAGGTGCTGCTGCATGAGCTTCAGGGCGACTCCGGTGCGCAGGAAAGCTCTGCCGGTGCCGCGCCGCGACCGCCGCGCACCAAGCGTCCGCCATCCGCCGGTGGAGATCAGCGATGAACGCGGCAGGGGGACTCGACCTCGCGTCGATCCCCGCGCGGATTGAGACCGAGGTGCAGCGCGCGATCCAGCGCAGCATCAAGGGTGTCGAATATATCGCCTCGTCGGGGCCGTCGCTCGGGTCGACGCCGAAAGACATATTGAGCGTCCGCGGCACGATGAATCTTTATCACTACCGGCCGATCGCGGACGAGGTCTACCGGGTGCCGATCCTGATCGTGATGGCGACCACCAACCGCGGCTATATTCTCGATCTGGTGCCCGGCCAGAGTTTCGTCGAGTTTCTCCTCAAGCGCGGCTACGACGTCTACATGCTGGACTGGACCGCGCCGAAGCCGGAGGAGAAGCGCCTTGCGATGGAGGATTACGTCCTCGACTTCCTTCCGCATTGTATTCGCGAGGTGCAGCGCGATTGCGGCGAGACCGACGTATCGGTGGTCGGCTATTGTTTTGGCGGGGTGCTGTCGCTGCTTTACGGCTCGATCTTCTCCGACGGACCGATGAAAAACCTGGTTCTGTTCACCACCCCGATTGATTTTCGCAAAATGAAGCTGTTCCAGAATTTTTCGGACCGGCGCTATTTCGACGTCGACCGACTGGTCGACAGCGTCGGCAACGTTCCGCCCGAAATGATCCTGTCCTCATTCGAGATGCTGCGGCCGGCCTCGCGCGCGGCGAGTCAGGTGCAGTTGTGGGAAAACATCTGGAACGACGAATTCGTCAAGTCGTATCGCATGTTCGACCGCTGGGCGACCGACACGCTGCCGCTCGCCGGCGAGTATTTTCGCACTATTACCAAGGACCTGATGTGGGACAACAAGCTCTATAACGACACCATGTCGGTCGGCGGCCGGCCAGCGGACATCTCCAAAATCAAGGTGCCGATCCTGCACGCGGTCGCCGAGCACGATCACATCGTGCCCTATGATGCGGCCAAGCCCCTGATTCAGAAGATCGGCTCGTCCGACAAGGAAGAGGTGATGCTTAAGGGCGGTCATGTCAGCCTCGTCGCCGGCGCCAACGCCATCAAGCGGCTGTGGCCGAAACTCGATTCGTGGCTATGCGAGAGGTCGATTTGATGAGCGAACCCCGTTCCTACCCGCGCCGCGTGACGACGGAGGCCGGCGAAATCGAAATTCGCCTGATGTCACAGGCCGATCAGGCCGCGGTCCTGGCCTTTGCGCAAAAACTCCCGGTGCATGATTTGCTGTTTTTGCCGCGCGACATCAGCGAGCCGAAGGTGCTCGCCGCCTGGATCAAGGAAATCGAGCGCGGTGCGATCACAAGCCTGCTGGCGGTGAAGGCGGGCCGGGTGGTGGGATGCGGCACGCTGGTGCGCGACCCCCTGTCCTGGTCGCCGCATGTCGGCGAAATCCGCAATGTGGTCTCCTCCGATGTGCGCGGTCAGGGCGTCGGACGGGCGTTGTCGCAGGAAGTCTTTGCGCTCGCACTTAGCGCCGGCCTCGAAAAGCTGGTGGTGCAGATGACGGTCGATCAGACCGGCGCGATCGCGATCTTCGAAGGGCTCGGGTTCAAGGCCGAAGCGTTGCTGCGCGATCACGTAAGAGATAAAGCCGGCAACAAGCACGATATCGTCGTGCTCGGGCACAATGTCGCGCAGGTCCGGGCTCAGATGGAGGCATACGGATTGCCCGGGGCCGTGCAGCATTGAAGTGTTTTCAATCAACCGGGAGGCCGGTTCGTTGCTTCCCCAGCGCTGTTTCACGCCCGGTTTCCGCCAGTTCGGAATTGATTCCTGCGAACAGTCGGGCGGCGAATTCGGCGCCGAGGCGCTCGGCGAAATGTGTTTCTATTTCTCCGGTATCCCACCCGATTTCTCGAAATCCGAGCACATAATTTCGCGCGCGATCTTCCCAGCGATTCGGGTAGGGAGCACCTAACGGGCGAGCGAATCGATGAAGCCATCGCAAAAACGGCAGGCACAGCGTGCGTCCCCCGCGTTGCCGCGTTTTCTCGTGGATGTAGCCCTCTTCGCCGCCGAAGCCCCGGAAACTCGGATTAAATCCGGCCCATGCTGTGCGCCGGCAGGCAAAAAGCCCCATACCTTGCATCGGAATGTCAAAGACCGGGCCTTCCGGATTGGTCGCCCGGGGATCAGTTGCCCACACGCCATACATCCCGTCGCGCCATCGCGATTCCATGTGCGAGGCACGCAGGCTCAAGTCATCGGCGACCAGAGGTCCTTGCAACAGGTCCGGCGTATCAGGATCGGCCTCGAAATAGGCGATCAGTCTGGCAACGGCGCCCGGTGCTATCAGCACATGTGAATCCACGCAAAGGACGAAGGGACTGCTGGCCTCTTCGAACACCGCATTTTTGATCGCCGTTCCGTTCCATTCGCCTTTTGGCACGTAGCGGTAGCCATCTATCGATTTGGCCAGATTGCTCAACGCCTCGGAGCACGGCCCGCCCGGATTGTTATCGATGACCACGAACTCCAGCGCGCCTGCGAGCTCCGGATTGTTCATGCGCAGGGACTGTATGGTGAAATATGCGCCATCATAGTCGTCGTACGTCGCCATGCCGAAGGTCAGTCGACGGGGAAAACGTCGGACAGTGGGTGCGGGCGCGTTCTGCTTCAACGCTTTTCGTGCGGCTATGCCGATCTCCCGGGCAGGAGCCACGCGCGCTGTGACCGTTGCATTGAACGCGTCGCAGAGAGCGACGAGATCGGAATGCGTCACAGGAGTAGCCAGCACCTGACGTGTCAGGACATCAAGCGTCCCGTCGAGCTGACGAAGATCGCTGTAAGTCAGCGAGATCGCCTGGGACTGGCGCGCCAGCCTGCCGGCAAGAGGCAAGCCTCCGTTTGGCAAGTTGCGGGCGTTGAGGCAGTTTTCCATCAAATGCAGGCAAGCCTCTCCCGCGGTGAGCGCCGTCATGCAAAACGGCGCATCCGGAGCGAAGTGCGGAAACACCAGAAAGCCTCGGTGCAGCCTGACGCCGGACCAGGCCTTGCTATCGTCCGTCATGAGGATCGAACCGCCGGAGAAGGCAAGATGTAACGGCAATTCTTGCAGTCCTGGCAACGCCATCACGTCGGCGGACCGTTTCAGCATCAGCGGACGGGCGAAGGTCGAACTGAAGACAGTATCGCATCCTTCGCCGTGCGCGGGCGCGACGCTGACAATTTCGTCAGTCCCCAGATCGAAACCGGAATTGCGATACCACAATGAAAGATGCGTCTTACCCGATCCGGATTGGCCCGGTATGAGGATCACATCGTTGCCGCGACGCATCGCTGCGGCATGAAACACTATGGCTGCCGTTAATTCATCGATCAGGAGAAAGCTTATGCGCTCCCAAAGGATCGCGAGCGCTTCGCCCAGATCCAGGTTCTCCGACGTGGGCCCGGAGCTTGATGCCAAGCTATAGCGGTCGGTCTCGGAATCGAAGCAAAGCCGAACAAATTTGCTCGAGACGCTGGAGCCTTTGAATGGTTCGACCAATCCCGCGAACCACGCGTCGAGGGCTTGCGGATATATAACGCTCACGTAACTGGTGCCGAGATGCACCGACTTAAATTGCTCCTCCGCGGGAAGGGCCATTGAAGAAAGTCCATCTTGTCGAAATAAATTGGTACGCTAAGTTGAATGCTTGTCGATTTGACCGGCGTTATCGGAGGATGACCAGGGTGACAGTTGACCGCAGGCGCATTCTGCAAATTGTTGCAGGTACCGGTTCGATATCAGCTTTAAGTTTGCCGGATAAGTGGGTCCGTCCGGTGGTCAAATCCATCATCGTGCCAGCGCATGCGTCGTCCTCGCCGGCCACAACCACTACTGCGAGCCCGACAACGACGACAACAACGACAACGACAGCGGCCCCAACAACCACGCCGCCGCCCACAACTTTGATGTAGCCTTCCATTCTGGTCTTCACGAATTCGTGATATCGCGCTGCAACATAAATGTTGCGACGCACCATTAACCATGCCATATAAGCCTTGCCCCGGGCCAAGGCGGACGGGGCGAACCCATAGCTTAAATCGAGGATGGAGAGACCCCAATGACCACCGAAACCAATTCCGTGCTGAACACCGTCAAGGAAGCCTTCGCGCCCGTCACCGAGGCATTTACCAAGCTCCAGAACATGGAAGTTCCGGAAGCCGCTCGTGAGTTCGTGAAGAAGCAGGCCGAGACCGCCAAGGAACGCGCTGCCGATCTTTTCGCGGGTTCGGAGAAGGCGACTGCCGCCATCGAGACCGCCGTTGCCGGTTCGGTCAGCGAAGCCGCCAAGATCAGCCGCAACATTCAGCAGGCGATCTACCAGGATGCCGAGGCATTCTTCGCAGGCATCGACAAGCTGGCTTCCGCCAAGTCGCTCAACGAGGCGGTGCAGATCCAGTCCGATCTTTTGCGCTCGCGCGGCGAAGCGTTCGTGTCGCGTGCCAAGGCCTCGAGCGAATATCTCGGCAAGCTCGTTGCGGACGGTGCCAAGACCGCCCAGGACAACTTCGCCAAGGTCTACAACAAAACCGCCTGATCGCTTCTCGGGTCAGTCGACGGCATCTCATTCAAAGGCTCGCTTCACGCGGGCCTTCTTTTTTGGCCGGACGCTTTTGCGTTCCCCAGATGAGGCGTGCGGATGTGACTTTTAGATCACGGCGTCCGTTTTATCTGTGGAGGCCTATTGTCCCGTGCGGGTTCCCCGGCTTGAATGCTGGAATCAGACCTTAGCTTTCCCAAGATATTGCTGCATTGCGGAACGGTTGTGGGATTTGCGTATTGAGATTGATCTATTCGGCCGCCCGATAGAGGCAGGCCCTGAGAGGAAATACGATGTCCGTCACCGCCCACACGCTGCGCCCGCCTTCGAGAGCCCTGATGTTCCTGGAGGGGCGGGCGATCCACGAGTTCGGCGCGTTTCTCGGCGCATTGCCGTTGCTCACCCTCGCGCCAAAGGGCGACGGCCATCCGGTGCTGGTGTTGCCCGGGCTGGTCGCCTCTGACATCTCGACGCGGCCTCTGCGCGGCTTTCTCGAAAATCGCGGTTACGCGGTCAGCGGCTGGCGTCAGGGCAGCAACCTTGGCCTGCGCCACGGGGTACAGCAGGCTATGGTCGATCTGGTGCAAGAACTCAGCGATGCCCACGGGCGCAAGATCAGCCTGGTTGGCTGGAGCCTCGGCGGCCTCTATGCACGTCAGCTCGCCAAGATGATGCCAGACCGCGTGCGTTCGGTGATTACGCTCGGCAGTCCGTTCGCGGGCAATCCCAAGGCCACCAACGCCTGGCGCGTCTATGAGATGGCAAGCGGTCGCCGCGCCGACGAAGAGGACGCTCGCTTCGGCGGGTCGTTAGCGGAGACGCCGTCGGTGCCGACCACCGCGATCTTCAGCCGCACCGACGGCATCTGCGCCTGGCAGGGCTGCATGGAAAAGCCGTCCGCCTGGTCTGAGAACATCGAAGTCGAGAGCAGCCATTGCGGCATGGGCCATCATCCCGCGGTCGTTTATGCGGTGGCCGATCGCCTGGCGCAGGGCGAAGGCCAATGGGCGCCGTTCGACCGCAGTGGCTGGCGCAGTCTGGTTTTTCCTGATCCAGCGAGGTAGCGGAGGCCGCTTCTCCCTCGCCCCGCTTGCGGGGAGAGGGTCGGGGTGAGGGGGGCTCTCAACTGGCGGACTCGTGGAGAGTCCCCCTCACCCGAAACTCGCTTCGCAAATTTCGACCTCTCCCGCAAGCGGGGAGAGGTAAGCAAAAACCCCCGCGTTGTCGTAACGCCTCAAAACGCGCTATGCGTTGGCGATGCCGCACCCGCTTGCCCGCATCATCCGCCAGCTCAAGCGCGAACCCTCCCGCACCGGCTCCATCGTCATCACGGTATTCGGGGACGCGATCGTGCCGCGCGGCGGTTCGGTGTGGCTTGGAACGCTGTTGAAATTTTTCGAGACCCTCGACATCGACAGCGGCGTGGTGCGCACTGCGATGTCGCGGCTGGCGGCCGACGGCTGGTTGGAGCGCAACAAGGTCGGCCGCAACAGTTTCTATCGGCTGGTCAAGAAGGGCCGGCTGACCTTCGATGCGGCGACCAGGCATATCTACGATCCGCAGCTCTCCGAATGGACCGGGCGCTTTGAGCTGCTGCTGATCGGCAACGGCGGAGATCGCGACGCATCGCGCGAGGCGTTGAAAAATGCCGGCTTCGGCAGCCCGCTGCCCGGCGTGTGGATCGCGCCGTCGGGCGCGCCGATCCCCGAGGAGGCGCTCCAGGCGATCCGTCTGGAGGTTTCGGCCGAGGACGACAGCGGCAGGCGTCTGTTGCGCGAGAGCTGGCCACTGCACCGCACCGCCGACGCTTATCTGAAATTCATGAAAACCTTCGAGCCGTTGCGCGGCTGGATTGGTCGGCGCGAAAGCCTGTCGGATATCGACGCGTTTACCGCGCGGATATTGTTGATCCATTACTACCGGCGCGTCGTGCTGCGCGATCCGCTATTGCCGATGGCACTGCTGCCGGCGGACTGGCCGGGCCGGGCGGCGCGCGCGCTCTGCGGGGAAATCTATCGCGGGCTGCTTGTCCCATCGGAACAATGGCTTGACCGTAATGCACTGAACGAGAACGGGCCGTTGCCGGCGGCCGGTGAAGCGCTTTTGCGCAGGTTCGGCGACGGGTAATTATGTTACAAGAATGTCTTGAATTTCAAACATTTTGTTATATATTCGAAACGCCTCCTGGGAGATTTGGCCATGTACACGCAGGCGCTTAACACGTCAGACGCCGAAGATCGCCATATCGAGGACGCTACGCGCGCAGCCCAGTTTCAGGCGCGGATCGACGCCGAGGAGCGCATCGAGCCGAACGACTGGATGCCGGCGGCCTACCGCAAAACGCTGACGCGGCAGATTTCGCAACATGCGCATTCCGAGGTCGTCGGCATGCTGCCGGAAGGCAACTGGATTACGCGCGCGCCGTCGCTGCGCCGCAAGGCGGCGCTGCTGGCCAAGGTGCAGGATGAGTGCGGCCACGGGCTTTATCTTTATGCCGCGGCCGAAACGCTGGGCGCTTCGCGCGAGGAACTGGTCGATCTGATGCTGGCGGGGAAGGCCAAATATTCCTCGATCTTCAACTATCCGACCCTGACCTGGGCCGACATCGGCGTGATCGGCTGGCTGGTCGACGGAGCGGCGATCATGAACCAGATTCCGCTGTGCCGTTGTTCCTATGGTCCCTATGCGCGCGCCATGATCCGGGTCTGCAAGGAGGAATCCTTCCACCAGCGCCAGGGCTACGAGATCATGCTGACCTTGATGCGCGGCACCGAAGAGCAGAAGGCGATGGCGCAGGACGCGCTGAATCGCTGGTGGTGGCCGGTGCTGATGATGTTCGGTCCGCCTGACAAAGCGAGCCAGCACAGCGACGCCTCGACAAAATGGAAGATCAAGCGCTTCTCCAATGACGAGCTGCGGCAGAAATTCGTCGATGCCACGGTGCCGCAGGCGCAGTATCTCGGACTTTCGATTCCCGATCCCGGCATGAAGCAGAATGAGGCGGGGCACTGGGAATACAGCGCGATCGACTGGGAGGAATTCAATCAGGTGCTTGCCGGCAACGGACCCTGCAACCGCGACCGGATGGCGGCGCGGCGCAAGGCGCATGACGAGGGTGCCTGGGTGCGCGAGGCGGCGCAGGCCTATGCCGACAAGCGCCGGCAACGACAGGCGGCACAAGCCGCGTAATAGAATTCAGGGAGGCCACAATGACGACGCCGAATACCCCGCTGTGGGAAGTTTTCATCCGTGCCCGCAACGGGCTTGCCCACAAGCACGTCGGTTCGCTGCATGCTCATGATGCCACGCTGGCGCTGCAGGCCGCGCGCGATCTCTACACCCGCCGCGGCGAGGGGCTTTCGATCTGGGTGGTGCCCTCCAGCGCCATCACCGCGTCCGATCCCGCCGAGAAGGGCATGATGTTCGAGCCTGCGGAATCCAAGGTCTACCGCCATCCGACATTTTACGAGGTGCCCGAGGAAGTCGGGCATATGTGATTTCGCGAATACGTTCCAAGAGATTTGAGATCGTCATTGCGAGCGCAGCGAAGCAATCCTTAATCCCGGGAAGCTGGATTGCTTCGTCGCTACGCTCCTCGCAATGACGACAATGTTGGCAGCACAAGCGGGTTTAGAACATGGCCGTCGCATCCATATCCGTCTCGGAAACGCCGCTGGTGCTGTACACATTGCGCCGCGCCGACGATGCGCTGATTCTGGGACACCGGCTGTCGGAGTGGTGCGGTCACGCGCCGATCCTGGAAGAGGAAATGGCGCTTGCCAATATGGGCCTCGATCTGATCGGCCAGGCGCGTGAACTTTATTCCTACGCCGCCAACGTCGAAGGCCAGGGCAACGACGAGGACAAGCTCGCTTATCTCCGCGACGTCAGGCAGTACCGCAATCTCTTGCTGCTGGAGCAGCCGAACGGCGATTTCGCGCGCACCATGGTGCGGCAATTCCTCTATTCGGCCTTCGCCGACCTCTATTGGCGCGCGATGATGAAATCGCGCGACACGACGCTGGCGGCGATCGCGGCCAAATCCGAAAAGGAAAGCGCCTATCACTTGCGGCATTCCTCGGAATGGATGGTGCGGCTCGGCGACGGCACCGACGAAAGCCACGCCCGCGCGCAGGCTGCGGTTGACGAGCTCTGGGCCTTCACCGGCGAAATGTTCGAGACGGACGACGGCGAGCGCGCCTTGATCGAGGCGGGCATCGCCGTCGACCCCGCGGCCTTGCGGCCGCAGTGGCTCGCAACCGTCTCCGGCGTGTTGAATGAAGCGACGCTGGTGCTGCCCAAGAACAACTGGATGCAGCAGGGCGGTCGCAGCGGCCGGCACAGCGAGCATCTCGGTCATCTGCTCAGCGAACTGCAATCGATGCCGCGGACGTTTCCGGGGGCATCATGGTGATGGTTGTGCAGGATGATGCCGAGTTGCGGCAACGGGCGTGGAGCGCCGCGGCCGAGGTCGTCGATCCCGAAATTCCGGTCCTGACCATCGCCGATCTCGGCGTCCTGCGCGATGTCGTGCTGAACGATGGCCATGTCGAGGTCGCGATTACGCCGACCTATTCCGGATGTCCCGCGATGAACATGATCGCGCTCGAAATCGAGCTGGCGCTGGAGCGCGCCGGCTTTCGTCATTCGAAGGTGCGTACCGTGCTGTCGCCGGCCTGGACCACCGACTGGATGAGTGAAGACGGTCGCCGCAAGCTTAGGGAATACGGCATCGCGCCGCCGCTGCCCGCAAGTTCCCGCCGCGCGCTGTTCGGCGTTCAGCAGGTGGCGTGTCCGCAATGCGGCTCGGGAGATACCGAAGTGCTGTCCGAATTCGGCTCGACCTCCTGCAAGGCGCTATGGCGCTGCAAGAACTGCCGCGAACCCTTTGATTATTTCAAATGTCACTAGGACTGCCACGCAACTTCGTCATTGCGAGCGAAGCGAAGCAATCCATGGATCCGCAGAATAAGCGTGGATTGCTTCGTCGCTTCGCTCCTCGCAATGACGGTGAGGTTGAGAGCTGAGAGTTTCAATGTCCCAAGCACCCCGTTTTCACCGTCTCGCCGTCAACGATCTGCGCCGCGAATCCACCGATGCGGTATCGCTGACTTTTGCCATCCCGCCGGAATTGGCCGGCGACTACCATTTCCTCCCCGGCCAGTACCTGACGCTCCGCACCACGATGGACGGCGAGGAAGTGCGCCGTTCCTATTCGATCTGCTCCGGTCCCGACGATGGCGAAATGCGCATCGCCGTAAAAAGGGTCGATGGCGGCGCGTTCTCAAGCTGGGCGGCCGACGAGTTGAAGGTGGGCTACGAACTCGATGTGATGACGCCGACCGGCCGCTTTGGCGCTGTGCCGGCGCCGGGCGCGGCGCGGGTCTATGTTGGCTTTGCCGCGGGCTCCGGCATCACGCCGATACTTTCGATCGTGAAGGGCGTGCTGGCGCGTGAGCCGGACAGCCGGTTCTTTCTGTTCTATGGCAATCGCTCCACCGCTGGCATGCTGTTTCGCGAGGCGCTGGAGGAGCTGAAGGACCGCTTCATGCAGCGGTTCTCGCTGTTCCACGTTATCTCGGGGGAGGAGCAGGACATCCCGATCCTGCATGGGCGGCTCGATGGCGAGAAGGTGAGGGTGCTCTTGCGCTCGCTGGTCCCGGCCGCAAGCGTCGACCATGTCTTCATCTGCGGCCCCACCGGCATGAGCGACGATATCGAGACGACCTGTCGGGACCTCGGAATTGCCGCCGATCGTATTCACGTCGAGCGTTTCGTCTCCGGGCTCGGCGGCAAGCCGCGACCGAAGGCCGTGATCGCCACTGGCGCGCCACCGAAGGCGATGGCCGCGCTGATCATCGACGGCAAGCGCCGCGAGGTGCAGGTCGCCGAGGGCGAGGCGATCCTCGATGCCGCCTTGCGCGCCGGCGTCGATCTGCCATTCGCCTGCAAGGGTGGTATGTGCTCGACCTGTCGCGCCAAGCTCGTCGAGGGAAAGGCCCAGATGGAATTCAACTACTCGCTGGAGCCCTGGGAGCTCGAGAAGGGTTTTATTCTAACCTGCCAGGCGCGGCCGACCACGGACAGGGTCGTGGTCGATTACGATCACGTTTAGCTTTTCGCGGCGGCGGACCCGCCGCTCCCTCGCCCCGCTTGCGGGGAGAGGGTCGGGGTGAGGGGACCCTCCACGCACTCGGACTCGCGGATAGTCCTCCTCACCCGAAGCCTTC
>Ga0326727_10023276_pt1 | contig 11839 bp, 7 predicted proteins | sample MB2enrmetagenome_FD_207643 | JGI IMG/M metagenome (GOLD analysis project Ga0326727, IMG submission 207643) | Lab enriched peat soil microbial communities from McLean, Ithaca, NY, United States - MB29MY | ecosystem: Environmental > Terrestrial > Soil > Wetlands > Peat | place: USA: New York... | reverse complement strand
GGCAGGTTGTAGAAGCCGCCCAGCTGATGCGCCATGGCGTGCACATAGCCCAGGCTGGCGTTGTTGAACGCCATTCCGGCCAGGTACTCGGCATAAGCCATCTTGTCGCGGGCTTCCAGGTTGGTGCCGTTGGCAACGGCGGGGCGGAGGTACTTGGCGATCAGTTCGATGGCCTTGATGGCGCAAGCATCGGTGATCGGGGTGGCGATCGTCGACACATAAGCCTCAACCGCGTGAGTCAGGGCGTCCATGCCGGTGGCGGCCGTCAGAGCTGGCGGCATGCCAACCATGAGCAGGGGGTCGTTGATGGCGATATTCGGGGTAACGCGCCAGTCAACGATGGCCATCTTCACGTGGGTGTCGCTGTTGGTGATGATGCAGAAGCGGGTCATTTCCGAGGCCGTGCCGGCGGTGGTGTTGATGGCCAGGAACGGAGGCATCGGCTTGGTGGACTTGTTGACGCCTTCGTAATCGCGGATGTCGCCGCCGTTGGCGATCATCAGAGCAATGCCCTTGCCGCAGTCATGCGAGCTGCCGCCGCCCAGGGAGACGATGCCGTCGCACTTGTTGTCTTTGAACATCTTCACGCCATCACGGACGTTCTTGTCGGTGGGGTTCGGCTCGGCGCCGGGATAGATGGTGGCCTGCAGGCCGGCAGCTGTAATGTAGCTCTTGATCTGATCGGCAACACCCATCTTGTTGAGGCCGGCATCTGTGACGATGAGCACGTTCTTGGCGCCGAGAGCCTTCGCCTGGTCGCCGGTTTCCTTTGCACAGCCGAGACCCATCAACGAAACGGTGGGAATGAAGAAACCAAAGGTCTGATCTGCAAGTGCCATGATGTTCTCCTAGTAAGTGTTCTCCGGCTCGCCGGAGGTTTTACGGTTGCCAGCCCCGCAAAGGGCCCACTCACAACCGTTCAAGGGAAAAGACCAAAATACCGAGTGGGGGTATACGCGCTCCAGAACTTGCCAAATTCAATTACTTTTCTGGCGGAGCTGGAATTCCTCCTCTCCAGACCCAGCCAGTTACTGCACGTGCAAATCCTCTGCCGGCCATCTGCGGGGCGCGCAACAGACCAGCTTCAGGAGGAACCCCAGCCCTGTGGGCTGCCGCCAAATACTGCATGGGCGAAAAAAAGAAAGTCTCTGCAAACACTGTTTTCCGAACCTGATTTCCGTGGTTCCGCATTTCAGCCATAAACGGCTTTATCTCCGTCGTGCTGGAACGAGTAATTTCGCAGAGGGAATTGTCGGCGATGAACGCGGCGTTGTCAAAATAAATATTTGCGCCGGACGGCACCTTGGAATTGTTTGTGTGATTTTTGCGGGAAAAGCGGGAGGAAACGGCTCGATTGCGGCTCGATTGCGGAGAGGAAAGCGTTGTACATATGGCCATGCGCATCGCTGCTTCGGATTGACAGATGGCCATCGGTAACGCTCCTCCGGGTCGAAAGACGCCTTGAATCAAGAGACGCTAAAGCTGTATCAGCACGGTCTCACTGGCAATTTCATGGCCATTCCATAAGGCCTCCTAGGGGCGCCGCATTAATTTAGTTTTAACTTGCTTTTGCTCTGTTAGTTAGCCTTGCTTTATCCTTCCAGGGGGAAGGGCCGCCACGGCGCGCGAGAAAGGGCGGCCTGTCGCACTATGCGACAGAATCGCTGCTCTCATGCGACATTTTTTGTCCCTATGACCAGAAAATCCTGCGACAACTGTCGCAACTGAATGCTAGAATCAGCCCGTTATGCCACCGCCTGGCGCCTGCTTATTTCGCAGTAAATGGGAAAACGAGAACGAGGAAACCGCGATCATGCTGCTTCAGGCAGACCGGAGCGCGACGCCGCAGTGTTTTTCGCCGGTGGCGCGTTCCTGGGAGCGCTGCCGGGAACTGGGCCTGTTTCGCGCGCATCCGGCCCGCCTGGAGTTGCTGGAGCCGGGAGAGCTGGAAAGGCGCAAGGAGCAACATATATTTTTTGTTCACCTGGCGGCGAATGAACTGAATGTTCTGCGCCGCGCCATCGCGGGAACGGCCGGCATGGTGCTGCTGGCCGATCCCCAGGGCACCATCCTGGACGGACGAGGCGACAGTGGTTTTGTTGGCAAGGCCAAAAGAATCTCGCTTCGCCCTGGGGCCACCTGGAGCGAGGTTCTGGAAGGCACCAACGCGATTGGAACGGCGTTGGTGGAGCAGCAGCTTGTGCAGATTGCCGGCGGCCAGCATTTTCTGACCGAGAATCGCTTCCTGACTTGCACTGCCATTCCCGTGATGAGCCCGACCGGAGAGATTGCCGGAATACTGGACATCTCCGGGGATGTGAGAAACCCGCCGGCGCGCGCCTCGATGCTGCTGCAACTGGCTACGGCGAGAATCGAGCACTCCTGGGTGAGCCTGCATGGCGCCCACGACCTGCTGGCCGCCTTCCATCCACACCCCAACTGGCTGGGAACTCCGCATGAGGGCCTGCTGGCCTTCCGCGACGAGCTTTTAGTGGCGGCCAATCCCGCCGCATTGCGCCTGTTGCGGCTGATCCCGGAGGACATCAATCGCGTCCGGTGGGGCGAGATCTTTCGCAACCGGTCCTTCTACGGTAGGGGAGAGATTTATCCGCGCAGCCACCCCGGCGTGTTTTATGGCAGCGTGCAGAAAACATCAACCACGGTGGCGATGCCGGCCGCGGCGGCGCCGGTCAGCAATGCGGCGGCGGGCCGTTCCCCGGAGATTTTGATTCGCGACGAGGCGATCTGGGACACCGAGTCGATTCAGATGCTGACGCGGGCCAGGCGGGCCTTCGAGGCAGGCATTCCCATTCTTCTGCAGGGGGAGACGGGCACCGGCAAGGAGGTCTTCGTGCGCGCTCTGCAGCGGCTTTCCTCGCGCGCCTCGGAGCCGTTTGTGCCGGTCAACTGCGCGGCCATCCCCGAGGGCCTGCAGGAGGCCGAGATCTTCGGCTACGAGGAGGGGGCCTTTACCGGAGCGCGGCGCAAGGGCAGCCCCGGCTACATCCGGCGGGCCGAGGGCGGGGTGCTGTTTCTGGACGAGATTGGCGACATGCCGCTGGCCTTGCAGGCGCAACTGCTGCGCGTCTTGCAGGACGGCGAGGTGACGCCGCTCGGTGCGCGGCGCGCGGTGCGCGTGGACTTCCGGTTGGTGGCGGCCACGCATCACGACCTGCAGGCGGCGGTGGCCGGGGGCAGCTTCCGGGCCGACCTTTACTACCGGCTGCGGCACATGGTCTTCTACCTTCCCCCTTTGCGCAAGCGGCCCAACCTGGGGGGAATTCTGGACGCCATGCTGGCCTCGCTGGGCGGGGAGGCGCGCGGCATACGGCTGACCACGCCGGCGCGGCAGAGGCTGCTGGAGCACAGCTGGCCGGGAAATCTGCGCGAGCTGTCGAACCTGCTCTCAACGCTGCTCGCCTTCGCCGAGGATGGTGGCTGGATCGACGCCGACAGCCTACCCCAGGACATCATGGAGGCGGTCCCGGAGATCCCCAGAAAGCCGTCAGGCGCAACCCATGAACTGCTGCGCCATACCATCAACGGCGGCGGCAAGGAAGAGATTCTTCCGCGCAACCGTCCCCAGGCCTCTCGTTCCAGCTCCTTCAGTTCCATGGCCTTCAATGGACGCACGCAAAAGCCGCCCGCCGCTTCCGTGGCGGCGCCTTGCAGCGGCGGCAAGGCGGCGGGCCGTTCCCCGGAGATTTTGATTCGCGACGAGGCGATCTGGGACACCGAGTCGATTCAGATGCTGACGCGGGCCAGGCGGGCCTTCGAGGCGGGCATTCCCATTCTTCTGCAAGGGGAGACGGGCACGGGCAAGGAAGTCTTCGTGCGCGCCTTGCAGCGGCTCTCCTCGCGCGCCTCGGAGCCGTTTGTGCCGGTCAACTGCGCGGCCATCCCCGAGGGCCTGCAGGAGGCCGAGATCTTCGGCTACGAGGAGGGCGCGTTTACCGGGGCGCGGCGCAAGGGCAGCCCCGGCTACATTCGGCGGGCCGAGGGCGGGGTGCTGTTTCTGGACGAGATTGGCGACATGCCGCTGGCCTTGCAGGCGCAACTGCTGCGCGTCTTGCAGGACGGCGAGGTGACGCCGCTCGGTGCGCGGCGCGCGGTGCGCGTGGACTTCCGGTTGGTGGCGGCCACGCATCACGACCTGCAGGCGGCGGTGGCCAATGGCAGCTTCCGGGCCGACCTTTACTACCGGCTGCGGCACATGGTCTTCTATCTTCCTCCCCTGCGCAAACGCCCCAACCTGGGGGGGATTCTGGACGCCATGCTGGCCTCGCTGGGCGGTGAGGCGCGCGGCGTGCGGCTGACGACGCCGGCGCGGCAGAAGCTGCTGGAGCACAGCTGGCCGGGAAATCTGCGCGAGCTGTCGAACCTGCTCTCGGCGCTGCTCGCCTTCGCCGAGGACGGCAGCTGGATCGATGCCGACAGTCTGCCCCAGGACATCATGGAGAGCAGGGAAGCCGAACCGGAGCCGGTCCCAGAGCCAGAGCAGCCGCAAAAGCTGTCGGATGTAACCGACGATCTGCTGCGCCAGGCCATTCGCGAGCACGGCGGAAACATGAGCGCCGCGGCGCGCCAGCTCGGTCTGCATCGCAGCACGCTCTACAGAAGGCTGGCGGGAGCACAACTGCAACCGCTTTAGCCAATCAGCTTCCAGCCCATCAAGAGACAAACTCAACAGTAAACAGTAACGCGCCGCGCGCGGTGCACCGGAAAGCTCTTTCCCGGCTGGCCGCGCGCGGCGCGTTGGAGGTTGTTCGCGAAAGGGAGGCCTGAACGGCTTCCCTTCCGCGGATTTGTGGTTGCACGCTACCCCTGGAGGGCGGGGCGTTTAAAAGAAGGCGACGCTGCCCAGGGCGAAGGAGTCCGAGGTGCTGATGGCCCGCGCCTGCGACTCGGAGCGCATGTGGGTGTATTCGCCGAGCAGATTGACGCTCTTCGTCAGCCCATAGCGAAGCTGGCCGATATACGAGCTATTCAACCTCGTGATGTCATACGAATACAGCTTGAGTTCGCCGTTGCTTCCCGACTTCCCCGGCCACCATCCCGGCTTGCCCGCCAGGCTCAGATTGCTCTGGCCGTAGCTCGCGCCCAAGGTCCACTTCTTGGCCACGGTGTACGCTCCCTGGAGGTAGTAGCCCTGAGAGGGGCGCGTGACTCCCGAGGGGCTGGTCGCGAGGAAGAGCAGGCCTTCCGTGCCGACGCCCCAGCCGTTGTAGCCATAGGCCACCAAGTCAGCTCCGTGAAATGAGACCTTCACGCCGTAGTCCACCGCGTTGGCCCGAACGCTGTCCCCTATTTTGTCCATAGAGGGATTAGATTCCAACGGAGATGTGCTATAGGGATGCCCCATGCTATTTGTGACCGTAGCGCTCTTAGCTAGATCAGCGGCGCTGACTTCCATGCTCTGGGTGAAATAGTTTGACCAGAAGTTAGCCTTGACGCCGGCGATCTTGGGCGCCGCGTAGGTCAGTTTGACCTGGAACTGGGGCTGGCCATTGCCGGTGAGCGGAGCAGAGTACATCGGCGCGTCGAGCGTAGTGGAAACCACGTCGTCCATGGGCGTGAAGACGCCGCCGGCAATCTGCAGCCCGCGGTAAGAGGGCGAGGTGTAGCTGATCTGGGGAATCCAGTCGGTGTAGATGTAGCCCGAGCCAATGCGGCCCAGCGAGACGCTGCCCGGCCCGACGTTGCCGTTGGTCGTGCCCACGCCGAGAAGGCCCAGGTCGTTGAACAGGGCTTCCTGGCCGAAGAAGCCCAGGTCGCGGCCAAACTTGAAGGTTCCCAGCTTGGGTTTGCCGACCGTCAGGTACTGCTGACGGAAGTCTATGCCCGCGGTGCCGAAGCCCGATGGGTTGCCGGCGACCAGGTTGAGACCTCCGCCCCCTTGCATGAGGTTCGAGATTCCCGGCCAGATGCCGAAGGTGAAGGCCACGTCATAGCCGTTCTGCTTGGTGGCAACCTTGATGGTCAGGTCGCCGGGCAGCAGGCCGTTGCGGATGGACGAGTTGGCGACGGCGGTGTTGCTCGCCAGGCAGAGAACGCAGCCGGCGGCGGAATTGGCGCTTCTGTCCGGGCGGTCGTGGACGTAGAAGCCGTCGATGTCGCCGGAGAAGGTCAGGTCAAAGCGCCCGACGTGAAAGCCCACGGCGTCGTCGATGGAGGTAACGACATTGGCGGGCAGCATGACCGGCTGCGGCGCGGGTTGTGCGGCCTGCTCGGCCATTTGAGCTTCATGCCTGGCCGCAAAGCGCTGCTTCAAGGCGTCGTACTGCTGCTGCGTGATGGTGCCGTTGGCCAGAAGAACGTCCAGCAGGTCGGCCACGGGGCTTGACGCCGCGGGAGCCTGCATGGGCGCCGAAGCCTGGCAGAAAGCCCGGGTGGAAGCAACACAGAGAAAAAGCAGCAGAGTTAGGGCGCAAAGCCCACCGAACCAGCTGCGGGCTGGACAAACTCTGATCCTAGTGCGAGGAACAAGCAAAGCTTTCGTCATAGAGGCCTCTCAAGTTGGTTGGTAACAATTTCAGTCAGTCTTTCTCCAAGCTAAGGGACCACACGCAACAGAAGACGGGATGTGACCATCATCACAAGCTAAGTGGAGGTGTTTACTAATGTGAGGCCTGTCACGCGAGGCGCGCCGAAGCGGAAGAAGGGCTTGATCTGGAGCCGGGCCGGATATAGCTCCAAAGCAGAGATTCAGAACAGGTTCAGGAGCCGGACACGGGCGCGAGAATCCGGTAGAGCGTGGCGGGGTGGACGCTGAAGGCGCGGGCGACCTCGCGGACGGATTGGCCCTCCTTGAGGAGCCGCCCGGCCAGCTCCCGCTGCTCGGCATTCATCTTTCTGGGACGCCCGAAGCGCACGCCGCGCCTTTGCGCGTCGCGGCGGCCGGCTCCGGTGCGCTCGCGGATCAGGTCGCGCTCGAACTCGGCAATGCCGGCGAAGATGGTCATGATCATCCGGCCGGCGTGGGTGGTGGTGTCGGCCCAGGGCTCGGAGAGGGATTGGAAGCGGGCCCCGGCGGCGCCGATCGCCGCGACGATCTCCAGCAGGTCGCGCGTTGAGCGGGCCAGCCGGTCGAGCCTCCAGACGGTGACCACGTCGCCCTCGCGGAGCTGGTCCAGCATCCGGCTGAGTTCCGGACGGTCGCGGTAGCTTCCGCTGGCTTTTTCGCGATAGATGCGCTGGCAGTCGGCTTTTTTGAGCGCTTCAAGCTGCAGGCTCAGCTTCTGATCGCCGGTGGAGACGCGAGCGTAGCCTATTTTCATCCGCGGGCCTCGATTCCTTCTTCGCAAAATATATCGCAGCCGGGATGGTTTATGCGAGACAGATTTGCGAGCGGCGTTTGGCCGGTTTTGCGCGGGGCTGGCGCGCGTCGCAAAACTTACAAGTTCTGCGACGCGCGGGAGGGATGCGGGTTGAATTATGCGTACGCAAAAGTCCAGCAACGCGCGTACGCTCATTGTCGGACTTTAACGTACGCAAAAAAATCAAAAGTCTGCGTACGTGGATTGCTAGCAGTCAAAATATCTTAATTTCCAGCAATGCGCGTACCTAAACAGTCAACATTTTGCGTACGCAAAATGTTGACTGTTTAGGCTGCCAGCCGCGAAGATGGCCCCATGATCATCACGGTTGCCAGCTTCAAGGGCGGAGTGGGCAAGACCACCACGGCGGTTCACCTGGCGGCGTACCTGGCCAGCAAGGCGCCCACGCTGCTGCTCGATGGCGACGAGAACCGCAGCGCCACGGCCTGGGCCGCGCGCGGCGGGCTGCCCTTCCGCGTGGCCGACGAACGCCAGGCCGCCAAGCTCGGCCGCCAGTTCGAGCACCTGGTCATCGACACCCAGGCCCGGCCCAGTGGGGAAGACCTGAAGGCCCTGGCCGAGGGCTGCGACCTGCTGATCGTTCCCAGCACGCCGGACGCGCTGGCGCTGGACGCCCTGATGCTCACCGTGCAGGCCCTCAAGGAGATGGAACTGGTCTCCTATCGCGTGCTGCTGACCATCATGCCCCCCAGGCCCAACCACGACGGGGAAGAGGCCCGCGCCACCCTCAGGGAGCTGAATATTCCCGCCTTCCAGGGCGGCATTCACCGGTTTATCGCCTTTCAGAAGGCCGCCCTCAAGGGCGTTACCGTCGATCGGGCCGACGATCCGCGCGCCCGCTCCGCCTGGGACGAATACGAGCGGATTGGAGAACAAATACTTCCATGAGCAAATTCACCGCCGCCATGAACGCCGTCAAAGACCGCCAAGTTGAGATCTCAGCCGCCGCCGAGGCGCCGGAGGCGGCCATCGGGCTGGCGCCGCGCCCTGTCGCTCCGGCGCGCCCGGCGGGCAAGCGGCGGGGCCGCCCGGCCGGCAAGCGGAGCCGCGCAACCACCGTGCAGGTTACGGCCTATGTCGAGTCGGCCATCTACCTGGAAACCAAGATCCGGCTGCTGCAAAATGCGCAGATCACGGGGGAAAAGCAGGATTTCAGCGGGTTGGTGCAGCAGCTTCTCTGCGGGTGGCTGAAGAGCTAGAACGAGGCAGCCGAGGAGCCAGGGCGGAGCCTATTCGGCGCTCGCCAGCTCGGCCGCGCCGAAGAGGCCCACGGCCGCGTGGGTCAGCCTGGAGTGCGCCGCGGCGGGCAGCGCCTTGCGGCCCGGTCCCGGCAGGCTGGGAATGAACTGAATGCCCTTCAGCGGCGGCGCAATCCACAAACCCTTGGGCCGCACCTCGGCCTGCAACTCGGGCCAGGCGATCCTGAGCGCCTGGATGGTCTCCTTGAAGCGCTGCTTGATGCGGCGCTCGTTCGAGTCGCCGTGCCAGATCTGCTCCCGCAGGCTGGCCCACGGAATCAGCGTGGCCGAGGAGGCCGCCCAGGAGCGCCAGCCCAGGAAGCCGATGTACTGCTGCAACTGCGGCCGCTCCGAGACCAGGAAGAGCAGCGCCTTCAGCATGGGCACGTTGTGGGCGATGAAATCCTTGTAGAAGGACTCATCGAACATCAAACCACGGGGCTGGGGTGGCTTTTGCTGGCCCGCAGGGGCCCCTACAAGCGTTCCGTGGTCCCCCTCCTGGGGTTTCACGCTCCGCGGCAGCCGCGAGGCTCGTACGACCGGCATTACGAAGGTTTCGACGTCGGTCGAGTCGGTCCGCTGAACGGTGATGGCCAGCCCGGCAATCCGCTCAAAGCGAGCCCGCAGCTCCTTCAGCGTACGGCCCCCCTTGCTCAGGTTCATCCAGGTCAGGTACTCCTGGGCCGTCTCCCAGCTCACGAAGGGGGATTCCAGTTGTACCGCCCGGTTGATCATCCAGTGCAGCATGTTGACGTCGGAGCCGTAGGGGAGATCCACGCCCTCGTTCATCGCCGTGAAGGTGACGACGATCTGCGATCCATCGCCCATGCGGGTGGATTTGCGGATGACGCGCTCGCTTGTGGGGCGGTTCGGCAGGCCCATGAAGATCAAAAACTGTGCGGTTACAATCACTTCCGGCGAAGGCCCCAGGCGCGCCTCGCGCAGCATGACCATCTTGGTCGCCAGCTCGGTGCGGCTGTTGCGGATCTCCGCGCGGTAGTTGCGCCGCGCCTCCGGAGCCTCGGGACTGGTCAACGCGAAGGCTTCGTTCATGCCGCCCCGCCCTTCTTCCTGGCCTTGAGGTACTCGCGCAATGCCTCCACCATGACGGTTTGCGCGGTGAGCCTCCGGCCGGCGCCCCGTTCGCGCGCAATCAACTGCCACATCTGGCCGTAGATCTCTGCGGGCAGGCTGGCCGTGGTTTTGGTCGGCCGGGCGGCTGTCTCGCCGGCGGCCTTTTCGCTTTGGCGTTTCTTCGGCAGGCGGTCTATCCCTTCCCGGTGCCCCGCTTCCGGCGCCCTGCCGCAGTGTACTTCCGTGCTCCCGCATTGTTCAACCAGAATTTTCGAGCCCTTCAGCCGGAGCCGACGGCAAGCCGTTCTTCTCCCCGAAGGCCGGAAGAGCAAAAGTGGGGTTTTGTGTACAGACGCCGCCGGCCAAATCGGCTTCTGGGCCCTGCAAACCGGCCCTAGAAGGCTTATTTGCGGAGTTTTGTCGCGTAACCGCGCCATCCGGCACCACTTCTCGCTGGAAGTGGGGTGCCGAGTACAAAATCATCGTAACATTAAGAAAACAAACAAATTCAATAGTGCGAAAAACCACCTGTTCTCTATCCTGCCAAGGGGGAGAAAAATGTTCTTTTGAGCCAAGTCATTTATATAGAGCAACTTGCAAAATTAGCCCTCGCGGCCTGTGGAAAAAATAAGTGGGGTGCCGAGTACAAAACAAAGGTAATTCACTCATTCCTTGCGACTTGACTCTTTCACAGCGAGTCTGTGCGCCTCCCCTGCCAAAAGTGGGGTGCCGAGTACAAAAAGTGGGGTGCCGAGTACAAAAAGTGGGGTGCCGAGTACAAAAAAGTGGGGTGCCGAGTACAAAAAAGTGGGGTGCCGAGTACGCGTATAGAACAAGTAATACAAGTTTCTACAAGTACTCTTCTCAAGTAACAGCAAGTCTTTCAGCCTGTGGAAATCTCGGAAAACGCAAGAAAGGCAAAAACCTGCCTAATAAAACGGCATAGGATCGCTTTTATCCCAAAATAATGTCGTTTTTAAGGGACAAAACTGTGAAGACAATCTGCTTTGAAATGTTCTCCTGTAAAGTTCCGGTGCAAAACCGCCCAGCTCTTCCTTGTCCCCGCGTAAGAATTGTTCCTTCAAAACGCAATCTACTCGGCCGTGAAAACGACCATAGCGGGGGAGAGCTCATTGGATATCAAGCCCCACGGCTGGAATGGCCTTTGCTGGGCCGCAGAGGCCCCTACAAGCGATTCCAAGGCTCCCCTCTAAGGAGAAGGGTGTCCGCGGCAGCGCGAGGCCCTTACAGCCGGCATTACGAAGATCTCGACGTCGGTCGAGTCAGTCCGCTGAACGGTGATGGCCAGCCTGGCGAGGAATGGCCGACTGGAGCTACCAAGTAAGGGAAAAATAATTCCTAGAAAATACGCAATAGTTTATTTTCAATGGATTGTGCGGTATACGAAATAACTTCAACTGAAAACTCAAACAACTCTGCTGGCCAAACGGCCCGTCAAAATAACAATCTCAAAATCCTTCTTCCAACGTGTTCCGGAAGAAGGCGATTTCTGGCGCAAAATGCCGCTTGGAACAGCGCCCTCGTGGCGGTTTCAGGCCGCTGTGAGGAAAGCTGAGCTGTTACACACCAAAACGCCGCGCCAGAACCCTGTCAGACTGACCAGAGTTCGTGGGGGGAAAGACGTCCATGCCGTCTTCTCCCCTCACAATGGCGACGGTCCTGCGGGCCAGGCTATTGCCCGGCCCGCAGAGTGCGCGTTTCGATCAAACTACACAGACTACAGAGCGGCCTTGAAGATGCCCTTGACCTGCTCCAGCGTGGCCAAACGAGGATTCGTGAACTGGCAGGCATCCTTCTTGGCGTTGTTGCCCATGACTTCGAAGTCGGCTTCCTTCACGCCCAGACCGGCCAGACCCTGAGGAATGCCCACGTCCTTGGAGAGCTTGCGGATCGCGGCCACGGCCACGTCAGCAGCATCAACAGGAGCCAGACCAGCGATGTTCTCGCCCAGCGCAACAGCGATGTCGGCGAAGCGCTCGGGGCAGGCGATCTTGTTGAAGGCGCTGACTTCGGGCAGCAGGATGGCATTGCAAACGCCGTGCGGCAGGTTGTAGAAGCCGCCCAGCTGATGCGCCATGGCGTGCACATAGCCCAGGCTGGCGTTGTTGAACGCCATTCCGGCCAGGTACTCGGCATAAGCCATCTTGTCGCGGGCTTCCAGGTTGGTGC
>Ga0326727_10023274_pt1 | contig 11840 bp, 8 predicted proteins | sample MB2enrmetagenome_FD_207643 | JGI IMG/M metagenome (GOLD analysis project Ga0326727, IMG submission 207643) | Lab enriched peat soil microbial communities from McLean, Ithaca, NY, United States - MB29MY | ecosystem: Environmental > Terrestrial > Soil > Wetlands > Peat | place: USA: New York... | reverse complement strand
AATGTGGCCGCCAACGGCATCATTGGCACCGTGGCGGGCAATGGCGGCGCAACTTACGCGGGCGACGGCGGCCCGGCCACCAACGCCAGCTTGTTCTACCCCTACGGCGTGGCTGTGGACGCCGCCGGCAATTTATATATTGCCGACACCTACAACAGTTGCATCCGCAAGGCGGCCACCAACGGCATCATCACCACCGTGGCGGGCAACGGCTTGCAAGGCTACTCCGGGGACGGCGGCCCTGCCATCATCGCCATCCTGGACTATCCCGAAAATGTGGCTGTGGACGCCGCCGGCAACCTGTTTATTGCTGACTGCAACAACAACTGCATTCGCAAGGTGGACACCAATGGCATCATCACCACGGTGGCCGGCAATGGCGCCTACGGCTATTCCGGGGACGACGGGCCGGCCGCCGCCGCCAGCCTGGCCGGCCCCACCGGCCTGGCCCTGTATGCCTCCGGCAACCTGTTCATTGCCGATTACAACAACCAACGCATTCGCCAGGTGGACCCCCGCGGCCTCATCGCCACCGTGGCGGGCAATGGCAGCTCAACCTTTGCGGGGGACGGCGGCCCGGCCACCAGCGCCGGCCTGAATTACCCCGCCGGCGCGGGCTTGGATGCCTCCGGCAACCTGTATATCGCTGACAACAACAACAACCGCATCCGCAAAGTGTTGCTCTATGCCGGATACCCCACGCTCACACTCAGCAACGTCAGCACGAACAACGCCGGCAACTACACCGTTGTCATTACCAGCCCTTACGGCAGCGTGACCAGCGCCGTGGCCGCGTTGAATGTTGGCGTGACCCAACCGCAGATCATTGCCCGCGGCGCCAGTTTCGGCTTTCTGACCAACCGGTTCGGCTTCAACGTCAGCGCCCCTGCCGGCCAGGCCTTCGTCGTGGATGGCTCGACCGATCTGGTCAATTGGACGCCGCTCTGCACCAACACCGTCGTCGTGAACCCCTGTTACTTCTGCGATACGAATTGGGCCAATTTTGCCTGGCGCTTTTACCGGGCCAGGCTGCCGTGATCGCAGGGCGGAGGAAACGGAGTGATGGAGTGTTGGAGTGATGTCGGAGGGGCCGACACCCGAAAATCCTCGCCCAAAGCGGCTGCCAACACTTCCGGGAAGCGCCGGCCTTGCCGTGGAAAGCGGGCGTAGCGGCGCTCGGCAGAGCGCCGCATTCTGAATTGGAACAGGAGCGCGCGGAGGCCACGGAGAGCTTTCGCCCTCGAACCCGCCGTTCAACATGACAAAAGCAGTTTCACCACGGATGGGCACTGATTGACACGGATTTGCAACCGTTTGCCAGCCGGCAGGGCGGCAGCCCGCTCAACGGGCCGGCCATATGTTGTTCTGTTTCTGCTGCGCCGCCACTGCAAGTAAGAAATGCGGCAACCCAAGTCCTGTAGCGGCGGTGTGTCACCGCCGGAAACTTCAAAAGAAAAGGTCAGCGACGGTCACAGACCGCCGCTACAGCCGGCCGCCCCGACCAACAGGCAGCCCGGCCGGCCTTGACGTGGAAAGCGGGCGTAGCGGCGCTCGGCAGAGCGCCGCATTCTGAATTGGAACAAGAGCGCGCGGAGGCCACGGAGAGCTTTCGCCCTCGAACCCGCCGTTCAACCTGGCAAAAGCAGTTTCACCACGGATGGGCACTGATTGACACGGATTTGCAACCGTTTGCGAGGCTCCCCGCAATTAGATGTGAAGTTGGTGATCTGCGCCCATGAGCGCTCTGACTCCTTGGACGCACCTCCTCACAGGAGCTGCGGCCCACCCAACACCAGCAAGTCGGAAAATTGAGTTGCTTGAAGGCTCTTGTATTCGGTTTGCAGCGCCTTGACGTAATCCCACTGCTGGCCCGTCAGGCGGGTCGTGTTCTCGCACCACAATTTTGCCGCCCGGTCTTTGTTCGCCACGTTCACGTCTTCCAAGCCCTTCGTTTCGACAATGTGGTGCGTCCCGTCATTCGTCAATACGACAAAATCAGGCTCATAATGCCGGAAATTGCCCGCGTTGTCGGTGTATTCAATGGCGAAGCCGAATTGCTCCGGGAGCTTCGCAAAACGCGCCACGTCATCGGCCTTCTCCAAAAACTGCGCGAACTCCTTTTCAAATTCGTTGTCGCAGGGCACGAGGTTGAAAATACACTTGCTGGCCTTCATGGTCGGGCGCGACCAGGGGAATGGCGGGGTTTCCGACAATTCCCGCCCAGCGTGCAACAACTGCGGTTCCAGTTCCGACAGCACCAGCTTGCGCAACGCCTCGACAAAGGTTTTGATCGTGACGTATTGCGCCACGTTGCTGCTGATCGCCTTCAACATGGCCGGGTCATCCAAATTGACTTGTTCGCCAAACGCCTTTTTCGCCAGAAATTCCCGGACCTTCGGCGCCAGCACCGAGAATTGCGACGGCAGTTTCACGTCTTGCGCGATGCGCCGGGCATAATACCCGATTACCTCATCCGCCGTCTGCGGTTCGGGGATTTTGTATTTCCGCTCAATGAGTTTTTGCAGTGTGATGATGTCGTAACCCTCGTAACGAAAGGTCTTGGCTGCGGCGTCGTCCTCTTTCCGGGGCAGAACGGGGCATTCGAATTTGCCCACGTCCATTCCCTCAATCTCCTCCGCCAGCGATTTCTTGCGCGTCAGGACGGGGCTTAAAACGGGAATTGGAATGTCTTTGTCCTTTTTCTTTTCATCCGGCGCGATGCTGACAATGACCACCTTTTCCTTGCCCACTTCAAAGGTATCCAATTGCAATTCTTCCTCGCGCTCCAACTGCTCCACGAATTCAATGAAGGCATTGTTGCCTATCACGTCCACGCGCTCGACATAACCGGAACCAGTGCCGCGAAACATCAATCGCAAGCCGCGCCCGACAGTTTGCTCCGGCAGGATGTTCGCCTTTGACGTGTAGGGCCTCAGCCCGACAATCACCGTCACCCCCTGCACGTCCCAGCCTTCGCGCAACATCAACACGCTGACGATGCAATTCACCGGGCTTGTCTCAAGATCAACCTCACGCGAGACCGTGCGCGCCTTGTCCAAATCCTTTTTGGACACTTCGCCGGACTTGTCCGTGTGAATCACCAGTAATTTGTCGCCGCCAAATTCGGATGGATATTTCTTTTGCATCCATTCGCCGACGTCGTCAGCGTCCTCCGTGTCGTTCATCATCACAAACAACACCGGCTTCTTCCCGAACGTCCTCAATTGGTCCCGGTATTCCTTCCACCGCTCGACGCCGGCCGCCAGATACGCCTGATACCGGATGCTGGCATTGTCCGACCTTTGCTCCGCAATGCCCTTGGCGATGCCCTTCAATGGCCGTTTCACCACGTTGTCCAGGATCGCCTGCTTGAGCGGATAATCAAAAACCGTCCAGGAAAACAATTGCCCCTTGCTGTGGCGCGGCGTGGCGGTGAAATCAAACTGCCCGGCCAAACCTTTGGGAACTTCCGTGTTCAACCGGCGGATGATTTTGTTCCACTCGCTGTCCTCATCGTGCGTGTGGTGCGCCTCGTCGTTCAGCACGGCCAACGCGCCCCCCCGCGCAATGATGCGCTTGTCAAAATCCTCCACCGTCAAATTATCGGCAGGCGGTTTTGGACCAAGGACCGCCGCCAGCGCGTCTGGTTCATCCGGGCCGCTGTCCTGCCGATCGTAAAACTGCTGGATGTTCGCCAGGTATAACGCGCCCAGCGAACCCGCCCGCTCACTTTCGCCCCTCATGTAGCATTGGAAATCCCAATAGATGCGAAGCTCCTCTGGAATGAGCGGATCGGTGTTGAAAATTCGCCCGCCCTCAAAATCCGTCCGCAGCCGCTCAAACACAATCACGTTTGGCGCGATGAGCAAAAATGTCCCGGCAAAATCCTCCCGCGTTTCCGCCACGGCGTTGAAAAACTGCCACGCGATCAGCAGCGACATCACTTTTGTTTTGCCGCTGCCTGTCGCCATTTTCACGCAGTAGCGGGCGAAGTCATCATATTGCAGCAGGCGCAAATCGCGCCGCGTGGCGAAAGTTTCCACCAGATTTTTGTGCCGCCGAATGTCCGCAACTTCGTACAGATAGATCAGAGTCTCGACCGCCTCGCGCTGGAAATAGTGGTATTGAAATTTGAGGCCGTTGGGCAGCCGGTGATCCGTGCCAAACCAGTAATTGAGCAAAATCCGCGTCGTGTCGGTGACGCCCTTGTACCCGCCGTCCCGCCACCCTTTCACCTTCTCCCGGATGCCCGGCACGCACGGCGCGGTCGCGACCCGCGCCTCCAGCAAGCCCGGTTGGACGGCGGCCTCTTTGGTTTTGCGCGGCATGGCGGTTGGTCAGTGAACTTTGTCTTTCCCGGAGGGTCTGTCATGCAGGACATAATCACTTGACGGCGACTCCACGTATTTAAGCCCATGCCGGCGGGCAAACTCCTTGCCCTGCCGGTTGGCCTGGGCCCAAAACTTGTCACTGCCGACGCGCTTTTCTTCCGCGAGCATTTCTTCACGCAGGCGATGGATTTCCTGAATCGCCCTGGGTTCCGGCAGCGCGTCCACCAAGGCGCGGCGTCTCGCTGTCCTGGCCTCAATGCCGCGGGGCAGCGCCGCGCGCTGGCGCGAGCGGTGCCGCGCCATCAGCTTGGCGGCGCGCCCTTCCAATGAAGCGTAGAACGCCAGGATGCCATCCTCCTCGACGCGTGGTGCCATCTGATCGCGCACCGCGCGTATTTCCCGCATGACTTCTGCTTCTTTAGTCTTCATAAATCAGATGTTCCGGCGTCACTATCCTAATCGAACGCAGGCCAAATTCCAAGTTCGCCCGGTTGATTTTTTCCTGACGGAAAACGTTCGCCATGTGTCGCATGTTCCACGTCACCAAAAAGTCCATTTCATGGCAGGCGCAAAGCGCGACTTGAATCGCGTCGTTGTAATACCGCGACGGCAGGACCCCGCGGTCCAAATAAAACCGGCACAAGCCGGCGGCTTGTGCCGTCACAGGGAGAATTGCGGGCTGCAGATCCGACAAGGCGCGAAGCAGTTTGCTCCGCTTGGCTTCAGGAGCTTGGGTCAACTCCTCAAAGACGATTTCGGAACAGTAAACCCTGTGCTCCGACAACTGTAGCCACTCAAAGAAAACCTCCGTCACGCGGCGTTTCTCGGGCGCCTGCTCCGTCAACAGAAAATTCGGCACAGTCGTTTCAATGTAAAGTTTCACTTCACCTTCACTTTGACCGTTTTCGTCGTGTCGTTGCCGAGAATGTCAATCACCTTGACAACCACCGTGTATTCGCCCGGCGCGTCGTAGGTGTGCCTCGTCTCCAAGTCCAGTTTCGGCTCCTTCCGTGTGCGGTAGGTCTGCCACTCGTTGTGGAAGGTGTCGCCCTTGTTGTCCCAATCCACCGCCCAATAATCAATCCACTGGCTCCAGTGCTTCACCGTGCGCCGCACGTCTTCCGGCACGTCATCCGGCGGAATCACGAAATCCGACAGTTTCAACGTCACCTCGCGCTTGTCCGACTTTGTGTCCACCGATAACGCGGCCAGTTCAAAGAAATGGATGTCGCCTTGCTCCACCGCCCGCTTGTCCATCGCGTCGTGCGGGATGCGCAAAAAGCGCACTTGAATGTTGGCCGCCGCCGCCTGTTGCTTGGCGACTTCGTTCATTTCAAAGGCAAAATCCCAGCCCAACAAGTCCACGCCGTTGGTTTTGGGCGCGTCCTTGCCCGTGCCGATGGCGCGTTTGAACTCCGCCGCGATTTGCGCCACGTCGCCCACGCTCACCGGCGCATCCACCGCCCCGACGTGAACCATCCGCCCGCCCTTCACGCCATGCAGCCACGAATAACCGTTCAACGGTTTGGCTTGGTAAAGTCCCAAAATGAAATGGACGTAATCACGCTGCCGCGCCTCGGCGGCGAAATTGGCTTGGGGAGCATACGCGCCCCGCGTGTCATGTTCCGCGCCTCGCGGAACATTTCCGGATTCGGTCAGCGGGGCGCTGACCGATGCACGCGAGGCGCGTGCGCTCCCCTGAAACTCCTGCTGCTGCCACAGTTGCCGCTCGTACTTGCCGAGGTTCTGGACAATGAACGGACGCACGCCGGGAATGCCAAGCAGCCGTTTGCGCGCCGTGTGAATGGCAAATCGGCCAAGATCGCAAGTAATCCAGCGGCGTTTCAATTTCTCCGCAACCGCCGCCGACGTGCCACTGCCGCAAAAACAATCCAACAACAAGTCCCCTTCGTCGCTGGAAGCCGTTATGATTCGTTGCAATAGTGCTTCGGGTTTCTGAGTGGGATATGATAATGATTCTTGAGAGGCACTCGACAAGGCTCCAAAGTCATTCCAAATTGATTGGAGCTCAACACCTTTCAAATCCTCCACATACTGCTTGAAATTTGGACGCCCTTCGCCTTCCCTCGCCCAGAGGACTCGCCCCATTTTTTCAAGTTCTTCGAGGGCAAGAATAGAATTTGCCTGAGCCGCTTTACTCAGGTGCGCGTTCATGTACCCGGGAATCGCCCAATGCCTGCCATTCCCTATCTTTGAAGGATCACACTTTCGCCAAGCTTTCCCGGAATAGCCACTTCGCAAGCCGGGAGCCGTGAGCGGCGTCTCCCTGTATCGTCGTCCGTCGGCATCAGTGTTTCTGAAGGAGTTTTCAATATAGTCGTCAGAGTAGTTAGTGTACTGCACTGCCCAAGGATAGTTTTCGCTCTTCGTAAAAAAGAGAAGGGTGTCGTGAATGTGGTTATAGCTTTCGCTCCCCGCCCGCGATGTCGTTCGTTTCCAAATAATCTCGTTTCGGAAATTCTCCTTACCAAAGATTTCATCCAAGACGATTTTGGCATAGTGAGCAACGTGCCAATCCAGATGCACGTAGAGGCTGCCGGTTTCGTGCAGCAGTTCATGGAGCAGCACGACGGTTTCGTAAAACCATTGCAGGTAGGAATCCAATCCCCGCCCCCATGTGTCCCGGTAGGCTTTGTGCTCAATGATGCTCGGCTCTTTGGTGAACGAGGTCGCGTCGTCTTCTTCGTCGTCGGGACGATTCGGCACGCTGGCGGTGAAGGAAAAATCCGCGCCGGTGTCGAACGGCGGGTCAATGTAAATCAGGTTCACCTTGCCCGCGAACTCGGCCAGCAGCGACGGCAGCACGTACTTCTTGTCGCCCCAAATCAGCCGGTTGCGCCATTCGGTCTGCCGGTGTTGCCCGAAAAGTTCCAGCGTGTGCCGCCGGGCCGCCGCCGATTCATTGACGGTCTCGACCGTCTGGAACGGCAACACCACCCGCAATGGCGCCACGCGGTTCCCCGCGCTGTCATATTTGCCCTCCCAAACCAGTTCCGTCCGGGTGACGGCGAGCGGGTGTTGAATCTTTCCCGCCGATTCGATGCGTTCTGCCATTCATGCAGCGTATCAGGCATCCCGCCCGCCTGGCAAGCGCGGCGTTCGCGGGGTTTGAATAAAAGGCAAAAGGGTCAATCCTCGGAATCGCGTAACTGCGGGAAGCTCTGACGCGCGGACGTTCGCGGGGTTGGCTTCAAAGTTTCGGCTGCGCGGCAGAAACGGAACAACCTATTAGCCGGCCCGCGGAGCGGGCTGCAGCCCCGCCAAGGAAACCGCTATATGCAAGTGGCTAATGATGAGGGCCTTGCAAGAATCGGCGTTTTTTTCGCATTTTTGCGTTGACAATCTGAGCTTATATGCTAAACTTGTGCGCGTGACTATATGGCGCACAGGGCCGGACGGCGGCGGGACGATGGGGGAAAAGCCCTGCCACGCAGAACGTGGTGAAAAATTGGGAAATCGGGATTCCTGCTGTCTGCCTGCGCCAAAGGCGCACCTCTCTTACAGGGGAGTCCGCAGGATGGAATTCGCTGAAATGGCCGCGAAGAGGCGCAGCCCCAGCGCAGCCGGCCTCAGCCAAATTGAACTGGCCGCAAGAGTACGCAAAGATCACAAAAAAAACGGCATAAGTTCTTGTCTGTGTGTTCTTTGCACTGCACTCCGTCAAAGTCACTCCGTTTCGCGAAGATTTTTACCACGGATGGCACGGATGGCACGGATGATGGCAATGCAGAAGGGAGAAGGCAGACCGCAGAGTTTTTATCCGTGAAATCCGTGAAATCCGTGGTGCATTTTCTTTGGTTGCGGCTGGCCGCGCTGGGTTCCTTTGCGGCAAATCAATTGAAGTGACTGTGCATCAACCATTTACACGCCAAAATGGATTTTCCCGGCCAGCCCCAATCAAGCCTAATCAAGGTAAATCAAGTTATTCGGAAAGGGCGGGATCAGCCCGCGAAATTGCGCAAAATGTTCTGGGCGGACTGCTTGACGCTTTCCTGCAACTCGGGCGGGCGGACGACGCGGGCGTTGCCGGCCCAGCCGAGAATCCAGCGCTCCACTTCGGCCAGGCTGGAGAGCTTCATGCGCAGTTCCACGCCGCCGTCGGGCAATTCGCGCAGTTCCTGGGATTCATGCCATTTTTTTTCGCGGATGTAGTCGGCCACCATTTCGTTGAACTGGATGGCGACGTCGAACTGGCCCCGGCCGGATTGCACGCCAAAGCTGTCGCGCAGGCGTTTTTTGAGGGAAAACTTTTGCGGGCGGGCGAAGGTCTTGCCGGTGAGTTGGACGGCCTGGATGCGGGCGGGAACAAAGGTGCGGATGTCCTGGCGCAAATGGCACCAGGCGAAAAGGAACCATTCGCCGTTGATGTTGGCCAGGTGATAGGGGTCCACGAGGCGAAGCTCGGTTTCGCGGCGGCCGGGCTTGCGATAGGTCAGTTGGAGCTGGCGGCGCTGGGCGGCGGCCTTGGCCAGGAGGTCGAAGTTCTCCAGGTTGAGGATCGGCTCGGCGCTGGTGCGGAAGGAGATGGTCTGCTCCCAGTCGGCCAGGTTGAGGGAAATGGTGTCGGGCAGCGAGGCGGCCATTTTTCTGAAGGCGCTGAGGAGCGGGCGCTCGAAGGTGGTGCCGCGATATTGTTGCAGGGCCTTTTCGGCGACAAGCAGGGCGAAGAGTTCGCCTTCGGTGATCTGGAGGGTGGGAAAGGCGCTGACTTCCTCGGTGTAATAATATCCATTGCGGGCGGCGCTGTACTCCAGGGGCAATTCCAGCCGGTCGCGCATAAATTCCAAATCCCGGTGAATGGACTTGGAGCTGACCTCCAGTTCGAGTGCGAGGGAAACGGCATTGGGATGTTTGCCGGATTGAATGGCCTGGTGAATCCGCAGCATCCGTTCCAGCGGGGGGCGGGAAAAGAGCGTCTTGGGGGGGAGCGGTATCAAATGATTTTGGAGAGCAGTTCGTCGTTGGTCTTGTGCTTCTTGAGGGCGGCGGTGAGGGTTTCCATGGCCTCGATGGGGTTGAGGTCCACCATCATGCGGCGCAATTTGCGGATGGATTCGATGTTCTTGGGGGAGAACAGTTTTTCCTCCTTGCGCGTGCCGCTCTTGGGGATGTCCAGGGCGGGAAAGAGGCGGCGCTCGGCCAGTTTGCGCTCCAGAATCAATTCCATGTTGCCGGTGCCCTTGAATTCCTGGAAGATCAATTCGTCCATGCGCGAGCCGGTGTCCACCAGGGCGGTGGCGATGATGGTCAGGGAGCCGCCTTCTTCGATCTTGCGGGCGGAGGCGAACATCTTGCGGGGGATTTCCAGGGCGCGGGCGTCCACCCCGCCGGTCATGGTGCGGCCGCTGCCGCCGTGGACGCTGTTGTAGGCGCGGGCGACGCGGGTGATGGAATCGAGCAGGACAAAGACATCGCGGCCGCATTCGACCATGCGGCGGCACCGCTCGATGGAGAAGCGGGAGAGGCGGACATGGGTTTCCAGGTCCTGATCGTTGGAGGAGGCGACCACCTCGGCTTTGACGGAGCGCTGGAAGTCGGTGACTTCCTCGGGCCGCTCGTCAATCAACAGCACCATGACATAGACTTCGGGATGATTGGCGGTGACGGCGTTGGCGATCTGCTTGAGGATGGTGGTCTTGCCGGAGCGCGGGGGCGAGACGATCAAGCCGCGGGTGCCCTTGCCGATGGGGGTGACCAGGTCAATGATGCGGGTTTCCAACTGGTCGGGGGCGACTTCGAGATTGATCTTTTCGATGGGATCAATGGTGGTGAGGTTCTCGAAGCGGACGGCTTTGGTATAGGCGTCGAAGGGGAGGTCATTGACGGTGACGACGGTTCGGAGCTGGGGGCTGTTGCCGCGATGGGGCGGCTGGGTTTCGCCGGAGACCAGGCAGCCTTCGCGCAGGAAGTTGCGCTTGATGGTGTCCGGCGTGACGAAGATGTCGCTCGGTTTGGGGTGGTAGTTGTTTTCCTTGGTGCGGAGGAAACCGAAACCTTTTTCAGAAATTTCCAGGAAACCGGCTCCAAGGTCGGCTGTGGTGGCGCTGGGCGCATTGCTCATAGGATTTTTTTCAACGGACGAAGGTCCTGATCGAACTACCCCGAAAAATCAAGTTCGCTTTGAATTTAGAATTTTTGGAGGACCGCTGCGCAAACCACACTGAATTATCGGCGCATGGACGGTCAGACCTTCAACACCTGAATTGTCAGGCCAAACGCCGCGGAATGCAACTATTTTTTTTGGCAATATTCCGGCGGGCCGGCCAAGCGGCAGAGCCGTCCCGGCTCTGCCGGCTGGGAATGCCAGGGCGGGCACTGGGCTCCTGCCGCGCCAGACCCAGGTTCAACCGCCCACCTGCGCCCTGGCTTCCGCGGCCAGGGCGGTGCTCAGATAGCGTTCGCCGGTGGAACAGGCGATGGTGACGATCATCTTGCCTTTGTTTTCGGGACGCCGGGCGACCTCGATGGCGGCCACGACATTGGCCCCGGTCGAAATGCCCACCAGCAGTCCCTCCTCCTTGGCCAAACGCCGGGCCATGGCGAAGGAATCGTCATTGCTCACCTGAATACATTCGCAAATCTGTGCATTTCCCTTGCTGTCCTTGAGGTGGAGGTTCTTGGGGATGAAACCCGCGCCGGTGCCTTGAATCTTGTGCGGGCCGGGCTTGAGGGGCAGTCCGGCCAAAGTTTGGGAGATCACCGGGGAATCCTTCGGCTCGGCGGCAATGGCCGTAAAGGAAGGCTTGCGGGGCTTGATGGACTCGACGCACCCGGTGATGGTGCCGCCGGTGCCCACCGCCGAAACCAGAATGTCCACCTTGCCGTCGGTGTCGGCCCAAATTTCCTCGGCGGTGGTTCTTCGGTGGATTTCCGGGTTGGCGGGGTTGTCAAATTGTTGCGGAATCCAGGAGTTGGGGGTTTCGCGCGCCACCTGCTCGGCGCGGGCGATGGCGCCTTTCATCCCCTCGGCGCCCGGAGTGAGAATGAGTTTGGCGCCCAGCATGGCCAGCAAGGTGCGCCGTTCCACCGACATGGTGTCGGGCATGGTCAAAATCAACTGGTACCCCTTGGCCGCGGCGACGAAGGCCAGGGCGATGCCGGTGTTGCCGCTGGTGGGTTCAATAATCACCGTGTTCTTCTTGAGCGCGCCCCGCTTTTCCGCGTCTTCGATCATGGCCAGCCCAATGCGGTCTTTGACGCTGCCCAGGGGATTAAAGAACTCGCACTTGAGAAGGATGGTGGCGTCCAGGCCGGCGGTGACTTTGTTGAGGCGGACCAAAGGGGTGCGGCCAATAGTTTCGACTATGTTGTTAAAAATGCGTGCCATAAGATTTGATCAGGTTATCACTGTTGCAACATTTACTTCGACGCTTCATTTTGACAGAACATTCGCGGAGGGCAAGCTTTTTTTGAGTTTTTAGCAAAACCCTGGTGCAGGACCGAATTCTTCACGTCTTTGGTAGGGCGGCGCTGCCGCGCCGCCCAAGA
>Ga0326727_10023273_pt1 | contig 11840 bp, 12 predicted proteins | sample MB2enrmetagenome_FD_207643 | JGI IMG/M metagenome (GOLD analysis project Ga0326727, IMG submission 207643) | Lab enriched peat soil microbial communities from McLean, Ithaca, NY, United States - MB29MY | ecosystem: Environmental > Terrestrial > Soil > Wetlands > Peat | place: USA: New York... | reverse complement strand
AGTCCGTGATACGACTGCCAGGCGGTAATTCAGCAATTGTACGGGCCATGAGATATCCTCCTGGCCCAAGATTCTAACACAGAAAAATACTTAAGTGAACAGTATTGCGGTTAGGCCATGTTTCTCATGCATCCATTGGGCCAGCCACTTCAAAGCATCCACCAGGTTGCCGTGGGAGAGGATCGGCGGGGAGATTTCCGCTGTCAGTGTTCGGGATTTATCGATGGACTGGTTCAGAAAATCTTCGACCTCGCTCAGAGAGGCGCGGACCCTCGTCTCCGCTGTGCTCATAAGTGCGGACGATACGGCGAACTTTGCACAAACCAGCAATTGCTGGAGATCATCATGCAGAACCGATGCCAGGTACTTGCGCGCGCGAATCTCGGCCTGGGTCAATTCAGAGGCGAGGGCGCGCAACTGATCCGCGCGATTTTGCAACTCGCAGGTGCGCTCTTTGACCCGATCCTCCAATTCGTCCTTGGCCTTTTTCAGCGCCTCCTCCGCCTGCCTGCGTTCCAGCTCACCGGCCGCTCGGATGGCCACCATTTTCAGTATCGACTCGGCAAATCGGAAGTCCGTCTTGGGGTGGCGGCCAATGATGGCGATCAAGCCGATCGGCTTTCCGTCGGAACTCCATAGCGTGGTTCCCAGGTAGCTTTCGGCCATCAACTCCTGGAGGACCAAATCCTTCGGAAACAAATGGCGAACGCCTTCGGGGAAGCTACAGATCGTTTTCACGACAACCTCGCCACACGGGGTGTCCTTCAGGGTATAGGTCACGTTATCCTCGAACCGGCCATTGTGGTAAATGGCCAGCGTTTGGGCGGCGAGGCAGTCCCCCTCCAGGCGATCAATGCAGACATAGTCCATTTCCAACGCTTCGGCCAAGTAGCGCGCCAGAGCCTGAAAGAAATCTTCGCCCGACCAACCACTCTGCAACAGGAACAAATGGGCATCCTCGATCATCTTTCGGCCGGTGATGTCGATTACGACCGCGCGGCAAACCTGCCCGTCTTCGCCGACGGAGCCCTCGATTTGAACCACGCGCCGATTCCCGGGAAGTTGTAAGGGATCCGCAACGTTGCCCAGTGCCAGCTCGCAGGATTCCTTGGCCCGGCTCTCAAATGCATTTGTCAGGAAGGCGTTGAAGACGGGGCGGTCCGACTCGGAAACGAACAGGACAAAGCGCCGGTTCTCCAGCTGGGTTCGCTCTGTTCCCAGCAGGCGCGCCCCGGTCAGGTTCACCTGCAGGATTTTGGATTCGGAGTCGAGCGTGAAGTAACCTGCTGGAGAAAAATCGTAGAGTTCAGCGTAACGCTCCAGACTCTCCTCCATCTTCGCCTGCGACTGTATTAACTCCTCGTTCTGCCTCTCAAGCTCGATCCGGCGGACCTCGAGTTCGTCAACGAGTTCCGGCCCTGCCTCCGACGCTCCGGGATGATCCGCCTCCCGCTTTCTGTTCCGGCGGAGCCGCTCTTCCGCCCGGCGACAGAGTGGACCAGCTTTTTCTGGATTTGCCTCGACCTTTTTCATAACGCCCCTCTCGGTGTTTGGTCGGATCCCGTATTTTCCCCGCCGTCTGTTTTTTGTTCGGGCGTTCCTGTTCTTTGCCCGCAGCGTTTCTTTGGCTTTATCCACCGCGACCGACTGTTGTGCCCCGCTCGGGATTTCCAAATGCGCTCGGGCTTGCCGGAACTGCGCCTCCAGACCTAGGAAACGGTGACGTTAACGGTCTTCACCCCGCAATCGGTGCGCCACTGAGGCGGGCAGGTGCAAAACGCCGTGCCGGACGGACATTTCCCTGTTCGGATTTGCCCCCATTGTAGCAGAAATGACGGGAGTTTCATCCCTGCACGGCTGAATACGGAATAGCTCTAGCACAGCGGCCCATGCGGGAAGCCAATGTGGAGGAACTTGATTCAGGCGATTGCAGCCGACGTCGAGCCATTTCAAGGTGATAATCAGGAATCGAGCCACCTCTCTATTGGGAGCGGCGGTTGATTCAAGGGGCGCAAGCCACCAGGGGCTATCCCCTTAAGCGGGATCAGGCTGGCCAGGAAAGCGAGACCCATCCAAATCGCCGCAACATACCAAATATTTTCCATTGCTTCTCTTCCAGGATCAGGTTGGCTCAGGAGATTCTGCGCCAGCCCTTTCATTTATGACGCTCGCCATTTCCAAAGTCATAAGGCCGCCGCTCATCATCGCGTCGATGACGGGCGGGAATGTGACTGTTTTTTCTTCCGTATCCACGATTTCGATGACGAGCGGCAAAGTCCAATGAGCGCCGCAGGGTTTTGGCCGTACGGACCCGGGTGGACTTACTGAAGCCCATAGGGCCGCGCAGAACGGTTGCGCCGGCCCGGTGCGTCTCCCGCGCTTTGCGCACACTGGCTTCGTAAAGACGTTATTGTTTCCGGCGACCGCTTTCACCGATGCATATCAAGCTCCTCCACTCGGGTTCAGTACCCCTGCCAGCGCGTGTCCAGGCCAACCCGAGGACGGCATTGCCACCGGCGTAAACCATTCTTCGGCCCGTGCGAGGTTTAGGGTCTGGAGGCTGAAAGAAGGAAAGGTCGTGTATCCGCCGCACACTCCAGTCATGAAGAAATTGCGAGCACAGGAGCCCGGAAACCGGCGGCCTGCGGGCGCGATGATGGAAGCGAAAAAGCCGATGATGAACGAGCCGGTTGCTCTGGCCGCAGATGACACACTGTCTGAGGTCAGGATCGCAAAGTGAATGCCGAGAGCGCCGAAGGCGCTCTGGATTTTCGTTTCCGGAGACTATCCGTCCGTCGCTTGCGGCCACCATGAATTTGTTGGTCGGGTGCGGGCTGGATCTTCCCAAGAGGTTTCTGTCGGCATCCCGGATCCGGGAGCGCATGCCCGCGCAAGGGCGACATCATTTTGCTCCGGGGCAAGGCGAATTGGGATACAATCCAAGCTTATGCAGACCAAGGACCATGGACTGGAATTCCGTGTTTACCTGGAAGATACCGATGCGCAGGGCATCGTGTATTACGCCAACTACCTCCGTTTCTTTGAGCGCGGCCGGAGCGAAATGCTTGAATCGCTCGGCATTCCGATGGGGGAAGTCGCGCGGCCGGATTGCAGGTTGGTCGTCTATGAGGCCCGCATTAAATTCCGGCGGCCCGCCTTGCTGGGAGACAAAATCGAAGTGTTGACTTCGATGTCGCGCGCGTCGGAATTCCGCCTCACCTTCCGGCAGCAAATCAGACGTCGGGGAGAGGGCGAGGCCCTCGTGAGCGGGGAAGTGGACATCGTCGCCATCGACCAGGACGGCACACTGAAGGAATTGCCGGAAATCTTCAGTCAGGTGTGACGGTTTGCAGGAGGTCATCGGACGGCGCTTCCTGGACAAGGAGGTCCGCGACGGCCTGCTGCTCGCACCGGGAAATCACCGATGTCCCCGCCAGATCGCTGACCCCCAATGGAAGGCCTTTGAGGGCGACCGCGATCTGAATCGCGAACAGGCATCGTTGCGCTGGCCGATGTCGCCCGGAGTCTTTGCCGCAGGCAAGCGCGAGAACCAGTCAATCCTCGGGCCGGGTTTCGCACCGTCGCAACCCGCGGCGGGAGAAGAGGTCGGATCGATTTGTTCTTGACGGTTGCGATGACCTTGTCCGCGACGCTCATCACGGCATTTCTCGCGAACCCGAACCAAATCGAGTGCTTGTCGCGCGCTCCCTTCCGGTTGCCCGCGCGGGCCGGCCGGGGATTCACTCCCCAATCGAGGATCACCGTTCGAGGGTGATTGTTCTTGCGTAAAAGGACCGGCTGTGGAATCGTAGCCAAAGAAGATAAGCCGATGTTGCGAGCGTCAATCCCCTACATGGAGCGTCGATCATGAGATCATCCCGGGCAGGTTCCCTTTCCGTTTCGCTATTGCTGTTGGCCTTTGCCATTTTCACGGGAACTCTCGCTGCGCAGACGCAGAAGAGCGCAGGGAACGCGCCCAAGGGAAGCGTTGAGCGTATCAAAGTGCATGGCACCTCGCTGGAAGGCAACCTGGAAGGGGATAGTCCGGACCGGGACGTCGTCGTTTATCTGCCCCCGAGTTATGCGAAATCGCCCAAGCTGCGTTATCCCGTCGTCTACTTCCTCCACGGCTATTCAGTTGGCGTTGAGGCCTATGTGAAGCTGCTGAATCTGCCGGATATGGCGGACAGCGCCATCGCGGCCGGGGCGCGGGAAATGATTCTCGTGTTGCCGGATGCGTTCACGGTTTACAGCGGCAGCATGTACTCCAATTCTCCGACGACGGGAGATTGGGAGGGGTTCCTTTCCCGTGACCTGGTTGCCTACATGGACAGTCATTACCGGACCGTGGCCAATCGCGATAGCCGCGGCCTTTCGGGACACTCCATGGGTGGTTACGGCACCATTCGCGTGGGGATGAAGCATCCGGAGGTGTTTTCGGCGCTTTATGCGATGAGTTCGTGCTGTTTGATGAACAATCCGGCGCTGCCGCCGCCGGCCCCGGAAGGCGCCCGCGGCCGAGGCAATGCTCCCACAGCCGCTCCGCCCCAGGGAGACAATGCGCGCGGCCCGGCGGCGGAGGGAAGAGGGCGCGGCCCCGGTGCATTTGGGAACGTGATGTCCGCAGAGGCGGCGGCGTGGTCGCCGAATCCTGCGAACCCGCCGCAGTACTTCGATCTGCCCACCAAGGACGGTCAGGTTCAGCCGCTGGTCGCGGCGAAGTGGGTGGCGAACTCACCGCTGGCGATGGTGAGCCAGTACGTCCCGAACCTGAAGCAATACCGCGCCATTATCATGGACGTGGGCGACAAAGATGGCCTCAATGCCATGAATGTCGATCTCGATAAGGAGCTCACGCACCTTGGGATTCCTCACGTGTTTGAGCAGTACGAGGGGGACCACGGGAATCGTGTGGCCGTACGTTTTGAGAGTAACCTGCTTAGGTTTTTCTCCCAGCAGCTTAAATTCCCGGCGGCACCTCGACGCTGAAGCGTCTGGACCCGGCCCCCACCGCGCAGCCTCCGGGATCTGGTCAAGGGTCGGGGCGTCCCATCCCGAGCGTTACGGTAGAACGTGAGCCGGCAAGTCCGCTGTGAAGATAAGCACAGAAGCCGATGCTCATTTCTTCTCGTTCATCACCTCAACAAGGGCAAGCGCCAGCTGTTGTGTGCCGTCGTTGGTCTTGAGCGTTCGCGCCATATGGGGGCAGAGTCCGGAGGTAAGAATAAGGCCGTCCCTGACCACGCCGGTGCCGCCAAAGATCGCTCCCTCGAAACGGGGACTTTTCTCTGCGAAGGCATAGGCATATTTCTTCCCTTTGAGGAGGCCCGCCTTTGCCAGCGTCCACAGCGACCCGGTTTGGGCGGCGACCGGCTTGCCGGCGGCAATGGCATCCCTGACCAGGTTTAGGGCCTCTTGGGAGACTTCCGGCTCGGGATAGGATGCCACCATCATGCAGGGCAGGATGAATCCCGCATAGCCGAACACTTTTGCCTCGGTCAGTTTGATATCTGCCTTCACTGTCATGGATCCCGCAGAAAAATCCGAACCGTCGAGCGTGGCAACAACGACCTTGAAGCCGGACCGTTCCAGCGTGTCTTTCATCACCAGGACTTCCTGCTTGAGCACAAACTCCAGATCACCGGATCCGCTGCGCATGAAAAGCAGCACTTTGGGGGTGCCACTCGCACAGGTGAGAGTGATTGTGCTCAGCACCGCCGCGATCCAAAGCCGTTTCATAGCGTCCCCCTCTTGAGGTTATCTCCTTTTGCCACAAAATGCCGGAGTCTCAAAGCGGCAAAATCAATGGGCGTCGCATCCGGCCCCGTGACCGAGTGAAGTGACAAACAGGCATGGCGTGGCAAGGTTCCGGGACATCCCGCCTCTTGGCAACTACGCCATGGCTCCCTGCAGCCGGGATTCATTCACGGCAGTGAAGTGGAGCTAGCGTCGGGCACCTAAAATCTTGCGGCTGCCCGGGACGGCCCGATTCCATTGCTGAGTAGGGGAGGCGGTGCTCTCAGATTTTCCCTGTCTGGGGAAGAGTAGCCGGGCGTCACATCTGAAACGGCGCTTCACCGGCCACTCTCGAATCAGTTACTTGCCCAGCTCCCTATAGGCAGTCTGAATGTTACCTTTCACGCCGCCCATCATGGTGCCGACCGTATAGCCTCGGTACTTCTCCGGGACTTTGTACTCGGCCGAAGCTTGATCGACGCTCTTCCCGGCCTTCATTTCGCCCTGCACCCATTCGACGAAATCGTTGTTAAACTCCGCATACTCCTTCAGGTCGGCGGGAGTCATTAACGTGCTATGGCCTGTGATGATGGTGTCCACATCCTGGATGGCCGACGCCGCCTTTGCCAAGGTTTTCCCGTAATTGACGGCGCTCCCGCCGTTGGAGGTGTCGATGATCGGCGTGCTTTTCCATGCAAACATGTCCCCCGCATGCATGGTTCTCAGGGACTTGAATACGACCCAAGCATCGCCGTTGGTGTGTCCGGATCCGAAATAGTAGAGGTCGATCTGGTCCTTGCCTTGAAGGAGCGTCATTTTGTCCTTGAACGTCTTGTTCGGCAGGAACTTGGATTTGTCCGCCTTGAAAGCATCCATCCTTTCCATGTTCGCTTTCGTGTTGTCCTGGGCAACGATTTCAACCGTTCCGAAGAACTCGTTGCTGCCGGTGTGATCCCCATGGGTGTGGGTGTTGATGATCATGGTAACGGGCTTGTCGGTTACCGTTTTGATTTTGTCGAGGATAGCCTGGCCCCAGCCCGCGAGTTTTGTATCGACAACCACCACGCCACGGTCGGTAATGAGAGCCGCAGTGTTGCCGCCACCGCCCGTTATCATGTAAAGATTGTCTTTCACTTTCTGGATTTCTGCGACCGGCGGCCCCTGCGGTGCGCCGCCGCGTCCCTGCCCGCCTTGAGGGGCTTGGAATCCCGTGACTGCCAGTGAAACCCCTCCGATGGCCAGTAAAATGCCCAACACGATTGCTCGTCTCATGAGATAGCTCCCGGGAAGAAGACTCTTTGGATAAACCAGAACGCGCCGGCAACGATGACGAAAATCGATCCGGCAAACGCGATTCGGCGACCGGCCCATTCGCTGCGCGATCGCACTGCGACCAGTACGGAAGCAATGACAGCGACCACCAGCAATTGGCCGATTTCCACTCCGAGGTTGAACGAAAACAGGGACCACCCAAGCGCGTGCCTGGGCAGATCCATTTCACGCAAGACGCTGGCGAACCCGAAGCCGTGGATAAAGCCGAAGGAAAATGCAATCCATGCCCGCACGTCTCTGCCTCCTTTAGACAGGATATTGTCCGCGCCGACATAGATGATGCTCAAGGCAATCGCCGGTTCAATCAGGCGCGCCGGAGGACTGAGAATATTGAGAGTCGCCAGTGACAGCGTGATGCTGTGCGCAAGCGTAAACGAGGTGATCACGAGCATCAATTTGCGGATGCTGCCGCCGAGCAGCAGAAGTCCGACGAGAAACAGCAGATGGTCGGGGCCAATCAGAATGTGGTGAACGCCCTCGGCCAGAAATTTTCTTATGACCGCAATGGTGCCCTGCCGGCTGCCGATGAAATACTCGAGCCGAGCATGGTCCTTGCCCAGGATCGCCTGGGATCTGAGTACACCACCCTCGTAAATGTTTACAAAGGTCTGGTGGTTGGGATCGTAAGGAAACAACATAGCCCTCACGGTAATCATCCCTGGGAAGACCGGTGCCGGATAGCGAAGCTGCACACGGAGCGATTGGCGTTCGAGCATGATCTCTGGTGCCGACCACTCGGGGTTCACAGCATTACCGTCTGCGGTCACTTCCAGCCGCGGAGCCAGAAGGGATCGGATGGAGTCCCCCTTTTTTGCCAGGACAGTTTCGTCGAGCAGACGGTCGGCGGGCGCGATGCTGAGGTCATGGGCCACATCAGAGACATGCGCTACAAGTGTTGCCCGGATCTCTCCCGAATTGAGGTGCAGATCGAGATAGCTGAAGGGGACAGGGTGGGCATGGCCGGGTTGGGCGAACAACATCAGAGCCGCGCTGAGAGCGTAAGCGAAGCGCTTCAGGGCGGGCAGTCTCAGACGGGAAAGCCTACGACCACTGACAAAGGTTCTCGCGGACATGAACGCCTCAACTCCCTTGCCGGGAATCCCGAGTGTCGGAGGCCCATTATAGCCTCAAAACCGGCCATGAAGAAACAAAGTGCGAAATACGATATTTCCTTCTCAGGTCGCGGGAATGGACGCCTGTGCACCGCAAAAATATCGTCGCCATCGTATTGCCGATTCACTCGATTCTCAAGCGGCAGTTTTCGCAATTCCATGTTCATGTTGTACAGTGCCCAGGACAAGCTTGGCAACCGCGCGGTGATCGCGGAATTTTTTGCGTGGCGGGCCCAGACTCGCAGGAGGCCAGCCCTTGTTGAAGCGAGCGGCCCCTTTGCTGGAGAGCCCGCCGCCATGTCTTCGTTCAGCGCGATTGTGAAATCCAGGCATTCTCTCCGAATCGTGCCCATCGAACGTTCACACTGAGGGTTGGCCGTCGGTGCCGCACCGGCGCTTTCGGGGTTTTGGTGCGCATGGATTCGATCGCCAAACCCAGGTCGGCCTGAATGGCCGCGCAAAACTTCTGCGACCTCCACTCCGACCTGGGCCGGCCTGTGACATTGAGGCCATCCAGGCGCCGGGTTCCATCGAGCTTCCGGGCGCAACGTGGATTACCAGCCTGGAATCCCATGGACATAAGATGAGCCAACAACTCGGAGGAGAATTGGCAGTGTGGCAAGGGGAGAGGAGGGAGACGCGTTAGTTTTGTCCTTTACCCCGCGGGCATTATCCAAAGACAAGATTGAGCTTTTTCCATCCGAGCCAGGGTATTGCAGTTTCGGTTTGCCCAAAGCCTGCACTGGTGAGATAGGGATTGTGAGCCCTTTTCTGAAACTTGACCTGGATGTCTTGTTCCCTGATGGCGACGACAGCGGTGGAATCGACGAAGTCCCTGAAGAGGTGACGAGACTTGGCGTTCTGATAACCATTGCCGATCTTAGTACCCGGCAACCGACAGAGGCTGCTCGCCATCTTCATGGCTACGGCCGATGAGAGGGCGTCCACGTGGAAAAAGCCGACGCCGCCGGCAATGTTATTTTCGATGATCATCCGCTGGGCCTAGCGGCCAATCAGCTTCGCAGGTGACCGCCGCAGCTGATTGGTCAGCAGCAGAGTCGGTTTTTCGTGTCCCAGATCCGTGATGGTCAACTGGCGGATCGGGCCATGGTATCCCTTCAGAGCTGCTTTTCTGTCGATGATACGGGGGTTCGATGGGCCCGTGCCGCCCCTCTGCCGGGACGGGCCCCAGGTTGGCATGCGCTCAATGCGGCCGCGCGGCTTCCGGTTCACAATATCTTTATTCGCCGGAGAAACGGCAGCGATCATTCGTTGAGGATTCGAGCCTTTGATCCCACCATGCCCAATTCTGATCCGAAGGCTCAAAGGCTCATGCATCCTGCGGAAAACAAAAAGGTCTTTCCCTATTTTTCTATGGCGGACGCCATGAAGCGAACGTAGATAAACAATGCAGCCCCGACAAGTATGGGCAGCGGCCCTACGATCCATGCGGGCTCGCGGCGTTCAAGCATCGCCAAAAGAGCGGTCAATCCAATGCCGGCGGCGATTAATATGACTCCGGCCAACTTCAGACCTTCACGTTTGCGGATTTGCGCCTCGCGCTCCTCCTGCCTCACCATTTCGAGCACGCTTTGGGTGGACCCACTCGGGCTATCGATGATCTTTTTAAGAAGTTCACTGCGGTAGAAAGCCTCCCTCTCTTTGCGTTTCTCCCCCGCCCAGATGACAAATCCCAGCCAAATGATTCCAACAATTGGAACCAGTGCTCCGATCAAACCTGTCATATCACCCATCGCTCCTCCTTAGTGTCTTCTCTGGTTTGTGGGACGCGCCTATAAGGTTGCAGGTTGCGTTTTTTTTGGAATATATTGCAACCAGGCACTTCGGGGCGGCGTCGTACATAGCGAGGGAGTATTGTGGACAACGATCTGGACTTGGCGGATGTCCGGCGCGTTCTCGAGGGAGAGGTTTCGGCCTTTGAGAACATTGTTCGGCGCTGGCAGAGCGCTTTAGTCAACTTGGCCTTTCGGTTTTGCCGGGATCCGCAGATTGCCGAGGAGCTGGCCCAGGACGCTTTCCTGCAGATTTATCGCCAGCTGCCCAAATTCCGCGGCGAAGCAGCATTCTCAACCTGGATTTTTGCCATAAGTCTGAATCTCTTTCGATCTGCGATGCGGCGCAGGAAGCTGCCCATGGAATCCATCGACACGCTGACCGAGCTCGCAGGAGGGCAAATTCCTCACCTGCAGGTTGAGCAGCAGGAACGCGAGGATTTAATTCGTCGCGCGGTTGCCGCCCTGCCTCGGCGCTACAGAGATGCCGTGGTTATTTATTACTTCAGGGAAATGAACTTGGCTGAAACCGCCGCGATCCTGGGCGTCCCGGAGGGAACGGCAAAGGCCTGGTTGCATCGCGGCCGGGAACTGCTGCGCCGGAAATTCGATCCGGGCGCCGTCGTGCCGGCGATGGCCAAAGAGGTGTGCCTATGAAGCTGGACGATCTGGATCGAATTCTCTTGTCGGAAAAGCCAATAGCACCCTCCCCGTCCTTTGGGGCGGATGTCATGTCGCGTATCCAAACCGAAGCTGTGCCCCGCCCTCAACTGCCGTTCCCCTGGATCCCCTTTGCACTGAGCCTCCTGCTTCTGCTGATTCTGGGTGCCCCGTTTTTACGCACCGATCCGACACTGCGCGCCACGTATCATCTGTTTTACGAATTGTCAGAATGGGTTGTATCGCCTGCGGATCCAGCCCTGAGGAGTGCGATCGTGTCAGCCTTCGCTTCATTGCTGGGCACACTGATATTGCTCTGGCTCTCCCTCCGGCTGACCGACGCCAAACGCTGAGCCATGTGCGTCCGGAGCTCTCGCAGCCGGAAATCATGAGGGGCGCATGGCTTTAAGCGGTTAGGGAGCAGGATGGGCGATTTCTTCTTGGTTATGCGCCCGTACCTCCTGTGCCTGTTTCTTCCTAAGAACACCGTGACATGGAAACCGCCGATGGCTCCCCTACCGCTATAATGGACTGACGACGCCCGTCCACCAGGGGCCCAAGGCATCCTGGCATTGGATGAAAGGCCCGGAACTTGGACGGCGAAGATCGTTTGCATCCCGCGACGGGCCGAGAACCGTGCTTGGGCAGCGTCGAAGCGAACGCCAATCCCGTTTCCTCCCGGCGCAGTCGTCTCCCCCGAGCTTTCATCCGAATAGATACTCGCGATGTCTTCGCGGCAATGAGTGAGGAACCGGTGCGCGTGTTGTTGCGAAATACATCGTTCACTCGGCATTAAAGCGGAAAGGATCGACTCCCCTATCCAGATACGGCAAGGCCGCCAAGAAGTCGAGGAAGCAATCCAGCGGGTCCACAGGGCGCCTAGCTGCTTGCTGACGTCCCAGGTTGAAGTTTTCAGGGGAGTTCAAATCCAAATTTACAGATCTGCCCTGGCTGGAAAATGCCGGCCAAAACGCGCAAAGTCAGCCTCTTGCCCCTGATTGGAAGCTGCGAAGGGGGAACGCGTTTTGAAAAAAGGGCTTTGGTTCTTTCTGCCGTCGGGCCCAGCGTTGTTACGCGGCCATAGAAAGGCACGGATCGTCCGCATTGACTAGCGAGGCGGAATCAGAGAACGCGAATGTGACATTTCGGGGCGCCCCAGGATGAATGGTCCCATCCGCTACTTTGCGGGACCGCGCACACACAAGGC
>Ga0326727_10023269_pt1 | contig 11842 bp, 11 predicted proteins | sample MB2enrmetagenome_FD_207643 | JGI IMG/M metagenome (GOLD analysis project Ga0326727, IMG submission 207643) | Lab enriched peat soil microbial communities from McLean, Ithaca, NY, United States - MB29MY | ecosystem: Environmental > Terrestrial > Soil > Wetlands > Peat | place: USA: New York... | reverse complement strand
CTCGCGTCAGGTGGAGGAGCAGGTGCCCCTCAAGGATGGACTCCATACTTACCTATCGGTAAAATTTCCGCTTTATGATGAGCAAGGAAATGTGGAGGGCTTATGCGGCATCTCTACGGATATCACTGAGTTAAAGAAGGCCCAGGAACAGCTGCGGCTGCTGTCCGGCAGCATCATGAACAGCCAGGAGAAGGAGCGGGCCGCCATTGCTCGAGAGCTGCATGACGAGCTGGGGCAAGTGCTCACGGCCCTGCGGATGGATGCGGTGTGGCTGAGCGAGCGCCTGAAAGGCAAGGAGCCCGAGGCCGCCGTCCGGGCCGTGGCCATGTGCGACCTGATTGACACCACCCTCGATGAGGTGAGGGCCCTAGCCACCCGGCTGCGGCCCGGGATGCTGGACGATTTCGGCCTCATCGACGCCCTGGATTGGTACACCAAGTATTTCGCCCAGCGTACCGGCATCTCCTGCATTTATAAGCATCTTAATGTGCCCCAGGTAGACGATCTAGTGGCCACCGCAGCCTACCGCATAGCCCAGGAGGCCCTGACCAATGTGGCCCGCCATGCCTTCGCTACCCGGGTAAAGATCGACTTGCAGGTAAAAAACGGGGTGTTAACCCTATCAGTTTCCGACAACGGTCGCGGCTTTGAGTCCCAGAAGTTGGCGGAGTCTGATTGTCTGGGATTGGCGGGCATGCGGGAGCGCGCCAGCCTGCTGGGTGGCCGCCTGGAAATGCAGTCCAAACCTGGCAAGGGCACCCGGGTCCGATTCCGGCTCCCCCTGGATGAGCGGAGAGGCGCCTTAACATGATCAGAGTCCTTTTGGCCGACGACCATAGCATCGTCCGGGGCGGGCTGGCCCGGATAGTCGAAGAATCGGGCGACATCGAGGTGGTGGCCGAGGCCGCTGACGGCCGGGAGGCCATCAACCGCCTCCACCGGACCAAGCCCGACGTGGCAGTCATCGATATCTCCATGCCCGGCCTGGACGGCCTGGAGGTCATCAGCCTGCTTCGCCAAAACTATCCGAAATTACCCATCCTGGTCCTAACCATGCACGAAGAGGAGCAATATGTGGTGCGGGCCATCAGCGCCGGTGCCAACGGCTACATCACCAAGCGCTCGGCCCCGGAGCAACTGGTCAACGCCATCCGCAAAGTTTATTCTGGCGGGCGCTACCTCAGCGACAGCGCCGCCGAGTCCCTGGCCCAGCACCTGGCCAGCGGAGCCCGCAGCCGCACCCCCTTGGATTCCCTGTCCAACCGGGAAATACAGGTACTGCGGCACCTGGCCCTGGGCCATACGGTCCGGGAGATCGCCGAGGCCTATCATCTCAGCACCAACACGGTGCACACTTACCGCTTGCGCCTGCTCCGGAAACTCAACCTTCGCAACAACGCGGAACTCTCGCGGTTTGCTATCCAAAACCGCCTGGTGGAACTTTAATACGGTTTTTGGTTTCCAGTTTTCGGTTGTCGGTTCAAAAAATCAAAATATCAGAGGCTTACTGGCAGGATTTGTTGAAAATGCCTGGGGAAGCGGGATAAGGCCGACCCGCCGTCAAATGATGGTTTGCATACCCATTCGCCACGTTGATGTTCTTTCAGATGGCCTAAGCTTCCTATCTCAACCACCGGAAATCGTATGCTCCATGACCATCTTTGATTTATTTAGTACTCTATGTTTGACATATAATGAGTAAAATACCTCTTTGATGGCAACTCGGTATCAATTCTACGAATTTATTAACCGAAAACTGTATTAGAAGAGATCGATGGGCTTGGCGGCGCGGCCCCGCTCTCCCAGGAGCCAGCGGATCTGGGCCTGCACCCCCTCGGCTTCGGCTATTTTTCCCTGCTTCTGGTAAGCCAGGGCCAGATTGCGGTAAAAGCTGATATTATTGGGGGTGAGCCGGATAGCTGCCTTGAAGAGGGGGATCGCCTCGTGGTAGCGACCCTGTTCGGCATAGACGATGGCCAGATTGTTATAAGCCGAGGGATATTCCGGGGCCACGGCTAAGGTTTTTTGGTACATGTCAATGGCCTGGTCAACCTTGCCCTCACCGTATCGGGCCATGCCCAGGTGGTGGTAGGCCATGTAGTTGGTCGGGTCGATTTTAAGGGCGTGGTTGAAGAGGGTCTCCGAGTTCCGCCAATAGCCCACCTGTACCCAGGTGGACCACAGGCAAGCCAGGAGGGCCGCGGCGGCCCCGATGGAGAGGAAGATCCGGCGGTGCCGCCAGGCGGTGGTGGCGGCGGACACCCCCCAGGCAAGCATGACGAACAGGCCGATGAAGGGGACATAAGTATACCGATCCGCCATGGCCTGGCCGCCCACCTGGATTATCCCGATCACCGGCACCAGGGTGCCCAGGTACCAGAGCCAGCCCACCAGCAGGTAGGGCCAGCGCCGGGCGCCGTAAACTATGAAGGCCGACACCGCCAGCAGGGCTAGGCCCGCCCCCGCCGCCAGCCACCAGGAAACCGGGGCCAGTTGATAAAAGAAGACCATGGGAAAGGGCCAGAACAGCTTCACCACGTAATGGACGTAGGCGACCAGGGCGTTGGCGATCCGGGGCCCCATGGGTCGGATGGCCAGGGGCATGACCGCGCCGCTGCCTCTTTGCGCCAACATGGTCATCAGGCAGGACAGACCGGCCAGGGCGAAAAGAGGGAGCTTTTCCTTGAGTAGCGGCCAATAAACCCAAATGCTTGGCTGCGGTCGGGGTACACCGGCCTCGGCGAGGTTCGCGGTCTGGCCCGGTAGGCGGCCCAAGGGCCAGTAATCCAGGAGCAGCAGGACAAAGGGCAAGGTGACCAGCATGGGTTTGGCCAGCAGCCCCAGGGTGAAGCACAGCAGGAGCAAGAGATAACGCCGCCAGGACGGCGCCAGGACGTAACCGGCGTAAGCCAGCATGGTGCCCAGCCAGAAGAAGGTGCTCAGCACATCCTTCCGCGCCGCCACCCAGGCCACGGACTCCACGTGCAGTGGGTGCAGGGCAAACAAAGCCGCCACCAGGGCGCTGGGCCACAGGGCCCCGGTCACCCAGTCCCAGAAGAGGAACAGGAGGATGGTGTTGGCCAGATGAAAGGCCACGTTCACTAGATGGATCCTTCCGGGACGCAGGCCAAAGAGGTGGCAGTCCAACATATGGGACAGCCAGGTCACCGGGTGCCAGTTGGAGGAGTGCCTGGCGGTAAAGGCCCATTTGACTCCCGGCCAGGTGAGCCCGGCCCGGACCACCGGATTGGCGGTGACATACATGTCATCATCGAAGGTGATAAAGGCGTGGTCCTTGACCTGGACATAGGGAATTAGGGCGGACGCCGCCAGCACCAGGCAGATGAGCAGTTGCCGGCGGACGGTGGTCCGAAAGAATCTGGTCACGGAGGAAAGGAAACGGGGCATTTCTGGTTCATCCATGGTCAGTTTACCTCGGATGCCTCCGGTAGCCCAAAAAAAAGGCCTTCGCCGCGGAGCTGGCAGGCCTATGATAGGTGGTAGTCATCCCCTGAGGCCCTCTTGGCACCAAATACCCAAAGCTAACGCGGGTCTGGCTATACCGCCGAATCCCTCAACCGGCCTCAATTCCCCCCTGGCCGCTTCTCAGGTTTGGGGGCAGCGGGTGGGGAAGACTGGGCCGACGGCGCCGGAGCCAGAGCTGGAGCTGGAGTCTGGGCCGGCGGGGCGCTGGCGGCCGGTGGGGGGCCGGCGGGATGCGCCTTGGCTTCCCGGATAAGCTGGACGACCCGGGAGTCCGGGGCCACCGGCTCAATGAAGACTATATGCCGGGCATTGATCCGCATGAAGTCCGGGGCGTGCCACTCACTGCCCAGGTGCACCAGGATGTTCCTGGTTTCCTTCTTTTCCGGGTCCACCTGGCGCTGGATGTAATAAACATCGCGCAGCGTCGGGTATTCGGAGCTTACATCCCCTAATTTGCCAAAAAAGACCTGGCCGTTATCCAAAAACACGGCTTGGTACTCAGTGAGAAAGGACAGGTCGTTGCCGCCGCTGCAACCGGACAATAATAGCCCGGCCACCAGGAAGAGCAGCGGCAAAGGAAGGAACCCCAGGCCCCGCAGGCCACCACGCCATTGCTGCATAATAATCCTCCGCTAAAGGTTGGGAAACTTTCAGTAAGGGACTAAGCGTATAATAAGAAAATTTCTAAATTTTTGCAGTAAAAAAACCCGATAAGCCAGGTCAAGAGCAATGTTTCCGTCATTCTCGCGCCGGCTTTGATAGGAAAGTCGCGGTAGGGGCCCCTCGAATGGCGCCCGCGCTGGCGGTCAGGCAGGTCCGCCCCTGGAAAAGATTTGACATTTTTAGGGGCGGCCCAAATGGCTCAAGGTTCAGTCTTTTCGGTCCAAATCCCGGCGTACCGCCCAGCCGAGTTGGCGCAAAACCACGGGTTTCATCAGACACCGACGGATTCCCAGCTCCTTGGCCCGGTCGAGAATCCCCGTCTCACTAAAGCCGGTGGTCAGGATGACGGGAATATCCGGGAGCCTCGGCAAAGCGGCCTCAGCCATCTCGATGCCATTCATCTTCGGCACAGGATGGGTTCGGTACCTCGCAGGCCGGCCTCGGTGGGGAGAGCTTCGGCCGGGGCGGCGTCTTGATAACTGGGAAGATGGACCAGGAAGGTGCTGGCCCGGCCCGGAGCGCTGGAGACTTTAATGGCGCCGCCCCAGACTATTGATGATGCCGTGGATGGCGGAAAGGCCCAAACCAGTGCCTTCAGCCACCGGTTTGGGGGTAAAGAACGGGGCAAAGATCCGGCCCAGGACCTGTTGACCCATACCGTGACCGGTATCGCATTCTATCGAACCTGGCCATGGAAAACTGGGAGGTTTCGAGCCAAAGAGGGAGGTTGCGGCCCGGAACCTCGAAGGGGCGTCCTGAGGCGGGAAACTGGAGGTTCGTTCCGAAACCTTAGTTTATTAATTTTGACATGGAGGGACCGGTAGTGACGGCACCGGAGGGGAGCGAACTAAGATTAGTTACACCGGAGCCATCAAAGTTCCCAGCACCATTAATAGTGAGTTGGTTGCCTATCACAAGACCATACCAATTGGAGGACCCATTAACGATTATTGTGCCATTGGGTGCATATGCGATCACATTGGAGCCGTTGGTGCCCCCGGTGCCAAATGAACATGACCCATTCTCGGTAATATTACCATTTGACGAATAAAGAAAAACCTGGTTTGAGCCGGAGATTTGACTTGAGCCATTGATTGTTATATCTCCGGTCGCCAATATACACCCGCTCCAATTAACACTCCCATTTATTATCACATCACCATTAACGTAAATGGAACCATTAGCTTGTGTTATGCCATTAAAGGTTTGGGGGCTATTATAGGTGTTGGCGGATGAAGTGGCATTGATGATTACCGTAGTGAAGTTAGGCAAAGATTCATCTGTGGCGCCTCCTTGAGTTCCCTCGCCTATGTGCTCCGACCCGACCATCGTTATTTCACTCACAGATGTGGCTTGAGCATAGCCGCTTACATTTTCAGAGCCACACATGGTTATGCCAGTCACCCCTGTGACATTGCCATTAACCACCCCAGCGCCATTCATAGTTAGAGAGGCATCGGTAAAAACCGAGCCTGTGACACTCATAGAGCCGTTCACGATTAACTCTTTGAATGAAAAAAGAGTATTAGGAGATTCTAAGAGGTAGTAAAGAGTCTAATTTATTAATTGCGCATGACTAGCAAGGTTTATGGCCGTTATCGGATAACCCCCAGTAACGTTAAATGCCGATGTAGGAAGTGTTATCTCATTTGCTATTAAAGCTCCATTAAAATTAGCAGCGACACCACCAGGACCAAAGCTTATCGTACCATTAGGGGCATATATGATTGCATTTCCACTAGTGCCGAAGTTCTGCGCACCACTAATTTGAATATTGCCATTGGCCGAATAGAGAAAAACTTGGCCGTTACCGCCGATATTTGCCGCACCACTCACAGTTATATTTCCGCTCGCCAAAATTGCCCCAGTATCATTAATCGCACCGTTTAATATTACATTACCATTTACATATAAATTGCCACTTATATTCAAAGCGCCACTTTGTGTGTAAGTACCACTAGGGGGAGTAATAGTCGTACCAGCAGTTTGCTCTATCTGGCTGGTATAGTTATAGTTAGACAGGGGAATATCTGTTGCATTGTAGTATTCTGGAAAATTATTAAAAGCGCCACCTTCTGTTATTGTGCCCCCCGTGCCAGTACCAACGGAACCTAGATTACCTGCGCCACTTAAACTTACCCCAGTCACACCTTCGACATTATTTGAAATATTGTAAGCACCATTACTAAAAGTTAGCGTTGTATTTGCATGTACCGAACCCGTGATGTTAAATGCTGAGCCAGGAATTGTTAAGCTAGTATTTGAGAAAATGGAATAAGTAAAAGGACCGGTGGATCCAGACTTCACTACGGCTTCTGCGGATGCAGTCAGAAGGAAAGTTGAAAGGGAACTGCTCAAGACCTTCATGATATATGTGGGAACATTTTGGCTTATTTTGACGTTGATTTCCGGATAATTGTTTGGATTTTTGTTGTTGGGATCCTGGGTAAATGATACGGTGGGAGTGACTGAGGGGAGGCCATGCGTTTGCAAATTATTATTCACGAAAGTGGCTGCTTGCGTGGTCGCAGTCGTTTGATTCGGTAAAGCAAGGGCGCCGGCAAGGGCGCCGGCATCCACGGCGCTTTGCATACAGGTCTTGGTATAAACCAGGTTGCCCACGTCCATGGCCAAGCCGAGAAATCCCAGCAGCGCAGTAAGGAGAATTGCGCCAACCACCAGCGACACGCCTTCTTCCTTTTTCCAAAAAACCTTAATCGTCTTCACATTCTCCTCCTTCTATGGCGGCTGGCGCTCCAGTTTAAGCAGCCAGGACCTGATGCTATTGGTTTTCCACCTGCATAATACAATACCCATTAACGGTGGTGGGATTATTGGGGATGAACTGACTAATCACCGGGGTCAGGAGTGTTACCGATTCGGTGACCCACGCCGTCACCTGGGTGTAATTACCAATGGTTTGGGTTGTAAAGGGTTTAACGGTTAGATTATATTGATTATTTGGGTCATAGGCAGTCCGCAGGGTGGTTTGCACGCTTGCTGCACTGGGGGCGGAGGTGGCGGTGGCGTAGATGCGCGCCGCTTCCCGGGCCGCCTCGTTGACGATATTCCACTGATAAAAAAGGTTGCCGAAGTCTATGCTGCCAAAGACGATCAACACCAAGACCGGCAGTATCAAGGCAAACTCCACCGCGCTTACCCCCTCGGTTCTCTTCCCAAAATGTCGGCAGCTAATTTGACCCCGGTGCATAAATTTTCTCCCGCCCATTTATCTAATTGAATTTACAAATAAGCCAAATAAGATTTGGCCAGGCTATCCCTCTCATTAATTTTATGCGGTATTATATGGCGGGTTTCCGCTGCTCTTATTGGTGGCAGCGTAGCGCGCCGCTTCCCGAGAGGCCTCATTTGCCAGGTTCCATTGCAAAAATATTGCCAAAATCGATAATCCCACAGATTAAGAGAGCCAGGACCGGCAGCAGCAAAGCGAATTCCACCATTGACCCTGCTTTCGCTGCCGGGGAGCAAATGCCGCTTAACGGGTCGAGAGGGTCTCATAATATAATCCCCTTCCGGCTGCGCCGGCATTTCCCCTGCTCCACCTTCAGCTCGCTGATTGCCAACCAGAGCCGGGATAAGGTGTCGGCCGCGGCTGGACTCCCGTAGGAGGCGGCCGCCGGGCGAGGCTGCAACAGCCAGAGGCTGTTTTTTCCCGGCGGGGCTGAGTCGTTGGTTCCGCATCGCAGTCTCCCTCGCCTACTTGAGAAGGTTCTTGGATATATTGATGGCGCCCGGACCGAGGATGACGATGAACAGGGCCGGCATAATAAAAACCATCATAGGGAAGAGGATTTTCACCGGCAACTTGGCGGCCATTTCTTCGGCCCTTTGAGACCGCTGCACCCGGATAAAATCCGCCTGAGTGCGCAGGGTTTCGGCGATGCTGGTCCCCATCCTCTCCGACTGCACCATCAGGCCTACCAGGGACCTGATACTCTGGACGCCGGTGCGCTCCGCCAGGTTTTTTAAGGCCGTTTCCCGAGGGATGCCTGCCCGCAGTTCGCCATTGGTAATTTGCAGTTCATTATGGAGATCCTTGGAAAGGGACTTAATTTCTTCGGCCACCCGGACAAAGGTGCCTTGCAAGGCCAGCCCCGCCTCCATGCAGACGATCATCAAGTCCAGGACATCGGGCAGGGCCCGGTCCAGGCGATCCTGGCGTTGGCGCAGGGATACCTTCAGGGCATAGGTGGGGAGAAAATAGCCCGCCCCAGCCAGCAAAAAGGCAAACATTATAATGGTGAGAGCCGACTTCCCTTGCCAGATATTCAGAAACATGAAGGGCAAGGGCAGCAAAAAGGCGCAAAGGGTCCGCAGGCCGAAATATATGGCCGGGGCGTTGGGATGCCGAAAACCAGCCTGAAACAGGGTGGACTTTAGTTGCCTGGTTTCTTCCGGCTTTTCCCCCGTGGTCTTTAAAGTAAATTTGCCCACACGGGACACCCCACGGGACACCCAATCAAGAAAACGCTTCTTAAAGGAGGGGGAAGCATGCCCTCTCTGGAGGAGCGCGGTATTCTTGGCCTCGACGCCCCGATAGCGGTCCCGCATGGCCCGGCGATGGTCGCTGTAAGCGGCCAGGCCATAAGTGAGCAGGGCGAAGCTGAGGAAGGTGACGCCCATCATGATATAGGGATAGAGTTGCTCAGACATCGGATTGCCCCATTACACCTTTATTTGCACCATTTTCTTCATCCACAGGATGCCGAGGCCCAGGCTGATGACCCCGCCCAGCATCATGCGCTGCCCCAGGGGATCGGTAAACAGGACCATGAGGTAATCCCGATTGAGGTAATAAAGGATGGCGAAGATGCCGAAGGGCATGAGCGTCAAAATCAGAGCGGAAAAGCGTCCTTCGGCGGTGAGTCCCTGGATCTTGCCCTTCAGTTGCAGACGCGCCCGGATCAGTTGGCCAATATTCTCCAGGATCTCCGCCAGGTTGCCCCCGGATTCCGTTTGGATCAGGACGGCGGTGACAAAAAATTGCAAATCCTGGCTGTCCACCCGCTCGGACAGGCGGTGCAGGGACTTATTCAGGCTCAGTCCCAGGCGCTGCTCCTCGAAGGCGATCTTCATCTCCAGACCCAGCGGCTGGCCCATTTCGCTTCCGACAATTTCCATGGCTGACTGCAGGGTGTGGCCGGCCCGCAGGGACCTGGATAACAGGTCCATGCCTTCCGGCATCTGCCTCTCCAAGCGCTTGGCCTTAAGCTGTTTTTTAAACCGCAAGAAAAGGAAGGGCAGCGCCCCCAGGCCGGCGGCCAGGATTATACTCCAATAAAAGGCCCCCAGGAGGGTGCCCAACAGGTAACCGGCGCAAGCCAGGATTCCCACCACCCCGAGAAAAGCCTCGACCGGAGAGAAGATGTCAGCCTGGTACAAACTGCGCTGGAAGTTTTCCACTTTGCCCGAGACGGCCATAGCCTTAATCACGGTCAACAGCGGGCTATCTTGCCCCTGGGTCTGGGTCTTGAAGAGCCGGGTTTGCACCAGGTTTTTCTTGCTATCCCCCCAGAGGCGTTTGCTCAGCCGTTGTTTTTCGCTCATGGGTCTAACGAAGGAAAAATAGAAGCCCACGAGGAAACAGACCACCCCTGCAAAGACACTGGCCAGGAGGAAATATTCCGCCTCCGAAGTAGCGCTTAAATATGCCCTTAAGGATTCCATGGGGTTAACCTTTTCTAGGCGACCTCACCGACTAAAGGGGTGAATTAAAAATATCCCGGGGCAAAGGCGCCCCATACAGCCGACAGCGATCAGCAAAGCGGGGGCGAACCCCGGTGGCCGCGAACCTTCCCAAAATCTTGCCTTCGTTATCCAGCCCGTGGCGCTCAAAGACAAAAATGTCCTGCATGCTGATGATCCCGCTCTCCATTCCGGCAATCTCCGAAAGACTCTCCATCCGGCGAACCCCATCGCTATGGCGGACCAATTGGATGATGACGTTCAAGGAGGAGGAGATCATCTGCCGCATGGCCTTCTCCTGGATGGTGATGCCGGATAGGCTGATCATGGTCTCCAGCCGCAGCAAGGCGTCCCGGGAGGTGTTGGCATGGATGGTGGTCATGGAACCCTCATGGCCGGTGTTCATCGCCTGGAGCATGTCAATCACCTCGGCGCCCCGCACCTCACCGACGATGATCCGGTCCGGCCGCATCCGCAAAGTGTTCTTTACTAATTCCCGCTGGGTTACCTCCCCTTTGCCTTCCACGTTGGGCGGCCTGGTCTCCAGGCGACAGACATGCTCCTGCTGCAACTGCAGTTCGGCGGAGTCCTCAATGGTGATAATGCGTTCGCTGGGCGGGATGAAACCGGAGAGGATATTGAGCAAGGTGGTCTTACCAGCGCCGGTGCCCCCCGAGATGAGGATATTCAGCTTGGCTACCGCGATGGACTTGAGCACCTGGCCGATTTCCGGCGTGAGGCTGCCTTTGGTGATCAAATCCTCCAGGGACGGGCGCTGCACCGCAAAACGCCGGATGGAGAGCATGGGACCGTCCAGAGCCAGGGGCGGGATAATGGCATTGACCCGGGAGCCATCCGGGAGACGGGCGTCCACCATGGGAGTGGACTCATCGATCCGTCGTCCGACATTCGAGACTATCTTATTGATAATTTTCAGTAAATGGTCATTGTTCTGAAACCGGACGTTGGTGAGCTCCAGCCGTCCCCGCCGTTCGATATATACCTGATCGTACCGGTTGGCCAGGATATCCGAGATGGTCGGGTCCTTGAGCAAGGGTTCCAGGGGCCCCAGCCCGAGAATCTCAAATTCCAACTCCTCCACCAGGCGCAGTTTTTCCCCCTGATTCAGCGGTTCGGCCTCTTCCTCCAGCAGGATATTCAAGGCCTGCCGTATCTCCTGGGCCATCCTCGGCTGTTCCAGGGATTCCAATTGGGAAAAATCGAGGCGCTCCAGCAGGCGGTGGTGAATCCGGGTCTTCACCGCATAGAGCCGGGCTTCCCGGGCCGGGTCCACGCTGGTGACCGTGGCTCCCAGGGGTTGCGGTTCCGCCCCGAGCTCCTGGAAAGCCGTCTTGCGATATCTCATCAGGGCCATTCAGTTATCCTCTGTCTCAAAATATCCAGAAACGTCGCCGCGCTTGGTTGACCGCGGCTTCCAGCTTTTCACCCGCCTGGGTGCTGATAACCTTGCGGGCCAGTTCTTTCAGGCCGACGTAAAGCTGGGAACGGGGGGCCACCTTTGCCAGGGGCACTCCCTGGTTAATGGCCGCAATCAATGGGGGATAATCACTGGGAAGGACGGCGAACGGCGGCCCTTCCATGATCTTTTCCAGTTCCTTCATCCCCAGGTCAGTACTCTTATTGCTGCGGTTGACCACGATCTTGACCTTCTGCCGCCGCTGATCCCATTCTCCGAGCATGGGCCAGAGTTTCCTCAGGTTGCGGAAATTGGGGACGTTGAGTTCGGTCAACATCAAGACCAGGTCCGCTTCCCGGAAAACCCGGAAAAACAACTCATCGAACAGGTGGCCCAAGTCCACCACAATGTATTTATAGAGCTCCCGCAGAATAGTGAAGATCTTGGCAACACTTGCCAGGTCGAGGCTATCCTGGTCCTTGAAGTCCGAGATGCCGTGGAGAATTTCTAAATTATTTCCATACGGCTGTAAAATCTTCTTGCAGAAAGAATGGTCCAGGTCCGAAAGAT
>Ga0326727_10023268_pt1 | contig 11843 bp, 11 predicted proteins | sample MB2enrmetagenome_FD_207643 | JGI IMG/M metagenome (GOLD analysis project Ga0326727, IMG submission 207643) | Lab enriched peat soil microbial communities from McLean, Ithaca, NY, United States - MB29MY | ecosystem: Environmental > Terrestrial > Soil > Wetlands > Peat | place: USA: New York... | reverse complement strand
GGCGGCGGGAAGCGAAATCATTAATCCGTTCGCGGCGGCCTGGACCGGGAGTGAAACTTCTTTCGATCCGGCCAGCAAGCGGGCCGATTTGACTTTGTTTTTCAAACCGGGCAGCAGCAGCCTGCCGTCGCCGGGCCAATCGAAGATGTGCAGGTAGAGTGTTGTGTCGCTGTGGGAAGATTTGTCGGCGCAACGTCGCATGAGGTTCATCGCCCCGTGGGGCGCGGCAATATAGCTGCGGGAAGATTTGCTGGTACAACGTCCCCAGGGCAATGGCGCTGCGAACGGGCTGGCCGACGTGCCATAAATCGCCTGCCCATTGACCTTCATCCATTGACCGACGGCGGCGAGGCACGAAACGGAAGCATCGGGAATCAGTCCCCCGCCGGTCGGGCCGACGTTGAGGAGGTAGTTGCCGCCTTTGCTGGCAACGTTGATCAAGTTGCGAACGATTGTTTTGGGGGACTTCCAATGGTCATCGCTTTTTTTGTAGCCCCAGGTGTTGTTCATGGTCATGCAAGTTTCCCAATCCACGCCGGGGCCGAACCCATTGGCCGGGATGGTTTGCTCGGGGGTGCCGAAGTCGCCGACGGCGGCCCCCTCGTTCATGCCCGCCATGCCTTTGCGGGCCTTGTCAATCCGATTATTGATGATGAGTTTCGGATCGAGCTTGCGGAGAAAGGCATTCAAGTCCACCGCCCGTTCATGCGTCCAGGGCGCTTCCCATTCGCCATCGAACCACAGAACCGCCGGATGATAGTTGGTGATTAATTCGCTGAGCTGACCTTTCATATAGGCGGTGTAGCGGTCCATGTCGGGCACGCCCGTGGCGGTGTCGTTCCAAGTTTCCCGCTGGCCCCAGTCCGGGTGATGCCAGTCCATAATGGAATAATAACAGCAAAAGCGAATGCCTTCGGCCTTGCAGGCGGCGGCCAGTTCCCGGATGGGATCGCGCTTGAAGGGGGTGGATTTGATGCACCAATCCGTCAGGGACGAGGGAAACAGGCCAAAGCCGTCGTGATGTTTGGAAGTGATGACGATGTATTTCATTCCCGCATCCCTGGCGATGCGCACCCAGCGACGGGCGTCGAATTGATACGGATCGAATTGCGCGACGAGCGTTTGGTATTGCGAAGCGGGGATTTTGAGATCGTGCTGGATCCACTCGCCAATGTTCGGGGTGGTCCGGCCGCGCCACTCGCCCGCGGCGACGGAATAGAGGCCCCAATGAATAAACATGCCGAAGCGCGCCTGACGCCACCAAGCCATGCGGGCGTCATGTTGGGCGGCCGTTTCCGGGATGGAGTTCGTCGTGTTCGCGGCCCCGGCGCCCGCGCCGGCGGACAGCCCGCAGCATAGGGCCATCATGGAAAGGAGAATTTGTTTCGTATGTTGCATGGGGAGAATACAAGTGGTCATTCGGATTAAGATTAAGATTAGGAGCCGGAAAACGCCACCCAAAAATGGAGTGCATCCCATGATCATTCACCGCGCCAGTTTGAGATACTTTTCCATGCGGCAATCGAAACCGCCAAAATCAACCGCCTGCCGGGACAGCAATTGAAACGAGCGGGGCGGCTTTTTCATGGAGACGGGATTGGCCAGGACCAGCCTCCCGCCGGGCCGCAGCACCTTGGCGGCGACGTTGAAAAGGTCTTCAATCAGACCGCGAAGATCAGGGACGGGAACCCGCATGCCCATGGGCGGGTTGGTGATGATCAGGGTAACGCTGTTGGGTCCCAAACTGCCGCTGGCGGCATAATCACGAAAGTCCCGGCAGACGAAATTCGCCGGGACCGGCTTCACTTGCGCGGCGGCGAAGTTGTCCCGCGCAATGGCAATCGCCGCCGCGCTGAGGTCTGTTCCATGAATGCCGCGCACACCGCCCAGCAGCGCGCTTTCCATCAGCTCCAAGCCCGAGCCGCAAAAAGGGTCCCAGACGATTTCATTTTCAACCCGTCCGGCCAGCCGCGCCATGCAGGCGGCCAATTGAGGATGCGATGCCGCGGGAACGTCCCGCCGGCGATAATAAAAGCGCGGATCAGGCGTCAAGTTCGGGCGCAATTCAACGGAGCGGCCGCGTCCGCCCGGGTAAATGTCCATTGTCCAGGTGACATTCCGCGCGTCATTAAGAATTTCCGGGCACAGGGCATAGACGCGGCCGGCCAGGAGCCGCACCGCGCCTCTTTGGTGGCCCCTGGCAATAAAGTTCAGGCGATAGCGAATCGATCCTTCCGTGAAAGCCTGCAAAACACGCCGCGATAAAGGCGACGCAATGACCGATGCCAAAGCCTCGATGGACTCCGCCTGATTTGAAACAGGATCGCCGCCGGGAACAAAGCCAACGGCGCCGAAACATCTGAGCGCATAAATGTCGGCGAGCGCAAAAGGAGCCACCGGGGTGAGCGCGACCAGCCCGGCGCTGACATCGGCGATGCGGAATTGTCCGCGCGTTCGGATGGCTTCTTCCGCTTCGTCACGAACGATGGCCTCCAAGCCCCTGCGTCCGCGCAAATGGATGCGCAAGCCGGCGAAATCGGAGAGAAGGCCGGCCATTCGGATGGCGCTGGGACTTTGGCTGCGCGCGACACGGGCCTTGAGCTTCTGTTCCGTTTGCGGAGGCAGGGCATGAGCGCCCGCCTGCATTGTTTCCAATGTGGCCGCTCCGCCGATCTTCTCCAGAGCCTGCGCCAGGAATTTCTTCTCACGCGCGGCCGCAGTCGTCCGCAACAAGGAAAGCAGTTCCGCCTCCTCATCCGGGCCGGCGCCGATTTTGGGCAGGGCCGCCATGGCGTAACGCCGTATCTTCTCACAAGGATCCTGCAGCAGACCACGAAGCCACCGCTTAACCTCCTCCTTCCGTTCCGGGCCGCCGGATTCGGAAAAGACGACGCCCACCGCGCGAACGACCGCCACCCGTTCGCTTCGTTCTTTGGGGGAAGCTTTATCGAACCGCGGAACCTCATCGGTCCACAACTGTTCCCACGACAAGGCGCGCAACTGATGGTAAAGAATCTTGCCGGCGTTTTTTTCTCCACTTTTCATGCGGGAATGTCTCCGGGGACAAAAAGCAGTTTTATGACTTCGGATCAGAAGGTCGCAGGTTCAAGTCCTGCCGGATACGCCAATAAAATCACATTTTGATTTATGCGAGCACGGCTTCACGCATGGGCCGTGTGCCGGGAGCGGGCAACTCTTTGCCATCCTGCCGCAGTTGCTCAACCTCTTCACGAACAAGCCCGCACAACTGGTGGTAGGTGGCTTCTTCATTGTCGCCGTGACAGACGCCGCCCCAAGGAAAAAGATCCGGGCAGTAGCCGACGTACAAGTTGTCCTCTTCATTCCACCGGACGAATTTCAAATACTGGTCTTCAGTTTTCATTTGGCTGCCTCACGGATTGCGTTGAGCACCTGTTTTTCCTGATAATGGCGGGCATCATCACCATCACCACCACTTAAAATCACCAAGCCGGGAATCCGGGGATGGGAAATTTGCGATGCGAACCTTTGCCACCCGCTACACGGACAAACCCCGCTTTCGTCAAATCTGAAACCAATTGGCGAATCTTGCGCGGCATTTACCCTTATCTTAATAGCACCGCAGCCACGAGCAGTCAACCGGCCGATATTGAGCCTTGTTTCAGGGCGTTTTTGTGATAACTTGTCCTCATGGCATACCTGACGATGGAAGGGGTAATTGACGGCGGCCGCATCATTCCCAGCGAGCCGGGGAAGCTCCCGGAAAATGGGCGGATACTCCTGACCGTGCTCGAAACTGGAGCGCGAAAACCAGATATTGAGATCATCAAATCCGTTTTGGGAACCCTGAAAACCGACGTGGATGCGGTCCAGTGGCAGCGCCAGGTTCGCGCCGAGTGGAGCAACGAATAGTGCGCTGGCTGCTTGATTCCAATGTTTGGATCGAAGCGATTGCTGGAAAACCAGCGGCCAGCAATGCGATCCTGCAAGCAGCGGCCATTGAGTGGGCCGGGTTTTCTTCGATCACCCGGCTCGAAATATTTGGATTCCCAAAAATCACGGAAAATGATGAGGCGCAATTCCTCAAGATTCTGAAGCAATTTCACGAGATGCCGGTTTCGTCTGAGATCATCGACGAAGCCATCCGAATTCGAAAAAGACATCGAATCAGAATCCCCGACGCATTAATTGCGGCCAGCGCCTTGGCGGCCAAGGCGGAACTTGTCACGCGCAATACCACTGACTTTGTCCATATTCCCGGCTTGGTCGTCATTAATCCCGACTCGCTGGCCGCGCGTTGACGCAACTAAATACTCGCGTCCGCCATTGGCATCCTTCATTTTCAGCGCGGTGAAATTACAAACAAAGGCTGTTGCGCGTGTCTTTGGCGTATTATCTGCCATCACTTTGGTTCACGCCGCCGCCGGGGCGGACGCGGACGATCAGGCGGCGCCGACGCCAGTGACAACCACAAATTCAGCGGTTGCGCCTGACACGCGATACGGACTCTTCAACTGGCTCGACCACCGCAGCGCTTATACTCAGGAGGTTTTTCCCGAGCCGTTTCTGGTGAATGACATGGCCTTGGAGGACAACGAACTGGAGTTTACCTGGCTGCATACGAAAGGCGGCGGCCAACAAAGCGACATCGGCTCGGTCGAAATCCAAAAGGGGTTCGGCTTGCTGACTTTGCAAGCGGAAGTTCCCTATGAGCGCGAGGCGTCGCCGGATCAAACCGCGCACGGCATCGGCAACATTGATTTGGGCGCGCGTTATCCGTTGTATCAATTCGTTTCGGCTGATCGATTTGTAGATGCCACCTTCGGTGCGGCGATGGAAGGCGGCATTCCGGCCGACTCGACGGTCAGCCGGAACGCGGAGTTGGAACCACAGATTTTTAACGACTTGAGACTGGGCGATCATTTCACCGTTCAATCTGTGCTGGGCTGGTCCACGCTTTTGGGCGGCGGAGAGAACGGCGGATTGCGGACGTTCGAGTATGGCTTCAGTTTCGCGTACGCGATTCCGCATCGCGAATTGCCCCTGCCGGGCGCGCAACAATTCATTCCCATGTTCGAGCTTGCCGGGGAAACGGAATTAAACAAAGGGGACCCCGGCCAAAACAGCCTTCTGGGAGACATCGGATTCCGCGCCAAATTCAAGCCCATCGGAGGGGTGGAACCGAATTGGGGGCTTGGCTGGATATTTCCTATTGACAGTGGAGCGCGTACGGAACTCCATTGGGGTTTTATCGCGAGCCTGATATTTGAATTTTGACATCACAGAAGGACGGTTTGGCGCAGGGCCAGAAAGTGCAGCCAGCGTTTTGTCACCGGACGCCGATGGATGCGTTCGAGGGCCTGGGCATAGAGGGCGAGTTGCGGGCGGTAGGCCCTGATCTTTTCTTCCAGTTCGCCGGCCGGGAAGCGGTCTGTTTTGAAATCGAGCAGCCAGATTTCGCCTGGCAGGATCGCCACCAAATCCATCACGCCTTGCACGATGACAAATTCCGCCGGGCCAACACCGGCAAAGTCCGCGCAACCCAATTGCTGGAGGTCCGCCGCGCTGAAACGCGCCGTGAAAGCCAGTTCGCGCTCCAGATGCCCTGATTGACCGAGCAGTTGCCGCCCCGCCTCCGATTGCCAAAAAGACGCGAGCGCGTCGAAATCCAAACAGGCGGTTTGTTCGCGGGTCAGAAGATTCTGCCGGCCCAGGCGGGCCGCTTCCGCTTTCAGCGCGGCGGTCGTTTGCACTTTGTCCAACGAGACCAATTGCAAAAACGCGTGATGCGCCGAGCCGATTTCCGCCGCGCTCAACCCCGAAAGCTTTCGGGGTTCCGAGCGCGCCGGGGACGGGGCAAACAATGGAAAGGATTCTTCGCCGTCCGCGTCCGCGATTTGCCGGCGTATCGTCGTGACGGAAGTCTTGGCCGGCCGCACGGTTTCCGCCAGGAACGGATACCGCCACGACAATCGGTCGCGCAGTTCCGGCGCAATGTCCGGCACGCTGGGTTTGACTTCCGTCGCGGCGGGTTCGCCGGCGTCGCTGGCCCGGGCCAGGCGCGGGTCGTTCTCGTCGTAAAGCGTCCAACTCAGCAACGCGTGATGGCCTGAAGCGGTCAAGGCGGTTGCGCCCGCGGCGCGGATGAGCCAAGGCCCCAGCCAGTCCAGATAATTGCGGCAGGCCAGGATTTCCGCCGCGCTTTGGGCGCGTTGAGCCTGAAGCGGCCATTTTTTTTCCAGGCTGTTCTTCCCGGTCGTGCCGGCCAGGATCAAGCGTTGGCCGGCGCGGGTCATGGCCACGTAAAGCAGGCGCATTTCTTCGCCCAGTATTTTCCGCTTCTGGCGGCGCCGGGCCAGCCACCAGGGCAGGCTGGGGTAGAATTGGGGCGTTTCCGGCGGCTGGATCTGGGGGGACAGGCCGTATTCCTCGTCAAGTATAATGCGATGGTGAAGGTCGGAGAGGTTGAAGAGCTTGCCCAAATCCGCCACCGCCACAATGGGGAATTCCAATCCTTTGCTTTGATGAATGCTCATCAGGCGCACGGCCTCCGCCGCCGACGCGGCGGCCGGCTCGACGGCCACTTCGCTTTCCTGCTGCGCTTCGACAAATTTCAAAAAGCGATAGAGGCTCTCCCCATCATAGGCGTCGAACTGGCGCGTCAATTGCAGCAGCCGCTCGACGTTGGCCCGCTTTTGTTCACCGCGCTCCTGCGTGGCAATCCAGTCGCCATAATGAGTTTGGTCGATGACGCATTCCAGGCAGTGCGAGACGGCGGATTGCCGCGAGAGCCTGCGCCAGTCTGCAAAGCGCCGAAGGAATTCATCCGCCTTTTCAAAAGCCGCGGCGCGATTCTCCGTGGTCTTGTGCCACTGGAGCAGCGCGGTCCAAAAGCGCCCGTGCTCGCGCCCGATGCGGATGACCGCCAGTTCGTCAGCGGTCAGGCCGGCCAGCGGCGAGCGCAAAACGCCCAGCAACGGCAAGTCCTGCAACGGATTGTCCAGCACTTGCAACAAGCCGAGCAGATCGCGCACTTCGAGGCTCTCGTAAAATCCCCCGCGCGTCGCGGCCAGGGGAATGCCCAGCCGTCCGAATTCCTTGACATAAGCTTCGACCTTGTGCCGGGGCGAGCGCAGCAAAACCACCATGTCGTTCCACTGGACCTCGCGTTGCCGGCGGTCGCGATCAAACAGGAGCGCGCGCCGGTTTTTCAATTCCAGCAGCCGCCGGCCCACCATGCGCGCCTCCTTTTCGGCGTCGGAAGCGGATTCAGAGGCCTCGGTGTTTTCGCCGTCGTCGCCCTCGCGCCCCAGGCAGCGCAGATGCCATTCCACCGGCGGAGGCGACACGGCATTGGCCGCCAGATGCGCGCGCCCGGCGGCGTTTCCGAAGAGCAGGCGGGCGCCGGCGTCGTAGTCCACGCCGCCCGTTTCCTTGCGCATCAGCCCCGTAAACAAGGCGTTGACGAAATGGAGAATGGCCTCGTGACTGCGGAAATTTTCCGTGAGCGGAATGACTTGCGCGTCGGGGTCGGCTGTCCAGGCGTCATGGTATTTGCTGAAAATGCGCGGATCGGCCAGGCGGAAGCCGTAAATACTCTGCTTGACATCGCCCACGAGGAAACGGTTGGCGGCGTCGCCCTCGCGGCCCAAAGCTTGAATAATGGCCTCCTGGGCTTCATTGATGTCCTGGTATTCATCCACGAAAACCAGGCGCAATTTTTCGCGCCACTGTTCCGCGATGTCGCTTGGCCGCCCGTTTTTCCAGAGCAATCGCAAGGCGAATTGCTCCAGGTCGTGGTAGTCGATGCCGCCCTCCTGCCGTTTGGCTTCCTGGAAAGCCCGGCCAAATTGCCCGGCCAAATCGAGCAGGGCCAGCATCGGCGGACGCGCCCAAAACCAATCCTCCGCCAGCGGATCGGCCCCGCCGGCCACGCACACCGAACGCAGAAAATCCGCCTCGTCAAACATATTTTTAATGGGATCGCGCCACAGCCCCTTCGGCCTGGGCCAATCCGCGTCCGCGCGCCCGATGGCCTCGAGGGCGGAGGCGAACTGGGATCGTTCCGGCCTTTCGGGCAGGGCGGCCAGGGCCTGGGCGCATTGGGCGGCATTCCTGTTTTCGGCGGGCAAGGCTCGCAACACGGGCAGCCAGGCTTTCCGCCAGCCCGACAATTCGCCCATCAGCCAGCCGAGCCAGACCTTCGGTTCGGGCTGTTGAAAGCGCGCGGTTTGGTCCGCGAACCAGGCCGCCGGATCGCGCAACGTTTGCGAATAATGGTGCAAACGCAGGATCAACTCCCGCACCGGCAGGTCCCAATCGCCGCCTTGCGCCTGGATGAGCTGCTGAATGGCGAGGGCGGAAAGGCTTTCACTGGCGTAGTTCTCATCCAGGACAAGGTCCAGGCTTTGCCGTTCCAGCAGCCGCGCCCTTTCCTCGGGCAGAACGCGGGCCTTGGGGTCCAGCCCCAAATCGTAGAAATGGCGGCTGACCAAGTGGAAACAAAAACTGTGCAAGGTGCAGATATGGGCCGTGTCGAGCAGCGCCAATTGTTCGGCCAAACGGAGCGATGGCGAACCGGATTTATCCAATCGGGCCTGGGCCTCTTCCAGGCTTAGGCGGAGGCGCTGGCGCATTTCCGCCGCGGCCGCCTGGGTGAAAGTCACCATCAGAACCTGATCAATTGACCCCGCATTGCCTTCGTCCAGCAACCAAGCCAGGCAGCGATCCACCACGGTTTGTGTCTTGCCCGCGCCGGCCCCGGCCACGACCAGGACATTGCCCCGGGCGGAAATCGCCCGCTGCTGTTGCGGCGTGGGAGCAGGGGAGTTCACAGTTATCCGTTCATGTTTTCGTTCGCCCAAGTGTGAGGCAGACAGGCGGCTTTCGCCGAGAGCAAAATTTGCATAAAAAATGTTTCATATCGCTGCGACTGACTGCGACTGGGTGCGACGCAGTTGGATTCTCTGGTGGCTAATCAAGCCTTCGCAATCGGTTTGATTCACTTTGACCGGGTTTGACCGGCCCGGACGCCTGATTATTTGCAAGTCATTCATTGTTAAATGTTTGCATACGATTTGCCCGCCAGCTTGACCAAGCACATTGGTTTGGCCCGGTTTGACCGGCTTTGACTGCGCTCCATGGTTCGCAGCCAAGAAGAAGGATGGCAGAAAGATAAGTTTGGCAGAAAAATGGGCTTTTCCTGATTTTACCACCTCCGCCGCAATGGCATCCGACTTCGCCGCAGCGGCTGCAACGGACAAGACGGCGGGCAGGCCTGCCCCTCCCATTTCTGCCTGCGATTCACTCTTGTCCGCCATGGCCTCAGCGACGGCGGCTCTTAATTCGTCCTTCATAATGCCGCATTTCCATCATGGCCTCATTCAGCGCATCATTACTAAACTAGCATAGCATATAAATGTGATTTTGTACATATTTATTTTAAACTATTTTTGTAATCTGCGCCCAAGTGACGCAACAGCCTGAAGGGGAAGGACTTGGACGGGATTTTTAACCGCGAAATACGCCAAATACGCGAAAAAACGGTAAAATATTCAGCCGGGAAAGAGCACACAGCACGCAAAGAATGAAACTTCATTCTGCATCCTTTGCGCTCGCTTTGACCCGAACCCCGAGTGCTTTCGGGGGAACAGCGTTCGGGGTTGAAGTTCTTTCGCGGCCATTATGCAGCCCTTTTCAATCTTTTCGCGTGTTTCGAGGGTAATTCGTGGTTAATCTTTCTGGTCCTTGTGCTCATAGCGCCCTCGTTTCGTCTTGTCAGGCTTCATCGGGTCTGAGGTTGCCCGTACAGTTCCTGCTCGATTTCCGCAGACGACATCGGCGTGCCGGACAATCCACCGGCCACCGAGAGCAACGACGACTCTTCACCGGCGCCCCGCCACGTCAGAAACGTGAGATAATCCATCACTTGCCGGAACCGCGTCGTGTAATCCTTGCCATCCCCTGCAGTATGTCGGAAATCCCCACACACTGCGTTTTCATCGAGTTCTCCGGTCTCGAAGATGTTCTTCAAATGCTCGGTGATGGTGCTCCGGCCCTTGTCGAAAAGCTCGCTGATCAACTTCTGTGTGAGCCAGACCGTTTCTTCCGCCACGCGGACTTCGATGCCGTCCTCGCCCGCCTGCCGGGTGAAAACCAGGAACTCGGCGGTGCTGTTGCGGATTTGGAGTTTCTTCTCTTTGCTCATATTCATCCATGGTGAATAACTACGCATTGTTTTCTTCGAAAACACTTGCCATTCAAGTGGGAAGGGTGATGAAAACAAGCCGCTTTTGCGCCGGCATTGCCGTATTTGTTGGTGTTCAGAGCGGGCGGGGTTCGGCAGACAAAATGTGTCGGCAGACAAAGTGTTGACATGCCAGGAACCGACCCTCACTATACGAAAAAGGCGTTGCATAATGAAAGTTAGGCCACACGACGCGTATGGGCATTTTGCTCGTCATCATTTCTCTAGCGCTGAGTAGTTGGGTAGTCGTTGCATTATTCCGGCGGTTGCAGCGTCAGCACGCCAGCGTTGGTTGGTGGGTGGCCTTTGGCGTTCTCGTTGCCTGTGGCACAGCGCTCGGCATTTGGTGCGCGTCCTATTGTGAGTATCGCGTCGGCACAGACTATCGCATTGGCGGTTTCCCCATTCCAGTTGTCTTCTTTCATTTGGAGTACGGTGCCTGGGTAGATTTTCCGGCGCCGGAGTTTCAGGCATGGTCGGCAACTTTCACCAACACTATCACCATCATCGCCCTTGCCACGCTACCTCTCTGGTTGGCATCTTGGCGGCATCACAAACAAAAGAAACTTGTATCCTAACCTTAAAAAGTGGATAATTATCCCATGAGCACTCACGAAATGCTACTTGCGGAAATCAAGAACCAGCCCGAACCAGTGCTGCGCGAGGTCTGGCACTACTTGAGATTTCTCACCCGGCAGCGAGAGGAGGAAGCGTGGGCCGATATGCTGCCCTCGCGTGAAGTGGAACAGGAAGTATTGAACATCCTCGATGGCAATGAACCCGCGTCACGGTGAAGTCTGGTTGGTAGACATGGGGATGGCTGCCAAGACCCGTCCTGCCGTGGTGCTGCTGGCTGATAACCTGAATGTGCCGCGTTCGCTTATCATTCATATCCCCATAACGCGGCAAAATCGTGGCAGCGAACTGGAAGTGCCGCTGGGCCATTTGTCTTTTCTCGACCCGGAGTCCGTGGCCAATACTCAGGGTATTGGAGCGCTTCCTTCAATTCGGTTTGAAAAGCGTCTTGGTATCCTGCCTGCAACGGAATTAAAAGCCGTCAAAACTTCGCTCGTCAAAGCCTGCGCTTTGTGAAATTGACAGGGTTGTGAACTCGGTTGGGAACTTGACTTGCGCGCGGGGCGGGGACATTTTCCATTGCCTGTTCAATCAATTCTGGAGAATGCCATGATGACGACGAATTTTGCTGCCGCCGCCAATTTTGGGCTCGTTGCCGATCACCAGGAGGCCCTGGTGCGGGTGGATGATTTCCAATACCCGCAAGGCTGGATGCCGCCCGCCGCCGCCGCGCGGTCGCATCAATGTTGCGAACAGTTGGAGGCGGGCAAGGTGCTGTTCCTGGATCGCATTCCTTACTTTTTTCCCCAGGTTGACCGCGAGTTTCTTCTCTCGCAGCGGCAAAGCGGGTCGCGCCTGCACAAGAATGTTTCCTATCGGCCGCAGCAGGACGTGTTGCGCGGCGCGGCGGGCGACGGGGCGGAACAGGCTCGTTTGCACGACATCATGCGCCGTTATTCGGCCGAGGTGGCGCGCTTTTTGGGCCAGTTGTTGCAGCCTTACGCGGCGCATTGGACATTGGATTACGCCAGCTTCCGGCCCG
>Ga0326727_10023267_pt1 | contig 11843 bp, 11 predicted proteins | sample MB2enrmetagenome_FD_207643 | JGI IMG/M metagenome (GOLD analysis project Ga0326727, IMG submission 207643) | Lab enriched peat soil microbial communities from McLean, Ithaca, NY, United States - MB29MY | ecosystem: Environmental > Terrestrial > Soil > Wetlands > Peat | place: USA: New York... | reverse complement strand
AGATTTCCGCGTCCTTGCCCTCCCGGCTGGTGATGTAAAATGCATTGAAGTCTTTGCCGTACTTTTTCTCGATGAATGCCTTGAACTCAGCAGGCATTTTCAGACGTCCACGCTCATCCAGCTTGGTAGTGGGATTGCCACAGAAACCGACCTGCAGATCGTCCCAAACGCCGCTGGTAGCTTCAAGCGAGGGGTTCTGTTCGCCGGATTGGGAGGATTCAGGGATCTCTGTCATGCGATGCTTTCACCGGGCCGGATTGCTAAAACGATCAGAAAGTTACCCAAATTGACCATTCCTGGCCCTTATTGGCCCGTCTAGACCCAATCATTGCACAGAAATGTCTGTGTGCAACAAAATATTTGCGTTTTGCTGTCAAGAATTTTTTTTAGAGAATTGCCGTTTGGAGAGTCTGCCAGGGAGCAAAAATACAACTAATTGATTGGGGTATCGCACAAAACCACAACTAATTGTATAGTTTACGGAAAAGATACCTGAAATGATCCCTGTGCTTGCGGGATTCACCCATATGTAGTAGGCGAATAGACGGCGAAAGTGTCATGTCCCTGTCGATTGCTGCTTTTTCCTTTTATGTCTTCGTTCCGCCACCAACTTAAAAAGATACACGAATACCAGAGCGTTGATCACCAGCAGAGAGGCGCGGATCAGCGTCAGCTTGTTGTGGACCTCATAGATCTCCAGGGGAAGGAAGGAAGCAGTGATGGCCAGGGTGAGGTACTCGGCCCAGGTTTTTTCTAGATACAGGCCGATTCCCTCGACCAGGTCGAGTCCGGCGTAGATGAAAAAAACCTCAACGATCCGCTTTAGAAGCCGTTCATCGAGGAGGGAAGACTCGACCAGAAGGAAGTTGATGAATTTTGACTCGGGATTGAAGCGCAGGTGATAGGCAAAACGTTCCAATACATCGCCTATGTCCTTATGCAGCAGGCGGAAGGCGCCGACGCCCATGGCAAAAAAAAGCAGAGCCTGGCCCAGCTTGAAGGCCGCGATGAGCAGGAGCCACGTATTATGCCGCGGTTGCGGCGGGGAGAGCCTGGATGGGGAATCAGTCATGGCCTTGGGGAATGCTGCGCAACGCTCCTGCCTGTCTCTACGTTAACCGATGCGCGTCGGTTCTGCTTGATTGTGATCATAGGCAGTGAAATTGGAAAGGCATCATCGCTTCAGGTTCAGCAGAGCTTCGCGGTCGATCACATTGCCATCCATGATGAGCGTGGAGATACGGCGGGCGTTCCAGATGCTTAAGGTGGGATCGCCGTCGACCACCAGAATATCCGCGTGGCGGCCGGGGGAGATCAAACCCAGATCGTTCCAGCCGAACTGGAGGCTGTAGTTATTGGTGGCGGCAGCCAGCGCCTCGCGGGGCGAAAGTCCCAGGCGGACCAGCAGTTCCAGCTCGGTGTGCATGGAGATACCGGGCAAGGAACCCTGGACCGGCGCACCGGAGGCGGCCAGGTAATGAGGACTCGCGGAGAAGAGAGTCTCGTTGATGCGCCACAGCCTCAGGGCCGACAGGTCGGCCTTCTTGCGCAGGCCTTCTTCCAGGTAGCGTTGCCCCATCGCCGGCAAATGCCGGGTCCAGTAGGAAAGCGGATAGTCCATCTCTCCTGTTTCCCGATTGGCAGGATCGTAAACGTGAGCGGGGTCGAGCAGGGCCGCGGCCGGCTCCTTCCACAGGTTGCGATGATCGGGCAACTGCGCGTAGTAAATGCTGAAGGTGGGCATGAGCGCGGCGTGATGGGACGCCAGAAAATGGGCATAGTCGCGCAGGTGCGGGTCAGTGGGGGGCAGGCGCTCGGCGTAGTCGTAAGCCGTGGCTGCAGCCGTACCCTCGGTGTCTTCCACGAGCGGCCTCTGCAACTCATCGGGGATAACGCCCAATTCATAACGGCCCATGTGGACGAGCACATCCACGCCAGCCTCGGCGCCCACCTGGTAAGGAGTGGCAACGAACTCTCCATAGGTGACCAGGCCCATCTGGCGGGCGTGGGCAATAATCCACTGTGCATTGGCGGCGGTGACGTTATGGCCAAGCCAGACGACGCGCGTTCCCAACTGAGCAGTATCGGTGAGTTGACGGAGGGTATCCTCGGGGCTCAGTTCCGCCGGATGGCCGGCATCCCGGAGCTTGAGAGCCCACTCCGGACGCTTGGCCAGCAGGCTCCAGTTGTCGGTTTCGCCGATTGAGTCCATCCGATAGATGTGGGGGCTGGGCGAGGCGGAAAAATCAATGACGCCGCGGCGTGCGTCGCTGACCGCGACCATGGAGGTGACGCCCATATAGAGGTATGCGTTGGCCTGGCCCTGCGAGTTCATACCGGCAAAGCCGTCGATGAGCCCGGGAACAAGGAACTTGCCGGTACAGTCGATGACCCGTGCATCCTTGGGTATGGAAATCGCCAGACGCGAACCGACATCCGTGATGCGGCCATCACGGACGATGACGACGGCGTCGGTGAGGTCTTTCGCTGATTTGCCCCAATCCGTGACATCCACCACGGTGCCGCCGGCGAGCACCAGCGGAACCGAGAGCGGAAACCTGGGCGTAAAGGGAAATTGTTGCGATTGCGGGCAGGCCAGTTGCGCGGCCAGCACGAATCCAACGGTGCCCAGTAAAAAGTGACTGGAAGCTCTCATAGAAAAAGTGGTCTTTTGAGAATTGTCGCACAGTGGCGCGGGGGCGCAAAGCCAACGCCTTACTCTGCCCAGGAAAGAAGTGCCTGCATTGCAGCAGCAAGTAATCGATACTGGCTTTTCAGGCTGCGGCATAACACCTTCGTGGCAGAACATCCCTTGTGCTGAAAGAACGCGGCTTATAAGCGAATTTCCAGTTCACTTGCACATTTCATTTCCGTGAAAGGCTGCTTTGTTGAGTAAAAAGCAACTCAGCGATCGTGGTTTCGCTCTATGCCACTTGATGAACCGCCTGGCCTGAGCCGGTTATGGCGTGTTTGCGCTCTTGCGCCGGGTAAGCAAGGAGGATTTGCGGCGATCCTTGCTGGCGTGGTCGATCTGCTTCCAGAAGCCAACAAAGTAATCGATGGCGGAGATGGAGGAGACCAGCACCGTGAAGTAGATGGCGGCGATGGCTATCCACCTGACCGGAATCACGAGCATGCCGAACTGCCACAGGCTCCAGCCATGAGCCAGGAGAGCGGAGACAACGCAGACGATCTGGACAACGGTCTTGAGCTTGCCCAGGTCGCTGGCCTGGATGGTGAAGCCCTCCGACGAGGCAATGGAGCGCAGGCCACTGATGAGAAATTCGCGGCCTATGATGACCACAACGATCCAGACTCTAACTACGTCGGGATTGTATGCCACCAGGGCAACCAGTGCGGCGGTAACCATGACCTTGTCGGCGATGGGGTCCAGCAGTACGCCCACGGTGGTGATCTGCCCACGCTTGCGGGCCAGGTAGCCGTCCAGGCCGTCGGTGATGGAGGCCAGTACGAACAGGACCGAGGCGGTAATCTCCTGCGCGCCATGCGCATGCCAGGGAAAGTGCGGCGTCAGAATCCACAGCAGCAGGGGAATCATGGCGATGCGGCTCATGGTGATGTAGTTGGGCAGGTTCATGCGGTCGCGCCACACTTTCGGGTCTCTGGAGGCGTGACTACATTATTGCATTGGAGAGTAAGCCAGTTTCTCTGGTTTTGTCCCGGCACAGCACAAAAATCCCAAAGCGGAATGAGCCAGCGGACTCATCCCGCTCCTTTTTACCGCTATCAGCCACTGGCCAGCGGGCGGTTATGCATAGATGCCGCGCTGGCGGATGGTCTGCGCCACCCGGTCGATGGCCAGCATGTAGGCGGCGATGCGGTTGTTGACGTTGTGGGCCTCGGAGTAGCGCACCACATCGTCAAAGCTGTCGCGCAGGATGGTCTCCAGTTGCTCGTTGACGACGGCTTCCTTCCAGAAGTAACCCTGGCGGTCCTGCACCCACTCGAAGTAGCTGGCGGTGACGCCGCCGGCATTGGCCAGAATGTCGGGCATGACGAAGATGCGCTTCTCGGCCAGAATCTCATCGGCCACGGCGGTGGTGGGGCCGTTGGCGCCCTCCACGACGACCTTGGCTTTGATCTGGGCGGCGTTGCGGCTGGTGATGACGTTCTCGCGGGCCGCGGGAATGAGAATCTCGCACTCGGAAACCAGCAGTTCCTCGCTGGGCGTGGCCTCGGCGCCGTTGAAACCCAGGATGGTGTTATTGCGGCGCTTGTAGTCCAGCAATTGGTGGATGTCGATGCCCCTGGGATTCGACAGGCCGCCGTTGAATTCGGCGATGCCGACGATCCTGTAGCCGCGCTCCATCAACAGGCGGGCGGCGTTGGCGCCCACATTGCCGAAGCCCTGAATGACCACCCGGCAGCCATCGACGGGGATATTCAAGTAGCGCGTGCTCTCGTCGCAGATCACCTGTACGCCGCGCCCGGTGGCCTCGGTCCGGCCGCGCGAACCACCCAGGTTCAATGGCTTGCCGGTGACCACACTGGTGACAGTGTGCCCCTGGTGCATTGAGAAGGTGTCCATGATCCAGGCCATGGTCTGCTCGTTGGTGTTCATGTCGGGCGCGGGAACGTCTTTCTCCGGTCCGATGATGTCGATGATCTCCGAAGTGTAGCGGCGGGTGAGGCGCTCCAGCTCGGCGCGGCTCATATTTTTGGGATCGCAGATGACCCCGCCCTTGGCGCCGCCGAAGGGGATGTTGACCACCGCACATTTCCAGGTCATCCAACTGGCCAGCGCGCGCACCTCGTCCAGGCTCACGTCGGGCGCGTAGCGGATGCCTCCTTTACAGGGACCGCGGGCAATGGAGTGCTGCACGCGGAAGCCGGTGAACATCTCCATGTGGCCGGTGTCCATGGCGACGGGGAAGTGCACAATCAACTCGCGCGAGGGCATGCGCAGCATCTTCCATAAACCCTCTTCCAGGTTCAGTTTGCGCGCCGCAAAGTCAAATCGCGCCGCCTGGGCTTCCCAGGGATTGATCTCCTGCTCAAGGGATACCGATGCCATAGAATTCTCCAATTCTGATTGCCTGCCCCGGCAATACTACGGGGAGGTCGTCCATCAACAATGATAGACGCGAAAGGCCCGTGGCGCGGGCAACAGTTACACTGAGTTTGTGAAACCCTCTTCCATTTCGGTCCAGCCCAGCCGCAAGGAGTTCCAGGTGCTTGCCAAGGAGCACACACTTGTTCCCGTCTGCCGTACGCTGACGGCCGACTTGGAGACGCCGGTCTCAGCCTTTCTGCGCGCCGCCTGGCCGGAGCGGGAGTGTTTCATGCTCGAATCGGTGGAAAACGGCGAGCAAGTGGGCCGCTACACCTTCATTGGAGTCCAGCCCTTCAAGCGCATCGTGGCGCGGGGGCGGGAGATCACCATCACAGAGGGCAAAAAGGTTGTCCAGATCGAGGGCGACATCTTCGCCGTACTGCGGCGGGCGCTCTCTGGGCACAAGCCGGCGCGGCTCGCTGGTTTGCCGCCCTTTACCGCCGGAGCGGTGGGATTCTTTTCTTATGATGCCGTCCGCCAGATTGAGCGGCTGCCGGTGCTGGCCAAGGATGAATTGGGTGTTCCCGACGCCTGCCTACTCTTTTTCGACGAGGTGCTGGCCTTTGACCACGTGCGCAAGGAGATCTGGCTGGTAGTCACCGCCGACGTGACCCGCGGCAAGCCAGCCAACGCATACGACAAAGCAGTGGCCCGGCTCGACCGGCTGGAAAAAAGGCTCTCTCAGCCGCTGCCCCATCTGGCTGAGCACAAGACCAGGGGCGCATTGCAGGTACGGCACCGCACGTCGAAAAAAGATTTCCTCTCCGCCGTCAACCGCACCAAGGAGTACATCCGGGCGGGCGATATTTTTCAGGCTGTGATTGCGCAGCGCTTCGACGTTGTGCCGGAAGCTGACAGCTTCCAGGTCTATCGCGCGCTGCGCACCGTAAACCCCAGCCCTTATATGTTTTTCCTGCGCTTTGCGCCGGAAGGGCCACTGGGCGACGTAACGGAGAAGTCGAAACACACGTCTAATAAGTCAAAGCAGTTGCAGACCCTGGAGTTGGCAGGTTCGTCGCCGGAGATGCTGGTGCGTGTGAATCAGGGCAAGGTGGAGTATCGGCCCATCGCCGGAACGCGGCCGCGCGGAGCCACGGAGGCTGAAGATCAGATGCTGGCCGAGGAGATGCTCTCCGACGAGAAGGAGCGCGCAGAGCACGTGATGCTGGTGGACCTGGGCCGCAACGACGTGGGCCGCGTGAGCCAGTTTGGCTCGGTGAAGGTGGACCGGCTGATGTTCGTCGAGCGCTACTCGCACGTGATGCACATTGTGAGCAGCATCGAGGGCAAGCTCAAGCCGGAGCTGACGGCCGTGGACGCTTTGCGCGCATGCTTCCCCGCCGGCACACTCTCGGGCGCGCCCAAGGTGCGGGCTATGGAGATTATCGAGGAACTTGAACCCGCGCGGCGCGGAACCTATGGCGGCGCGGTGCTCTACGCGGATTTTTCAGGCAATCTCGACTCCTGCATTGCCATCCGCTCCATGCTGGCCCTCGGCGGCAAGGGCTACGTGCAGGCCGGCGGCGGCATCGTGGCCGACTCCGTGCCCGAGCTTGAATATCAAGAATCGCTCAACAAGGCCAAGGCCGTGATGCGGGCCATTGAGCGGGCGAGAGAGATGTAAACTGGTTTGCAGAGGAGAGAAGATGCGGAAGCTCATTCTATTCGTAATGTCGTTGTCCATGATAACTCCTTGTGTAGCTGCCGAGCATAGCGTTACCGTCGAGCAGTTGAAACAGATGCTGGCTGCACAGCAAGCGGCCGGCAAGAACGATGCCGATCACGCGCAGCAGCTCAACTCCCTGGAATTAACCGAGCAATTGACCCAGACTACGCTGGACCGCATTACGACGGAGTTCAAACCCGGCCCGAAGACCGTCCTCTCTTTGAAGTTGCTCGCTGATTCCTCAGCATTTCTTGAGCCGCCGGCTGGCGAAATACTCGCTAAAGCCCCGCCGGCAGTCGATGAACAGCGGGCCATGATCAAATCCGCCATCAATTTTGTTGGAGTCACAATACACCGTATGCCGGATTTCCTGGCGACGCGTCTCACCGACAGCTACGATAACAACCCCCTGTCGGTGACTCACAGTGGCTGGGCTCCGCATACGGATCTGCATCCGGCGGGAACCTTCAGCCAACATATCGTCTATCGCAACGGTCAGGAGGTCTTAGACCGTCAGCAGGATTCCACTGGCGCCAAGCCCAAGAACGAACCCACGCCCGCAGGGTTGACCTCGATCGGCGAGTTTGGCCCGGCCCTGGGAATCATCCTTACCGACGCATCCAAGGGCATCCTGAAGTGGAGCCACTGGGAACAGAGCACCGCGGGCCCGGTCGCTGTCTTTCACTACGAGGTGCCGCCGGCAGCTTCCCACTATTGGGTGAATTACTGCTGTGTGAGGAGCTCATCGAGTGACGTTAGCGATGCCGCCGCCAGTGTACTCCCCGATTTAAACCTGAGCAGCAACTCCTACCATGGAACGCCCAGCTACCACGGGAACCTGTATCTCGATCCAACCACCGGCGCCGTTTTGCGCGTTACCGTCATGTCGGATCTTAAGCCCTCCGACCCGATCATGCGCGCCGCCATCTCGGTGCAATACGGCCCTGTGGAGATCGGCGGCAACAGCTACATCTGCCCCGTGCACAGCATCGCTATCTCCCTAACCAAATCACATTCCGGAGGAGAGAAGAGCGATAGGGAGGTTCTGCGCATCAATGAGGTCAGCTTCACCGACTATCACCGCTTCGGTTCGACCTCGCGAATCATCACCAACGTGCCGCAGTGATGACCGGAGCGAGGCTTCCGTCGAATCCGTGCCCGAGCTCGAATATCAGGAATCGCTCAACAAGGCCAAGCCGTGATGCGGGCGATTGAGCGGGCGAGGGAAATGTAAATCCTCCCATTTCCGAACGGCTTACGTCGCCGATTCCCTTCTGGAACTGAGCTGTTCCTTTTGTACTGTCCTTGGTTCTAATTGCGCATTGAATTGCATTACTCGTAGATAACTCGGAGATCCTCAGCTTTGCGGCAGTGGAATTTCTGAGAAATCTATGTTTGAAGGAAGGTAATTCATGTCAATCTCCGCATTGCAGAGCGCCACTTCCCTCTTTACAGAACTCACCGCGTCCTCCACGTCGTCCACTTCCAGTTCTTCCAGCAGCAACCAGAGCTCGTTCCAGAGCGCATTTTCCAGCCTGATGTCGGATATCAAGTCGGGCAATTCCACCGCTGCGAAAAAGGATCTGGCCCAGGTCGAAAAGCTGGCCCCCTCGAATATCGACTCCAACAGCCCGCTGGGCGAGTTCCTCTCCAGCGTCTCCACCGCGCTCTCGGATAACAACATCGCCGGGGCGCAAAGCGCGCTGACCACCCTGGAGACCTACATGGTCCCCAGCACTGGAGCCGCTAACTCGACCTCCAGCACGTCGTCAACCGACAGCAGCACATCCGGCAACAGCGGTATCAGCGCCCTTGGGCAGGACGTGCTGAACCTCTTCAGCGCCATCAGTTCGGGCAACGTGTCGGACGCGCAGTCGGCCTATGACTCGCTGACCAGCCTGCTGAATTCAACCGACAGCAGCACTACCAGCAGCACATCCACTAGCGACACATCGACCAGTTCCAGCAGCACATCGTTTTCCAAGCTGCTTTCGGAGATCGGTTCGGCGCTTAGCTCCGGCGATATGAGCAGCGCGCAGAGCGCCTTGGACAGTTTTCTGACGAACCTATCTTCCGGCTCGCTAGTTAGCGCGTCCGCATGAGCAAATTCCAAGAAAGGGCTGCGCACGGACTGGTTCATGGTCCGCGCACAGCCTCTCCGGACAGGCATTGATGAAGAGAATTTACTCCGCGCCGAAGAGCCGGCGGAAGAACTTCCCGATACCACCAAAGCGGCCGGGCTTTTTCCTGGCCGTGGGCTTGGTTGCGGCCGCGCTGGGTGCAGGGGTTGCTTCGGCCGCGGGCTTTGCCGAGTGGTCGGCGCTGTTGTAAACCAGTGGTTCGAGAGCTTGTGGCGAAGCAGCGGACAGGGAGACCGCATTCGGAGCGGTTTGGGGCGTTGGCGCCAGGCCCGCGCTTTGTGCTAATGGAAACTCATTCGTGCCGGGATGCAGCAGAGGCGGGCAGCCGCAAGGCTCCTTCTCGTTGTCCACCACCTCGCGCAGGCTGCCGTGCTCGAACATCACCCTCTGGCCGGGCTGGACGCGATAATTGCCGCCATCAAAGACGCTGGTGACCAGCACGTAAGGCGCATCCTTACCTGCGTTATCTACGCAGGTGTCGCCGTGCTGGCCGAGGCGCACCTTGACCTCCGCCGCGCCGGGAGCGCCAATGAGGATGCGAAAATCCGGGGTGAGCAAGAAATCGGCGTTGCGCCCAGCGGTGGAGCTGGTGGCAAAGCTCAACTCGAGAGCGCCGTGATCCATGGCCAACATCAGGCCGGGGGTCTCGCCGGCGGGCACGCTGGAGTCGGCGGCCAGCTTGACGGTGGTGGATGCGCAGACGCGCAGCACGCCGCGATGGGGCAAAACAACTTCAGTGGTCTGGTTGCCGGAGGTGATGGCGCCGCTGGCTACGATCACTGCCCTGCCCTGCGTGACCTCCAGCGCGCCGGTAACTTTGGCGGCGGCGTCGGGATTCTTGTTGTCCAGCGTGACGATGGCGATAGGGGCGATGGGGGCGGTTTCCGTAGCGGCAGGCAGGGGCGCGGGTGCGGTCTGTGCGCACAACACAGGCGTCAACATCAGAGTCAACAACATCAATAGGCTCGCGCCGCACATCCGCGCTTGTATCGTAGCTATCATGACTGTACATTCCCAATTCTAATCAGAATTATCCTTATGCCGGATGAAACTTGTCGATACGGGCACGATGGACCACGGAAGGCTGCCGTCATCAACTCCCAACATAACGTGGACATACTCTTTGGTGTTCTCCAAAAGCTGTACCTCGACTTGGTACTGCTTTGACCCGACTTCAACCGTATAATTCTGTTCCTCATGCAATTCTGCAATCAACTGCTCACAAGACTTTGCCGACCAACGCTCTGTTTCGGCATCGAGAACCTTCCGCCACTCATCCCGTCGACTCATGCCTCTACATCTCCAGAAAGTTGCGGATCATCTGGTGGCCGCCCTCGGTCAAAACGCTTTCCGGATGGAACTGCACGCCCTCGATGGGCAACGTGCGATGACGCAGGCCCATTATCACCGAACCGCCAGTTTTTTCCGGCGCGCGGGCAGTGACCATCAGCGCGGCGGGGAGCGAATCTTCGGCCACGATCAGAGAGTGGTAGCGGGTGCAGGTGAGCGGCGAGTCGAGACCGGCGAATATGCCCTTGCCGTCGTGGGTGATCGAACTGGTTTTGCCGTGCATCAGGTGGCTGGCGCGGACAACCTGGCCGCCGAAGGCCTCGCCGATGGCCTGATGGCCCAGGCAGACGCCCAGAATCGGCGCTTTGCCGGCCATGTGACGAATGAGCGGAACCAGGATGCCGGCCTCGCTGGGTGTGCAAGGGCCGGGCGAGAGCAGGATGCGCTCCGGCTTGAGCGCCTCGACCTGCTCGACGGTCAGTTCGTCGTTGCGATAGACCTCGACCTCCGCGCCCAGTTTACCGAGGTATTGGACAAGGTTGTAGGTAAACGAATCGTAGTTGTCGAGGACGAAGACCATGGTGAATCTTAGTTTATCGCGTTGAAACGATAATTCTCGTCAGCAAGGTACTGCCTATCGCAAACAATCACCGCTACACTGACAAATTCGGCGGTAGATAGCAATTCCCATTGCAAGGAGGACAGCGAAAGAGCACACAAAGACAAAAGTCTGAAATAGCGGGCCAGGAATGCCGAGCGCAACCGCGGCTGTGTAGGGTTCGCTATAACGAGTGCCGCTCCAGATGTATCGCCTGACTCCAAACGAAGGCAAGGTGTATGTGAAGAGGTCCGTGGACCAGATGCTCAGACAGATCAGGACGGTAAACTTCAGCCCGCGCGGGCGGTATTTCAACAGAAGGAAGACCGCGATAGCCGCCACCACAAACGTGCTCATCGAACCTGCAAGGGTCGTCAGTTGCGTGCAGAACACGCTTTGTAAGCCGCTGTGGTCGCAGACGCCAAGACCTTCTCCGGTTCCGGTCCATCGAAAGTCGGGAATGAACTGTAAGCCATAGATCTGAAATTTGGATACCTTCCCGCCACAGAGCACGCCAACAAGACCGTGACCCGCGATTTCGTGCCACGGAATCGCCAGTGTGCAAAGGAATACAATCACCGTCGTATGTAGCACGACAGTGAAGATACCTGATGCTATCCGATTAAGAGTAGACATACACTCAGAATCCTCGCATTCATTAGATTTAGGCTGCCGGTCCAGAATATAACATTAAGCAAAGTAACGAATTAGGATTATTTAGGATTATTCAGGCTTGAAGCAGTATGCGGCAGATTTACCAGTTGCGCGCGCGCGGCACATCTGTAAAACTTCTTGCGATGGTTCTTCACTTTCTGATTCAGGGCCGGGTGCAGGGGGTGGGCTTCCGCTGGTACGTACAGCGGGAGGCCGGCCAACTGGGTCTGCGCGGCTGGGTGCGCAACACGGAGGAGGGCGAGGTGGAGGTAGTGGCCTCGGGCACGGCAGAAGAGCTGGCCGAACTGAGGGCCAAATTGCGCCGTGGACCACGGGGCGGCCGCGTGGATCGCCTCATCGAGAGCCACCTGGACGAGAGCGTAGCCGAGGAGCTGAGTTCATTCCGGATTGACGGGGCGT
>Ga0326727_10023265_pt1 | contig 11844 bp, 6 predicted proteins | sample MB2enrmetagenome_FD_207643 | JGI IMG/M metagenome (GOLD analysis project Ga0326727, IMG submission 207643) | Lab enriched peat soil microbial communities from McLean, Ithaca, NY, United States - MB29MY | ecosystem: Environmental > Terrestrial > Soil > Wetlands > Peat | place: USA: New York... | reverse complement strand
TACCCTCCACTACCCCGGGGGTGGGATGGACAGCAGGTGTACACTGTGTGGGAATCGGGGGGACCGAGAACCCCGGCTCACTTATACAAAGCCACTGAGGAGGTCACATTGAAAAAGAGCACATTCTCCAAGCTGCTAACCGGGATGAGTCTCGCGGCATTAATCACGGCTGGATCGCTGCCTTTAATGGCTCAAGAGAAGACGGGCACGAGCTGTGGCGCAAACATGAAGAAGACATCAACTGCAACGGCAAAAAAGACGACGGCAAAGAGCACAACTCAGAAAGCGAAGACGTCCAAAACAACAAAAAAGACCGGCAGCGCCACAACGAGCGACACAACCAAGAAGTGAGAATTGATCCGCCTTCAGCGTATCCCCCGCCGTGCATTTCCGGCGGGGGGTCCCTTTAGGGGAAGTCCGTGTCTGCCCAAGCAAGCCCTAACGCAATGCCTGAGAATATCTATCGTCTTTCCTCATCCTTGTCCGTTCAAAAGAGCGGTTCACGGGTCCTGCTCTCGTGGAAGGACCCGCGCAACGGCCGAAGACTCTCGGCCCCGGCCGGACCGGACGAACTGCTCGGTCTGAAGATCGTGACTGAAGGCCTTTCACCCGAGGCTCTTTCCCGGCGCCGGCATGTTCCGGCTTACAAATTCTACCGGCTTCTTTCGCTCCTTGACCGAAAGGGCATCCTCAAAGCGCCTCCGGCTCTCTTGCGGCGGAACACGCGGCGTTTCGCGGCAGACGTGCCGGATGAGCAGGTCACAGCCACAACGTTTGGACTGCAGTGGCACGTCACCAACGCCTGCGATCTCCACTGCCGGCATTGCTACGACCGGACTCCCCGCCCGATCATGAGCTATCAGCAGAGCCTGAGGGTGCTGGATGAACTGGCGACGTTCTGCCGCAAACATTGGGCGGCAGGCGAGATCTGCTTCACGGGAGGCAATCCGTTCCTTTATCCCGGCTTTCTGAAACTCTACCGGGCGGCGGTGAAGAAGGGCTTTAGCGTCTCTATACTCGGAAACCCGGTGACTGAACGGGAGGTCGAGGCGATTTGCCGAATAGCGAAGCCTTCCTTCTTTCAGGTCAGCCTGGAAGGGCTGCGCCGGCATAATGATTTTATGCGGGGCGAAGGAAACTTCGATCGTGTCTGGCGATTTCTGAAGATCTTGAGGAAACACAAGACGCCCTCGGCTGTCATGATGACGCTGACCGATCTGAATATGTCGCAGGTCGTCCCGCTCGCGAAGGCGCTCGAAGGCAAAACCAATCTGCTCACCTTCAACCGCCTGTCTCGCGTCGGAGGGGGTAGCGCGCTCAGACTGCCTGAAGCTGAAAAATACCGCCTATTCCTCAAGAAATATGTCCGCCAGGCGAAACGCAGCCCGGTGATGGGATTCAAAGACAATCTCCTCAACCTCAGCCTCCGGGAATCAGGCCAGGAATTGTTTGGAGGGTGCACCGGCTTCGGCTGCGGCGCGGCATTCAGCTTCCTGGCCATCTTGCCCGACGGCGACGTGCACGCCTGCCGGAAGTTTCCATCCTTGCTGGGAAATATCCAGCGGCGTTCGCTCGAAGAGATTTATGACTCGCCGGCCGCCCGCAGATATCGGCGTGGAATGAAGGTCTGCGACGGCTGCGAGATCCGGCAGGTGTGCGGTGGCTGCCTTGCGGCTGCGGTTCGCCCGTCCAAACCGATTTCATCCCTGCGCGATCCTTTCTGCTGGAAAAATTTAGGATTGCAGGCCCATCAAAGGGGGCTGCCGCCATCGTCTGGAAGCAGCAGGGGCCGAAAGACCCTTCACCGGCCTGCGGGCCGAAGCCCCAGCCATTTACGGGTTCCGTGCGCCCCTTCGGCAGGCGCAGGCCTGCCCTCGTACCTCGGGCACCCTCTCCCCAAAGGAGAGGGCTGGGGTTCTTCTTCTTTGCCCTCTCCCAGGGGAGAGGGTGGCGAGCGGAGCGAGCCAGGTGAGGGGTCTCTGCTCTGATTCCCGGAGCACCGAATGCCAGTGATTGCACACTCCGGGAACGGTCAAACTTCTACTGCCTCTGCGGCCCATTGACCGATGGGTTCCATGTTCAGGTTCCCCCGGGGAGCGCATCCCTTTTGCGGGCGCCACATCTAATAAATCCGAGGGAGATGCAAATGGGAAGCATTTTACATGTTGGACAAAGTGACTGGCAAAATGTGGAATCAAGCGCCAAGCCGGTCCTGGTGGATTTCTGGGCGGCGTGGTGCGCACCCTGCCGCGCGCTCGCACCCGCGTTCGAAAAACTCGCTGCGAACTATGGGAACGATTTCGACTTCGCCAAAGTCAATGTTGACGAACTCCCGGAGGTGGCAGGCAAGTACGGGATTCGTTCGATCCCCACGCTGCTGCTGCTTCGCGGCGGAAAGATTGTGGAGGAGATCGTCGGCGTCCGGCCGTATCAGGATCTGGCTCGCGTGCTCGACCAGCACGTGGCGGCGACGGAGAAAAAGTGATGTCCTGTGGAACGGACCCGCAGCCAAGAGTCCTCCCGCATCCACCGCACTATTGAGAATCACCTAATCGAGCGACAGCCGTTGTAGCGCCGGTGTCCCCATCGGCGCTCTTCGGCGCTGAGGACAGCGCCGCTACAAAAAGCAACCCTCACTCCATTTTAAGAACGTCTGTATTCAACGAATTTCCGTGAAACGGCACTGCCGCGAAGGGCAGAAAGTCCTTCCAAGCTTAACCTGTCCGTAACATTTACTTCAACTTGGGTCAACAGAGCCAATCCACCATAGATCGTATCTATGATGGATTGGCTTCTTCAATCGTCGGCAGCTTTGCTAGGGTTTGCGGTGACGCTCGTCGCAATTGGTTTTCTCATTCACATGTCGTTCAGCAACAGGCCCGATGCGCGAATGGCCTTCCTGACTGGCCTGATGAAAGGCGCCGCGCTTGAGGACGAGAGCCGGAATGCGTGTCCGGCAAACGCAACGGTATCTCGACCGCTTGACTGAAACTCACCTGGTCTCGATTGATTGGCGTCAGTGACTGCGCGCTATGCCCTGCCCCCCGAAAACTGATCGAGTTGAAATGTGAGTTTTCCGGGACATAAAAGCCGGGAGGAGAACTCATCGCGAAGAGGAGCCTGTTGAGCGAGCCGATCTGCGGAAACGATTGATCGAGGTGGCGGAGCGGTTGAAATTGCGGGTCAACTCATGGGCTGGGGTTATACGGAAGCGGCAGACATCAGAGGCGGCGGATGATTACAACGATCGAGAATCGACTGACAGTTATCTCCAGCCTGGCGGCTGTGGTGCTCATCCTGGCCGGGCTGCTTTCTTATCAGAACACGCAGCGACTCATCCTGGTGAACGGCAGGGTGGCCGAGACAAACGAAGTCCTCGCAGCAATCTCCCAGACGTTCTCGGCCATCCAAGGGGCCCAGAACCGGGCCACGGATTTCGCCATCGTCAGGGACGAGCAGTTTCGAGACGGCTATTACGCCAGCGTCGCCGAGGCCCAGCGGAAGTTCGACCATCTCAGGAGCCTGACCTCCGATGATCCCAGCCAACAGGCGCGGCTTGACCGGCTTGAGCCTCAAATCGAAAACGCTTTCAGCATCTTCCACCTGGTCATGAACGTGCCACAGGGCGAGAAGTTCACGGCGGCGGACGCGGCCGAACTCCGGGTCCGGGAAGAAAAATGCCTGGATGAGATCCGCCGGGACATCCGGGCCATGGAAGACGAGGAGCACCAGTTGCTCGACCAACGCAACGCGGAATCCGCCGCCAGCGCCCGCCGCACCATCTTCATCGTCGTGCTCGGAAGCGTGCTGGCTCTGGCCATCCTGATCGTGGCTAGCGTGGTCCTGCGCCGCGACATTGCCCGGCGCGTGAAGACGGAGAGGGCCCTCGGCGCTTCCGAACAGCGTTACCGTCTGCTCTTTCAGCATAATCTGGCGGCGGTCTTAGTCACTTCGCTACAGGGTGACATCCTGGACTGTAACAACGCATTTATTCAGCTCATGAGGTGCTCGTCGCGCGAAGACGCGATCAACCGAAACATGGCGACTTTTTACGTTGAGTCGGACGATCGGGAGGAGTTTGTCGAAGGTCTGCGCAAGGAAGGCCGAGTGACCAGCCGCGAGATACGCTTACGCCGCACCGATGGGAGCTGGTTTTGGTGCATCACCAGCGCCGCGCTGATTACTGCCGAAGCCGATTCCGCTGCGCCGCTGATCCAGGGCGTCATCATCGACATCACAGATCACAAGCAAACGGAGGAAGTGCTGGTCAGGGCAAAAGAGGCTGCCGAAGCCGCCAGCCAAGCCAAGAGCGAATTCCTGGCGAACATGAGTCACGAAATCCGGACGCCCATGAACGGAATCATCGGGATGACCGAACTCGCCCTAGATACCAAGCTGGACGACGAACAGCGCGAGTACCTCCGGGCCGTGCAGAAATCATCGGATGCGATGATGGCGGTTCTCAACAACATCCTGGACTATTCAAAAATAGAAGCCAGGCAGATGGACCTGGAGAAGATTGAGTTCAGCCTGAAGGATTGCGTGGGAGAAGCTCTCAAAGCCCTCGCCTCACGCGCCCATGAGAAAGGGCTGGAGATTTCGTCGGACATCCGCCCGCAATTGCCCGACGCCATCCTGGGCGACCCCGGCCGCCTGCGCCAGATTCTCCTGAATCTGGTGGGCAACGCCATCAAGTTCACGGACCGGGGCGAAGTCGTCGTCTACGCGGACGCGGAGGCGCGGACCGGAAAGACCATGACGCTCCACTTCCGGGTCATCGACAGCGGAATCGGCATCCCCAAGGACAAGCAACAATTGATTTTTGATCCCTTCACGCAAGCCGATGGCTCCTCCACTCGAAAATACGGCGGCACCGGACTGGGCCTCAGTATCTGCTCGCAGTTGGTCGCGCTGATGGGCGGAAGAATCTGGGTGGAGAGTGAGCCGGGAAAAGGCAGCACCTTCCATTTCACGGTGAAGTTCGAGGTTCCCGAGACACCGCTGCCCAAAATGTTCGCCGTTCCGCCGGAAGATTTTCATGACCTGCGCGTACTGGTGGTGGACGACAACGGGACGAATCGCCGCCTGCTGGAAGAAACGCTCAAACACTGGAGGGCGATACCCTCTCCTGCCGCCAGCGGCGAAGCGGCCCTTGAAGCCATTGAGGCGGCCGAGGCCGAGGGGAAACCCTTTTCCATGATCCTGCTGGATCATCAGATGCCCGGGATGGATGGCTTTGAAGTCACGGAACGGATCCGGAGTCAGCCGAGACTTATTTCCACCACCATCATGATGCTCAGTTCCAGCGGGCAGAGGGGCGACGCCTCCCGGTGCCGCCAACTGGGAATCGCGGCCTACCTCTTCAAGCCCTTCAAGCAGTCGGAACTCCTCGACGCCATGTCGATCGCTCTGAGCCGCCAGTCGGCGGAAGCGGCCAAGCCTCCATTGATTACCCGGCACTCCCTGCGCGAGGGCCGCCCAACCCGCACCGTGCTGGTGGCCGAAGACAATATTATCAACCAGCGGCTGGCGGTGCGGTTACTGGAGAAGCACGGGCATACGGTCGAGGTGGCAGCCAACGGCAGGGAGGCGCTGGCAGCCTTGCAGAAGCAGAGCTTTGATGCAGTCCTCATGGACGTGCAGATGCCGGAGGTTGACGGATTCGAAGCCACGGCCGCCATCCGGGAAAGGGAGAAGACTACCGGCAGACACCTGCGCATCATCGCCATGACTGCTCATGCCATGGTTGGCGATCGGGAGAAGTGCCTGGCGGCGGGGATGGACGGTTACATCTCCAAACCGATCCAGCCCAAGGAACTGTTTGAAGTTATCGAAGGAGCCGGCTCCGCAGCATAACACTCCAGGGTTACTTGAACTCGCTCGATCCTCAGGCGACCGTGCGGCCCGGCAATTCTCATGAACCCGGGATGAAGGGTACGGGCTCGATCATGAAACGCGGCGGCCTGAGAGCGGGGATCTCGAAGTGTTTATCGAGCACCAGTATCCCGATTCCAAGGAGGCCGGGTTCGCCGGCGAGCTTTGCGAACCGCAGGGAGAGGCGTTCGACGGAATTGCTCAGCGCTTGCCGTTTTATCCCCTGCATGATCTGGTCGAGCAGCCCGTTTCCCGCGCTTTCCAGACGCTGATCGAGAACCACGATGGCCGGATTGAAGAGGTTAACGAGGTTCGATATACCCAGAGCCAGACAGTTGCCAAGTTCAGCAACAATGTTGCCGCAGATCTTGTCTCCCGCACTCGCAGCCTCAAGAACCATCCAGGCCGTTATGTTCCCGGCGTCGAGGCCTGCGAGGGATGAATTAGCTCCCTCTCCCAGCGCTTTCGAGACCCACGTGACGATGGCGTTCGCGCCAACGACCGCCTCAAGACATCCGATGCTTCCGCACTTGCAGGCCGGACCGCCCTCCACCACATGGGTATGTCCGAACTCGCCGGCAGCGCAATCCTGACCGTACAAGAGGTGGCCATCAACGATGATGCCGGCGCCAATCCCCACCCCGTAGTCAACATAGATCATGTTCCGGCACTTATCTCCGGCCCCAAGCATCCGTTCCGCGACGGTCTTGGCGCGAGTCTTACTCTCAACCGTCGCCGGGATATTGAACTCCCGTTCGAAGGTCTGCTTCAGGGGAACGTCTCTCCAGAACTCGATCGTCGAAGAAGTTGTGGTTACACCCCGGCGGCTATCGACAAGCCCCGGGTCCGCGATCCCCATTCCCAGGACGGATTCGGTGCGAATTCCCGCCTCGCGAATCACCCTCCGGGCACAGGCTTGCAACTGCGTCAGAAGGCCTTCCACGCCTCCAGCCAAATTCGTGGGTTCTTTGATGATCTCCCTTATGCCGAGCTGGAGGTCGAGCACGCCGGCAACAACCGTGTGCTCATCGAATTCCATCGCGACCACGGAGCCGTAATCACTGTTCAATTGCAGCAGGACCTGCTTGCGACCCATGGGATTGTCCGAAGGGCCCGCTTCGACAAGCCGGCCCTCTTCGAGCAACTCCCGTGCGAGATCGGAGATCGTGGTTTTCCGGAACTCGGTCAGCTCATGAATCCGCACACGAGACACCGGGCCGAAGCGCCGGACCACCGCTTCGATAATCAGCTTGTCGCGGTCTCTCTTGTTATCGACATGTTTCATCAGAAAGTTACCTCGTGGCGGCTCCAGGGACCGAAAGACCCCTCACCGGCCCTCGTACCTCGGGCACCCTCTCCCCAAGGGAGAGGGCAAAGATGAAGAACCCCAGCCCTCTCCCTTGGGGAGAGGGTGGCGAGCGGAGCGAGCCAGGTGAGGGGTCTCTCTGCCAAACCCGTCATCGCAGCTTGAGTTTCCACCCTGGGCCAATAGGAACAGACCCGCCTGAAAAGCTGGCGGGAACATGCGAGACTCACATTGATTTCCGGCCCGTTTCAGCGCCAACTTGCGGCGACTCCGGGTAGCGATGTCATTCGCGCGATACAGGCGCTCCCGGACGCAGTCATTCCCGCGAAAGCGAATCTACTCCACCAGCCATTGGAAATGCGCCGCCGAAGGGCTGGATTCCCGCTTTCGCGGGAATGACCAATGTTTCGAAAGGGGTCCCATTCCAAATGACACCATTACCCAACTCCGAGTCCATGGTCGCAGGAAGGATTGAACCCGTCAAGATTAAAATATCTCTATCGATATAAAGTATCAGACTAAATGCCATATTATTGCCATGACCATACCCGTAATGATACAAACTGCTTGACAGCACATTTTGATTTCGCTAGCGTTTGTCGTTCCGCGTGCCGGGCTATAGGATATCAGGGAGAAGCCGGCCCTGCTCCGCGCGCCTGGACGCCGAATGTTATCGAGTTGCACCCGGGATGCCGGACCTTCCAATCCGGCGGCAGAAGGAGTCAACATGACAAGACGGATACCTCTAATGGCCTTCCTGGTTTCCTTGCTCAGCTTATCTGCGGCGTTCTGCCAGGAGAAGATGATGCCCGGGGAATTCGACCGGGATGCTGCGCGGGCATTGAAGGCTAACACCGACGTTTTGGGAGACGAGGTCCTGGCCTCGGGGGAGCCGTCCTTCAGCCGCGTCGCCAGCTACTTCCCTGCAATGAAACGCCCCCGAGCTAATGTCGGCGTGAAAGACCACAAGGATCTCATCGGGGTCGGCTGGGACGGGACGCTTGAGCTTGGCAAAGGCCAACCCGGAATCTATGGGCGGGTACAGATTTCGTTTCACCTGGGCGACCCGCCATCGCCCTACGGCATCGAGGGCGCGGTCACGCGTTCACTGCTGGGAGGCCATTTGCCCGTTGTTCAGACCAGGTGGCAGTTTGACGGCCTCCTGTATGAAGAAACGGTCTTCGGCCATTCTCAGAACCTGAGCCCTGACAATCCGCTCCGGGCTTACGTCAGGCTCCGGGTGACCAATCCTCGTGAGCAGGAGTCCGGCGTTCATATCACGGTTTATTCCACACCGGCCCTCGGAGGCCCGGTCCCCTCGTATTCAGCACGAATCCCGGCCCGCCAGCAGCATGACTTCTATTTCAAAATCCCTTACACCGTGGATCCGCAGCACCTTGTCTTCCCAATCGGCTCGGCGGATTTCGACCGGGCGCTTAACGAAACAGCGGCCTTCTGGAATAAGCTGCTCAACCAAGTGATGGTTATCCGCACCCCCGAAACGCGGGTCAACGATGCGTATCGCGCCTGGTTGATGTACAACTTTTTGAACGTCCCAAAGATCAAGGGGCAGTACGAGATTTATGATGGAAGGCCGTTTTACGAACAGGTTTACGGTTACAGCGCCGGTCTGTATTGCGACGCCCTTTCCCAATACGGTTACTGGAAGGAAGCCGGACAATACCTGGAGAGTCTGTTCCGCACCCAGCGTCCCGACGGCGAGTACCTCACAATCTATGGCACGCCCGATAATGGAGCGATGCTCTTCGCGCTCGCTCAGCACTATGAACTGAGCCGCGACCTCGGCTGGTTCAAAGCGGTTGCTCCCCAAATGATCAAATCCTGCGAGTGGATCAGCCGCAGCCGGGCGACAACGCGGGCGATGCAGGGTGGAAGCAAGCCGCTTACTTACGGTCTTCTCCCGGCCGGCCCGGCCTATTGTGATTACCAGGCGCCGGTCCACTCCTATGTTTCCGATTCGTACAACTGGTTGGGAATGCATGAGGCGGCCTTGGCTTTTCAGGAAGCAGGGATGGCAGCGGAGGGCGAGAAATGGCTGCGGGAGGCCAATGACTACCGGGATGACATCCTGACTTCAATGCAAGCGGCTCTGGCCGACGTGGGTGGATTCAAAGCGCTGCCCGTCGAGCCCCTCACCCAGAGACTCCTCAAGCAAGGAGGGGGAGACTATTACGGGTTGATCGCGCCCGGAATCCTGGAGACCGGGATCTTCGGTCCGAATGACGCCCGCGCCTCCTGGATCACGCGATACATGGATGAGAGAGGCGGGCTGCTACTCGGACTGGATCGGATTGCCGACGGCGTGGACCATGCTTACACCTATGGCTATGCTCTGACGCAGCTTCGCAAGGGAAACGCGGACAAGTTTCTCCTGACGTTCTACGCGATGCTGGCCTACGGCATGTCGCGGGGCACCTACTCGGCTGTCGAGGTTACCCGCTTGCCCTTTGGCATCAATGAGCTGACCCTGCCGCACACCTACTCCAACACGCAGCAGCTTCGCCTGTTGCGCATGATGCTGGTCAGGGAAGAAGCCAAGGATCTCCTGCTGGCCTCAGGTACGCCCCGTGCATGGCTCGAAGCCGGCGAAACGATTTCCGTCGAGCGAGCCCCGACCCCATACGGCTTGTTAAGTTACAACCTTGCTGCAGACGCCGCGGGCAGTCAGATTCGGGCGGCGATCGAACCGTTGTCCGCGGGAACGGGCAGCTATCCCGAGCATGTCAAGCTGTGGCTGCGAACGCCCAAGGCCGGCGAGAAACCGAAGGAAGTCAGGCTGAACGGAAAGCTCTGGAACTCATTTCACGACGACGTTATCGTTCTGCCCGGCGCGATGCTGCGTGAGAAGCTGGAACTCGTCGCCCGGTATTGAACGAATCCGATGCACCGATCGGAGGCTGTCCGCTTTGGGTCAGACAGCCGGAAGCGGAAACACCGAGGTATTCAGAATGGCTGAAGTTCGTTTAACGCGTCGCGAACTGTTACAGGGAGCCGTTGCTTCGGCAGGATTGGCCGTCGCAAGTCCTCTTCGCGCCGGGAGCGCCCCGGAGACGGCGCGGAAATTCCGGGTGGCGCTTCCGCAGGAAATCCTGCCGCTGCCGGAAGGCGTATCGAAATACAGGACGGCGCCGGGTTTCAAATGGCGCGGGATCAAAGGCTGGGGTTGGACAGCGGCGCAGTACCTGGAAGAGATTCCGGTAATGGCCGATTACAAGATGAACTTCCTCATGAACTGTTACACCTCCATGTGGGAGACGGGGGATCGTTGGATCTGGAGGGAGAGGAAGAACGTCAATCACTGGTATGAACCGCTGCCGGAAGAGAAGAAGCTCGCCTATGAGCGCGTCGTACAAGCGTGCCGGCGGCAGGGGATCGAGTTCTGTTTCAGCATGAACCCCATCCTCTTTTCTGACCGGCCGTTCGACTACGATGATTCACAGGCTTTCCAAGCGCTCTGGCGGCACTATGCCTGGATGCAAGGCCTGGGCGCCAGATGGTTCAACGTCTCTCTTGACGACATCGTGCAAGGCATCGATGCTGCGGGCCAGGCCAAGCTGGTGAATGAAGTCATGCTCCGGCTGCGAGCGAAGGATCCGGCCGCACAGATGATCTTCTGTCCGACCTGGTATGCGGGACCCGATGGCGGCGCGAGCGAGTCCAGCCCCCGGATGGGAACGGGCGACACGCCCGGAGTCCGGTACACAAAGGAACTGGCCGATAGGCTCAACCGGGAGGTGTATCTCTTTTGGACCGGGCCGGAGGTTTGCTCATTGACGATCACCAAGGAGGCAGCGCAAACCTACAAAACCCTCGCCAGGCGCCGCTTGTTTATCTGGGACAATTATCCCGTCAACGATCAGCAGCCTACGCTGCACCTGGGACCTGTAATGGGGCGCGATCCACGGCTCATGCACGTCGCCGACGGATTCATTTCCAACCCGCTAAGCCCCGAGAACCAGGCCAACCGCATACCGATGCTCACGATAGCCGATTACACGTGGAATCCCGAGGCCTATGATCCGGCCCGGTCCATTGGCCAATCCATCGCGCATCTTGGAAGAACCCCGGAGGAAAGACTGGCGCTCAAAGACCTGGTGGAACTGTATCCGGGCCGCCTGGTGGACGGCAGCCTTTCGTCCGGGTGGAATTCGTTTCGGAATCAGTTTCGGCTGACTTTAGACAGCGGTTCGCGGGAAGCTGCGAAGAACTTTATCGCGCAGGCCGAAGGTGTGTCCCAGCGCATGATGAAACTCTACCCGGAGCAATTTGTCGAGGCCAGGAAAATCCTGGATGCGGACATCGATGAGATCCGGACGGAATACTCGAGGAAGTATTCCTCGAAGTGAACCACAAGGCGTAGGGGAGCCCTCCGGGCTCCCGCTCGCACGGGAAAGGATCGGGAGGGCAGAGCCCTCCCCTCCTCCTCGTCATTCCCGCGGAAGCGAATCCAGCATGGCGGCACTGGCCCCCGCTGGATGCCTGCCTTGAGCAGAAGCGGATTCTTCGCGGAGTTTGCCCTGAGCGGCAGAGCGAGATCCTTCGCTTCGCTCAGGATGACAGGCGAAGGGCTCAGAATGACAGGCGAGGGGCGGGGGTGGCAGGAATCGGATGGGAGGATCGCCCGCAGTTTCAACTAAGCTCTC
>Ga0326727_10023264_pt1 | contig 11844 bp, 9 predicted proteins | sample MB2enrmetagenome_FD_207643 | JGI IMG/M metagenome (GOLD analysis project Ga0326727, IMG submission 207643) | Lab enriched peat soil microbial communities from McLean, Ithaca, NY, United States - MB29MY | ecosystem: Environmental > Terrestrial > Soil > Wetlands > Peat | place: USA: New York... | reverse complement strand
CGCATTTGCCGCGGGCGCGGGAGTGTGTCATCAAGCGGTTGCGGATACATGCTCGGATCGGAACGAAATTTCAGGTGCAGGCACGCCGCGTGGGCCGTGCTCCTGCCGCTGTTGTTGGCGGGTTGGGCCCGGCTGCATGCTGCGGAAGTCGCCGGACCGACACGGATGCTGAAGCTTGCCCCGGTTGCGTTTCAGCCGGCAAACGTTGCCAGCCAGTACGTCATCACGGAGGGTGGCTTGGGGCAGCTCTGCTCTACCAAGGGCGCCGGCTACTTTATCGCGCCCTTGGCGCTGGAGGACGGCGCGGTGGTCGAGCGCGTCACCGCCTTCGTGCAGGACAAGAGCAAGGAGAGCTTCGCCCTCATCTCGCTGCTGCGCCGTACGCCGGAAGAATCGGAGATCCTGGCCGTCAGCCCGGTGTCCTCAGGCGCGCGCGACCTGGAGACGCTGTCGACGGGCGCGATCGCCGCGCCGGTGATCGATAATCAACACTACTCCTATTTGCTCCAGGTCGTCTTGACCGGCCCGCAGGTGTGCCTATCCGGCGCCGAGGTGACGTATCGCAAGCCGTGAGGGCGTTTCACCAGTGGCCAGCAGCAGCGCCGGGATGACCAATCCCGCTACCGTCCCCCCACCTTCGCGGCGCCGGCGCAACGTCCTGATGGCGATCGCCGGACTGCTGGTTGCCGCGTTCATTGCCAGCCGCGTGGCCCTCTTACTCACGTCGTACGACACCAACAAGAACTGGGAGGAGCCGGTCTTCCTGTTCAGCGCCACCGAGCTGGCGCGCGACGGCCTGACCCACATCTTCGATCACCAGGACGACTTGAACCACGGCGGGTCGGTGGTGCTGTTGCTCCTCGCGGTCCCATGGGTCCGTGTAGTGGGCACGAGCCTGGTGGCGCTCAAGGGCGTAGCCATCCTGTGGTCGGCGCTGACGCTGTGCGCGTTCATGGCGGTCGGCTGGCGCTACTTTTCTCCGCGGGTCGGGTTGCTGTGGGGCGTGCTCTACGCCGCCCTGAGCCCGACGGCGGCCCGCCTCAACGTCACCCTGGTCGGCTCGCATCCTGAGGTGCTGCTGCCGTGCACGGCGGCGCTGGCGGTCTATTTCGAGTGGCTCAGAAGCCGGGGCGGTAGCGGCCGCCGGGACGGCGCGCTGGCGTTTGCACTGGGAGTGACATCTGGTCTGGCGCTGTGGCTGGCGTACATTGGCGCCACCTTCGTGGTGCCGCTGCTGGCGCTGCGTCTGGCGAGCGCGCGGCGGCGCGCCGTGTGGGCCGCGCTGGCCGCCGGCTCGCTGCTGGGCGCGGCACCGTGGTGCTATCAGGACCTGTGGCTGCGGCCGCATGGCGCGACGCTGTGGCTGCAGCACCTTGGAGGCCGTGCGGCGGCGGGTGACGGGTGGATTGGAGCGACCGGCGAGCTGGCGGCGTCATTTGGGTATCCGGACCCCGGAGGCCCGATCGTGTTGGCGCTTTGTGCGGCGGCATTCCTGGCGCTGTGCGCCGGGCTGTCACGGCCGCGCTGGCGGGCTCGTCTCGCGGCCCCGCTGGCGCTGCTGCCGCTGTTGATCGCGCCCGTGCTCGGCTTGGCCTTGCTGGCGCATGCGGTCGTCCCGCGCTACCCGAATGAAGGCTACTATCATTATCGCTTTTTCATCCCGCTGCAGGCGTCCCTGTTCTGGGTCGTCGCGCTGGCAGTGGATTGGGCCGCGAGCGGCTTTGGGCGCGGCGTCGTGGCGCTCGTGGCTGGTGCCGCGGTCATCGCGGGCCTGTGGGGGCAAGCGCCGCTGTACGCGCAGGGCAACCACTACCGGCCCGATTTCGACCGCGACCGTGCGGACGGCTGCACGGTCTACGGACTGGCGGAGTGGGACCGGGCGGGGAATGCCGCGGCGGCAGCGAGCCGCCTGCAACAGCTCATCGGTGGGCGCTGTCGAGAGCGCGCCTTTGCGGGACTTGGCTGGGCGGTGGGGGCGCAGTACATCAAGCAGCGCGACGTGCAGTGGGCGCAGGCCAGGCTCGCGGCGATTGCCGATGGCAGCTTGCGCTCGGCCGCCTGTGGCGGGTTCGCCTTCGTCCTCTACCACGCTGCCGATCTCGAGATGACGGCGCAGCGACGTACGGCGGCGCTCCGCCAGATGGCCGCCGTTTGCCGCGGCCCGGCGGCACCATGAGCGTCCAGCGCGCGGTTTTGGCCGGTGTGCTGGCGGCGCTGCTCGCGAGCGGTGGTTGCCAGCCGCGGCCCAAGCTGCCGAATATCGTGCTGGTGGTGGTCGACACTGCCCGCGCGGATCATTGGTCGTGCTACGGCTACGCGCAACCCACCACGCCGCACATCGACGCTTTTGCTGCCGAGGCCATCCGCTTCGAGCGCGCCTACTCGACGTCGACGTGGACGCTACCGGCGCACGCGTCGCTGTTCACCGGCCTGTATCCCGCCACCCACCAGGCCACGCAGGAGCATCTGCAGCTGGATGACCGCTTCGAGACGCTCGCCATGCTGCTGCAGACGCGCGGCTACGCCACGGCGGCGTTCTCCGGCAATCCGTGGGTGTCGCGGGCAACCCATCTGAACCGCGGGTTCGACATCATGGAGGAGATGTGGGGCCGGCCGGAAGCGCGCGAGGATGGCGCCTTTCCGCACGCCACCAACCGGCTGATCTTCGACTGGCTGCGGCGGCGCTCGTTGCGGCAGCCGTTCTTCCTGTTCGTCAATTACATTGAGCCCCACTTCCCCTACGATGCGCCGCCGGCGTACGAAGCCCGCTTCGTCGCGCCGGAGGTGTCCGCTGCCGAGCGCGCCGAGGCGACCGTACGGTGGGCCGATTGGTATCTTCACCCGCGGTCGCTGACGCCGCGCGTGGCCGCGCTGCGTGCCGGGCTCTACGACGCCGAGCTGGCCTACGCCGATGCCATTGTCGGCGAGCTGCTGGCCGGATTGCGGCAGGCCGGTGTCTATGAGGACAGCCTCGTCGTCATCACATCGGATCATGGCGAGAATCTCGGCGATCACGGCCACCTGGACCATGTATTCAGCCTCTACAACAGCACCTTGCATGTGCCGCTGCTCATTCGGCGCGCGGGCGCGCGGCAGGGCGGCACGGTGCGGGAGGACCCGGTGCAGCTCACGGATGTCTTCGCGACGATTGCGGCGGCCGCGGGCGCTCACAGTGTTCACCCGAGCGCGTCTGGAAGGGACTTGCTTGCGAACGTGGCGCCGCCGGAGCGGGCCATCGTTGCCGAGTACTACTACCCGGCGCAAGTGCTCGCGGTGTTCTCAGCCGATCAGCAAGCGAACCCGGCCCTGGACCGGTTCCGCCGCCGGCTGCGTTCGATCCAGATCGGGACACGCAAGCTGATCTGGGCTTCCGACGGCCGGGAGGAACTCTACGATCTGGCGAGTGACCCCGGAGAAACACACAACCTGGTGGCGCAACAGCCACACGTGGCCCAGGAACTCGGCGACCGGCTCCACACTATGCTGGAGCAGCTGCAATCAGGGCCGGCCGCGCCGTTGACGCAGTTGCCCGCTCCGACACTCGATGCGGCAACGCGCGAGCGCCTGCGGGCCTTGGGCTATGTGCGATAGGCCTCCGTCGGCGGTCACCGCGCCGGAGGGCGGCTCCGTTGCCATTCCCGACTGCCGGCGGTAGAAGGCAGGCATCGAATGCAATCCGACGACGGCAGCGAAAAGCAGCGAGCGATCTTCCGGACGATGACGCCCCAACAGCGGCTGCGTGCGGCGTTTCGCTTATACTGGTCGGCTCGCCAGCTCAAAGAGGCGAGCCTGCGGACGTTCCACCCCGAACTGTCCGAAGCGGAGATCAAAGCGAAGGTGCGGGACTTTTTCCTCTATGCCCGAGATTGACGGCAACGTTTTTTCTTCTCTTCATCCGTCGCCTGAACGTACTCGGCATCCGGTACATGGTCACCGGCAGCGTGGCCAGCATTGCTTACGGAGAAGCGCGCCCGCAAAACGAGCCGAGTCGGTCGGGGTCCGCGCGGAGTGGGAAGCACTGCGCGCACGACAAAAGCGAAGGCGGTCCTTCTCCTGAGCGGCAGGATCTGATGGTGCTGCGGGTGGAAATCATAGGAGGAGTCCCGCAGTGAGCGCGAAGCCGTCGATTCGCGACTGGGTGATCATCGCTGCGCTGGCGCTCGTGGCGGTGTTGTTTTGGCGCTTGCGACTCATCGCGCCGGCGACCCAGTTGCAACTCGCCAGCCTCGACCTCTTCACCGAGCACTATCCGATGGGGGATCTGGCGGCGGAGTGGATGCGCGCCGGGTCCATTCCTCTGTGGAACCCGTTTCAGTTCTGCGGGTACCCCTTCCTCGCCACCCTGCTGTACGGAGTATTCTACCCGCTCAACTTTCCCCAACTCCTACTGTCGATTCCGCTGGCGCTCGAAGTCATCTTGATCCTGCACCTCTTTGCCGCCGGTGTGTTCATGTATCTGTACGCCAGGGTGATTCAGCTGGCGCGGCCCGCTGCGGCCACGGCCGGGATCGTGTTCATGTTCTCCGGATTCCTGGTTGCGCAGGCGCTGTCGTCGCCGCCCGCCTTTGCCGCCAGTGCCTGGGTTCCCGTGGCCTTCCTGGCGGTGGAGAAGATTTTTGCCCAGCGGCGCCTCGGCTGGGCGATCCTGCTTGCGATCGCCGTCGCCATGCCGGTGCTGGCGGGCTACCCGCAGAGCTGGACCTACCTGCTCTATGCCGTGGCGGTCTACGCCGGCGTCCGTCTCGTAATGCTGCTCACGCGGCGTGCCGACCGTGCGTGGGTGCCCCGTATTGCCGTGCTCCTTGGCGCCGGAGTGCTCCTCGGCGTCGCGCTCTCGGCGATTCAACTGCTGCCGACTCTCGAGTTGCAGCGGCTGGGCCCGCGCCGCGGCGCTCTACCGGTGGCAGAGATCTTGGCCTTCGGGGCACTTTGGCCGGGCCGGTTGCTCGCGGATGCCGTCAGTTCGTCACCCGGCTTTCCGCGGTGGACCTACATCGGCATTGTTCCGTTGGTGCTGATCCCCGCGTCCCTTCTCGCCGTCGGGGAGAGGGTGAGACTGATCTTCCTATGGGGCCTGGGGCTCTGGAGCGCGGTGGTCGCAGTGTCGATCTTCACGCCGGTGTTCGCTCTGTATCTCTGGCTGCCCACAGCATCCTGGTTCCACGGGCCGCACCGCATGTTGTTGCTGTACAGCTTCGCGGGCGCGGCGTTGACCGGGATCGGGTTCGACGCGGTGACGGGCGCAGGCAGCCGGACCGGAGTGCGGCTGTGGGCGGTCGCGGCGGCGATCGCCCTCGGGCTTGCCTGGGCCGTAGGCGCCCTGCCGGAACGCAGCCGCATCTATTTGGCGCTCGGCGTTCCGCTGCTTTGGGGCGCGGCGCTGTTCAGGAAGCGGTTGCTTGCCGAGGTCGCGAGCGTGGCGGCCATCGGGCTCATCCTGGTTGACCTGTTTTTCGCGGTCAGCAACTCCGCCCTGCATCCGTACCATGATCTGAAGCCGGTCGACGCCGAGCATGAGGTGTTCGACATGATCAAAGAGATGCAGGGGCTCTACCGGACATACATCTTCCCCACGTGGTTTGACTACGGAGCCATGCCCAAGCAGGGCACGTTGCGCCGGATCTATTCGATTACGGATTACGAGCCGCTGAGCCTGATGCGCTACAAGAAGTTTTTTGCGTTACTCGACGCCCATCCAGTTTACCAGCCTATGTTCGGGCCGTTCAACGGATACCTGGAGCTGGCCCCCTCCCCTGAACGGTTGCGCCTCCTCGATCTCATGAGCGTGCGCTACATTGTCGCGCCCAAGTTCACGCGCGACTTCCGGCAGTCCTTGGAAGGCGAAAACTGGACACCGACGTACGCCTCCAGGGCCGGCGCACTGATGGTGTACGAGAACCGAATGGCGTTGCCGCGGGCCTACGTGGCGTTTGCCGCGAACATCGTGGGCGGTGAGGACGAGGCGCTCCGAGGGCTCACGGATCCGGCTTTCAACCGGCACCGGACCGTCGTCATCGAACGGCAGCCGGGTGATCCGGCGCTGGGTTTTGCGCACGGCAACCCGCTGGCGTCGATTGTCAGCGCGCGCATTACCAGTTACCGGCCCACACGGGTCGCGCTGGAGGCCGACATCGACAAGCCGGGCTGGTTGGTGCTGACCGACACCTATTACCCGGGTTGGACCGCCAGCGTCGACGGGCGGCGCCAGAAGATCTACTGCGCCAACTATTTGTTTCGCGGCGTCCCGCTATCCGCCGGCCATCACCGTGTCGTCTTCACGTACGACCCGCTGAGCTTCAGGATCGGAGCCGGCGTGACCCTGGCGGCGCTCTCCGTTGTGGTGATCTACTTCGGGTGGGCAATCGAGCGCCGCATGCGCCGCGCCGGCGGTGGCTCGGCGATTGGCGAGCCGGCGTAGGAATCCTGTTTGCTCCAGGTGGCGCTGGCGGGCCCGGAGGCGTGCCTACTGCGCGAAGGCGAAGATTCCCGCCACCGCGGCGATCGCGTATGCGGCGATCCCGATGGCGAAGGTGGCGGTGAGCCCGAGCGAGAGCGAGAGGACGGTGGCGAGGACGCTCCCGCATACCGAGGCGGCGCCGTTGGTCCCCCAATACAGCGCGCGGTGACCGGCCGGGTCGGAGCCGCTGAGCGCCAAGCCCGTCGCCATCGGGATGCCCAGCAGGAAACCGAGCGGCACAAGGAGCACGACGGAGCCGCCGATCCGGAGCCACGCCGGCGCGGCTTCCAGTGGGTACGCCAAGAGGCCGCTGGCGACACCAGTGAGCAGCGCCACGCCGATGAGCGCAACCAAGCTGCGCCCGAGGAAGGAGGCGCCGCCCCCACGCCGGAGAACACGCTGAGTCCAGAGGCTCCCGAGTCCCGCCGCGATCAACAGCGAGAAGAGCACCACCGTCAGACCGTAGACCGGGTGCCCGAGCGCAATCATCAGCCGCTGCATCTGCGACAACTCGATCAGGATGAACCCCAGGCCGACGGCGGCGAAGTACGTGAAGCGCGCAGCCTCATGAGCGGCACCGCCGCTGTCCGCGCGCCGCAGCCACAGCGGCCCGACGATGAAGATGGCCGACAACGCCAGCGCGATCACGAACAGCCACGCCAGCGTGATCACCGCGTCGGCGTTGGCCGCGATCAGGTCTGACTGCTTGGTGCGGTCGGCATGCAGGGCGTCGCGCAGCCGCAACATGTTGAAGAAGAACGGCCGATCATCCGTCGGCGCGCTCAGGTCGATGGGGTAGGCCGCGAGTAACTCGGCAGGCCGCTGCGGCCCCGCAAGCTGAGCGAGGAGGTTGCTCTCGGTTCGGTCGGGGCTGAGCAACTCGACAAACCCCTTGTCTGCACACCAGCGCCGCAGGGCCGCGATCTCGTCGGCGCGAAACGGCCGCGCGCTGATCAGCAGCGTCGCCACGGACGCTATCGCCTCCCGGTTGCGCGCCAGAAACAGGTTGAGCCGTGGCGCCGTGCTGCCGCGGTGCCGCAGCGCGGTGGCCGCCAGCGACAACAAACGCAGCGTCTCCCCCGGTTGCGCGTCGAAGTACCAGCGGCTGAGCGACAAAACGCCGTCTGCAGTGAGGTGGTCGAGAAAGGTACTGAACGCCTCCTGTGTGTAGAGCGCGTTCTCCGACAGCACGTAGGCGCCGTTGGCGGCGGCCGCCCAGGTGTCGACCAGCGAGGCCTGGATCACATCGAAGCGCTCGTGGCTGCGGGCCACGAAGCTGCGCGCTTCGTCGTGGACCAGCTGCACGTCGGGCCGTGCCGCCAGATCACCGGTGAAGGCGGCGAACGGGCCGCGCAGCAAGCCGATGATGCCCCCGTTCACCTCCACGCCCACGGCGCGGTGTCCGAATGCGAGCGCGGTCAGGATATCGCGCCCGCCACCCACGCCGATGATCAGCACGCGATCGCGTTGGCGGATGCTGTGCACCAGAGCGGTCACGTCCCATTTCAAGTACTCAATCGACGTCAGGTCGCCGTCGAACCGGGTGAGTACCGTGGCCGCTGCATTGTCGATCGTCAGCGCTTTCTGTTCGGGCCACCGAGCGGGCTTGATCGCGCCGGAACCAAAGCCCCACCCGAACGGCCCTGTGCCCCACGTGGGGTTGACGATAAGGCGCGAGAAGGCGTTCCACTGCTCGAATTCATGCCAGCGGTCCGCAAACCCTTTCGCCCAACGGATCTGAAGCGCGTTGCGGTCGAGACGCAACGCAAAGGCGAGGACGCACAGCACGCCGACCAGCGCCGCCGCCAGCAACGTACGGCGGTCGCCGGCCGACAGGGCCATGAGCGCCGCGCCGAGCCCCGCGACCGCTGCGAGCAGCAGCACGGCACGCGCTCCATCGCCATACGCCATGAACGGCACGAACAGGGCGCACCCAGCTCCGGCGCCGAGCAAGTCGGCGCAGTACATGGCCCCCAACCGATCTCCGGCGCGGACCAGCGCCTGGCAGATGAACACCCCGGACAGTACGAAAGGCAGGGCAATGAGCAGATAGAGTCCCGTCAAGGTCGCCAGCTCTGGCCAGGTCGAACCGAAAGTGACGTTGATGCGCAGGTGGCCGGCCGTACAGACGACGATGGCGACGGCGTACAGCAAGCCGTACCGTGCCGCCAGCTGCCACGCGCGCGCGGCGTCGAAGTGCCGTGGCCACAGCTGTACGGCAACCGCGCCTACGGTGGTCCCGAACAGCGCGATCGACACCGCCACGAAGGCGAAGTGGTACCACATGGTGGCGGAGAAAATGCGCGTCAGCAGCAACTCCAGCATCAAGTTGCTCATCATCACGAGGAAGACAGCTCCGTACCGCAACGCGGGCGACAGAGCCGGTGAGCGCCTCAACATCATGGCGGTGCGGCGGGCTGCCGTCCGATCTGCGCCGCCGATTCATTCATCACGCTAGCCACTCGGCACATGACGGCGACCGGCGTCGATGACCCTGCCCTGCATGTCGCCGGGGATCGGTAACCCATAGTGACTGAGGATCGTAGGCGCCACGTCCATCAACTGCAAGCCCTTGAGCCGCAGGCCGCCGCCACCGCGCTGGCCATTGCTCATGATGAAGATGCCATCCCAGTCGTGGTTGGCATCGTCGGGGCCGGTGTCGTTCTCGAAGGAGTACATGCTCCGGAGTCCCACACTGCCGATCGACCGCCAGCTCAGATCGCCGAAATACACGATCAGGTCCGGCGGGATGCCGTTCACCTCGCGGTACAACTCCTCGGGTCGATAGGCGCGCGAGCCGATGTTGCGCCCGTGCGGGTCTTGAATTGCCGCGATGGCGGCAATCAGGTCATCGCGTACGCGCTCGTAGTCGGCCGGCGCGATGATCCCCTGTGGCTCGCGCCCCCGGACGTTCAGGAAGAGACGCCCGTAATAGCCGCCGTCCCCCCAAGCACGCGTGGCGCTCCAATCAATCAATTCAGAACTTATCGGTGTGACCTTCTCTGGATAGCTGTGCAGTTGCAGATACCCCTTCTGCACCAGCCACTCGTTGAAGCAGATGCCCCCGTCCATCTTCTTGGCGCCGTGATCCGACACCACCAGCACCAGCGCCGCGCGGCCGATGATCTCCAACAGCGCGCCGATCTCCGCGTCGAGGTAGCGGTAGTAGTCGCGGATGGCGTGCTCGAACGGATTCCCCGGTTCGTACTTGGGATGCCCCGGGTCGAAGTATTTCCAGAAGCCGTGGTGGATGCGGTCGGTGCCCATCTCGACCATCATGAAAAAGTCCCACGGCTTGGTCTGCAGCAGATGCTTGGCGACGCGGAAGTGCTTACGTGTCTTCTCGTAGATGCGGCGCAGGAGATCGCGCTTGTCCGGAGTGCGGAAATCGTCGACGTCGAAGACGTAGCCGTCCGCGACGCGTTCGATCTCCGGCTGGAGCGCGGCGGGATACGTGTAAGCGCTGTCCCGTGATGGCGTCAGAAAGCACGCGACCACGTGCCCGTTGACAGGCCGCGGCGGATACGTCTGCGGTACCCCCAACAAAATGACCTGCTTGCCGGCGCGGGAGAGAATGTCCCACACGAGATCGTGCCGGATGAGGGTCGAATTGGCGAAGGTGTAGTCCTCGTAGGTGTAGCTGCGGCGGTTGCGGAAACCATAGCAGCCCAGCTGCCCGGGATCCTTGCTGCTCATCATCGACGACCAGGCCGGCACGGTGATGGGCGGATGGCAGCTGCGCAGCGCCCCCCACGTGCCGTGTTGCATCAAGGCGCGGAGATGCGGCAGCTCATCGCGCCAGAGATCGAACACCAGGCGCGGCGGAGCGCAATCGAGTCCGAGCACTGCAACTTTCGGCATACAGTCTGCCGCCTACCACGCCGGTTCTGGACTTTCAAAGCGGAATGTGGCGTGTCAGGGTTGTGTGACAGTCGCACACGACTGCTATGGAGGCTGGGCATGCCCCTCGGTAGGTTACGAGAGCCGAACGAGATTGTGGCGGTGAAGATGTGGGCCGCGAAGAGTTTCCCGGACGAGCGCGGATTCCTTCTCCAGTCCTGGGTCAAGCAAGACCTCGAGGCCCTGGGCGTACCAACGCTGTTCAAGCAGGCGATCCAGACGTACTCGCGCCACGGCGTCGTGCGCGGGCTGCACTTCCAATGGGAGCCGCCGATGGGGAAACTGGTCCGTTGTATCTACGGCTCGATCATCGATGTCGTCGTCGATGTCCGTCACGGCTCGCCCACGCTGGGCGATCACCTGGCGGTCGAGCTGACCGGCCGCAACCACAAGGTCATCTGGGTGCCGCCGGGATTCGCACATGGCACGCTGGCGCTCGAGGATGACTCGATCGTTCTCTACGAATGCTCGAGCGAGCACGGACCCGGGCGTGAGGGCGGCATCCGCTGGGACGATCCGGCCCTCGGCATCGCCTGGCCGCGGATGCCCTTCATCGTATCGGAGAAGGACCGGCTGGCGCCGACGCTGGCGCAGTGGCTGGCAGATCCGCGGTCGAAGAATTTTCAGTATGCCGGTGAGTAGAAGCGGCGTCGGGTGCACGACGGGAAAGTGAGATCCCTTCGGACGCAGCGCCCGCTCTGGGTTTTCTTTCTGTGCCCGCGCGGGGAATATGGTACGTTCTCGAGTGAGGAATTCCCGGAGGTTCGCTATGGACCTGTTCGTGTACGGCACGTTGATGGACGACGCGCTGGTGGTGGAGTTGACGGGCCGCAGTTTTCGCAAGGAGCGGGCGCGCCTGCCGGGATATCGCAAGGTCACGCCGGAGGGTGATTACCCCTACATCGTCCCTGACCCTGCCCAAACCGTGGAAGGCTTGGTCCTGCGCGACGTCGATGACGAGGCCTTACGAGTGTTTGATGTCTACGAAGACGAGCGGCTGTATGTCCGCCGCGAGGTGACGGTAACCATCGCCGGCGATCGGCAGATTTGCATAGCCTACGTCCGTCGCTCGTGACGGAGCGCGCCGCTCGAAGAGTCGACCACCAAATCCTTCTCTAACTCCACCGTTCTACGCCGCGTGACGGCTTGCGCCGGTTACGGCCGTCTCCGCGCTCACGAGGCTGAGCAGGTGCGCCGCCAGCCGCTTGCCGAGGCCGAGAATCGTCAGCACGGTGGGCCGGTCGAGCGCTTCGGGGAAGGTGCTGGCGTCGCAGACGTAGAGATTCCTCACCTCCGTCTGCAGGTTCTGGTCGAGCATCTGCCCCAGACGCACCGTGCCGCTGGGGTGCGTACCGCGCAGCGGCGTGATGAAGATGCTCTCCGCATCGGCGCCAGCGCGGATGAGGATCTGGCGCGCGACAATCGCGGCATGATTGAGGCGGAACGCGTCGCGCTCGGTCATGGGTTTCGAGATCTCGCCTTCGAGC
>Ga0326727_10023263_pt1 | contig 11845 bp, 10 predicted proteins | sample MB2enrmetagenome_FD_207643 | JGI IMG/M metagenome (GOLD analysis project Ga0326727, IMG submission 207643) | Lab enriched peat soil microbial communities from McLean, Ithaca, NY, United States - MB29MY | ecosystem: Environmental > Terrestrial > Soil > Wetlands > Peat | place: USA: New York... | reverse complement strand
GTGCCGGCCAACCAAACAGCCACCCCGGTAAGCACGCCGGCGGCCTCCATGACCGGAAGTTCAGGCATGAACATGAACAGTGGTTCGGGAGGAAACATGACCATGAACAGCGGTACCCCTTCAGGTACGATGTCATCATCATAAAACCCGGAAAAGATTCCCTTTTTTATTTTATCATTTCAGGTCCTGTTGTGTGTAACCGGGGATAGCTGTTTCCACGACAGTACTATATCATCACCCGACAAAAAGACGGGACCGCACGGACCGGGGTGGTTCTGCTATATCCAGTACTTCACTCATTTCAGATTGGATCAATAACCCCACATTTTCCTGCGCACCCCCCCAATCCGGATTCTGATCCACAATGGCCTCCGGGAGGCCCGATCGGGTACCAGACAATACAAAGTCCGACCAAAAAAACACCCCGTACAGAACACCACTAAAGGGAAAATTGAACTCCCTGCAATTTGACCGGTTTTCTTATTTTCGCCACAAATAGTGGGGAGAATTTCCGTGGTGGATAAAATGGATCCATTTTTGTGTTCACCACCGGGCGATGGGGGGGAAAATAAGCCCGTTCCGGCCCCGGATTGAGGGGCGGGAATGCATTTCTGAGGGCAGAGCGGTTTTTTTCCCATAATGGGAAGGAGTAAGTAGAGAAGTACTGATTGATGTCTGCTGCTGATATTCACAGTATTCAAAAGTGAAAAACCGGCAAAAATCTGCAGACGGCTGATAACCTGCTATCGTTCAGGAATCATGGAGAATAAGGAATTTGCCGCAGTACCGTGGTCACGTTTACCCGCCGGTCACATTGGCCACAGGACCAGAGATCCCCTCCTGTGTCTGGCCACCATTTTCAGGTACAAAAGAGCATACCTGGCTCGCATCCAGTGTCATCTGCGGGTTCGAGACCGATTCATATACCCCTGCACTAAGCAGTATAATCGCCAGTAACGCAAGGCACACTGCCGCAAGAATGAGAAGTGCAGAAACCTTTGCCCCGATTGGGCCGGTTCGTTTGATTATGTGTTTCATTTCTCCTTCACCCCGCCCTTGTCGGGACCCGGCTGTTTGCGGACCAGTCGACCTCCTTTGCAGGGTGATGACCAAAGTGACGGCCTGTCATTTCCGGGAAAATGTGGGAGGGATATGCTCCCCGTTCATCAGGCGGATTATGAGAAAAAATCGGTTCAGGTCCGGAGGGTTATCCGGATGAACCCGCAATTCTCGTACGTTCAGTCGTATGTGCTCTTTTCCAGGCTCGGGAAGGGATCAACCGGATCCGGTCCATTGACCGCGGTTTCATTAATCCACGTATCGCTAAACTCGGTAGTATACAGATCCGAGGGTTTGAACTGTCCCGGCGCAATGTCCCCGTCGGCAACCATTGCGTCTATCCACGGCTGGATCTCGTCATCCGTAATTGCACCGGATTGGCTGTAGTAGTGAGGAGTTGCATTGGTAAGCCCTATGACACCGGCAGTCATTATACCGGATTCTGTCAGGTGGTTGTCAGACCATCTCTCAGCATTCTTGTACGCTTTAATGAACGCTCTTACCTCATCCGGGTGTTCCTGGATGTCAGCGTCTCTGAAGACAAGCAGGGTTGTACCCGCCTGCGGTCCGAATGCATCATAACTTGTCGTAATGACGCGGACACCGCCATGTTTTTCAGCCGCTGTATAGAATGGCGGGTGGAGGACTGCGACATCGATCTGTCCGGAACGGAGAGCTGCTTCCTGTTGCGGATCGGGCATTATGACGTACTGGAAACTTGTGTTTGATAAGTTATTCGCACGGAACCATGCGTTATTCTCCAGGTCCGCACAGATACCCAGTGCACCGACGGCAATCTTTGGCTTGTGACCGTTTGCAACGAGATCCTGAATCGTATAGTAGGGACTGCTGTTGAGAACCAGCCATTGCATGTGGTATTCACTTATATCGCCTTCAGGGGGTTCCTGCCCGCTGAGTGCGACACCAGTGACATTGGCTCCTGCGAGCTTAAGATCGATGAGCGTGTTGGGGTGTTCATCCACCACGTCGGTCTGTCCGGAGACGAGAGCTGCCGGCTGGAGAGACCAGTCAAGGGCACCGGCGTCAACGAAATTAATGCCGCCGTTAACAAAATAGCCTTTCATCACGCCGACATACCAGGGAGTTCCCGAGCAGTCCTTGTTCACGTTTGCCCGGATCGTGTAGAAGGAAGAATTTACCCCGGATGAAACCGAGGCTACTGCACCGGAGGATCCTGCGGAGTTCGTGCTGCTGCTATTCTGTGTGCATCCTGCAATAATGAGGAAAAGCAGGATGAAGAGGGATACTGCCGCTATTACGGCAAGCTCTTTTTTCCTGTTGTGAAATTTTGGAGTCATGTGATAATCACCTTAAAGTTACATTACAAGTTCTTCTTTCCAGCCGGAGAATTTCTTCTCGATCTGGAGGAGTATCCAGTTGAACAGGATACCCAGGAAGGCAACTGTTACGATCCCGACCCACATCTTGGGCATCTGAAAGGTAGCCTGTGCCTGGAGGATCATGTACCCGAGCCCGGAGCTTGCGCCAATCATCTCTGCGCCGATCAGCATGAAGAATGCGAAAACTGCGCTCATGCGGATCCCGGTGAAGACCGAGGGCATTGCTGCCGGAAGGAGCACCTTCCTGAACATCTGCCACTTTCCGATCCCCATGGACCGGGCCATCTTCACGATCGCCGGGTCCACATTCTTGATACCGGAGACCGTGTTGAAGAGCACCGGCCACTGGCAGACCCAGAAGATGATACTGATCTTGGAGAGCTCACCGATTCCGAGAAGGGTGATGAAGACCGGGAAGAGCGTGAACGGGTTTGCCTGGCCCAGTACCTGGAGTAGGGGGTTTACGGCAGTTTCAAAGGACTTGAACCAGCCCCCCAGCAGGAATCCAAGCGGGAGTGCCACCGCAAGGGCGATAAAAAACCCGACCAGTACCCGGCCCAGGCTGACTGCGATATTCGTGAGGAGTTCTCCCGAGAGCGTCAGCTGGATCATCTTCTGGAGGATCGTTGTCGGCACGGGGATAATGATAGGATTGATCAACCCGAAATAGGGCGCCAGTTGCCAGATAAGCAGGAAAACGAAGATGGCACCCGTTACGTGGATGAATTTACGGGAGCAGTTTCCCAGTGAGGAACACCCGTTTCCGATCCAGTTCTGCCGGACAGGTGCACCTGCATCAGTTTCCGTGGTCATCGGCACCTCCCGCGGTGACCCGGTGGCCGAACGTGCAGGTCTCCACAGAGCATTTGCCGCATACGTCCTGAGACCGGATTACCTCTTCCTTGAGAAGCGTCCAGAGATAGTGTCTGGTCTTTACATAGGCATCTGAAACTTTTACATCCTCGTCAAGCCGCTCGGCACGGGTCAGGGGAACTTCAACGGTCTGTTTGATTCTCCCCGGGCGTGCTGTCATCACGGACACCCTGTCTGCGAGGAAGACCGCCTCATCGATACTATGGGTGATGAACAGGACGGTTTTTTGGGTTTCAATAGTGATTCTCAGGAGGTCGCGCTGGAGGATCTCCCGGGTCTGGGCATCCACCGCGGCAAACGGCTCGTCCATGAGCAGGATATCGGGATGAAGGGCAAGTGCCCGCGCAATGGCGACCCGCTGTTTCATGCCCCCGCTCAGTTCGTGGGGATAGTGGTCCTGGAAACCGCTCAGGCCGACAAGGGAGAGGAAGTTCGTGGCTATCCGCACACGCTCTTTCTTGTCGGGTTCGATATTCTCAAGGCCGAACTCCACGTTGCCAAGAGCAGTCCTCCACGGGAGCAGGGCATACTGCTGAAAGACAACGGCACGATCCGTACCCGGACCGATGACCGGCTTGCCATCGATTCGGATCTCGCCGGAAGTAGGTGTTGACAGCCCGGCGACGATATCAAGAAACGTCGATTTGCCGCACCCGCTGGGCCCCAGAATCACGTGAAATTCACCTGTACTGATAGTAAGGTTTACCCCCCCCAGTGCCTGTGTTTCCGTATGGTTCCCGTTGGATCCGGTTTTTCCGTTCCCCCGGGAGGTGAACGATTTTGTTACGTCCACTGCTTCGATCTTCGACATAATTCCCTCAAACTCACGGTTTTTTTCTCAAATTCTCTCTGGATTAATTCCCTTCTTTTGTCAGAGTGATCCCTGGTTGCATAGATCTCCCCTAACTTCATAGGGCAGGACACAATATGGTGGTTAATAAACCAGCAAAATCTGGCAGAATTTCCTAAAAACCCTCATGATATCGGCAATTTTTCAAAACTTCACTATCAGAATCCGGGATCCGGCCGCTGTTGCAAAAAAAACAGATGGATTTTTTTAAAGAGGGCCGACATATTTGGCGATGAGGTCTTCCAGAAGAGCAAGCCCGCCTCTGTACCCGGCATAGTTCCGGTCAACGATAACGCGATCGTACATCGGGAAACCAACACTCAGGTGGGCAACGCCGAATTCCTTTGCCGCAGGCCACTTTTCAAGCGAGGTGGCGAGCATGACTTGGAAACTCCTGTCCCGCAGGTTCTCACGGATCCGGAACGTGTCTTTCTCGAAGAGGATATCCGGTTTGATCGTGGACTCGATGTTCTCGGTCAGCTCCCGCCGGATCCACTCCCGGGCTTCCTCGGGGGGTTCATCGGTAATCTGCACCACCTCGGGAAGGTACCCGACCTCGTTTGCAAGGTATTTTGCAATGCCAATTACGGTGTTGGAATCCCCGACAAAGGCTGCGTACGGATGGGGAAGGCCTATGATGATTGCATCGGTCAGGTACTCGGTGAACCGGTATACGTGCCGCTCTTCCTCTGCGATGACCCGTTCCACATCCTTTTTGGGGAGCCTGAGTTTCTTTGCCACGGAGCGGAGGAATTCTGACGTCTGCTTCGGCCCGATTGGCGGGCTTGGGAACGTCAGGTATTCCTGGCCGAATCTCTCCTTGAGTTTTCCGGCAGCCTTGTGCCCGTTCCAGGTGGAAAGGACGATGTTGAGTTCCGCTTCCGGAATCTCTTTGAGTTTTTTGACGCCATCGAACTGGGTGAAGAGGATATTTGCCTCCACGCCGATCTTTGCCAACAGGTTCTTGACGACATTGAGGTCGCCTTTCCAGAAGACGTGCTGGAAGGGAACGACCCCGAGGATGTTGACAACCTTCTTCTTCTTTTTCCTTGGTTCCAGGAACTGGTCAATGACCGCACCTAGGAACTCCTCGTAGCCATCGAACGTGTTGCCCTTGAACCCGGCGGTATTAACAAAGATGACATCTGCTTTCCCTTTGAACTCCCTGACTACGGAGTCAACGTCGTCTCCGATCAGCGCCGGGACACACCCGGAGATTACCACGTAGAGATCGCCCTCCATCAGCTGGATCGTTGAATCGATCAGCTTCCGGAGTTTGTCCTCCCCGCCGAAGATCACGTGCTTCTCGATAAGGCATGAGCAGGGAGTGCTCGTCCCGCCCTGCCCGCCGGCAGCATTCTCACCCGCTGCATAGTACACGCCAAGCAGTTGAGCAATGCCACAGCCTGCCCCGGCATGGAGGATGGGGACTACTCCGTAGACCCCGGTACTCGTAATGTATGCTCCCCCAAGTGAGCAGGTCCACCGCGGTGCCTCCACAACCTCTGGGTACCGGGTATCAATATCCTGAGGTACGGTTTCTGCTTCTGTCACGAGACCACCGGTTCGTCATTGTCCCGGAAGTAGAGCGGGTTGTCCTGTTCAAAGTACCAGGCCTTGTAGTTGTCCGCAGTCTTCTCTTTCATGGTCTGCTGGAGGGATCTGCTCTTGAATGCCTGAAGCAGGAAATTCCCGTACGCAACCGCGCCAGCGTAGGCACTCTGCTGGGCCCAGAGGTTCGGGTCGCCCCGGAGGGCATGCACCCGGGTGACGCCTTTCAGGCGCTTGTAGGCGCTTCCCTGAAACGGGCACGTAAGCGTCATGTCCGGGTCGAGAATCCGGTTGATATGGGTCTGCTCGGCAGCCTGGAACGTGTTGACCAGGATATCGAAGTCTCCGACCTGCGCGATCACTTTTTCCAGCTCGTCAATGATGAGGTTATCATAGTCCTGGCACATCGCGGCTGATGATTTGACCCCGAGTTCATCGAAGTACGGCACCTGTGCAAGCAGCCGCCCCTGGCCGAGTGCGCCGAGCACTTCCACTTTCTCCCCGTTTGGCTTGATATGAAGGAACTCTTCCTGGATCGCCGCGAGTTTCGGGTCCCATTTCCTGTGCTCTTCTGCAATGACCACTTCGGCCTCTTTCTCCTTACCCGTGTATTTTCCTATCTCCCGAAGCCAGCCGTCGGTACCGGAAAATCCCATCGGTGACGGGTACATGAAGAACGGCACACCGTATTCCTGTTCGAGTCCACGGGAGAGGTAATCGGTGTAGGTAGGGCACAATGGTGCCGTCACCGCGGCTTCCGAGAGCTGCTCGAACTGTTCCACGGACGCGAACTCCGGCACATAGTTTACCCGCAGCCCCATCTTCCCAAGGAGTCTCTTGATCTCAAGCCTGTCCTGCCAGGTATACGAAAGCATGCTTGCAACATTGACCAGGTCTTTCTGTTTCTTCTGCGGTTTTTTCACAAGGTACTTCAGGACGGCATGCCAGAACGCATCGTACCCGGTCTGCACCAGCCGCGATCGTATACCCTCGCAATGGATGGGAACGATCCGTCCACGTACCTTTGGCTGGACCTCGTTAACTGCCCCTTCTATATCCTCACCGATGATTCCCGATGCACAGGAAGTCAGGACGAAGATCGCCTTGGGATCGTAACGGCGCTGTGCCTCAAGGATTGCAGCCTTGAGCTTGTCCGTAGACCCATAGACCATATCCTTCTCGTTCATGCTGGTGGTCAGCCAGTGAAGATCGTAATTCTCGGGCATGCCCATGCTTGTCGGGATATGCTGGAACAGCTCACGGTACCCGAGAGACGGGCAAGAGCAACCGACCGGCGCATGGTAAACAATGGCAGCATCCCGGATGGTGTTGACCCGGACTGTCAGGTAGAAGTTCAGTGTGCAGCCTGAGGTCTGCTGGAATTTGCGGTCAACCTGTTTGAGGTTTCCACTCCTGGCATCACGCAGGAGTTCAGATGCTTTTCCATAGTACACATTGATCCCGTGTGCCCGCTCCTCGCGGTTCGGGCAGGTTGCATCAGCAAGATTGATCTGTTCATTGACAAGATGAGGTGCCTGGTTTTTTGTCATACTATCATCCTTTTGCTTTGGCAGTTCTCCGGGGAGTGGCCGCTTTTACTGCAGGAGATCGTTGGGATCGGGGTTTTGCAATAATTGGCTCTGCGCCGGGGACAATGCATTCGAGTTCACACTTCACATGGGTCGGGGAGTCGCGCTGCTCGAGCAGTTTGTCAGACCAGCTCTCGGCCCAGTCTTTGAGTTGGTCGGTATCCAGCGGAGCCGGGACATACCGGTCCTGATTACTGAGGATCTTCTTTGCAAGGACACGGTAGACCTCGGCCTGCTCCGACTCCGGAGCCGCCTCTATCACAGTCTTTCCCTGGAGCTCACTTTTGGTTACGGTAAGCGAACGGGGAACATATTCTGCAATAGTTGTCTTTGTGGAAGCGGCAAAGTCCTCGACAATCTCGCGCTGTACAGGCAGGTTTGTGGAATTTGCTATGATACCGGAGAACAATGCTCCCCCGCTGTTCGCATACTTCTTGATGCCTTTGAAGAGATTGTTTGCCGCATAAATCGCCATGAAGTCGGACGAACTCACGGTGTAGACCTGTTCGGCCACGCCTTCACGGATGGGTATACCAAATCCCCCGCAGACCACATCCCCAAGGACATCGTAAATAACGACATCCGGTTTGAACTCTTCAAAGACCTTCCGCTGGCGGAGGAGTTCAATTGCGGTGATGATACCGCGGCCGGCACAGCCGACGCCGGGCTCAGGGCCCCCGGCTTCAACGCAGAGGACACCATTGAATCCTTCGTGGATAATGTCACTTGTCTCAACCCTCTTTCCGCTTCTCAGGGAATCCAGAACTGTCGGGATGAACCGGCCTCCCCGGAGCGTGTTTGTTGAATCGCTCTTGGGATCACATCCGATCTGCATCACTTTGAGGCCAAGTTCCGAGAGTGCGGCACTGATATTGGACGAGGTGGTGGACTTTCCGATGCCGCCTTTTCCATATATCGCAATGTTTCTCTGTTTTGCCATAACGAATCCTTAAATTACTCTCTCTCCCCGAGGCATATACATGGAGAAATCAGCAAGAATTGGCAGGGTTGATCCGATGTTGCAGATAATGCGGCAATTATCGCACAAATAGTGCGATTTTTGGAACATTGCCGGATGAAGCAGCCGGGAAATTTCTCCCTGATGCGATCCTCTGCTGGCCCCCTCATGCACCCGGGAGTCAGAAAACAGGTGCCTGAGCTTCAGGAAGAAGGAGTCGCGGGCACGGAGGCGCGAAAAAAAGTTACCGTATTACCAGCTATTTCACCAGCTCGACCGGAACGAGTTTGCCCTTTTCCATGCGCACAACGCGGGAGGCATACGATGCGATGTCCATATTATGGGTTACCATGATGATGGTCGTGCCCTCCCGGTTAATTTCTCGGAACAGTTCCATTACTTCCCGTTCTGTATCCACATCAAGATCTGCAGTCGGTTCATCTGCGAGGAGGAGTGAGGGATGGTTCATGAGCGCCCGGGCAATGGCGGTCCGTTTGAGTTCCCCTCCGGAGAGATGCGAGGGGGGGCTGTCTGCTTTTTCCCCAAGGCCGACACGTGCAAGGAGATTACTGGCCCGTTCGTTACTGGCATGCTTTCCGGTAGTTCCCGCAATCTCTCCTGACAATGCAACATTCTCCCGGGCAGAAAGTGTAGAGAGCAGCCCCGGGAACTGGAAAACAAATCCGATGTTGCGGGATCTCAGGGCCGCACATTCTGCATCGGATAATGCCAGGATATCCTTTCCCACAACCTGTACGCTCCCCGTAGTCGGTCGGGTCAGCCCGCCAATGACATTCAGGAGCGTTGTTTTCCCGGACCCTGATCTGCCCACAATAAGGACAAACTCTCCGGCGCTGCAGACAAAGTCCGTCCCGTTAAGCGGCCGGATTTCCCGTTCCCCGTCATAATAGGTCTTTACAAGACCTCTGGCTTCGATCATAGTTCACCGCTCCGTATCGCTTCATAGGGTTCGATGAGTGCACTCCGCACGGCAGGGTAGAGCGCTGCAAGACCGCCAACTGCCACGGTCACAATGAGGGTGAGAGCAGAAATGTATCCAAGGGATGATATAACCGGCATGGAGAGGGGGATACGGGTGACCTCTGCAATATAACCCTGGAACAGTATGAGAATGATCCAGGATGATGCAATCCCCAGGATGCCCCCGATCGCTGCAATAATAACCGATTCCCCGAGGATAAGACGGAATATCATTGCCCGTGTAGCCCCAAGGGCCCGCAACACCCCAATCTCCCGCCGGCGTTCATTTACTACCATCAGCGATATCAGGGCAATCAGGGGCAGGGAAATGAGCGTGGCGACAAGCGCAGAGAGATCAAGAATCTGCGTAATTCCTGCCAGTTGATCGGATACCGTGCTGACCAGGGCCGATGAAGTGAGTACTCTTGTTCCGGGAACCTGCTCTACGATGCGATAGGACACATTGGTCGTCTCGGCGGCGTCATTCACCTGTACAAGTACGGCAGACGCAACACCCTTGGGAAGGACAAGCGGCTTTACCGCGGTTTTATTTGACTCCTCTGCCATCGTATATGCGTCAGCAGTACGGAGAAATATCGAGGTATCCAGTCCGGTTCCCGTGGGATCGAGTTTTCCTACGATCCTGAAGGTGTGACCATAAAACGTGAGATTAGACCCAACCCGGGGAACTATTTTGTTCCCGACTATAACCTCGTCCTGACCAAGCGGTTTCTGCTGGTTTGCTTCGAGCCAGGGGGTAATCGTAAAATCCTGGGTGGGATCAATGGCAATGAGCTGAACCGGAAGGGAGCAGCAGCTCGCGGAAAGGGTCGCAATAAAGATCTGTGGTTCAACCTGTTGAACACCGGAGACATTCCTGATGAGGGGGACCACAGAATCATTAAAAAAGAATGTGGAGGGTTCTCCCCTGAGGAGAACCGCCTCGCTGTCCGCGGTATAATCCTGAGGCACCACAATGATATCTGCCCCCAGTTTCGCAATTTCGGATTTCACGCTGTCTGAAGCACCGGCGAGCAGGTAGTGGCTGGAGAAGAGGCTTGCAGCTATGAAGGCAAAAGCCAGGATGAGGGCCCCGTTTCTTACCGGCCGGTGAATAATACTACGGGCAATAAGTCCAAACATAGATCAGACCGGTTGGGTTGGGGAATCGCCCTTTGCAAGGAACAGGTAAATGCCGGTAATTGCAGTGAGTACTCCCAAAAGGATCAGTGCAGGTTTTGTCCCTATATTGCACGGTGTGTCCGGGGAAGATGTACACATCCCGATAAAGTAGGTCGGCAACAGTACGGTGACGACTCCAAGGCCAATCGTGATGACCCCAAGAGACCGGCGTGAATCGCGGTTTGGCAGCGCAAACAGGACCAGCCCTACGAGGACCACCAGCGCTCCGATACCTGCTTCTGCTTCGGCAGTATACCAGCAGACCATGTGCGTACCACTGCCCATGTTCATATTCATGGAGTTGTCACCGCTGGTTCCCATCTGCATGGACCCCGACTTTTCGGCGATCTCACAGATCGGGAAGATATACCACGGCGTCAGCACAATAAGCAGGCCAAGGAGGATGAAAATTCCTGTAATTATAAGATTTCGGGTTTTACCGATCGCTGCCATTCTATTCACCAACGTATTTCTCTTAATTCGCGCTGTAAGGGATATAAACCCTTAAAAAAAGGCAAAATTGACCGTAAAACGCTCAAATCACGCACTAATTATGCAGAGTAGGGCACAAACCGGATACTGCCGTCCCATCATCGCCCTCCATCATTCCGGACGTGAAGGGAACTCAGCTCACATTCCGCAAATTCCGGAGAATTTACGGAATTTCAATTATCCATTGGGAACCGGACTGCCCGTAACCGGATCATGATCGCAAATTCCGATTATTCTGCCCAAATATTGCCGCATCTTTTTTGGTTTTCGTATCTCGTCGCCAAAATTTGCTGATTGCCCTGTATATTTCACCTATCCTTCAGATAAAAAAATTGAGAGATCACCATGACAAAACAAAGAGCCCTTGGAGGGAGAACGGTATCAGGAACTCCACGGTCACGTTCGCTGACCGTGCTGCCGTCAGGAAATCCTCAAAAAGCAAGAGGTGCCCGAACATGACTGAAAAAAAATCACCGCATATTATCGATTCCAAGATCAATCTTGAGGAAGCAACGTGCCCGAACCGTGAACAGCGTGCAAATGGGATTAATGTCTGGTACGGAAAGGCCAGCGATCTGGTAAAGGAGGCGCGTGAAGGAACCCTTACGCGTCGGGAACGAAAATTCCAGCAGACCTCAGGCTGCGTGCTCAACTTCTATCTCACGGTACGGGTGGGAACGATACGCGATGCAGCGGTAGTTTACCATGCACCGGTTGGATGTTCCTCATCCGCTCTTGGGTACCGGGAACTGTACCGCGGTGTTCCGGTTGAACTCGGGCGACCGGCAGAATATGATCTCCACTGGATAACCACCAACCTCAGGGAAAATGATGTTGTCTATGGCGCAACCGAAAAACTCAAGAGTGCCATATTTGAGGCACAACGCCGCTACAATCCCAAGGCCATATTCGTTATGACTTCATGCACCTCCGGGATCATCGGAGAGGA
>Ga0326727_10023262_pt1 | contig 11846 bp, 8 predicted proteins | sample MB2enrmetagenome_FD_207643 | JGI IMG/M metagenome (GOLD analysis project Ga0326727, IMG submission 207643) | Lab enriched peat soil microbial communities from McLean, Ithaca, NY, United States - MB29MY | ecosystem: Environmental > Terrestrial > Soil > Wetlands > Peat | place: USA: New York... | reverse complement strand
CGCTTGTTGGATGGTCCGGAGCGACCGAATCGCCGCGGCCTCACTGGCCTGGTTCCTCATGCCCAGGAAAGTGGGAATCGAAAGGAGTGTGAGGAGGGGGACGATACAGAGGAGAAAGAACGCGGCCACCCCCAAAAGAACCCAAACGAAGATGGGAACTCGCCTGGTGTTGCCGGAGGGGGGTGTAGGTGTCCGGTCCTGGAGGCCGGAACCTGGCTTACCCCCGCCAGATGCGTCCATCCCGTTCATTGCACCAGTTGGGTGCAGTTGGTGCCACCCGCTGGGTCGGATTTGATTCCATTATCATCGGCGCAGAAGCCGCTATCCCCAGTTTTTCCAATGGTCTGCGGTACAGCCGTTATGTTATATGCGGTGGCTCGGTCCGCGCCATTGACCGATACCTTGCTGGTGCAGGTAATTGAGAAAATATAGCCATCCTTAAAGCCGGAGGTGATGTCTGACTTCAATAACTGCGCTGATGTCGGAGAAGGAGCACCAGCGCTCGGGTCGCCGCCCAGGGCCGCAAGCGTGCAGGCGTAGCCGCTGGTCCCATAGATTTGCGAATACATCGTCTGCGCTGTTTGGATGGCCTGGATGGACTTGATCGCCGAGAGCCGGTTACCGCTTTTCTTCAGCGCTCCGACGGTGGGGATAGCAAGCAGCATCAGGACGGTGATGATGGCCATGACGATCAGCAACTCCATCAGCGTGAAGCCGTTGGGTTGCAGGGCGCGTCGCGTGCGGGAGTTCGAGTTCTTGCGATTCATACGATTCCCATTCCTCTGGGAGCGGCCAAAACCCTCCGCCCCATCCGAGAAAATCCTACAACGTATGGACGCGAAAGGGAAATGGGACGCTCAAAAGCAGGGGTTAGGGATCAGGGGTTAGGGATTAGGGAAAAGCAATGTTCCACTAATCATTACAGCCTTTGCTCGGTTTGTACCAAGCTCACTTGCTCTTTACAACAGATGGCTGAAGCTTGTCAGCCGCGAACTATCCCTAACCCCTAACCCCTAACCTCTAACCTCTAACCCCTAACCCCTAACCCCTACTCCCTGTCCTTCTGCCCGGTGGCGCTCTCCTGCCGCGCCAGCTTGATGCGGGCGGCATCCAATTTCTTTTGCACCTTGGCCACTTCGGCCTGTTCCACGTCGATCGGGGCCGTCTTGGCGTACTGCGCCAGCGAGAGCTCCCACTGCGCCGTGGCCAAACGGAAGCGGCCAGTCTTCTCGTAGAGCTCGCCCAGGTGGTCGTGTACCGTGGGATCGGTCTGGTCGCGCGCCACGGCCTGGCGCAGGTTCTCCTCGGCCAGCTCGTACTCGCCCATCTTGAAGTACACCCAGCCCAGCGAGTCCAGGTAAGCGCCGTTCATCGGCTCCAGCTCCACGGCCTTGCGAATCATCTTGAGAGCTTCGGGCAACTGTTTGCCCTTGTCCGCCATCATGTAGCCCAGGTAGTTGAGAATCATGGCGCTGTCGGGCGCCAGTTCCAGCGACTGGCGGAAGAACTGCTCGGCCGGCTCGTAGTGTTTCTGCCGCTCCGCCAGTTCGCCCCGCAGAAAGAGCAGATAGGCGCGGTCTTCCTTTGCCTTTTTCTCGTCTGTTTTTGTGATCAGCGTTTCGGCTTTGTTGAAGGCCTCCTCGGCCTCCTTCCAGCGGTGCGCGCGTACGCACATCTGGCCCATCGCCAGCCACACCTGGCGATCCTCGGCGCTGTTGGCCAGCAGCCCTTTGGCCATCGTCAGCCCTTCGTCGGTCTTGTCCACATCGCCCATCTCCGCGGCCAGCATCAGCTTCAGCTCGCGATTCTTGGGGTTGGCCTCGACGGCCTTGCGCGCCACCTCGATGGCCTTGTCGAACTGTTTGGCGTCGCGCCAGGTGTCTACCTGGAACTGATAGCCGTGCACCGCCGTATCGCCGCCCATGTCAATCATTTTTTGGTAGGTGGCGATGGCATCGGCGATCTTGTTCTGCTCGTGATAGACCGCTCCCAGCCGCTCCAGGAAGATGCTGCGGTTGTTCTTCTCGTCGGAGGTATAGGCTCCATTGGCGTGCGAGGTCAGGTCCACCATCTTCTCGTAAGTTTGCGCGGACTCGTCGTAGCGCCCCAGCACGTCCAGCAGCAGCCCTTCGTTGTAGCCGGCTTCCAGGCTGCCAGAGTCCATCTTGCGCGCCTTGCGGATGGTAGTCAGCGCATCCTCATACTTCCCCTGGCGGCGCTGAATCTCGCCGATGCGCACCAGCGCTCCGGCGTTCTCCGGGTCAGCCTCGGCCAGCTCCCGGAAGCGCTTGAGCGCCTCGTCGAGCTGGTTGTCGCTGAGCAGTGCGTGGGCCAGAGCATCCAGCGTGCGCGGATCCCCCGGCTCCAGGTCGTTGGCGCGCTGATAGGCGGCGATGGTCTCCTTGGTCCGCTTCAACTGCTCGTAGGCCGTACCCAGCACATCTTCCATCTTGGCCGTCCGGTCGGCTGCCGGCACCGCCTCAATCACCTTGGCTTCATGCTCAATGTCCCCGCTCTCGGCATACAACCGGGCCAGATTCAGCACCACTTCCTCGGAATCAGGCTCCATGGCCTGCGCAATCTTGAACTCCTCCTCGGCCTTCTTTTGGTCGTGCTTGACGGTGTAGAGCTGCCCCAGGACCATGCGATCCTCGACGCTCTTAGGCTGCAGCGCGACAATCTTCTCGAACTCCGTAATCGCCTGGCCCAGCACGTTGCCGGTGGGCGAGGATGCGGACGCGTTTTGTCCCTCGCTCAGCGCGCGCAGGTAGATGCGACCCAGCAGCTTGTGCGCGTCAATGTCGTCGGGCGAGCTTCTGAGCAGCCCCCGCGCCGTGCTCTCCGCCTCCCGCGTGCGCCCGGTGCGGAAGTACAGGTTGGCCAGCGCCAGATTCAACTGCGGCGATGCCGGGTCGGCGTTCAGCGCCAGCTTGTACTCCTCGATGGCTCGCGTCACCAGCTCCTGGCGGCCTTCGCTGATGGCCTGCTCCTCATAGTCGCTGGCCAGCGCCATGTGATAGTACGCCTGGGCGCGGTTCGGCGCCTGAACACCAGGGCCGGCGGAATCGGCGGCCTTGGCGGAGTCGGCCGGGGCCGCTAATGCCGGGGTAATCTGGATCGGGCTGGGAATGGGCGCCTTGGCCGGGCTTCCCTTGGCCGGTGTGCCCTTTGTCGGAGCAGCCGGTGCGGCGCTTCCCGGCCCATTTTGGGCGCAAACAGGCCTAGCCGGTAGCACCAAGGCAATGGCGGCCGCTAACACGAGCCAGAGTGGCAATAAACGGATTTCTCTTGTCATCATCCTGGGAATTCCATGCCATTTCAGCCGGGCCGTATCACGTAGCTTTTCAACGGCTAGGAGCCGATGGCAGTGCAGGCAGCCGGTAGGAGCAACTCTGCCTACTATAAAGACGATTCTAAACTGCATTAGGCTTGCGCGGCGCGGAAGATTGCGTGATTTTGCCTTTGGGGACGCCCAAAATGTATCCATCCTACGGAATGCCCAGAAACTTGTGGGTTTGCAGGCTCAGCCGCCACTGCGGATGTTCAAGGCAGTAGCGTAGCGCCAGCCCGGTGTAGGCCTCGCGGCTGGGCCCGTCCATCGGCTGCAAAAAGAAATGCCGGAAAGCAAGCCTTTCAAACTCCGCCGGATCGACGCCCAACTGAGGAAAAACCAGCTTCAGCTCGTCCCCATTCCGCTGTACCAACTCAGCTCCAGCCTTGGGACTGACGCAGAGCCAGTCCACCCCCTCCGGCGCGGCAATCGTTCCGTTGCTCTCCGCGGCAATCTCAAAATCGCGCCCGTGCAGCACGGCGATCAGCTTTGCGTCCAGTTGCAACAAAGGCTCGCCGCCGGTGCAAACCACGAACCGCTTGCCCAGCGAGGAGTCCGCGGGCCACTTCTGCTCGATAGCCTCCGCCAGCTCTTCAGCCGAATCGAACCTTCCGCCACCCTCGCCATCCACGCCCACAAAATCCGTGTCACAGAATTTACAGACAGCCTCCGCACGGTCCTGTTCGCGTCCTGACCAGAGATTGCAGCCCGCAAAGCGGCAAAAGACCGCCGCGCGCCCTGCCTGCGCCCCCTCGCCCTGCAGCGTATAGAAGATTTCTTTGACCGCGTAGCTCATAAAAACCAGCTTACAGCTATCAGCTATCAGTTTCTATCCACCGTAGATAAGTTGTAATTGTCAATCTGATATCAACCGGTGGGTGCCCCAGGTCCCGATTTTGGGGCCTGGGAAACCTTGAACCCAAACCGTCTTTCGTTCATGAACAAGCCGGACTAACTCTGTAGGCCGCCGGATCCTCAATCCCATTCTCCCGGAAACCCTTCCGCCTTAACAAACACGAATCGCATTCTCCGCACGGCTCGCCCGCCGCTCTCGGATCGTAGCAACTGCTGGTTAGCCTGTAATCCACGCCCAACTCGATGCCCTTGCGAATGATCTCCGCCTTGGTCAGCGCGATCAGCGGCGTATGAACCCGTAGCGCCTGCCGCCCCTCAACCCCGGCCTTCGTCGCCAGATTTGCCATCTTCTCGAAGGCTGCGATGAATTCCGGCCGGCAGTCGGGATAGCCCGAATAATCCAGCGCATTGACCCCAATAAAAATGTCGCTCGCGCCCAGCACCTCCGCCCAGGCCAGCGCAAACGAAAGAAAAATCGTATTGCGCGCCGGAACATACGTAATGGGAATCCCGTGGCTCATCGCCTCCGCGTCGCGCCCCTTGGGAACCTCGATCTCCGCGGTCAGCGCCGATCCGCCGAAGACCCGGAGGTCGATCTTCGCAATGCGGTGGTCCGCCACGCCGATGGCGGCAGCAACTCGCCGCGCCGCTTCAAGTTCAATCACGTGCCTCTGCCCGTATGAAAACGAGAGCGCGTACAACTCGTAGCCCTGGCTCTTGGCAATGGCCAGTACCGTAGCGGAGTCCAAGCCTCCGCTCAACAGCACGACAGCTCGTTTGACTTGGGTCTCCATACCTGGTTTGGCCGCTCCGGGAACTGCTTCGACTTTCCGCATCGGCACGGCACTACGAATATAACCAGTAGTTTATACATCGTCAAATATAATCGGTGTGTGGAGTCACTTATAATATAGTACGCATAATAAGGAGACTCTGATGGAACCGGTATTCACATTGCAGTGGCCTGAATTCAAAGTTGCCCAGAAGCTGCAAAAATTGCTTCCGCAAAAAGACGGCTATTCCATCCTCGTCCCGTTATCCAGACAAGAGAAAGGAATTGACCTCGCCGTCTTGCATCGACGAGGCAACAGCCGATCGAAAACAACAACCATTCAAGTGAAGGCTTCCCGCACCTATCCTTCTCAGCCACCTAAACGAACTAAAACCGACAAATTCCAGTTCGAAACATGGTTCAACCGTTTCGATGTTCCAGACAGAGCAGACTTTGTGATTCTTTTCAGTATGTATGCACCCGACCGTAGGAGGACAGCGCAGGTATCAGCAGAATGGTACGAAGACTGTTCCCTACTCTTCACGAATAAGGAAATGCGGACATTTATGGCAAACTGCAAGACGGTTGGAGGGAAATCAGATCCAATGTTCGGATTTGGATTCAATGACCTGTCCAAAGTCATTCAGACTCGCGGTGACATGAAACGGTCACGCCGCGATTTTACAAAGCACCTTTTGGAGCACAAAATCACAGAGCTGAAAAAGAGATGAACGGTGACTCGTCGAAACTTGATGCCATCGTCCCTGACAACTTACGCCCACTTGGCCGTGATCCTTCGCCCCCGGCGTGTTCTCAAAATCATTGCCTGGACGGCCAGTCCTCCCCGCCGCGGCCAATGTCGATCGAGGGCGGAAGTGGGTTGTTTTCGTCGATGGAGGCCTTGAGACACTGCTCTAGCAGTCCCTTGGCTTCGAGAATAAACTCAATCGCATCGCGCCCCGCGCCCTCGCCGCCCTTGTGCGGTGTCACGTAATGCGCTTCGGCCTTGACCTGCTCCCGCGCATTGGCAACGGCGATGGCCAGTCCGCACTCTCGCATCACCGCCAGGTCGATCACGTCGTCGCCCACGAAGGCAATCTCCTCCAGCGTCACGCCTTCCTTGGCCATGATCTCGCGCACTGGCCGCATCTTGAAGGCCTCGCCCTGGTAGACAAAATCCAGCTTCAGGTCGCGCGCGCGCAAGGCCACGGCCTCCGTGATGCGCTTGGTAATGACGCCCAACTTCATGCCGCCCAGCCGTGCCAGCGTCACGCCCGCGCCGTCGTGCGCGTTAAAGCCCTTGGCCTCGACCGTACTGGTGATGACGGAGCCGTCGGACGCAACAACCGGAGCCGGAATCACCCAGATGGTGCCGTCGGTCAGTACTCCATCCACGTCAAAGAGAATGATCTTGATGCGCCGCGCGCGATCCTGTGCGGTGAGGGTCATGCTCTTGATTTTAACAAGACCGTGGGTGTCCTATCCTTTCCGAGTGCTGTGCGGAATGGATGGACACCACGATTCCCAAACGGTCTTCCGCTCGTCAGAAACTACACTAGGGTGAAGGGGATTGGCCATGAAGTTCGTATTCTTGGGTGCGTTTGTGTGCCTGCCGGCGGCGTTGGCTCAAACTCCCGCTTCCCCCGCAGCGCGGAATCCCGTCTTTACGGCGCGGACCACGCTGGTTCTTGTTCCAGCCCTGGTCAGGACCAAAGCCGGAGAGCCGGTCTTCACGCTTTCCGCAAAGGATTTCATTCTCACCGACGACGGCATCGAAGAGAAGATCAGGGTCGAAGAGGACACGGGCAGCGAGCCGCTGGCTCTGGTTGTCGCCGTTGAAACCGGCGGCGCTGGCGCTCGCCAGCTCGACAAATATCGCAGCCTGGGCCCATCCATCGAAGCCGTCATCGGCGCAGTTCCCCATCAGGTCGCGGTGGTGGAGTTCGACAGCGCGCCCCGCCTGGCCCAGCAGTTTACCTCCGACCTGAACGCGGTGGCAGACGCCTTGCACGATCTCGAGCCGGGAGATCGCGGCGCCGCCATCCTCGACGGCCTGCGGTTTTCCGTCGATCTGCTGCGCAGGCAGCCTCCCGAATTCCGCCGTGTCATTCTGCTGATCAGCGAAACCTTGGATCACGGCAGCCAGGTGCAGATGGAACAGGCGCTTCATGATCTCAGCGTCACCAACACCGCCATCTACAGCCTGATGTTTTCCTCCGCGAAGTCCGCCGCCAAGAATGAATCCTCGCAGATCTTTGCATCCAAAACTCCCGGGCCTCCGCACGGCTGCATGAGCAAGGATCCTGCTGCCGAACCGGGTCAAAGCCGCTTCGAGCAAACCTACGACTGCCTCAGCTTGCTTGCGCCTCCTCTCAGAGCGGCCAAGATCGCGGCGATCCTGGCCACAGATGGCATCCAGCGAAATGTGCCGGAGAGCGTGGCGCGGCTGACCGGTGGCGAGAGCTTCAAATTTACCGATGCTCGCAGTTTGGAGCGCGGCATCATTGCCATCTCCCATCACTTGCCGAATCGTTATCTTCTGAGTTTTTATCCGCAAACGCCTCATCCGGGCTATCACGCAATTGGTCTGAAGCTAAAGGAGTACCCAGACCTGGTGATTGAGGGCAGAAACGGATATTGGGCCGACGAAGAAACAACGGCGGCAACTCGGCCCTAAGGAGATTTAGCCCCTTGCGCCCCATCGCAGGTGGTTTGCAGATAATTACCGTACTTTGGCGCACACTGGAAGAATGAACAAAAGTGTGCCAAACCTTTCTTTAATCTGTCAGCCATCTCCCCGGTCCGTACCACCAGGGACTCCCCCCTCCCACCTATACCCCCCAGGGGTATGTATCTATTTTTTCAAAACCTTGCAGGTAATTTTCTCGGCAACAGTGCAAAACGACGATTCTAACCCGAACCAACCCGGAATCAGCGATTTCCGTGGAGTTGTCTCCCGGGCGCTAGGGTACGGAGAACAGAAAAGGTAACCATCACGATCATGATCGGCGAATTATTGTGGAGCAGCAGCAGATGCGGCTGCCGGCTCCTTCACCAACACCGCAAAGCGAGGAAAGGCGAAGCTGCCGGCCGCGTCGTCGATCACGTTCAATTGACAAATGTAAGAGCCGGGCTTGAGCCCGCTGAGAGGAACGTCCAACTCGATGGCCACCGCGTCGCGGCCCTCCACATTGATGGCCCGCGCCTGTACCAGCGGCGTCTCGTACACCTTCGTCGAGCCTTGGATCAGTTCGAGGCTGCTCAACAGGCTGATGCTCGATTTCGTTCCCTTTGGCTGGTCGCCAGCCGCCTTTTCGCGTGCCGGCGAGTAGATTTCGTAGAGCAGATACAAGTGCTGGTCCCGGCGGAAGACGTGGCTGATGTTGGGCACGTACTCTTCACCGCTGCGCACCAGTGGGCTGGTCTTCTTGCTCGGCTGGCGCATCGACGCCAGCACGATCGAACTCATCTTGAGCGGCGCTTTCTTCATCTCCGGCAGCGTGATCTCTGCCTCGAAGGAACCCATGCGGCCGGTCTGATTCTCGCGCACCACAAATTTCAGGCGATACTTTCCCGGCGGCAAATTGAAGCTGGTGGTGTACTGAATGTTCTTCTGCCGCGCCTGCAAGCCCGGATCGAGATTCAGCTTGACCGTCTCGCGCGCCTGGCCGATAGGCCGCTTGGCCGCGTCGATCACCGTGCCGATAATGTCCAGTGTGGCCTTGTCCTTGTCGCCGCCCTTAACAAACGGAATCTGCGCGCCGGGCACGATCAGCGAAACCGGCACAAAGAAGCGGTTCTCGTCGAGGCGGAAGTACAGCGCGTCCAGATAAACGGCCATGTCGGTGGCCGGCAGGTCGCTGGCTAACTGCTCGTCGAGTTCGCGTTCTCGATCTTCGTGGCCCGCGTGCTGGAAGTCTGCCGGCGCATAGTAACCGGGCCGGTATTCGAGCGTGGTTCCGGGCCGGTTCACCTTGATGGTCAGCTTGCGATAGCGGCCGTCGCGCGCCGGATTCGAGCTATGAAATCCCAGCGCATAGTAAGCAGAGGTGTCACGCTGCACCTTCTCGAAGGCGGGAGAAAAATCGTTGGAGTCGAAGAACGCCTTGCCGCCGGTGTCGGAACTGAGCGTGCCCATCACCTCCTGCGTTGCAAAGTTGGCGTTCATGTTGTTGGTGAGCGCGCCGCCGCTGAAGGCTCCTGTCCCGCGCAAGCTGCCGGTCGCGGCATCGCCCAACGGCGTAACGGCCTGCAAGCCGCGCGTGTCCACGCTGTAGATGGCCAGGTTGGCGCGCACCGCGGCGTTAACGGCCGCTCGCAGAGAAGCCTGGTTCTCGATGCCGTCGCGCTGGATGCCGCCGGAAAAGTACAGCAGCGATTTCTTCTCCGTAATCTTTTCCAGCGACTTGGCGACAGCTTTCAGCGCGAAAAGTTCGCGGTCGGTGTTGAGGTCGTTGTATTCGCTCTCGTCGGGCGTGTAGCCGGTCGCATCTTCCACCTGGTTGGTGTTGGCCGTTGCGCCCTCGGCGTATCCTTGCCCTTCAGTCCCGTTATAGACGGCGACCTCGTGGATGAGCGCATTCTTGTCGGCGGTAAAGTCCTGGTCCACCTTGAGCGCGTTGCCCAGCGAAACAAGAGCCACGAGATCCGCCGGCTGCATCTTCATGCGCAGAAACTCCTGTGCCGCCGCCACGCTGCGGTCCAGATCCTCGGGTTGCATGGAAGTCAGGTCAAAGAACAGGACGATAAGACGATGGTTGCGTAAATCTTCAGGGCGGGCTACGGCGACCGTCTTGTTTCCGCCGCTTCCCGCGGCCAGTCCGCTGATGGTGGCCTCGTGGAGCGGCGCGGCCATCTCCACGCTCTCAAAATCAAAGGTCGAAAGCTGCTGCTGCTTGCCGTTCTCGTAGATGCTGAAGTCGCTCTGCTTGAGTCCGCGCACCAGTTCGCCGGTTTTGTGATCGCGCGCCACCACGTTGGTCAGCACCAGCTCGGCGTTCATCTTGAGCACAAAACCGCCCTGCGAATCCGGTGTGGTAGTCTGCGCAAAGCTCAGTCCCGGCCGCGCGCAAGCCAACACCAGCGCCAGCGCCGCGAAACCAACTCTGATCCTTTGCGCCAAACCTATCATCGACTTCCTTCCAGCGCTAACTCGCTAAATTGTTGACTTACTAACTCCGCTAACTCCGCCAACGCGCGCAGCGCGGCTAACTCCTCTGCTCCTCAAAACCTGAACCTCGCCGTAAACTGGAACGTCCGCATGGCAGCGGCCGAAGTTACCTGCCCGAAGCTCGGCGAAGCCGCGTTGGTGTCCACGCCCGCGTACTGCACGGTGTTGAATATATTGTTGGCAGTGGCGCGGAACTCCGTGCTGCGCGTGCCGCCCAGTTGCATCGTCTTGGAGAGGGACATATTGTTCTGGATGGTTCCCGGTCCGGCGACGGAGTTGCGCGAAACATTGCCGCAGTTGGGGCAGCTTGGCGTAGTCGAATCGCTAGGAGGCTGCGTGAATGCCGCGGGGTTGAACCACTCTTTCAGCGAGCCCGCACCCGCCGTGACCGAGACGCCTGTATAATTCGGTCGCTGCGTTCCGGCTGTGCCGCTGGTCACGTCCGCCACGCCCGCTTGATAGGCGGGAGTTAACGGCGTTCCGGTGGCAAAGGTAAAGCTTCCGGAGACGGAAAATCCCTCCAGAATATGCGCGCCAACGCGGCTGGTCACCCATCGCTTGTCCTTGCCGAAGGGTAACTCGTAGAGATAAGTGCCGCTGACTTTGTGGCGCACGTCAAAGCTAGAGTTACCTTCTTCTGCTTTCAGGTCCTGCCAGTTCTGCGCCACCACCGTCGAGGTGCCGCCCACCGAACCGGCATCGTCGATGGAGTGCGAGTACTGGTAGTTGGCGCCGAAGGCGATGCCCTTGCTCAACCGCTTATTGAGCCGAAGCTGGCCTGCGTTGAACTTAGAAAAGGCCGCGGCCTGGTCATAGTTGAAAATCTGGCCTGTCGGGTCGGTCAGGGGACTGCTCAAGCTTGCGCGTGGCGCGCTGGTGATATCCAGATGATTGCCCTTTGACCCGTTGTAGCCCACGTTCAGCACCACATTCCAGCGCAGCGTCTTCTGCACGTCGAGGTTCCACACCTGCACGTAGGGCAGATGGTAGTGCGGATCGAGTTCATAGCTGCCGATTGTGTTTGGCATAGGAAATCCATTGGCCAGCGTGAATTCTCCGGCAGTGGTCGATTCGTTGGTCTGCTCATTAACAAAGGACGGCTGTGTAACAATTGGTTGGCGTGTCATGATCGTGGCAAAGGTGGCGTACTGGCTGACGGTGTAATTAACGCCGTAACCGGCCCGCAGAACGGTTTGTTTGGGCAGCCGCAACGCAAAACCTACGCGCGGCGCAAAGGCGGTGCGAAAGGGAGAAACAAGCGAAGCTGGCAGATTACCACTTATAGCGGAGCCTCCTGGCCCAACTTCGACGGGCGGATTCAGACTAAACTTCGCGTTGGGATCGGTGTAGACCATGCCCAAGCGATCGTATTTCTCCGTATAGGGCGCAAAGAACTCGTAGCGCAGGCCGTAGTTCAAAGTAAGATTGGTCCGCACGCGCCAGTCGTCTGTCGCGTAAGTGTCCCAGACGTTTTCGCGCAGGTAGCTTTTGCTCGCGGCGGAATCGATGGTGGTCTCCTGTGGCTCGCCCAGCAGAAAATCCGCCAGCGATGAGCCGGTGTAGAGGCCGGTGAAGTAGAAGGTTCCGGTTCCGTTGTAGATGGAGCCTGAAGTGTTAGAGCCGCCCAGAAAATCCCGGTGCACGCGGCGGTAGTCGCCGCCAAAGCGCAGGTTGTGCTTGCCGTGAATCCAGCTCAATGTCTCCGAGGCCGAAATGGT
>Ga0326727_10023260_pt1 | contig 11846 bp, 13 predicted proteins | sample MB2enrmetagenome_FD_207643 | JGI IMG/M metagenome (GOLD analysis project Ga0326727, IMG submission 207643) | Lab enriched peat soil microbial communities from McLean, Ithaca, NY, United States - MB29MY | ecosystem: Environmental > Terrestrial > Soil > Wetlands > Peat | place: USA: New York... | reverse complement strand
GAAGGTCTGAGCCGTTATAAAACGACGGAGCAAGAGCCAAGCAAATCGCATCGTCCACTGGCTCCATTAACCCGGCCATGGGTGGCTCCATTAGGGTGGCCATTGACAATCCACCGCGTTAATGTCCCCAGGGCTCGTGAAGGCAGCGGATGCACCTTGCTTTTCGAGCAGGCGATCATGCTCCTTGCCCGCGAGATGCCAGTTAAAACGTGGCCTATTATGTCGGTGACACCGATAAATGCATATGGCGCGTCGTAAAGCATTACGTGCTCAAGGCCATGGGGAAGCTTGACCTCAGTGGGCTGCGCGGCATCGGCCTCGACGAAACGGCAACGAAGCGCGGGCATCATTACGTCACCATCTTCGTGGACATGGACCGTGAAACTCGCCCCGAGATCTTCGCGATGCCCTGCAAAGGCAAGGATTACATCAAGACATTCGCGGAGTTTCTCAAAAAGCGAGAGGGAAAAACCGACAATGTGCTTGAGGTTGTCTGCGATGTCCCCCGCCTTTCTGGCTGCGGCGGAGGAGACCTTCAGCAATGCCGCCGTGACTGTGGATTGATTCCATGTGGTCCAGATCTTCACCAAGGTTTTGGACGAGGTGAGACGGTTGGAAGCCAAAGACACTAAACTTCCCGACGGTACGCGCTGGGCGGTGCTCAAGGGCCTACGCGTCGCACTGAAGAGCAGAGGCGGGCCCTGAAGGAGTTGGAAGATCGCGGTCTGGCGGCGGTCATGGTTTTCCGGGTAAAGGAGTTGTTGCGCTGGGTACGCGAGTCTGAAATCCAACATGCAGCGCGATGGGGAGCGTCACGATTCTTCATGCTTGCGCATTAGTTGGCCAGGGGAGCCGAAGTTGCTCGAGCCAATCCGCAAGGCACTGAACACGTTCCAGGAGCATCTGCCACGCATCCTGCGAAGGTGGGAATCGCTGCTCTCTTACGCCCGACTTGAAGGGCTCAACGGCCTCTTCCGTGCAGCGCGTTTACGGGCCAGGGGGTGTCGAAGCGTGAAGACTTTTATCACCGCCATTTACCTAATCGGAGCTCCCATCAAGGAACTACTGGTTCCGTGAGAATTCCACATCAAACGTCGAGGACCCGCCGATATGGAAGAGCTAAATGTCGGCTACATCTCCGGCGGCCGCATCGAGGGCGACATCAAAGTCATGGTCGAATCCCTGCCCGAGTCCGCCTACCAGCACCACTTTGGCAAGACCGACGACGATGTCGGGGAGTTCTTCGAGTTCGAAGACCTGGGCAGCACCTGGAAGCGCTTCCGGCGAGGCATCTTCTGGCGGCCACTCCTGGAGGAGAAGTAATTCCTCCTGCCGAGATCAAGGCCTGGAACTCTCGTCTACACCAATCTCGGCATGGGCCAGTCCGTGGACAAGCACCTACGAGAGGCCGGAATCGAGTTCATGACATCGGCCGACGCCATCATCCGTTCGTATCATCAGCGCGGCGCGGACGAACTCGTGCACCGGGCCTTCAAGGACTTCGGTTTCGCGGAGCTGCCGTTCCTGCGCTTCGCACCCAACGCAGCCTTCTACTACATCATGCTGCTCGGCTTCTTTCTCTTCGAGGCGTTCAAGGCGAACGTGACCCAACCGGTGGTTCCGGTCGTCGCTTTCCCGACCACGCTGCGTTGCAAGCTCGTGGACGTAGCCGCCAAGGCCGTATCCCACGCGGCAGCCTGGTGCTCAAAGTCACAGTCGTTGCCATGGAGACCTTGCGTTTCAAAGAACTGTGGGAGCAATGCCTGCTCGCTACACGCTTCGCTTGGACCTAAAAACAACCCGTCACGTAAAGATCGACGGGAGTGGTGCGCCGTTTATCGATTCGAAATCGTTTCCGTCCCCATTAACCCGGGTCTTAAGACGGCCTGCGCCTCCCCAAAATTCCAAATCCATCAAACTGACCGCTCATTTCGAAAATATTCACTCACTTTTCAGCCCTCGAACATTTGCAGAGGTGTCATCGCTCAATTCAGGGTGTTTTCTTGAATTGTTCGTCTACAAAACATGATTCTGGGCCATATCCTTCCGGAGGATTCTCTTTACCGTGTTCCCCGAAGATCTACCGGATAGCAACTATGTTATACCCCAGGGTGTCATCAGTTGAACCCTGTTTAAACCTTAACGAAATATGCCCTGCCAGGAGAAAGAATGGAAACAATGGAAAATAAAACAGGCCTAGAAGTTTATTCCACAGATTGCCTCTGAGCCAGCGGTATTCCAGTGCCATGCATTTTGCGACAGCCACGGTAATGTCGCTTCCTCTTGGAAATATTTTCCAACAGGTGAAGCCCGCACGCAATAGCAGAAGTTCCAGCCCTGCAGGAGTGAAACGCCAGTAGTCGTTGGGAATGTAATGATAACGCGCTTGGAATGGGACGCTGAAAAATAACTCGCCTCTGGGTTGGAGCACGCGGCAGCATTCATCCAGGAACTGTTGAGGGTCCTGAATGTGTTCCAGCACCTCCGTATGAAGGACATACTCGAATGATTCGTCCGGGAAGGGAAAATTGTGACCATCAAAGTAGATGGTGTCCACCCTGTAATAGTCAAAGGCCTGTTTGGAACCCTCCCAGTCGAGTCCTTGATACACGCAATCCGGAGGAGCGAACTGGCGATATGGCTGAGCACCGCACCCGACCTCTAGCAACCTGCCTTTGCATTGTGCGAGCCAGGGGATCAAGCATAACAATACAGAGCACACATTCAGGTCAAGTAAACGCCGAACGAAAAATTTGAACTTGCCGCCGAGGGAGTCTCCCGCGGGGAGGTTAGGTGGTGGTGGAAAGTTTTCAACTGCTGACATGATTTAGTCTCTTCCGTTTTGCGGCTGTATAAGGTTTTGTTTGTCTCGCGGGGCCATCCTGCCCAACCATTGGCGTGGCTCAGCTCGCTGGTCATTGTGCAGCAGGGAGATGATCGGCTGAGGCCGCTGTTTAATTTCCAGAAAAAGTCGGCCTAGATATTCGCCGATGATGCCCAAGGATAACATTATCGCCGATCCGATCAACAATAGTAACGAAAGCATAGTCATATAGCCTGACGGAGCAGAGGCTCCCATGATGTAAGAGATTAGGTAGATCAACAACAGAAGAAACAGTAATCCGAACATAGCAAACCCGAGGACTGAAATTAATCGGAGAGGGGCCAGGGAATAGGAAATAAACGACTTGTAAGCCCACATCAAATAGTCCAACAGCGACTGGGTGGATTCCCCCCAAAAGCGCTTGGGTCGTTCGAATTCAACTCCTATCTGGCGAAAGCCAGCGTAGGCCCGCAGTCCGCGTATGAGGCGATCACGCTCCGAGCAGGCCAGTATCGAATCCACCACCACCCTGTCCATTAGCGAAAACTCTCCAGCATCCAGAGGGATGGAGACATACGCTATCTTTTGGAATAACCAGTAGAACGCCTTGTAACCGAAATTGCGCACCACACCTTCATGACGCTTAGCTCTGATGCCGTATACAACATCGAAGCCCTGAAGCCAGAGCGCGACAAATTGTTCGATGATCTCCGGTGGATCCTGCAAGTCGCCGTCCATAATGATCACCGCGTCGCCAGAGGCTTGGAGCATTCCTGTAGTAAAGGCGACTTGCGCCCCAAAATTTCGCGAGTGGCTGATGAACGTCAGCTCTGGGTTATTTTTGACAACTTCAAGTAGGACGCGTTCGGAGTTATCCGGGCTGGAATCATTTACATAGATGACTTCCCATTTGGGGCTAACTCGTTGCATGGTATTCCTCAATCGGAGCAGCAATTCGACGATGCTGCCTTCGTCCCGGTAACAGGCGACGACTATAGAAATTTTTTTGTCAGTTAGCATGGGCATCCTTCTGTCGGTGGATTAAGTGGTTTCTGCGCGATCAGATACAGATTCCCTGCCGACAAGGTAACCGGCAATGTGCGCAAGAATTTTGGCAACAGTCCCGTCAGTTTGTTTAAACCTGGAGCCATGCGTAACCAATATCCAAGGGGGTAGGTATTTATAAGTTGGCCGCAACCAATAATTTCGAGCTTCGCATGTTTAGCAAGCTGAATTAGGGTCTTTGCGGAGAACAGGTAGATGTGCTCCACATCGAAAATGGGGCTGTGGTCCCGAAGAATCTTGGCGGTCCAGCTCTCCACATCGTGGCATACAATTAATACGTGGCCGCCGGGGGCGAGGCTTTCGACCATTGCCTCAAGCACCAGATCCGGCCTCGGGAGATGGTCGATTGTGTGGAACGAGCAGACCACCTCGAATGTTCGGCCCTGTATGCGTCCGGGCTCGAACACGCTATTCACGATTCTGGGCCGCATCCACTTGCTGGAATGGGCCAGGCAACTGACGCTAGGCTCAAAACCCACGACTTCGCCGATGCCAAGTTCGAGTGCTTTTTCCAGAAAAAAACCAGTGCTACAGCCTACCTCCAAAAGGGAGGCTGGGACGCGGCCGATGTGTTTCGTCAAATCGCGCAAGAGACCGGCGTAAGTTTTGGCTGCGTAGGGCTCTTCGTCGGAGAAGATGAATTCGCTCATACCGTAGAGTTCGGCCAGGGAATTATCGTCGACGATGGGATCGGAACGTACGAGCCCGCAGTGAGAGCAGGCCACAATGCGGTAATGCTCACGGCGGCGCTTGCGACGGGCGCTGAAGGCGAAGCTGGTGAAGCTCTCCAGAGTCAGGCGTTCCGGGTACAATTCAATGTCTTTCGCATCAGCACAAAAAAGACATTTGGTGCGGTTCCAGGTGATTTCAGGCATGGTGTTTCTCGGATGATCAAGAATGAGCGCGCTGGCCAAGTTCAATGAAAGATATGGCAATTTCCTGGGGACCCAAGCCGCTCCAAATGAGCAATTCCGAGCGGTCAAGGCAGGCCTCCGGGTAGGCGGCTGGGGCACAGAGAGATCGGAAGGGCCTACAAAAACCGAACTCAGCCAAAAGCATAGCGATTTTTTGGCCCAGACCACCGGTGGCAAGGTGCTCTTCCGCAGTGAGCACCGGCCCGTGGCAGCGCTTCAGGAGCTCAAGAAGCCAGGCAGTAGGTAAGGGCTGGACCGTGGTCAACTGCACAACCGTGGGCAGTTTTCCCATTTCGTTCAATCTCCTGGCTGCATCGAGCACTTCGTTTAGGAGAAAGCCGTTCGTCAGGATAATGCCGTCGGGGCCAGTCTGCGGGCAGTATGGTTCAAACGGGTTCGGGACAACGCCGGCGGGGTGTAGGTTTGGCTCATTGTTGCGACCCAAACGCAGGTAGGCTGGACCTTCTAACGCCGGCACAGTGCGGACGCAGCCGCGAACCTCCGAGGGGTCTGCCGGGGTCCATAAGGTCATGTGGTTGACGGTACTCATTACAGCCATATCGTCGATGCCGTGGTGGGTGCAACCATTGCGCCCGTAACTGTAACCGCCTCCTACGCCCACCACAACCACGCGGTTGCGGTTATAGGAGAGCTCCAACTTGATCTGCTCTAGACAGCGTAGGGTCACAAAAGGAACGATGGAGTAGACAAAGGGGATATGTCCAGATGAGGCCAGGCCCGCAGCGAAACCAATCATGGCTGCTTCACGTATGCCGAAGTTGATGGTCCGGGACGAATCTATGGCCACGAGCGGTTCAAAGAGCTTGTAGCCTAGATCTCCAGTCAAAAAAATTACCCGACTGTCCGCTGCATACAGGGTGCGCAGTTCGTCAAAAAAAGCATCACGCATTGAACAGAACCTTCCTGGCCCTCTCTCTGTCCTGAGGGCTTACGGGCCGATAGTGCCATTCCAGGTCGTTCTCCATAAAATCGATTCCAGCGCCCTTGCGGGTGCGGCAAAAGATGCACAGAGGAAAATTCGATATTTCAGGCTGGCGCAAAAGGGTTTGCAAGGAGGCGAAGTCGTGTCCGTCCACCTCCACCACATGCCAGCCGAACCCAGCCCAGACCGTGGGCAGAGAAACGCGGGGGGATACACTTGCCGTGCCGGCACAGGCCTGCAGGCCGTTCAAGTCTACCAAGGCGATAAGGTTGTCGAGCCCATGGGCCGAGGCGGCTGCCGCCGCCTCCCACACGCTGCCTTCGTCGCATTCGCCGTCGCCCAGCAACACATAAACTCGGGCATCACGGCCTACCAGTTTATGGGCCTTGGCCACGCCCGCCCCGAAGGCCAGACCATGTCCGAGGCTGCCAGCGGCGAGCTCAACACCTGGCACCTTTCCGGACGGTGGATGCTCGGCCAGGCAGGCGCTGTTGTGACAATAGCATTCCAGCAGTTCCCGGGAAAAGAACCCCGCCCGGCAAAGGACTGCATAGAGTGCCATGCAGCCGTGGCCCTTACTCAGGATGAACCTATCGCGGGCGGGGTCGTCTTGAGTTTCTGGGCGAACTCGCAAGACTCCGAAGTACAGGGCAGCAATAATGTCCACGCAGGAAAGGGCGCAGCCCACATGCCCAGAGCGCTCGGCAAGCGTCAGGATGTCCAGACGCAAGAGTTTAAGCGCCATATCCGGCGCTTTGACGATGTCGAAGTCTGGCAGGTCTGGTTCACTCTTGGACTTCATGAGTTTGGCTTTCTATGGTTTGGAGCTGACAATAAGCAGGCCGAGCCTCTACCGCATCTGGTGTAACTTAAATCCTGAGAGTAGAGTGCGCCTTTGCAATCGCAGTAGCATCGCGGTCTCGATACAATTAATGCTGGAGCAAGAGACGCAGTCAGGACGCCATTCCAGTAACTTGCTCCAGGCACCTCGAATTCCATACTCGTGAATACTCGGCCCCTGGCATTCGAGGTTGATGCAGTTGTACATGAGGCCATCCGCTGAAAGTGCCGCGTAGGTATGGCCGTTGAGGCAAAAAATGGGTTTGTAGTCCGGGAATTTCTCGCCGGTTCTAATAAATTGATGATAGTCGGCGGGCCAGTCCTGGCACTTCACGATGGCGTCTGGGGAGTTGGCAATGGGGAAGCCTTCCTTATACAGCCCCAGAAATTCCTTCCAGAAAATCTTATATTCATCCTTGGTGATCCGCAGGGTCTCGTCGTTTGTTTCTCCCAGGAAGTTCGGCGGAGAAATGCTCAAAGGGGCGCGGAGCTCTTTACTGATTTGCGCGAGTTCCCGCATTCGGTGCAGATTTAGGCGCGTCAGTACGGCGTGGATCCGCGTGGGGATTCCCGCCTCGACGCTCGCCTGAATGCCCTTTACCGCACGCTCGAAGGTCCCCTTGCCGCGTAGTGGGTCATTGACGTCTGCCGGGCCGTCCAGGCTGACACACAGGGCATGTGCATTTCGAATCTCGTCCAATCTTTTCTCGATGAGCGTACCGTTGGTGATTACGTGCAGGTAGATGCCCTTGGCAACAATGTAGCCGATGATCTCCCCGATGTCCGGGTGCATCAATGGCTCACCGCCCAACATGAAAATCATACGCGTTCCCATGTTATAAAATTCATCAATTATAGCGCGCAACTGAGTGACAGGGTACTCGGCGCTCAGAATTTCCTTAGGAATGGTTTCATCAATGATAAAACAGTATTTGCAGCGCAGGTTGCACCTGTTGGTGACAAACAAACTCAGAAAAATCGGCGCGCGTTTGGAGGTAAGCTTGTTCTTGAGGATACCCCGTCCGAGAGAGGCAAGTGTTTTTAGCTTGTTCATGAAGCTACCTTGATAGTCTGGAGGTTGACTGGATAACATGCCGCAATTCATATGTCATTCCAGGAAAGTGCACAGTCAATTTTTATCCTGTGCCTGCTTTCAGCCTGTCCTAGAAGTGACTCGGCACAACCAAAATATCAGCCTTTAAAAGAAAATAATACCCAAATTGGGCGCAAAATCAACGAAGAGAAACAACACAATACTGTTCTCTGGGAAAAAGATATTCCATAAAATGTATCTAGGTCAGACTCCTTTGGGCAGGGTTAAACTCAAGGGACGGAATCTGTGAAGCAGACGAAAGGTAAAAAAATAGAAAAGTGGGTGGAGCCACACGGGATGACCAGGGAGGCGGTTGCCGATTTCGTCCATCGCCAAATGCAAGGCGTAACCCCAAAAGATGGCTGTGCACACCGGAAGATTTGCTGAAAGCAAAAAAAAGGCCGCAGTCAGGAACAATTCGTGGCTATGCAGCGGGAAAACGATACGTTTCCAGTAGGCAGGAGAGCCGCGGCGAAAAAAATTTTTGACAGTAGGCGGCTCAACGCTGAACAGCCAATGGTCGACCACATGGTCGAGGTCGAGTAGCACCGTGCTGGCGCTAAAGGCTGAAGCTGTTTGCCAGCCACCCCCAAAGGAAAGAATTCCTGCCCCGCCAAGCGCGGCGGCGCAAATGTGGTTAATGGGCTTCACGAATCCTTTCCTTCCATTTTCGCCACGGTAATGCGATGGACAATCCAATTTCGATCAATCTCGATAGTGAAACCATGTTCCGCAAGAATGGTCGGATATCTGCTTGTCCAATGGGCAAAAAAATGTCGCAACAGGTCATCTTCCTCCTGGAAGGAGCGCAGGCGTGCCTTCAGGGGGCCGAGATGCAGGACCGGAAATCGCGACATGCCATACATTATGCGTAAAATTGGTGTAGGGTGAGGCTCGCGGATCACAAGTTGGCCCGTGGGTTTCAGGCAGTGCCGAGCGCCCTGCAGCAGCCGATCCCATTGCAACCGCGAAACCAAATGATGAACTAAATCCGAGACAATGACAAGGTCGTAAGCATTGGCGGGGATGGCGTCCTCCATGTCGACTGCATCGCACAGGGTAACATTTGCCCCCGTTAACTTACGCGCCGAAGCGACCATCTCCGGTGAGGCGTCAAAACCGTCTACGGAGGTAAATCCTTCCCGCTTGAGCATGAGGATCAGGTGCCCCATGGCGCACCCGCAGTCGAGAATACTTGTTCCCCTTGGCATCTTTGTTATGCCCGCGATGTCAAGAAAAAAACGAAAGTTTCGCCGCATGATCCAGTCGTTACGGCCGTACATTTCAAGAAGATTTTGAGTAATGCGTTGATTATCGGCCATGGCGGAACTTCTCACGAAAAATAATCGCGAGGACGTAAATATTCCTCAATAAATGATGGCGCACAAGAAAGTCTCTTCTGTCAGTGAAGGCGCATATAATTCGCGAGGCGTAAATAAAGACTGAACCGAGAGGCGAAAGTATTCTTGACGCCAGATTATTATCCATAAGTTCGATTACCTTGTCGCCCAACCAGTTTGGTAGCTTGAACGCGCCGAATAGGCGCATGGGCAAGGTGCGATAATAGTTGCTCAATTCGGATTTCGAGACCATCCGGAAGGAGTGCTGATACTCTCCCCGGTTGATTGCCTGTAATGAATCTCGAGTAAGAACCCGTCGCGACAGAGCTATCTCAATAATCTCTGCCTTGGGGTAAAATTGCAGGAACCCGAGGTTGATCCAATTGGGGCGAAGCTCGCGGTAGAGAGCCACCGCCTCGTCCAGGTGTTGTCTCGTCTCACCCGGTAGGTTGGCGATGTGATCTATGCAGACAAAAATGCCTCGACTCTTGGCATGTGTCACAAGCTCACGGATGCGTTTGTTGGTCTCGCCACGATGAAGGATATCACGGCGCACCTCCTCGTTTGCGCTCTGAAAGCCGAACTGAAGAAGATAACATCCGGCATCAGCCAAAAGATCTATTGATTTTATGGTGTGAACGTTAGGATTTGTCTCACAGAAAAATGGCAAGCAAATTTCTTTGCGGTAGACAGTGGCAAACTCTTCAAGCCATGATTTTTTGCCGGCAAACAGACTGTCCAAAAACATTATATATTTTGGGCTGTACTTTTCTTTTGCAAACTTCAGTTCCGCAATAACATTCCGCACGGAGCGCATTCTGTAGTAGCGGCTTCCGCTGGCGTGGTATATCTTTCGAAGATTGTTACTGTTGCAATACGTACATCTGTAGGCGCACCCTCTGCTGCAGGTAATGGTGTACATCTTTTTGAGAGACGAATTTTTGTTGTAATAAGCATCTTTTTCTGGGAATGGGACGGCATCCATGTCTTTCATGGTTTGACCAAGCCCACGAGAAATAATCTGTCCGTCCAGCATGTTGGACACACCAGGCAGCTCTTCTGGGGAAAGCCCCTTGGCGCCGTCTGCTCCAAGCTGCTCCAGTTTTTCAAGAAATATTGGTAGGGAGATATCGGCGTCGCCGATGAAGACAAAGTCGATATCGCGATTCCCCAATACGTCTTCCGGGGCTAGGTTGCAGTGGGGGCCGCCCGCGATAACCACCAAATCCGGCTTTGCCGTTTTGAGCAGGGCTATTATCAGCGCCAGCTTCTTGTAATAAACGGTGATGACTGAAAAACCGACAACCGTTGGTGCTGTTGAAAGAATCGCAGCGGCGGCCTGTTCCGGTCGGAGCGAGAAAAATCTGCCTAGGGGGAGGTCCTCATCCAGGTAGTCCTTGTCCATGGAAACGTCATAGAATATTTCCACAGGATACCCGTGTTGTTTTAGGGTGGAAGCTAGGTACTGGATCGCGAATGTTTCATATGCATAATCATAAAGAGTGATAGCTATTTTATGTTGAGCCATGCCTGACTTCTCCATATTCTGTGATTTTATGATAAAATTTCATCGAGTATAATACCATGCCAATGGTATTTTTATATGATGCTAGTTATTATTGGGCATTAAATAGCTTTGAAAACGTCCTTGCGTCGTCTATCCTGCATAATGGGTTAATAAATGGACCATTTTCATATTTAACAAATACATCAAGGCTGTTTGAAAACTGTATGCCAGTCTCACCAAAATTAGCCATGAACAGTCTTTGATCGTTGGTGGCTCCAACAATATTCAAGCATTGACTAAATTCAAGAGGTAAAATAACAACAGATTTACCATTGCTATTGGCTATTACATGCAATCCCTCCCTTGAAATCCTAACTTCTATTTTATTCGCCGGAATGAATGTCTCATTCGAAGAAATGTCCATGCTCCAGAAATCGACTGTTGGGTCGAACTCGCCGTTTTTAAATCCGGAAATGAAATCATGGTAATTGGAATAATTCACGGGGCGATAGGGGTGAAGGTCTCCCAAATTGGGATCATTAAGCTCAAAAAGATACACGTGGTGTGATTCGTCGAAATTTTCTTGAACTACCAGGCGCGCAGCGGAATTATTTTGACGGATATCTGTATCTGACAGCACATATTTCACTCCATAAAAGTTCGCTAGGTACGGTAACTCCATGCCCTTCATGCAGATGGACTGCAAGAATTCAAGCGAGGACCTTAAGTGAGAATATTCAAAGAATGTCGGTATATGGTAATACCACAGTCCAACTGAGTCATAATCATTCCCAACTTTATATAGGTGGTCCAGCTCAATGGTCGTCCACTCTTCAGAAAATAAAGAAAAAACTCTGCCGCGGAATTTCTCTCCAGGTGTTAGGGATGCGTTGTCGTGAAGATAGGTTATAATTTTTGTCATTTTAGGGGGATATGGGTATAGCTGCTGGTGGGTTCCTGATAGACGGGGGGCAAAAATGAGGAATCCAAAGAGGAGTAATGGACCAACCAGAAAACCAAAAAATGGGGAAATTTTTTGTATATATAGGAGTGGTTTTCTCCGATAACGAATTGGGACTGTCCGCGCGAGCAAACCACCAGCGAGGGTCGCGCCGTAAACAATGAAAAACGCGTATAAAGGATAAAAGTACATTTCGATATACACAAGACGCGGCTTCCGCAGTATACCATATTTCTGGGCGTAGTAGCCCGCGAAGACCATCACTCCAATCCATAGCAACACAATGGCAGCGTCTAAACGACGGCCCCGAGGGGCAAATGCAGCTACAAACAGGCCTCCCAAAAGGAAAAGGCAGAATA
>Ga0326727_10023259_pt1 | contig 11846 bp, 4 predicted proteins | sample MB2enrmetagenome_FD_207643 | JGI IMG/M metagenome (GOLD analysis project Ga0326727, IMG submission 207643) | Lab enriched peat soil microbial communities from McLean, Ithaca, NY, United States - MB29MY | ecosystem: Environmental > Terrestrial > Soil > Wetlands > Peat | place: USA: New York... | reverse complement strand
CCGTCGATTTCGTGACGATCCACGTGCATGCGCGCCCCGTTGGCTAACAGGGCATATTCGCCCGCCGAAGCGGCTCCAGCAGTCAAGAGCAGGAGTCCGAGAAATCGCATGAACTAATATTGTGACGCATATTTCAGTGGAAACGTGCAGCTTACAGATTCCCCTTTTTGATTTCCCCCTCCGATTGCTCCGGCGCCCGCATCCGGATCGCCATCCGCTTGCTCACACGCGCGGCTCGGAAACGCTACTCCTGCCTGCGCCGCGAAAAAAGCCTTATGGCAAATTCCACGATATCAGGAGGTCCGGAGACTCGCCCCGCGAAGCTGGTGCCGTTTCCGAGCCGCGCGCGAAAGCATGCGGACTCAGTGCACCGCCAAAGTCACGCCGTCCTGGCTCGTCGTCCCGCCAATCGTGACATGCACCGGCACGGAATTCCCCGCCTGCACATTCGGCGCCATCTGTGCGTTAATCTGCAGCACGCCGGACACATATCCCGGCGCAGCCCCGGCGTATTGCACCGTAGCCGGCAAGCCGCCGATGTCCACCGACACCGCCGCCAGCGGTTTGGGATAGACACCCACCGCCGGACGCCCATCCACACCCGGAGGATCGGTCAGTCCCTCGCCGGTCGCATACAGCACCACGATCGAGCCGCTGGCCGCGGGATTCGAAGCCGAGTTGATGCTCTGATCCTGATTCAGGATCGATCCCTGTCCCTTTCCGCTCGCGTTTGCCGTGAACAGACCGGGTGCAGTCACGGTGATCGGCACCGCCAGCGGATCGCTAAGCGCGCCCTGATACTCCACCTGCACGTGCGTGGTGGAGTTGATGGCGCCGAAGTATGGAACAACGGCCGAGCACTGTGTCGCCGACACGTAGACCAACGGCGCCGGAACGCCGTCGAACAGAATCCGCACATTCGCCACCGACGTGCTCACCATGCCGTTACTGTCGAGCGTCAGACCGGCCAAGGCTGCCGGTCCCAATCCCGTGCCCCAAACGTCCACGATCTGTCCCGGCGAAATCGCGCTCCCGTACGACGCCGCATTCGTCACTGCCTGCACCACCGGTTTGGGCACCGGCAGCGTGGCCGGCGGAATCGCCAGCAGCGTAATCGAATTGGCCCGAAACACCGTGGCTAGCGCGTTGGCCGCCACCGGAACGTCCGGCTGCGCGACGATCGCGTTCAGGTTCGCGCCGCTGTATTGCCAGGCGTGCGCCACCGAACCGGCCGAAAAGTTCGCCAGGTTCAGCGTGGTGCTGAGATCGTTGCCTGTCTTGTTGATCACCATGGCCGTGAGGTTCAGGTCCGAACGCAGCGCGCCATAAATCGAAAGGCTGCCGCGGTCCGCGCTTACCGCCTGCACGCTGGTCTCGCCGAACGCGCCGCCGATGCCGTCGTAATTGCGGTACATCTGAAACGCCAGCGCCACCGGGTCGGTGGGACTCGGCTGACCCCAAAACGTCGCCATATCCAACCCCTGCCAACCGAAAATTCCCAGGATTTCGGCCTGCGTCAGCGCCCCGTTCAAAGTGCCCTGGCCCGTCCAGTTGTATTCCGAAATGGCGATCTTCGTCCCCGGATAATTCTGCGCCACAATCTGCTGCAATCGCGGAATCAACATGGGCGCCACAGGCGCGCCATTATTGGTGGTGTCGACGATCCAATAGTCGCCCGTCACCACGTACGTGGGATCCCAGAATTCGCGCGTGGAATCCAGGCGCAGCGCGTCCAGCGCCGGAGTCTCCGTCCCGCTCAGCGCGCTCGGCGCATAATACGCATGCACGTCCAGGTAGTCCAGCAGACGCGTTCCGTGTTGTTGCTCGTATTGCTGCATCTGCCCCAGATACCACGAGAGGAACGGCACGCCGTTATGCGCTTTGCGGTCGATGGGATTCGAATAGTATTGCCCGGCCGGCGAGCTCCAGCCCGCCACGATGTCTTTCTTCGAGAAAAACAGCGACGCCCAGTTATCCGCCACCGGGCCGGTGACCAACGCGGTCGGGTCGGCCTGCTTAATGGCCGCCGCATAAGTGATGTTCAGGCTGAGATTCTCGTCGTAGGTATAAGGATTGGGGTGGATGTCCCTATGAGTGTCGTCCCACCAGATCGGTTCGTTATCGAGACTCCAGATGGCGACGCCGCCCTGGCTGCCTTGACCGTAGCGGGAGATCAGGCTTTGCACCCACTGCGCCTGAAAATTCTGGTCGTATTGCGCGTAATCGTCATTGGGATCGTTGTTGATGTACTGCGGGTTCGAGGGCAAGTTGCCGTCTTGCACGGTAGGCGTGCCGCACGCCGAGGTGTACACGATACCGTCGCCGCAAGCATTCCAGTAGGGGTCGACCTTACATTGACTTCCATACTTGGCTGTATTGAAACTGCACTGCCTCTGCTTTGCATTCGGCAGCCAGCCGAGAATCGGCATCGTCGCCAGGATCTTGCCCCCGGTGGTCCGCACCTGGTCCGCAAATGGGTTGAAAGAGTTGCCCGGGAGGGGCGTCCCCGGCAACTCTTCAAAAAACCAGTCGGAATCGATGTTCCAAACGTCGAGCTGCCAGTTGTAATCGCTGGTGTTGTTGCCGCCCCAGCGGCGCACCGTGGGGCGCAGGGCGGGAGCAACGGCGGCTAGCGAGGGGATAACGTTGTTATTAGAGTCGTAGATACTCCAAAAGAAGTTGATGCCGTAAATATCCGGCGAAATGGCGTGCACGCCCGCCTTGGCATCGATGGATAGAGCCGGTCCTGCCTGCTGCGCCATGGCAACCAAGCTTGTCAGGCAAACCGCCCACATTGCGGTATGAATTCTCATAACAACCCTATGTTAGAACTACCATGCCCCACCTGCCACCCGGTCGACGCGGCGCAGGCGCGCCGGTTCTGCCTGTAAATAACAGGGGAAATACAGGTCCGGGAGTGAATATTCGCGGTTGGCCGTTGGTCCTTTGCGCGCGTGTGGCGGGCGTTTTATCCCGGCGCCAATACGGCGTAGGAAGCCCGGCATCCGCATTGTTTTTTTGGCTCTCTTTCTTGAGTTCGAACTTTACGGAACGCCGCGCTCCCGGCGCAGCCGGATAGACACTGTGTGGCTACAACACCTGTTGAGAGCGAGCTTCCATGGTCAGCCCCGCCAGGCCTGTTTTTGTCCGCGTCGATCCGTCTTCATCCCCGGCCAACTGACTTTCCTGAAGCCGGTAACTGCCGTTATCGCCTGGCTAAGGCTTCGTACCGTGCCAGGCTGGATCGCAGCGAGCCCGCCAGTTCGACGTTGCGCTGCTGGTTGGCCAGATCGAGAGCCTTCCGCGCCGTCGTAACCGCGTCCTGGTACCGGCCCGTCTCGGCGTACATCGCCGCCAGCATGTCGAGGATCGCGGGCTCCCGCATGGCCGTCAGACTCGCCGCCTGCTCGAATTGCGCGGCGGCGTCCGCAAACCGTCCTTTGGCGGCCAAAACGCGGCCGAAGTTGTAGCGGTATTCCACCGACTGCGGCGCCATTTCCACGGCTTTGGCGATGTGGTCGACGGCTTCGTCGAGCGCGCCCGCGCGCGCCAGCGCTGCCCCCAGGTTGTTCTGCCCGTCGGCAAACTTGGGCTCGATCGCAACGCCTTTCCGCAGATGATCGAGCGCTTCTTCCGTCCGCCCCTTCTCCGACAGCGCCGCGCCCAAATTGCAATGCGCGCGGCCGTTGTCGGGATTCAGATCCACGGCCCTTTCAAACTGCGCCAGGGCTTCGTCGATCCTGCCCTGTTGCGCCATCAGGCTGCCCAGATTGTTATGCGCCTGGGAACTCTGGTCGTTCAGTTCCAGCGACCTGCGGTACTCGGCCAGCGCGTCTTCCGGATGTCCGGTTTCCATCAGCGCCGCCCCGAGATTATTGTGTGCCCGCGGATCGTCGGGATTGAGTTCCACTGCCTTCCTCCAGGCCGGCACGGCCTGTTCGAATTGATGCTTCTCCGACAGCTCTGCGGCGGTGTTGAACTCCCGGTAGAAATCGGTGGCGGGCGCATCGATCCGGTCCAGGCCGTCCGGTCCGACATTCATGAACTCGGGAATATTCACCGCACGGTTGGCGGCGGTGGCGTTATCGATGGGAATCGCCGGGCTGCTGTTGCCGTCTGCGTCGATGTGCGTCAGGTACAGGCGCGTGTAAGGCGTCGGCGTCTTGGAGGAAAACACCAGCCAGCGCCCGTTCGGCGAGAAACTGTGCCACGAGTTCATGGTTTTCAGATTGCTGCGCAACGGCCGCGCTTCCCCGCCGGCCGAAGGCACGATATACAGCTTGCTGTCCGGCCGCATCAGCAGCCCGTTCTTGTTTTGCACCCACACGATCCACTTGCCGTCGGGCGAAACCTTCGGAAAATTGTTGCTCATCCCGTTTTCCGAGGCGCCCACGATTGGTTCCGCCTTGCCGCCCTTGCCGCCGTTGAAAGGAATGCGGTACAGGTCGTATTGGATCTGCGTCTCGTTGGGGTCGTTGGCAAATCGCGCCGCCGGCTGGCCGGGCGGATACGGATCGCGCCCCTTGGCCTTGGCGAATACGATGAAGCTTTGGTCCGGACTCCAGAAAGCGCAGGTTTGCACGTACTCCGGATCGTCGGCGCCGGGGAGAGGTTGCAAGGTCTGCGTCGCCTTGCTGTACCACGCCAATATGCCGCGGGTCGGATAGAACACCTGGCCGAACCCCCAAAAGTCGTACAGGCCCTGGTAGATGCGGTCGGTGACGCGCTGCCCTTTGGTGCCCGGAACTTCGATGGAAGTGATCACGTACTGACCGTCGGGAGAAACCTGCGACATGAAGCCGAACCGCTTAGGCGATCCCTGGTCGGTGTATGCGCTCCAGTGAATCACGTAGTCGTTGCTGATGGCGCTGACCTTCTTAATCGGGATCAGGGCGTAGAGCCCCTTATCGTTCTGCGGCCCGTCCACGTCGATGCCGAGCGTCTTGCCGTCGCGCGAAATGGAATGGCAGTTGGCGCAGGTCGGCAGGCCCTCCATCACCGTTTTGCTGCTCGTTTCATTCGGATAGCGGATGCGCCATTTGATCTTCGGAAGCACGGAATCCGACAGCGGGTGGATGATGCCGCGTTCGCGCTCGGAAGGGTCGGGTGGAATCAGGGGCACATCGCGATAGAAGATGGGGGCGCCCACGGGATCGGTGGAAGTCTCGAAGGTCGTCCGGCCGCTCGAAACCGGCTGCGTCATGCGCGCATCCCGGAATCCCGTGATCGCCAGGGTTGCCGGATGCTTCTGCGAGTGCTTTATGATCTCCGCCCAAAGCCTGGCGCTCGGTTTCCAGGTGTGCTGGGCTTCCTGCTCCGCCGTCAGTGTGGGCGGTACATAGCCGACCAGCGTATCGTCGATCTCTCCGATCTGCGGCTTCTCCCCCGGCGAACTCTCCCTGACTTTCGGTCCGCGCTCGTTGAAAAGCACTTCCACCCGCCATGCGATTGCCCCCCCGGTGGTTTCCCGCCACAAAAATGTCGGCGGTGAGATATCCGGCGGAAAGATGGAGCCCTGCTCGGGGAAGTCTATAAGGATAGGCGCCGCATCCTTCGGCGCGCTCGCCGCGAAGGCTACTCCCCAGAGGAAAGCCAGACAGGCGAACAGCCCAACGGAGAGTAGTTTCATGATATTGGTACCTGGAAGTCATTATAACGGCGATTGGCCTGATTTGCGCCTCCCAGACGCCTTCCAGCTTTCCGGTACGCCGGGCGCGGTCGATAGCGATATAATCGGCCTATGTTGAAAGCTGGTATTTTGTCGCTCCTCGTGGCCGCGACGACAGCCGTCGTGTCCGTTCTGGCGCAGGATGCAACTCCCGCGCCGCCTCAACCCACGATTCGCGTTACCGCCACGGAGGTCGCGCTCGATCTGGTGGTGCGCGACAAGAAAGGCCGCCAGGTGAAAAACGTCAAGCCCGGCGACATGGAAATTTACGAGGACGGCGTAAAGCAGCAAGTGCTCAGCTTTCGCATGGTGGCGGGCCGCGAGCAGGAGAAAGGCAAACCGGGCAAGGCAGCCCCGCCGACGCCCACGCAGACCTCCCTGCCCCTCCGGGAATTAAACACCATCTGCATTGTTTTCCACAATATAGATCCAGTGACCCGACCCCACGCGGAGCAAATTGTAAAAGAGTTCATAAAATCTAATCTGCCGCCGGAAAGTTATATCGGAATCTTCAATCTGAATGAGAAGTTGGTGCCCATACATGAGTTCACCAAGAACCGCGACGAACTGCTCGCCTCTCCATTGAACGGGCAAGGATTGGACTTCAATAAAGCTTCCGTAGCTCTCCTCACCGCCAGTCCGAGTATCACCACAATCACGGTTCAGGCAGGTAAGGCCAACCCCACGGGCGGCGCGACCGTGGACGTCACCGGGGGCGAGATCGCCAACACCGTCATTGTGGGAGCCGACGTCTCGAACGGCGCGGGGGCGAATCGCCTGCGCGGCGACCAGGTTCGCGAGGCTGCCGATTTCAAGAATATTACGGGTTTGCACGAGACCGACAGGATCAACACGTTGATTAATCAGATCGGCACTCTGCCGGGCAGGAAGACCATTCTGTTGGTGAGCACCGGGCTGGCCACCGTGGGAGACCCGGAGGTGTTCGAGAAGCTGGTGGCGGCTGCCAACTCCCATGGGATTACTTTTTATGCGCTCGACAGCACGGAAATGAGCGCCGACGTCGACACCGCCCAGGGCGGCAAACTAGCGGCGGGACAAGTGGCCAATGTCAGCCAGCAACAAAGCAACCTTAAGGCCAGCGCCAGCCAGATGCGCCAGAACAGCCATCAGGGGGACGACACCATCAATGCCGTGCGGACCTCCGATCTGCAGGCCAGCCTGCGGGAGCTCGCCGAAGGCACCGGCGGATTCCTGATTGCCAATACCAACGATTTCCGCAAACCGTTTCAACAGTTGGCGGGGGATCTGGAGACCCACTACGAAGCCGTTTACCACCCCGCGTCCATCAAGTTCGACGGGCGGTTTCGAAAGATCGAAGTGAAGCTGGCGCACAGCGATTGGCAGGTGGAGAGCCGCACCGGTTATTTCGCCATGCCGGATCTGAAAGGCTCAGGTCCGCTGACCCCCACGGAATTCACGGCGATGGCAGTCTTGAACGCCACCCCCCGGCCGCACGCGTTCGATTTTCACCTTTCCGCCTACCATTTCCGCAAAGACGAAACCGGCAACAGCGCGGCGGTGGCTTTCGAATTGCCGAGCGCGAAGCTGGGTGCAACCGCCGACCCGGCGCGCAAACTCCACAAATTTGAAGTTTCCTTGCTGGCACTGGTCCGCGATTCCAACGGCGAGGTGGTGGATAAATATAGCCTCGACAAGCCTTACTATATTGCGGATGACAAATTGGCGGCCACCCGGGCGGACCAGTTGACTTACACCCACGGGCTCGATCTGCCGCCGGGCAAGTATTCCGTGGAGGCCGCCGTAGTGGATCACGAGGGCGCCCAGGCCACTTCGGAAACCGCCGATTTCGAAATCCCCGCAGCGCCCAAGGGCGTCGGCATCAGCAGCCTGGCGCTGGTGGAACACCTCGATCCGGCCGGTCCCCAGCCGGACACCAGCGACCCGTTCACCTACCAGGACAAGCACGTCATTCCCATGGTGCAAGGTTCGGTCGGGCCGGCTACCAAGCACTGGATCTATTTTGTGGTGTACCAGGATAAAAGCAACCAGGCAAAGCCCAAGATCCACGTGCAATTCAAGAACGGCGGCCAGCTGGTAGCCGATCAAACGGCGGCCCTTCCGGAGGCGGATAAGAACGGCGCCATCGCCATGTTCGTGACCGCGCCCACCCGCCCGGGGAACTGCGAGCTGCAGATTACAGCGGTGCAGGGCGACGAAACCGCCAGCGAGCATATCGCTTACGTGGGAACGGCCCAGTAGCCGACCCCCTTTTACCCAGTCGCGCGTAGGCAATAATCGGCCGATTCTTTTAGACGTACTTGCAAAATTCCGCTGAATCGGCGAAAAGCACCGCTCCCTCGCGGTCGCGGCTCAGTAGGGGCTCCTGTTTCAACGCGGGAATAATGAGCCGCGCGCGCAAGCAAGCGGTTTGCGGAGTTTTGCAAGTACCTCTTTAGTCTCCGGCTTCCAGGTCTTATCCCTTCGCCCTTCAGGCGACTTTCAGTCGCAAGCCCAACCTGCCGGCTTGAGCCGGTAGTCGTTTAGCGATTCGGCTTGCGCGCATGGCCGCACGCGGGCCATGCGGTGTTCAGGCGTTGCGCTTCCGCAGCGTTTCCGAGTATGAGGTGTGATACACTGCGGGACAAACCGTATGTCACGTGTCGCTTTTACTCTCCTCTTGGCGGCGTCCGCGCTTCTGGCACAAGCTCCCACGCCCGGCCCTCTGATCCGGCTTTACCCGGTAGCGGTGGACGCCGGCGGCCAGCCCGTCACCGACCTGACTGCCGACGACTTCAAAATTACCGACCAGAATAAGCCCGAAACGGTCTTCGCTTTCCGCAAGCCCTGGACCGAGGAAGCTCCTAAACCGGACGTCCTCGAATTCTCCAATCGTACGTCCAAGACGCCGCACACCACGGTCATTCTCTTCGACATGATCAATCTCGTGGACGCCGACCGTCTGGAGAACTGGAAAGCTTTGGACAAGGCCATTCCGCAGCTCGATTCCGGCGAGCACGTGTATTTCTATGTGCTGAACCTGGAAGGCACCCTGGTTCCCATTCATCAAATGGGCGTTCCCTCGCCTGGCGATAAAACCTGGCATCAGAACGTGGTCGCCGCCTTCGATAAAGTGATGAAGGCTTCCAGCCATGCCCGTGCCCTCCAGGTCGGCGCCGAGGAGCAGCAAAAGAAGACCTTCAAAGCCTTTGAGGATCTTGCCAACACCCTCGCCTTGTTTCCAGGGCGCCGGGATATCCTCTGGATTTCCAATGGGCTCACTACCGTGGATGACCCCAAGTTGGAGAGTTCCAGCGGCGATTGGGTGGAACGCGCGCTCTATGTGCCGCACCTGGCGGTCACCCTGGCCAATGCCGGCGTCGCGGTGGATCCCTATGTGTTTATCGGAAACGTCAATGCCGACGTGAATTACAACATGGACCAAATGGCCCTGCTGACCGGCGGCCACTTCTATTCCCGCCAGGACGTAAAGACCGTGCTAAACCAGGTGGCACAGGACGCTGCCGGCAGTTATACCCTGATGTACGATCCGGGTTCGGATAATTGGAATAACAAATGGCACCGCCTCCACATCACCTGCGAACGCAAGGGTGTCAGGTTGCAGCTCCGGGAGCGCTATTACGCGGTGGCGGATGCGCGCACCCCGGTGGAAAGAAATAAGGCCGGATTGATGGCGGCCTACCAGAGTCCTGGAGATTTCGCGGCTATCGGCCTGCGCGTGAAATTCGTTCCCCTGGACGGCCAAGCCGGCGTCCACCTCGAGATCCGCATCGACCCTGCGGACCTCCAGTTGCATCAGCAGGGCGGCAAGTATTCAGGGGCGCTCTATTGCCTGGTATCTGATCGTAACGGGCCAGCCCCGCTGGGAGAGCCGTCGGTAATGGATCTCAAACCGGAATTGACGGCGGACCAGTACAAATCCGCCCTGAAAGACGGCCTACCCCTCAATCAGGACCATCCGATCTCCGATGCCACCCGGCAGGTGCGCGTGATCGTACTCGATCAGATCACAAACGAGGTCGGTTCCATCACTTTTCCGGTGAAGTAGCGCGACTGCGAAGGAGCAAGCTTCGCTTGGACAAGCTGAAGCATAACGCCGCATAGTATTCCCATTCCACCACGTGCACAAGGGGGTGAGGCGGACGCCCATGTCCGTCGGCCGCCTGGTCGCCCTCCTTGATCTCGCAAGCGCCTGCGTGCACAGAGATGGCGGGACGAAATCGGTTCCACGCAGATCGGGGGTCCACCCTACTGACTTCGGCCGAGTTTCCACCGCCGGGAAAACTATGCCGCATTAAGCTGAAGCATGTCCACGTGAGGCATGCTGTCTTGGCTTGCCGCGCCGCTCGATAGCCCGGCTAGCCCCTCCCGCCGGTATTCAGATGCCTTTGTCGGCTGGTCGAGTTTACATTTCATGTTAATTTCGCGGTTACTTTGACACGCTCGCCCCAGTTCAAAGATCGTTAACTAGATCAAGATTGTCGCATCCGATTGCCCAGAATGGCCGAGACCGCGTCCCGCCGCTTCTACCGAAGATGGTAGCATTTAAGAGTTTCGACTATTGACCACCGCTACGTGGTGTGTTCGAAACACCCCGCATGCCAGCCCCGATAGGCAGCATACCGAGAATGAGCGTAAGAACTCCCGTCATGCGCCAGCGCGGGCACCGCTCTCTAGCCACCTCATGCCGGTGGGTATCGTCCTCCGGGGAATTTGTGCTTTCCAAACAAGTGTTTTGGGTCTGCAACCCTGCGGATACAGCGCTATGAAATTTGGAAGTGAAGCTCGCTTGCATGCGACCCGAATTCGAAGAGCGCACGTTAACGACCAGGTTAACCGTTACATGCCTAGTAGAAAAACATTATCGTTGACAGCGGCTATGCCATGGACTTATCGTCTTCAAAGATACGTAGTCCTCGTGGACTGTGTATTTTTGCGAAACAGGGGTTACGCCCCGTATTGAGCGGGGCTATTGATTACTCATTAGCAATGAATGAGGAAGGGGCAAATGAAGACACCTACCGAGACGCCGATCTCCGTTACGAATCGGCACATCAATCCGGGACGATTTTTCGTTTTGTTGGGGCTGTTGATCGCCATTGTCGCATTCACGCAGCTGCCCGCGTACGCTCAGTTCGCGAGCGGTTCGATCGGTGCGACCGTAACCGACTCAACAGGCGCGGTTATCCCGAATGCGAAAGTCGTTCTCAAAAACGAGACTAACGGCGAGCTTCGCGACAGCGTCACGAACAGCTCCGGTTATTTTGATTTCCCGTCGATCCTGCCGGGAACCTACTCCGTCACGGTCAGCGCGACTGGTCTCCGGACAGCCGAACAGACGGGTATTGTCCTGACGCAAGGTTCGACTCTGCGTCTCACCACGATTGTTCTGCAAGTGCAAACCCAAAAAACGGAAATCGAGGTCGTCGCAGCCGAATCCGTCGTGGTGCCGGTCGACTCCGGGCAAAGCAGCCAAACGTTGAACCAGTCGATGGTGGAAAACGTCTCGCTCAACGGGCGCGATGCAGCCGAGTTGATTAAGATCATGCCGGGCTCGGCGATGAATAGCGGCCTTGGCCAACAAATGTGGGGCCAGGGAGCCGTTGCAACCGCCAGCAATACCGGGCCGATCGGCAGCTTCTCGGTTCAGGGCATGAACGTCAACGGCGCCATGACAATGACGTCGGACGGCGCCAACCTGCTCGATCCCGGCAACCAGGGAACGCAAACCGCCAACATTAATCAGAACCAGGTGCAGGAAGTTTCCATTCTGACGAATGCGTACGGCGCGGAATTTGCCAAAGGGCCGGTGACCTTCCAGGCCATCGGCAAAAGCGGCGGCTCGCAATTCCACGGGCAAGCATACTTTTATGCCCGCAACGGCGTGCTCAACAGCAACGGCTGGCTGAACGACTACGAGCACAACAAAGCGCCGGCCAACCACTTCTATTATCCGGGCGGCGACTTCGGCGGCCCGGTGATCATTCCGGGTACCCGCTTCAACAAGAACCACGACAAGTTGTTCTTCTACGCGGCGTACGAAAACATGCGGCAGCAGCCGGCCGGCTACCCCGATGAATATTTCGTGCCGACGCAGCAAATGCTGTCCGGGAACTTCACCCCGGCGTACCTGCAAACGCTGGGTAAGACTTTCATGTCCAGCGTGAATGCGGACAAT
>Ga0326727_10023256_pt1 | contig 11847 bp, 8 predicted proteins | sample MB2enrmetagenome_FD_207643 | JGI IMG/M metagenome (GOLD analysis project Ga0326727, IMG submission 207643) | Lab enriched peat soil microbial communities from McLean, Ithaca, NY, United States - MB29MY | ecosystem: Environmental > Terrestrial > Soil > Wetlands > Peat | place: USA: New York... | reverse complement strand
ACTGATACGCGGCGGAAGCGTGCCATCCCTGGACCGCCTCTTTGCCCGGAAAGCGGATGACAACTATGTCCGAGTGCGCATGTTCACCTGCGAGGATCGCCACTTTCTTTCCCCGAAAAACCAGTTCAGCGCCCCACGGTTCCAAGGTAGCCGGAACCCGGCTGCGGTACTCGGCCCATTTTTCGGCGTTCTTGACGGTAAGATATCCGACAACGTACGCATTACTCATCTTTCTTGACTCCTGCTCGGGTTTGGGGCCATCTGCAATTGGCGTCCACAGACTTTATAACAAACGACCGTTCGACCAACCTGCCGCGCCGGTCAGGCCATCTGTCCTTGCTGACCTGCCATCCTGTCCGTCTGCTCAACCATGCTTTAAGTCACCGGCAGGCACTCGGCGGGAAGGTCAGGGGAAACGGGGTGTTCTCCGGTTTCGATCTCCCAGCGGCACCGCTGCCCTGCCGGCAGACACTCGTTACCGAGGATTGCTATGCCTGATCATCGGACATCCGGAATCGACTCTCTGCGGGCATGGAGAGTGTGCTTTGCCGCTTTTGTGGAAGCCTTTGTCATCTTTGGGGTGAGCTATAGTTTTGGCGTTTTCCTCAAGCCGATGGCTCTGACCTTTGGCGCCGGTCATGCCCTTATGTCGACGCTCTTCGCGACCTTGACGGTCCTGAGCTTCTTTCTGTCGCCGGTCACCGGAGATCTGGCCGACCGCTACGGACCAAAGCTGATGGTCGCGTCCGGCGCGGTTCTGCTGGCGGCAGGGCTGATTCTTTCGGCCCATGTATATTCCTTTCCCTTGCTGTTTCTCACCTATGGAGTGGGGGTTGGTGGCGGCGTAGCGTGCATCTATCTTCCCTCCGTGGCAGCCGTTGGCGAATGGTTCAAAGTCTATCGTGATATCGCGCTGGGTATCGCGGTCAGCAGGATTGGGCTCGGAACTCTGGTGGCGGCGCCGGTGGCGGCCATTCTTATCGACAAATACGATTGGCGTACCTGCCTGGAGATTTATGGATGGGCAAGTATCGCTTTGCTCCTGCCCTGCGCTGCGCTGCTGGCCCAGCCCCCGCAAGCCCCCGGAAAATCCCAGATCGGGATCCGGCAAAAGGTGGCGACCAGGCGCTTTGGGCTGCTCTACCTCGGCCGGATGTTAGCCGGAATTGCGATCTATATTTCCTACGTCTACCTGCCTGCCTTCGCTGAGGACATTGGCGCCAGCCATGTGGCCGCGGCTTCGTTGGTGGGGTATATCGGCGCCTCCAGCATCGTAGGACGGATTGGGATGAACGCCGTGGCTCCGCGCTTTGGGCAGATCGCCACGTATCGGATGACGTTCGTTATGCTGCTGGTCAGCTTCGCCTTCTGGCTGACCGCCCACTCTTACGTCCGGCTCGCGATCTTTTCCGTGATTATGGGCGTCGGGTACGGCGGTCTCGTGGCCCTGACACCGGCGGTCGCGGTAGCGCTGTTCGGTACGGCCGGTCTGGGCGAGTTGCTCGGAGTCTTGTACACCGTCCTGGGGGTTGCTTGCCTGATCGGCCCGCCACTGGCCGGCGTGATCGTTGACCGCACAAACGACTACCGAGGTCCGGTAGCGGTTGCCACTCTTGCAGCGCTCGCCGCTCTGATTGTAGTGATGCGCCGGCCTACGGCTTCTCCGCAGCAAGACTCTGCTTCCGCGCTAAAAGAAAGCGCCTAATCCCGCTCACGCATTTTGCCCTCTGCTCTGCAAGCGGCGTTTTTGAAACATCCCGGTGGCGTGCTAGCTATTGAGGCGGGAAAAAGGCAGGTCTGAAGGTTTGGTCTTCCGGCCCCACCCTTCGCCGAGCGGCAAGCGTATGCCTGGCGAAGGGATGGCGAGCCAAAGAAGGCATTATTAGTAGAGGCCGCCACCTGTATCCATGTGGTCCAACATCCGAAGAGTCCAATCCTTAACTCGTTCCCACACGGAGCTCGATTGGTTTCGCTCTACGAAGCGCTCGATGTATTCACTGTCTGTCATTTGCCTGCTCCTTCCTAATCAGCTACTCACTTCAGTAGATGAGAGAACCCGCCCCGCGGTCGCAAAAAAGGCAGAGGGCGGGGGCGCCCGACATCCGGCGTAAGTTCATGTAATGTAGATAACGAGTTAGCTTGCTCGGGTTTTCCTTGGGGACAGACACGGTGCTTGCTTATCTGTTTGTCTTGCTGGTGGAGGGTGGGGTACCCATACCCGTTGGAGCGTGGTCGATGTTGCCGAAGAAATTCTTCCCGTTACCAATCGCCTGGTTACTTGGGCTCCTGTTGCTGGTGGCCAATCCCCCGGCCAGCTTCGCTCAAGAAAAGTCTGCATCCCCGGCGGCGCCGCAGAATTCTACCTTTCCTGCTCTGCTCATCAGCGACATTCATTTCGACCCTTTGCATGACCCCGGCAAAGTGCCGCAACTGGTCAAGGCAAAGGTGAGCCGATGGAACGCGATTTTGTCGGCTCCGTCTTCTCCCAACCAGGCGCAGGCTTTTGCCGAGCTGCAGCAGAATTGTGGCCAGCGCGGGGCCGACACTTCTTATTCGCTGCTGCAGTCGGCGTTGCAAGCTATGCGGGCGCGGCAGGCAGACGCGAAATTCCTCGCGGTGAGCGGCGACCTGATGGCGCACACCTTTGACTGCCGGTACGCGAAGCTGTTTCCGGAATCAAAGCCCGGCGAATATCAGGCGTTTGTCTTGAAGACTCTAAGCTACGTGGTGAGAGAACTGCGGACCGCATTCCCCGGCGTGCCCGTCTATGTGGCGTTGGGTAATAACGACAGCGCGTGCAGAGATTACCAGCTAAATCCCGGCAGCGAATTTTTGGCGCAGACCGGCAAGATTGTCGCCGAGGCCCTGCCGGAGGCGCAGCGGCAAGAGGCCCGGGCCGAGTTTGCCAAGGGCGGATACTATGCCCTCACCATGGCAGCGCCCATGCCGGGAACCCGCCTCATCGTCGTGAATGACGTTTTTCTATCTCCCTACTACCGGGACTGCCAGGGCAAGTCCAGCGCTGACGCGGCTAATGCCCAGATGGCGTGGCTGCAAGAGCAATTGGCGGAGGCACAGAGATTGCATCAGCCGGTTTGGGTAATGGGCCACATCCCTCCGGGCATCGATCCTTACACCACAATTCCCGGAATCGAGGAGGTCTGTGCCAGCGGGACGCCGAAAATGTTTCTCTCTTCCGGCCAGCTTGCCGACACGCTTATCGCGCACGCCGACGTTATCCGCCTCGGGCTATTTGCGCACTCCCACATGGATGAAGTCCGTCTTCTAGGACCTGACGCCGGAGCTCCTCACGGCGCAAGCGAGCACAGCGTTGCGGTCAAAATGGTTCCTTCCATCTCGCCCATAGACGGCAATGATCTGGCGTTCACCGTCGCACAGGTCAATGCGGCCACCGCCGTGCTGGAGAACTATGAGGTGATTGCGGCTTCGAATCAGAGCGGCGTGGCTACGACCTGGTCGAAAGAATACGACTTTGACCAGACCTACCACGCAGCGCAATTCTCGCCCGCCACGCTGGAGAACCTGATTGCCGGATTCGCCCGGGATCGCGGCGCCAAGTCAGAGAGCAGCCAGGCCTACATTCGCAACTATTACGTAGGCGGCCGCTCGCGTGAGGTCAGCACGTCCTGGCCAATCTACGTTTGCGCGCTGGCCCACCACACCCCCAAAGGCTTTGCCGGTTGTGCATGCTCCGGCGGGAGATGAGTGCCGTCGCGCCCCCCTCAGAAAGGATGTGGAAAAAGCTCTCACCGCGGAGTACGCAAAGGACGCGGAGGGAATCTATATCCATTGTTTTCATCGTCCTCGTTCCTCTGTGTACCTTCGCGTCCTTTGCGTCCTCTGCGGTGAAGAGGTTGTATTTTTTCACACCTTCTCAAGCCAACTGCGGGCTTGAGTGAGGCGTGGGAAAGCTGTTACGCGCCGTGGGCCGCACCTGCCTGGAAGCTCTTCAGCAGTTCACGGAATTGCTCCAGGGGCACGATGCCCCGGTTCTTGATCCCCTGCTTTTTGACCGCGGCCAGAAGGTCATCCATTTTTTCCGCCGGCACGCTGGCGCCGATCTTATTCAGAGCCCATTCCACGGACTTCTTTCCGCTCTTTTTGCTTAAGTAAATTTCGCGCTGGCGGCCCACCAGCTCGGGGGCGTAAGGTTCGACGGACGGAGGGAAGGTCACCACTTGCGCCACCGTAGAGCCGGTTTCTCTGCCGTAGACGGTCTCGCCCACCACCGCCTTGAGTGGGGACACGGGAATCCTGGTAATCTCTTGCACCAGCTTGCTTAGAGGGTACAGCCGATCCAGCTTGAGATTGGTCTGCACGCCATAGAGTCCGGTCAGCGCCAGTGCGATGTCCGCCACGTCGGCATTGCCGCTTTTTTCTCCCAATCCGTTGACGGTGAGGTGCACGGAATCGGCCCCGGCCCGCAAGGCCGCCAGGCTGCACGCGCTGGCCAGGCCAAAGTCGTTATGGCAATGCACCGCCAAGGGGACCTTGAACCAATCCTTGACCTGCGCCGTAAGGTAGTACATGGCTTCCGGCGTTGCGACCCCGATGGTATCGACCAGCACGAGTTCGTCGGCGCCGGCCTCGATGGCGACGCTGTACGCCTGCTTGAGAAACTCCAGCTTCGCCCGGGTGGCGTCCACGGGGAAGTAGGCGGCATAGAGACCCTGCTGCTTAGCGAACTTGATGGCGCTGCGGATGCGGGAGAGCACCGTAGCCTCGTCCAGTTCCCAGGCTTTCATCTTGAGTTCGCTCACCAGAATTTCGCAGACCAGGGCCTTCACTCCCGTGTCCACGCAGGCTTGCACATCGTTGACATTGCAGCGGCCGAAACCCCAGATCTCCGCATTCTTGACATGCTTGACGATCTCCGTGACCGCATGCTTGTCCTCATCCGTGCTGGCGGGAAAACCCGCCTCGATGCGATCGATGCCGGCGTCGGCCAAGGCGCGGGCGATGCGCAATTTGTCTTCGGCCGCGATGCTGACGCCGGTGGACTGCTCGCCGTCCCGCAGCGTGGTGTCGTAGATCTTGACCTGCTTTGGCAATTTGGCCAGTTGGGCCTGGACCTCGGGAATGCTGTTATAAGGGCTGAGCCACCATTGTTGCGCCATTCGCTTTCACGCTCCTGATTAGTTTTGTGGACCACGATTCAGTTCGGAACCGCTTATGCTATTGAGCCACAGGCAGGGTGGAGTCCATATCCCGGCCGTGAAGATTTTTTTGCACTATGTATCCGATATCGGAGGCGGCGCGCCGCAAGATACAAACCAGCTGATCTTTCCATCTCCCCTGCAGCCGGCGAGACAACTCCCGGATACTCACCGCTCCGATGGATCCTCCGCTCGCCACCGGAATGATGAGACCAACCGCACTGACGCTCGGCGCCGTGGGCAGCGTTCGGGTTGCGTATCCGGTCTCCCGGGTCTGGGCAATCTGTTGTCGCAGTTGTCGAAGGGTAATGGACTCCCTGGCAAAAGCCCGGCGCTGTTCGTTCACCGAAATGATTCTGTCCACCATGTGATCCGGCAGAGCACTGAGCAGCGCCAGGCATCCGGTTCCAATACCTAGAGGCCGGTGTTGTCCCACATCGAAGTCCAGCCCGGGATCCTGGATCTGCATCGGCGTCACCCCGTTCTTGCGATCCAGGCAAACTCCGTCAAACCCGGAACGGACGGTGAGAAAGACCGTAGCCCCGGTCTTGGCGGTAATCCATTGCAGATACGGCTGGCAGATATCACGCAGGTGATTTTTGGGCGAGGCCGCCAATCCCATTTCGTACAGCGCCGGGCCGAGATAGTAGCGCTTGGTCGCCTGGTCTTGCACCACGAAGCCCTCTGCGATCAGCCCATGCAACATGCGGTGCGCCGTCGGCCGCTCGATCTTGGAGAGCGCCGCCAGATCCACCAACCGCAAGCCGGTCCGGTTGTGGTTGGTCAGCAGTCGCAACAGCAAAGCTGCGCGTTGAATAGTCTGGGTCCCACAGACAGAGGAGGGGCCTGCCGCTGCATCCGCCGAGGAATTAGCTCCCATACATGCCTCTTCCGGAATTGCCTTACGCCGCCAACCCGGCCGCGGTTAATGCAAGCTACGGCAAACACAAGGTTTAGATCTGTCCAGCTTTGGAGATCGTTGGGGATTTAAGCCGTCACCTGCGACCCGCGTTATCTACTGCGATTGCCTGCCCCAGGCAGTGATGTTTGTCACACTGCGGCGTGACCATCGGGTGAGCCCCTTGCCCCCCTCCCGTCCCTTCGTTTGGGCCTCCGACACCGATCCTCCCGCACCTTAAGCCAACCACGGGCGCCGTCGCGCCTCAATGGGCTTTTTCACATGTTGGACTATTTGGCCCGCCGGCAATTTCCGCCGACTAACATCACGGGGGTCCGCTGGGAAAGCAACAACCCACAAGCCACAGGCCAAGAGCAGGGTTCCGGCTTGCTATTGTTTTGGTTCTAGCTTGCGGCTTGTTGCTTGTGGCCTGTTGCTTTCTTTGCGGGAGGTGGAAAATGAAAGCCAGCGTTCTGGTAGCGCCAGAAAAATTGGAATTGCGCGAAGTGCCGGATCTGAAACCATCCCAGGGCGAATTACTGATCCGGGTAAAATGCGTCGGCATCTGCGGAACCGACGTTCAGGTGTACCGCAACTCGATAGTTCCGACTAAGACGCCGCTGGTCCTGGGGCATGAGTATTGCGGCGAAGTGGCCGAGGCCGGTCCGGGCGTCCGGAACTTCAAGCCCGGAGACTACGTCTCCTCCGGCGGCGCCTGGGGGTGCGGAACCTGTGTCTACTGCAAAAGTGGAGAGCCGTCCTATTGCCAGTCGCCTAACTCGCTGGCGCGCACCACGGACGGGGCGCTGGCCGAATACATCCTGGTTTCAGCCGACATTGTTTATCCCTTGGACCGATGCGTAACTCCGGTGCAAGGGCAGGGCATGATCGGAGTAGGCACAGGATTGCGGGCGGTCGCCCGCGCCGGAGTCAAGATCGGCGACCGTGTCCTGCTGATTGGTCCCGGCTACGCCGGCTTGATCATGTTGCAGCTCTGTAAGCTGATTGGGGCACGAGCCGGAATCGCAGGCACGCGTGCCGAGCGGTTGGCCATCGCCAGGCAAGTCGGAGCCGACTTCGTCGCCAACACCAAGGAGGATCCCGACTGGGAAAAGAACCTGCTCGGGCGCGAGGCGCCCACCGGCTTTGACGTTGTCATTGAGGCCGCGGGAACCGTTGGCGCTCTGCTCTCGGCCGTCAGACTGGTCAACAAGGGCGGCGTGGTGCTGGAGTTCGGAACCTCGTTCGACACCGTCAACGGCCTGCCGCAAAAAGATTTCTATTACCGCGAGATATCGATCGTCGGCAGCAAAGGCGGGTGGGGATTTTACCGTACCGGCATCGAACTCCTGAACCGGCATGCGATCAAGATCGACCCGCTGATCACGCATCAATATCCGCTGGACAAAACGGCGGAAGCGTTTCACGTGATGGACAAAAGGCTGGACGGCGTCCTGCGGGCCGCGGTGTACTGCTCGTAGGCGTTAGCGCTGCAGGGTAACAGTCCGGGTAAATCGACGGTAAACCCTTTCACCGCAGAGGACGCGGAGGTTCACAGAGGAACGAGGACGAAGAAACCAACGGATATTGATTCCCTCTGCGCACCTTTGCGTACTCTGCGGTGAAAGGGTTTGTATCTTTCTGCAGCCCGGGCTAATCGTGGCCGACCGCGGCGGCCGCGCCGGCTTCCTCTACGGAGAAATACCGGCCGGGCAGTCCACAGACGATCAGGTCGTCTTTCGGCGCCCGGTAGAAGACCTCGAACCCGGTGTCTGTGACGACGCCGCAGTGCTCGATCTTCACGCCATCCTTGGCCCATTTATCGCCCAGCCAGGTGAAACATCCTACTTCGACCGCGAAGCACATGTTCTTTTGGATCGTCACCGGAGGCATCATATAGCCCGTATTCGAAGTGAATCCGGCAACCGTGGGTCCTCCATCGCCGGAGCGGAGACCGATCGAATGCATTACCGACCCGGCAAAGCGCCTGCCCGGCTCAGGCCACTTGGGCGCGCGTCCCCAGCCGCCGGGGAAGTCTCCCTTCTTCTGCCACTCCCGGGTGATGTCCGCGGTGGTGATGCCCGGCTTGACACACGCCGTCAAGGCATAGAGGCCGTCGCGGCAGACTTTGTAAACGTCTTTCTGGAATTGCGTGGGCTTGTCGCCTACCAAATAAGTGCGGTAGAAGCAGGTCCGGTAGCCCTGGAAGCTGACGCCATTGATGTCGATCACCACAAAATCGCCCGGCCGGATGATTCGGTCGGTAGGCATGTTGGGCACGACGTGGCCCGACCTCTCCCCGGAACAAACTACGAAACTGGGTCCTTCCAGTTCTTCCGCTCCTAACTTAAAGACCGCATTGGCGGCAATGCCGGCAACCTGGTACTCGGTCAGACCCGGCCGCAAAGCCTTGCATACCTCCCAATGGGCCGCTTCCGTAATCACGCCGGCCATGCGCAGGCAGTGGATCTCATCTTCGGTCTTAATCTGCATTGCTTCGGTCATCGCCAGCAGCCCGTCACAGATTTTTAGCCCCGCACGATCAAATGCCCGGATCAGGTGATAGTTGGAAATGTCTATTCCAATGGGCATATCGGCCTTGCCGTGTTTCCGTAACAGGCCTTTGACTTCGGCAACCATTTTGTCCATCTGGCTGGGCACATAATCCGGGTGCTCGGGCAGAGCCTGTTGAATGGCGAAGGTCCTGGCGGTCTCCAGAATCGACTTGCCCTTGAACCAGGGCATGCGCGACTCATCCCAGGTGCCGCCAAAATGATCCTTGGGAACGTACGGAAAGCCGTCACCCTCGACCAGGAGGGCAAAGTGACCCAGGCGGCGCCGGTTGTACTGGTGGGAGGAATAATAGCCCAGGTAGCGCTGGTAGTCGTAGTCGAATGCCATCATGGCTCCCAGGCCGTGCTTCTTCAGCGAAGCTTGCGCCCTGGCTATCCGGTCGTTGCGCATGCGCTCGGGATTGTAAGGCCGCTGCTCGTAATCCACCGCATAAGGTCCGTATTGCATTTCCATCCTCCTGTTCGCTGAAACCTTCCAGCCCACCTTGTATTGGCTCCCGGGGTATTCCTCAAGCTTTTGTCCACAATGTGAAATTTTGCGTGTCCTGCGCTCCGCCGGATGAGGATAATAGGAGCCCTCTAGACCGGAAGAGCCGAACCGGGCGGTTTTTCCGCAAAAGGACGGAGCCCATGACGAGTGCTGGCACGGGCGCGGCTGTCGACGTCAACAGTCTGGAGGAACGCACTCTGCACAAGATCCGGTGGCGGCTGCTGCCTTGCATCCTGTTCCTCTTCATCATCTGTTACGTCGATCGGACCAATATCGGCTACGCGGCCCTTGATATGAACAAGGCGCTGCGTATCAGCGGCACTGCCTTTGGCGTTCTCGCCGGTCTTTTCTTCCTCGGCTATAGCCCCTTCGAAATTCCCAGCAACATCATGCTGCAGCGCGTCGGCGCCCGGCGATGGTTCAGCCGCATCATGGTGAGCTGGGGGCTGGTGGTCGTGCTGACCGGATTTGTCAGCAGCCTGCTCCAGTTGTACACGCTTCGTTTTCTGCTCGGCGTCGCCGAAGCCGGGTTTTATCCGGGAGTCCTGCTGTACTTTACCTTCTGGTTCCCGCAGCGGCTTCGCAGCCAGGCCATTGCCGTGCTCCAGATGGGTATTCCTATCTCCAACTTTGTCGGCGCGCCCGTCGCCACTTTGATCATGGACAACATTCGCTGGTTCGGAATCGCAGGCTGGAGATGGATATTCATCCTCGAGGGAATCCCGGCGGTGGTTTTCGGCGTAGTCGTTTACCGCTTCTTGACGGACAGGCCGCAGGATGCCGACTGGCTTTCGGCCGAGGAAAAGAACTGGCTGGTCGAAAATCAGCGGCGCGAGCACCAGGCTAAGGTCGCAGTTCGAAAGTACACCAAGCTACAGGCCTTCCTGAGCCCCAGGGTGTGGCGCCTCACGCTGATCTACTTCACTCTGCAAGCGGTTCAGATCAGCATTCCCCTGTGGTTGCCGACCATTCTGAAAGGCCTTTCCCGGGGCTTGACCAATACTCGAATTGGCTTTCTGACGATGATTCCCTACATCGTGGCTACGGTTGCGATGCTGCTGTGGTCGCGCCACTCCGATCGGACCGGCGAACGGAAATTTCACGCCGCCGCGGGCCCCTTCCTTGCGATTTTCGGGCTGATCTTGTTTGGCGTGCTGGGCGCCTTGAGCCTGAAGATGGTCGGCATGACGATCGCCTTGGTCGGCCTCTATTGCTTCTATGGTCCTTTCTGGTCGCTGCCCTCACAGTTTCTCTCCGAAGAATCCGCGGCCGTTGGTTTGGCCACCATTAACTCGATCGCGATGATCGGCGGATTCGTCGGCCCGTCGGTGCTTGGATACCTGATCCGATGGCGCCAGGGAAACCTTGGCGCGGCCCTCGCATTTCTGTGCGTAATGCTGGTGGTGAACTGCCTGCTGGTGGCGACCATGCATATCCCGGCGGATAAGAAGCACTGCGCCGCCTAGCCGCCGGCAGCCAGAGACGTTTGATTTAGCTATTCAGGGGGAGATATGGCGGGACCTCAGACGCAAGCCGCACTGGAACCGACCGGCCTGAAACGTCTACCCACGGCTGCGGCCGTCGCCTGCCTGGCATTGCTGGCAACGGCGTACGTGACCAATGCCATGGATCGGTCGATCTTTCCGACCTTGCTCCCGCAGATCCGCCAGCACTATGGATATGGCCTGAAGGCGGGCGGATTTCTGGCGACGGTGTTCAATCTGGGCATCGCCTTTACGGGAATACCCGCGGGATACCTGATCGATCGCTGGACTCGAAAGAACGTCATTCTCTCCGGGATGGCGATCTACTCGCTCTTCACCCTGGTGACCATATACGCCACCGGCATGTACGACATGCTGGCTTACCGGTTTCTGACCGGCGTCGGCGAAGCCATGCAGATCGCGGGCCTGTATGTTGCCGCCGGCAGCTTCTTCTACCGGAACAGGGCTTTCGTCGTCGGGTGCGTAAACATAGGCTTCGGCGCGGGCGGCGTCCTCGGCCCCTATCTCGGAACCCGCATCACCCTCGCCTCCGGAAGCTGGAAGCCTGCCTTCGTGGTGTTCTGCTTAGTAGGACTATTCATGGCGGCGTTGGTCCGATTCTTAATCCCCAAGGAATTTACCGAGCAGAAGAGTGTCAGCCAGCTCGGATCGTTTGACAAGTCTCTGGTAGCGAACGTTCCGGAGAAACTCTGGAATCGGAACACCTTGTTGATCGCGGTAACCAATGTCATGCTGGGCACCATTCAGAATGGCTATTCGGGCCTGTATCCGACCTTCGCCCGCACCCATCTGCACTTTTCCCCGATGCAGGCGGGAACGGCCTTCAGCTTTTTCGGCTTCGGCTGCATGTTCGGCTGGCTTGGGGGATTCATTGGCGACCGTGCCGGCACTCGGAAGTACATCATCGTCTCCTACCTGTCGTTGAGCGCCATCACTTACCTGCTGTACCAGGTTGCCACGCTGCCCTGGCAACACAACGTCCTGAGTTTCCTGATGGCCTTCTTTGTCAGCAGCAGTTTGCATCCGAACACTTTAGCCCTCATTCAGAAGAGCGTTCGTCCGGATAGAACCGGGGGCGCCACCGGCATCTTTACCAGCTTGCACTTTCTGGGCTCCGGGCTCGCCGGCTATTGGTTCGGCATGATGGTTGACAGCTTCGGCTGGCTCAAGGCTGGTCTGGTTCAGGAGACCGTCCTTCCCCTCT
>Ga0326727_10023254_pt1 | contig 11848 bp, 13 predicted proteins | sample MB2enrmetagenome_FD_207643 | JGI IMG/M metagenome (GOLD analysis project Ga0326727, IMG submission 207643) | Lab enriched peat soil microbial communities from McLean, Ithaca, NY, United States - MB29MY | ecosystem: Environmental > Terrestrial > Soil > Wetlands > Peat | place: USA: New York... | reverse complement strand
ACGCGCAAAGGCATTATTCTGGCGGGAGGCTCGGGGACTCGCTTGTACCCGATCACGCATGTGGTGTCGAAACAACTGCTTCCCATCTACGATAAGCCGATGATTTATTACCCGCTCAGCGTGTTGATGCTGGCGGGCATTCGCGATGTCCTGGTGATTTCTACGCCGCAGGATATTCCGCGTTTCGAGCAGTTACTGGGGGATGGATCTTCCTGGGGAATGTCCTTCCAGTATGTCGTGCAACCCAAGCCGGAAGGACTGGCTCAGGCCTTCATTCTTGGCAGAGAGTTTGTTGGTCAACACGATTGCGCCCTGGTGTTGGGCGACAATATCTTTTTCGGTCATCAACTGGTAACCTTGCTCAAGTCTGCAGCCGCGCAGCCATCGGGAGCGACGGTTTTTGCGTACCAGGTGAAAGATCCTGAGCGGTACGGGGTGGTCGAGATGGATGCTTCCGGGCGGGCCGTGGATCTGCAGGAAAAGCCTACGCACCCCAAATCCCGCTACGCTGTAACAGGCCTGTATTTCTATGACAATCAGGTTTTGGATATCGCCGCCGGCTTGCGGCCCTCGCCGCGCGGCGAGTTGGAGATCACGGATGTAAACCGCGTTTATCTCCACAAGGGGCAACTGTCCGTGCAAATCATGAGCCGGGGTATTGCCTGGCTGGACACGGGGACTCACGACTCGCTTCTTGAAGCCAGTGCCTTCGTTCAGACCATCGAGAAACGGCAGGGGCTGAAAGTGGCTTGCCCGGAAGAGATTGCATACCGCGCAGGCTTTATCGATGCGGCGCAATTGGAAGTATTGGCTGCCGGCATCAAGAACGGCTATGGCGATTATTTACGCGAGATTCTAGCAAATCCGGGGTTATAGTTCATGAAAGTTCAATCCACGCAGATTCCGGAAGTGTTGATCGTTGAACCGACTGTTTTCGGCGATGACCGGGGCTTCTTTTTGGAAAGCTTCAATGAAAGAGAGATGCGTAGCATTGGTATTGACGCGCATTTCGTCCAGGACAATCACTCCCGTTCGCAGCGCAACGTGCTGCGCGGATTACATTACCAGATAAGTCACCCGCAGGGCAAACTGGTTCGCGTGGTAACTGGCAAGGTCTATGATGTTGCCGTTGATGTCCGGCGCGATTCTCCAGCTTTCGGAAAGTGGGTAGGTGTAGAGTTGTCGGCGGAGAACAAGCGTATGTTCTGGCTGCCTGCTGGAATGGCGCATGGCTTTGTCGTACTATCGGATTCCGCGGACTTCCTTTACAAGGCGACAGAGTATTATGCGCCGAAGTTTGAGAGAACCATCCTTTGGAATGATACGGAACTGGGCATTGAATGGCCTCTGGTGGGCCAGCCTATCCTATCCGCAAAAGATGCCGCGGCCAAGACTTTTCGCGAGGCGGAAGTGTTCGAAAAAGACTTTCTCCTGAAGGGTGCGCATGAAGAATGCTAAGATTCTGGTGTTTGGCCGTGTCGGTCAAGTGGGATGGGAGTTGCGTCACAAATTGGCTTGTCTCGGCGAGGTGACCGCGATTGACTATCCCGAGATAGATTTTTCCCAGCCGGATTCAATTCGGATGACTGTGCGAGCGGCGGAGCCCACGGTAATCATCAATGCGGCTGCCTATACCGCAGTCGATAAGGCTGAAAGCGACCCTGATTTGGCAATGGCGATCAACGGCACAGCGCCGGGTGTAATCGCGGAAGAAGCCAAGCGGCTGGGCAGCATTTTGATGCACTATTCGACGGATTACGTCTTCGACGGCGCCAAGCAGAATCCCTACGTTGAGACAGATGCGCCCAATCCCATCAATGTTTATGGCAAGACGAAACTGGCGGGAGACCAGGCCATCCAGGCGGTAGGAGGCGGTTACCTGATTCTGCGCACCAGCTGGGTCTATGGGGCGCGCGGAAGCAACTTTCTGTTGACGATGTTGCGTTTGGCTCAGGAACGCACGGAACTACAAATTGTGGATGACCAGATCGGCGCCCCAACCTCCAGCGAATGTATTGCACAGGCTACCGCCAACATATTGGCGCAGCTCCTGGCGCCGGCCGGTCGCGGACTCGATGGACGCAGTGGCATCTACAACCTCACCAGCACGGGAGAAACCACCTGGTTCGGGTTTGCGAAGGCTCTGTTGACCGAGTCGTCCGGATTATTTGATTTTACGGTTCCCCACCTGATCCCCATCAAGACCAGTGAGTTTCCTCGTCCCGCCAAACGTCCGGCCAACTCCCGTTTGTCGTGCCAGCGCCTGGAACAGACGTTCGGGGTGACTTTGCCGCCTTGGGAACACGCGCTTTCCCTGGTCCTGGATACCCTCACTGAAGGATCGTCGCCAGTCAGTTCCAAGGCTTGAATTATGTTGCCGTTTTGTCCTGCTGTCAATAAGTGAGCCGATTGCCTCACTGCATCGGAGTCTCTGAATAACGGGTCTGCTCGATTCATCGAAAGCGCCATCCTGGCCATCGAGGCTGAGATCGAGGAACGGCAGGGGCTGATCTCGAAGCTGCGGGGCTGAGCGTGCGACCGGCCGCGGTGGATCGAGCCATGAGTGCTGTGCGCCCCAAGTGGAGCGCGACGCGGTGCAAGAAGTCTGCTGCCAACTGGGCGGCCAAAAAAGCAGTACACGCAAAAAGGGGCCTGAGAACCAGGCCCCTTTTTCTGTCTCGGTTGCCGCCCTGGTGGACGTAGTGTGTAAGCGGATCGCTTCCGAAGTGGACTTGAACTCGAACAGGCCAAAGCGGCCATCGGCAGGGGTGGTTCGCTTCGCTCTGGATGATAGGTTGATTTAGAACCTATGACTGATTGGGGCGTAGCGGAACTTACCGGAGCCTTCTGCGGATCAGGTCGAGGGCTTGCTGGGTGGTCCACTCCCTTACGCGCTGGCGATCGCCGCGGAAGTTTTTTTCCACCACTTCGGTTTTCTGGTCGTCGATGAGGGCGATGTAGACCAGGCCTACAGGCTTGGCTTCACTGCCGCCGCCGGGGCCGGCGATGCCGGTGACGCCCAGTCCCAGGGTCGCGCCGGTGTAGCGGCGAATACCGTAGGCGAGGGCTTCGGCTACCTCTTTGGAGACTGCGCCGTAGCGGGCCATCAGCTCCGGTGGCACGCCGGCGAATGCGGTCTTGAGCTCGTCGGAGTAGACGATTGCGCCGCCCAAAAAGGAGCGCGAGCTGCCGGGAACTCTTGTGATGCGCTCGGCGATCATGCCTCCGGTGCAGCTTTCGGCAACGGCGAGTGTGGCCTGGCGCAGGCCGAGATGGTAGAGGACGATCTGCTCCAGAGAATCTGCTGCTTCGGCGCCGGAGGAGTAGAGCCAGTCTTCCAGGGTTTCTTCGAGGCGGCCGGACAACTCGTCAATGCGCGCCTGGGCGGCGGCGAGTTTGGGCTTGGCGCAGAGCAGCGTGAGCTGGATGTCGCCGACATGGGCGAGGATGGTGGTATCCACGTCCTTGTACTCGGTGTAGATGGGGGCGGCCAGCTTGTCGGCCTGCGACTCGGGGATCATTGCAGCTCTCAAAGTGCGCTTGGCGATGTGGCGCACAGGCACCAGGTCGCGCAAGCGGGGGATGCACTCGGCGTCGAAGAGCGGGTGGCACTCGCTGGGCGGGCCGGGAACGAGCATGAGCAGCTTGCGGTAACCTTCGAAGGTCGTGTCGAGCCATTGGCCGGGGGCGCTGCCGTTGGGGTTGGCGAGAATGGCCGCGCCTTCCAGTACGTCGGCCTGCTTGAGGTTGTTCGCGGGCATGGGAATGCGCCAGGAAGCTGCGCGGGCGGCCAAAGCGGCAACCTGTTCGGGGTCGCGGCGCAGCGTGAGCGAGAGAGCTTCGGCGACGGCTTCGCGGGTGAGGTCGTCTTCGGTGGGGCCGAGGCCGCCCATCACGACGACGATGTCCGTGCGCGCGAGGGCGGCGCGGATGGCGCTGACCAGGTCCCTCCGGCGGTCGCCGACGATGGTCTTGAAGGCCACGGTGACGCCCAGCTCGTTGAGTTTTTCCGTCAGGTAGAGGGAGTTGGTGTCCTGGCGGAAGGGGGTGAGCATCTCGGAGCCGACGGCGATGATTTCGCTTTTCATAGGGCAGTTCTCAATTTTTAGTTCTCAGTTCTCAGTTTAAGACTTATAGATTGTCATCGTCAGTGTATCGTAATCGCGATAAGACTGTGATGAGTGGGCCACCTGCCACCACCCGCCACCACCCACCACAAAGTGTTGATTTTATTATGTTTCTGCGTATCTTTTTGGAGTTTTACAGGCGTACAGTGGTTGAGACGCGCAATTTACGGAATGGCTCGTAATGTCTTTGAAATGATGGTTTTAAGGGTGGCGATACTGGAATGCTTATCTTGTACGGGCACCGGTTGTTGTGTTGCAAGTTGCTGAATGGAATGTTGGTTACTGGCATTTACAGGCATACAGGACGGAATTTCGCTTTTTTCCGGGGAGGGGCTGGAAGGGTTGATGGCTGTGGTTCCGGGCTGCGCCGAAGCAGCGGCGCGGGCGGCGGCCAAGCCAAATTGCGGGCGGCCACCTGGGTAGCGCGCAGCCTTCACCGCTTCGGGCAGGGCCAGGAGCAGAAACCTCACCATGTCAGTGACGGTGGTGTCGTAGTCGGCGCCAATCTTCCGCGTCTGACGGTATAGTTCGGGTTCGACGGCTACCGTGATATTTCTGACGGTTCGCATGGCCTGGTTCTCCAGAAGTGCCCAGGAATTTCGCTCTATTTAGAGTGTGCGCCAGAGACGGATAATTATCGGCAAAGTGCGTGCAGAAAAATTCGTAATCTCCCAATTCTCAAAAGCGAGATCTGGGTACAGCTTCTCAAAGTTCATGGTGATTCTTTGGACTGATGAGCGGGCCACCTGCCATTATCCCTCTTATTCAGCTCTTCAATACGATCACCGGAATAATCACCCTCCAAGCTTGAATCACTTCCAGCCAAATACTTCTTGATTGCTGTAGCTCCAGCTCTCACCAGATGCAAAAACATGCGAGACACGGCCACATATTAGATCGGATTCTCCTTTTTGGATAAGTCCACCATACTTACTCTTAAGCATCACCTGTTCTGAGCTTGTTGGCGTATTCTTCGGATCGTCCTTTTGCTGTGTCGTGACAGTAATGGATACACTTTGTAGAACATAGTTGGATGAATTCTTGATGGTAAAACATACTTCCTGGCCTCCGTAGAGCCCTGCAGTGCTCCAGCTTCCTCCTGTGAGCTGCACGGTGAGAAGGTCGTCAAGAATGTTCCCCCCCAGCTTTGATATATCCTGAGGTGGCTTATCAAAGGCTATTGGAACCCAGCTGCCGACGGCCAGTCGATCAGTTCGGCCAGCCTTCTCGTCTATACGCAATTCCTGGTTACCCTGCGTTAGATAGCGGTATCGCGGTCCAAATGTGTCTTGATCAAGTGTGACTCCAACTAGCCCCGCAACTAGCAGAGAGGAAGCGAGAACGATCGAGAGTAAAGCCTCTGAGAGAGGCCATCTGACAGCACAAAGCCATGCCAGCCCTCCGAATGCCAAGCCCGCAATCAGGAAAATGGGTATGAAACCCTGAACGGCGCCGATGATAAAGAAAATCAGTCCAAAAGCACCCAGAGTGATCGAACCGCCATTAGCGTGCCGCACGCGGCTTTTAAGTCCAATAGAGGTAGTGGAAGAAGGATCGCCCGGCATGGGACCGTCTGCTTCAAGAAGTGGTTCAGGCTCCGCCGCGGTATTCTCAGTTACCAGAGATTCAATCTCTGAAGCCTGGTCGGAAACGGACGGATCCAGAATGCTACGCTTGCCGCAACGCGGGCAGAACCTAGATTCATTTTGAAGAGCGATGCCACAACTATCACAGAACATAGAGTCCTCATAGTCGCATTTGCGCTAAATTAACCAAGAGTGCATTGCAGCCGTTCATTTGACGCCGTCGAAGATCGAGAAAATGGATGAGAGACCTATAAAGTATCCAATCACTAGGCACACAACCGCTGAAATCCCAATGGTCGTACACCAAGGAATCACTTTTCCCTTTGTCCCTCCGACCATCTTTGCCTTGTTTTCGTGCGCTGTCACTGCTGCCAAGGTGTCATCGGGTATCTGCACCAAGCCCGGATTCTTCTGGCGAAATACTCTCAGCTCGTTTGCTGCATGGTATAGAGATTCTAGCTGCTTCGATAAATAGGTAACAGCCATGGAAACCAGATAATTATGAACCAAGCACATAAGAAGTGAGCCCAAAACAAACAACATCGAAATTCGTAGCGTGCATAAATGCGCCTGGATAGCGTGTCGTAGCACGTCCGATTGAAATCCGGAAGCCAAGAATGGGATTGCAATAGCAAGCGTTCCAGCGCCAAGGACAGCCAATCTGTCGAAGAAAGTGGTGCGCACTTCGAGATGGTGAACATCGGAGTCCAGCATCTCCTTTTCGAGAAAGTTTTCCTTGCTACTTAGGCCGTCGAGCATTCTGAAGTAGATGTCATCGTTATTCATGCTGCAGGTCCTTTCAGATCAAGTCGGCAAGCACAAACCCGTTCAAAGGAACCAGTTCATTTGAATCAAGTCACGAGTTGTTTGACTTGACAAAAATCATACCACGGCGGATAGCCCACATCTCAATTTACAACCAAAATTGGGCGGGTGGCCCTTCCTTCCCGCGTTTTTTCGGGTCGGCCTAAAGTTGCTCGATCTTGAGGCCGGGGATCAGGCCGAAGTGGCGGAGATTGACGGTCGCCACGGCGTAGCCATGCTCCAACGCAGTGACTCCGATCAGCAGGTCCGCGAAGGGGATGGTCACGCCCTGGGCGCGTTGCTCGCCGTCGATCTTTGCGGCCAGCAAGGCCGTTGCTTTGGCGTAAGGAACCACTTCCATGTTGGCGAGAAGATCGTCGATATAGCGCTCGTGGTTCTGGCGTTGAACGGGGTTCGGAGCGCGATAGATAGCATGAGCTAGCTCGGTGAGTCCCACGGCGGAGAGCGCGACCCGTTGGTCGCCTGCGATGGAGACGATTCGCCGGAGCAGTTGCGTTACGGTTTCGCGTTGGCGCTCGGCGGCGATCACTACGCTGGAGTCCAGTATCAGGCCCATACGATCAGTCCCATGCCGGAGGGTTCAACGGCTCTTGATGGCTTTGGACGACCTCTTCCAGATCGCGGGCGAAGCTGCCATCGAGCCGAGCAGAAGAACCACGTGCCTCGGCAGCTGCGATGAGTTCGGAGAGTAGGTGACCGGGGCCTGGAGCAGGAACAGCCGGACGCATCACCGCCACAGCGCGCTTCTCTGATTCGATGACGACCTCAATGCCCGCACGGATGCGAGCCATCACACCGGCGAAGTCACCGGCGGCGTCGGCTTCCGAGATGTGGATCGTTGCCATACTTAGGATGATACCGCGTTTTCAGTTTTTCTTCTCTTCCTTGGCCTCGCCGGGTGCCCCATTCTCGTCTTTGGAACTTGGGAAACTTAGCTATTCGCGGATGATTTTGACCGATCTCTGATCTTTATTGAGCCGATGAACCTCAACCGTGCAAACTGAGAACTGTGAACTGACAACTGAGAACTGACAACTGTTAAAACAGATTCAGTCCTTCGACTCCCAGGTCCACATCATAAACGGCGTCGTTGGTGGCGAGGATGGTGGTTCCGAGCGGAGAGAAGGCCAGACCTACGATGTTTGCGCCGGAGAGCACGAGGCTGGCTTCGCCTTGCCGTGTCACGCGCACCACTCCGCGCTGGCCACGGAGGCAGGCGGCCAGGTAGACGTCGCCCTCCTTGGAGAGCGCCAGGCCCTGCGGACGGCCCAGGCCGCGGAACCAGGCGCGGGCGTCGCCGTTGGGCTCGATGGCCCAGATAGCGTCGTTGGAGGTGAGCGAGGGGGCAGTGACGTAAAGTGTTCCGGCGGCGTTGACCGCCAGATGATAGGCCGCGGCGCTGGGCTCGAGCGTGGCGTAAACGAAAATCTCGCGGCGCGGATCGATCTTGAAGATGGTGCCGCTGCGGTCGCCGACAAAGAGGTTGCCCCGGGCGTCGAAAACCAGGCCGGTGGCCACACCCATTCCCTCGACATAGAGGATTGGCTCGCCGACGTCGTCGATGCGATAGACGTTGCCTTCGGCGCGCGAGGTGACGAAGAGTTCGCCGTCGGGGTTGAAGGCCAGGCCGGTGGCGTTGAGAATGCCGGAGACAAACGGGGTTCCGCGGCCGTCGGGGCTGACGCGAACGATGGAGATGGGTGTCTGCTTGCCGCGCTGGCCGGAGATGGTCGTGTAGATCATGCCGGAACGGCTGACGGCGGGGTTGGTGACCGGGTGAAGGTTCTCGCAGAGCTGGCGGGCGACGCGCAGTGGAGCGGCATTGCTCAAGCCGGCAGGGTTGCGCACCTCGACGTAGCCGGTACCGGCCTGGTCGGGAACGCGCAGGGCAAGCGAGCCGGGGCGGCTCATCAGAATGTGGGCCGGGTAGCCGTTGACCAGAACGGTGGGCAGGACGTGGCTGAAGGGGCCTAGATTCGCGCCGGTCAGCACGATCTCGCCAGCGGGCAGAGCGGCGGCAGGGACGATCTCGTCGATGCGCGGGGCTAATGCGGCAGCGGATTGGGTGCTGGCTATGGGCATGGCTAAATCCAAAGGTGCAGCAGCGAGGCTACACCCAAAGCATACAACCCCGCGCCCACATCATCGAGGACGATGCCCCAGCCTCCGGGTAACTCTTCCAACCGGCGAAGCGGAAACGGCTTGGTCATGTCGAAGAGACGAAAGAGAAAGAGCGCGATGAGGGCATGACGCCAGTTGGCGTGGCTGCCGAGCAGGGCGATCCACTGGCCGGCGACCTCGTCGATGACCACGAATTGCGGATCGTGACGGCCGGATTCGCGGGCGACGATGGTGGCGGCGGGGATGCCGATCAGCAGCGTGAGCGCGATGCCGATCAGCAGCGCGATCAGCAGGGCTAGAGCGGTTGGCTGAAAGGCGAAGGCGTAGGCGGCCCAAAGGAGGATGGCCGCAACCGAGCCCCAGGTGCCGGGTCCGGGCTTGCCGAAGCCCGCGCCGAAGAAGGTGGCAACGGTCCACGCCCAGAGGGTTTTCTTCTGTGTGGGCGCGTCAGTTTTCATAGTCGTCTCCGTGGCTGCCGCCGAGAGCGCCGAGATCTTCGAGGACTTCGGGGTCGAGGATCGGCGAGCTGATCTTGTAGACGCCCATCGCCCACTTGCCGAGATCGATCTTGCGGCAGCGGTCGCTGCAAAAGGGAAAGTCCTCGTCATTAAAGCGGACGAGCATGCCGCAGGTAGGGCAGTGGAGGAGCTTGGCGGATTTTTTCTTTGCGGCCATCTTCTATTCCACTTTACAGCGGCCCGGAGAGAATGCGCGCGACAACATCGTAGTCGTGGGCTTCGGTGATCCGGGCGCGGTAGAAGCGGCTCGGCTCCAGGGCGGGCAGATCGCCGAAGTCGTTGATGTAGAGCTTGCCGTCGATCTCCGGGGCGTGGAACTGGGTGCGGCCCTCCCAGAGCAGCGGCGTCTCTTCGCTTTCGCCTTCGGCCAGCACGACCAACTCGCGGCCCATCCACTGCTGCTTGGCGCGCTTGCTGATCGATTGCTGCGTCTTCATCAGCTTGCGCTTGCGGGCTTCGATGGTGCGCCTGGAGATTTTGGCGTCAAGCGAGAAGGCGGAGGAGCCTTCTTCGTCGGAGTAGTTGAAGACGCCAAGCCAGTCGAATCTTGCCTCGCCGATAAACTCCTGCAAAACTTCAAAGTCGCGGAGCGATTCGCCGGGAAATCCGACGATGAAGGAGGTGCGCAGGGCGATTCCGGGAACTGTCGCGCGAACTTTTTCCAAAGTTTTCAGGAAGATTTCCGGGCTGCCGCCGCGCTTCATGCGCTTCAGAACTTGCGGAGCAGCGTGTTGCAGCGGCAGGTCAAGATACTTGCAGATGTTGTCGTGCTTGGCGATGGTCTCCAATAATCGGCCCGTGATGCGGTTGGGGTAGGCGTAGAGAAAGCGGAGCCAGCGGAGGTTGGGGATTTGGGCGAGCGCGTCGAGAAGTTGGGCGAGGCCGTCCTTCAAGCCCAGATCTTCGCCGTAGCATGTGGTGTCCTGGCCAATGAGGGTGATCTCGCGGACGCCGCGGGCGACGAGCTGCCGCGCCTCGGCGACAACGGATTCGAATCTCCGCGACCGGAATTTTCCGCGCAGGTTGGGAATAACGCAGAAGGAGCAGGGGTGGTCGCAGCCCTCGGCGATTTTGATGTAGGCCGAGGATTTCGGCGTGGTCAGGAAGCGGGGGGTGGTTTCGTCGCAGAGGTAAGTGGGCAGCAGATGGGTTGCGCCTTGCCAGTCGTCGCGGCGGAAGCGGCCTTGCTGCTCGCGATGGTCGCCTTCGGGGCGGGAGCCGTGATCGTGTTTGTGCGTGGCAGCGCGGGATTCGACGCCGGGGCGAACCTCAGCCGAGCCGCCGCCGCTGAGAATGTTGAAGGGCGAGGGCGCGGCGATGGGGGCGAGGCCGGCGGCTTCGAGGATCGCCTCCAGTTCGCCGGTTCCGACCACCGCGTCCACTTCGGGGATGCTCTTGCGGATTTCGTCGCGGTAACGCTCGACCAGGCAGCCGGCGACGATGAGTTTTTTCGCTTTGCCGGAGCTCTTGTGCCGCGCCATCTCCAGAATCGTATCCACCGACTCCTGCTTGGCCGTATCGATGAAGGAGCAGGTGTTGACGATGAGGATTTCGGCCTCTTCGGGATGGGCGGTGAGCCGCGCGCCGGCACGGTCGAGCAGGCCCATCATCACCTCGGAGTCAACGAGGTTTTTGGGGCAGCCCAAAGAGATGAAGCCCACGGTGGGGGGCGCGGGTGGGGAGATTTTAGTCACAGTTCCATTGTACCGGGATGTGAGGTGTGAAGTTTGGCTCCTATGGTTCTGTTCAGACCAGTCATACTGGAGCCGCCGGCGTATGCGCGGATGCCCCATCGGATGATTTTGCCGAAGGAGCGCACGGCCGCAATGGGTAAAATCAAAACATGACACTCACAGCCCAGGAGCGCGCGCGGCGCATCAAAATCATTCTCTTCGACGTAGATGGCGTACTGACCAACGGCGGCATCTGGATCATTCCGGTTCCGGTGGCCGGGGCAGACGGGGCCATCACGACCAAAATGGTCGAGGCCAAAGGCTACAGCGCGCACGATGGCGCGGGCATGACGCTGGCGCGGCTGGGCGGCATGAAGCTGGGCGTCATCACCAAGCGCATCAGCGAGACGGTGGCCATGCGCGCACGCGATCTGAAGCTGGAATTCGTCTACCAGGGCGAGGCCTTCAAGATGCGTCCGGTGCGCGAGATCATGGAGCGTGAAGGAGTGTCGCTGGAGGAGATCGCCTTCGTGGGCGACGACGTGATCGACCTGCCAGTGATGCGCGTTTGCGGCCTGGCCGTGGCTGTGGCCAATGCGCGGGAGCAGGTGAAGGCCGAGGCGCACTACGTGACTCCGCACCGGGGCGGCGAAGGCGCGGGGCGCGATGCAGTCGAGTTCATCCTGGAAGCCAAGGGATTGCTGCAGCAGTGCATTGCGGCCTCCATCGATGCCGATAATCCGCTTCCGCCCTCGATGGACATCGGCAAGGGCGGGGATTTGGCCGACTCGAATTTAGGCTCATCGCAGGATGGAAAAACAAAGTGAAATTCTGGGACGTGGTGATCGTTACGGCCTCATCGGCGCGTCAGGCGGGGCTCTATCGCGATGAGATTGAGCGGCGGAGACTCTCCGGGATGCTGCCGGAGGAGACCCAGTTCCTGGTGGTCCCGGATCCGGACGACCGCAGAGTGGGCTCGGGCGGCGCGACCCTCCACG
>Ga0326727_10023253_pt1 | contig 11848 bp, 7 predicted proteins | sample MB2enrmetagenome_FD_207643 | JGI IMG/M metagenome (GOLD analysis project Ga0326727, IMG submission 207643) | Lab enriched peat soil microbial communities from McLean, Ithaca, NY, United States - MB29MY | ecosystem: Environmental > Terrestrial > Soil > Wetlands > Peat | place: USA: New York... | reverse complement strand
AAGCGCAGAATCACATCTCCGACCACAACGACTGGGCTCCGCGCGTGGCCTTTGCCTACGCGCTGGATGGGCACAAGGACAAGAAGCAGGCCAAAACCGTGCTGCGCGGCGGCTTTGGCCTCTTCTATGACCGTTTCTCGATCAGCGACGAACTCTCGGCCACGCGCTTCAGTGGCGCGGCCAACGGCCAGCAGCGGTTTCACATCGACAACCCAGCCTGCTTCACCAACACCAGCCTCGCAGATCTGAGCAGCGCTGATCTGGCCACTTGCGGAGTCTCCAGCACCAGCACCAGTACGATTGTCCAGATCGCGCCCGGCTACTACTCACCCTACATCGAGCAGTTCGGAGCCAGCCTGGAGCGGCAGTTGACCAAGACCACGACGCTCACAGCCACCTACCTGCACTCCTTCGGCGTGCATCAGCTGGTCACGCGCGACTCCAACGCCTATGAGCCGGGAACCTATCAGTACGGCAGCACGACTCTGACCGGCACGCGGCCCAATGCGTCGCTGGGCATCGTGGATCAGTACTATCCAGAGGCGGTCTTCAAGCAGAACCAGCTGATCGTCAACCTCAACGCCAAGCTCACGCCCAAATTCGGCCTGATCGGCTTCTATAACCTGACCGCGGCCAACTCCGACGGCGGCGCCGGCTCCGATGCGTCGAACTCCTATAACCTCAGCCAGGACTACGGCCGGGCCAGCTTTGCCTCGCGGCAGATGCTCTTTCTGATGGCCAACTACACTGGCCCCTGGGGCATCGTCTTCAATCCCTTTCTGATTGCGCAGTCGGGCAAGCCATTCAACATCGTCACGCAGAACGATTTGACCGGCGACAACTTCCTGAACAACCGTCCGGCGTTTGCTGAAGCCTCGCTCTGCACGGCCAGTTCCAGCCGCTATGTGGACACATCGTATGGCTGCTTCGACACCACTCCGGCGAGCGGTTACACTCCCATCCCCGTCAACCTGGGCAACGGTCCGGCTGCGGTGGCCGTAAATCTACGCGTCAGCCGCTCCTTCGGAATCGGCCCTAAACTCGTATCAGCCAGCACCCAGGACAATGGTGGCGGACCACCTCCGGGGGGGCCTCCACTGGGAAGCGGTCGCGGCGGACCAGGAGGACCGGGAGGAGGAATGGCATTCGGTCCCGGCGGGTTTGGCCGTAGCGGCCGCGTGCGCGCCGGCGCAACCGGAGCAGCCACCGCCGGCCGCAAGTACACACTGACCTTCAACGCCCAGGCCTTGAACCTCTTCAACAATGTTGACTACGGAACGCCCGGCGGCACCGTTGGATCGCCAAACTTCAACAAATCAACCAGTTTGGCGGGAGGCATCTTCTCGACCAGCGCGGCCTCGCGGCGCATCTTTTTTCAGGCCGTCTTCGCTTTCTGATGGAGTTTGTCTGCTGATCGAGGATATAGAGTTGAAAAGGGCCGAGGCGCTTGCGTCCCGGCCCTTCGTTTTGTTTGCCCAACTCCGATTCCCGCCGCGCCAGTCAGATCTTCCCCTCCAGCACTCCGCGGTAAAGCGCTTCCCACTCATCGGCCCTGGCCTCGATGCTGAATTTTTCTTGGATGCGTGCACGCGCCGCGCCGCCAAGTGAGGCGCGGGCTTCGGGCCTGCTACGCATCAGGGCGAGCATCGACGCGGCCAGTTCCTCCGGGCTTTTAGCGGGAACTATCACACCAGACCCGCCCACCAACTCGCGCACGCCACCCACGTCGGTGGCGATGACCGGTTTCTCCATGGCCATCGCTTCACCCAGGGCCAGCGGCATTCCCTCCCAGGCCGAGGCCAGCACAAAGCCGTCGGCGGCGTCGAGCAGGGCGGGCATGTCGCGACGCAAACCAAGCCAGCGAACGGAATCGGCCAGGCCCCGTTCAGCCGCCATGGCTTGCATCGCCGCGAAACCGTCGCCCACGGCTTCTCCAGCGATCCAGAGGCGAGCATGGGCAGCGGCAGCGTGAACGCGCACGAAAGTGCGCAGCAGGTTGGGATAGTCCTTGGCCGCCGCGATGCGTCCGGCCGCCAGCCAGACGAATTCCGCATGTATGCCCATCCGCGCCCGCAGGCTGGCGCGCCGCTCCGGATAGGGTGCAAACTCCTGGGTGTCGATCCCGTTGGTGACGACCGAACATTTGCGCGCCGGAACCGCTTGGAGGCGAACAAAGCGGGCGGCAGCGGCCTGACTGACCGCCGTGGTGTGGCTGCTGAAGGGATCGGTGAGCCGGTAGGCGAGCATTCGCGGCCACGGACCTTCATAAATGTTGTGAATGGTGGAGATGACGGGCGGTGCGGGGTGGTGCGGCCCGCAGCCGAGCCGCGCGAGACTGAGCAAGTGGAGCAGCCGGGCCGTCATGTTGGCCGGGAAGGTGTGGCTGTGCAGCAGGTCGGGCTGAAAACCGCGCAAAAAACTGCGAGCTTTGGCCAGGCCGGCGAAAAAGCCGGCGGGAGTCTTGCGCATCTCCAGGCGAACGAGGTCGAGCGAGGTGGGCCACTCTTCGGGTTGGCGGGGCCGGAGCACCACGAGCGAAACCGCGTGGCCGCGCAAGGCCATGCGCTTGGCCAGCGTCACCACCTGCCGTTCCGCTCCGCCCACGCCGAGCGAGGTGAGCACGTACGCGATCCGCATTCCGCCCATACCCCGCCACAAGTTCGAGTGGAACGATCATACCGCGCGCGGTCACGATCAGAAGTATGCGCTCAAGGTCAGCACCAGAAGGAGCAGGCCGATGGCCACGGCAGTAAAGCCCACGACCCTGGAGAAGTTCAACTGCCAGATTCCCGGTGCCTCGGCCAGTCTGGCCTCCAGTTTCCCTTCGGCCATCAGCCGCTGGTACTCCTTCGGCCGCCGGTTTTTGAACTCTTCCTCGCTCTCGATACCGGTAAAAATCACCAGGTCCATGGGAAAACTGTCCGGGCGCAGATGAGTGTTGACGAAGTGAATGGAGAAGATGAAGAGAATGGCGAGCAGCCCTTCTTCACTGTGAATCACCAGCACGGCATTCAGCGCCCAGCCCGGCAAAAAGTGGGCGAAGAAGGGAGCAAACCACATTGCATAGCCGGAAAAGCCGATCACCACCATGCCCCAGAAGACGGCCCAGTAATCGAACTTCTCCCAATAGGAGTAGCGGTCAAACTGCGGCCTCGGCCCCAGTCCCAGAAACCAGCGGAAGTGTCCAAAAAGGTCTTTCACATCCTTCCAGTTGGCCACCATGGAGTTCGCGCCCCAGAAGATTCCCTTTTCACGATGAATGAACGCGCGGGTGAAGATGTCCCTGACGTGGATCAGAAAGGCCAGCGTCAGGACCACGGCGCAGAGCTTATGAAAGGCAAGAATCGCCCCGAATCCGCCTACGCCGCTGGCCAGGGCGCGCGCCCAGACGCTCTCGCTGAAGCGCATCGGCAGCCCGGTCGCCGCCAGTCCAAGAAAGGTGGTGAACAGGGTGGCGTGAAGAAGCCTCTGCGCCCGCGTGAAGCGCAGGAAATGCCGCATCTCCTTTTCTTCATGCTCCCAGCTTTCGGCTGCCGCCTGCTCCAAATCAGCCATTCTTCCCTCCCTCTGCCGATCGTGTTTTGATCTGGTTGTAACGCGAGCGGATCAGCCACAGTATGGTGTGAATCACGAAGAAGGTCAGAGTGCCGATCAGCAGCAGGTTCATGAATAGCCGGACAAAGTAGAGAGCGGGATTCAGTTTGCGGTCGCGCGCGTTGGCGTGAGGCTGATACTGAACAAAACTGAGGTTGGCGCCCGGATGGCAGCGGCCGCAGGTCTTCACCAGGTTCGCCTGGTTGACCGGTGAGCGGGGATCGGAGGCCGGCAGAATCCCATGCGCCCCGTGGCAGTCCCAGCAACGCGCCGTCTGCACATAGCCGCCCAGCCCGCCCAACTGCGAGTGGAAGGTGTCCCGGTATGTGGAGAGCTTGTCCTGGTGGCAGGAGCCGCAGATGGGGGTAGACTGCATGCGGAAGGCCGCTTCGGTGGGCTGCAGGATGGCGTGAGCCGTGTGGCAGTCAGTGCAGACCGGCGCCTTCAAATTGCCCGAGGCGACAGCCTTTCCATGCACGCCGAAGGCGTAGCCGGCCGCGATTCCCGCATGGCAGCTTCCGCAGGTCTTGGGAATATTGGCCTTATACGTGGAACTCAGCGGATTCGTATGTCTCAGAATGTGATGCGATCCGTGGCAACTCTGGCAGTTGGCCGCCACCAGCAGTCCCTCCCTGCTGAGCGCAAAGCCGTGGATCGAATCCATGTAGAAGGAGTACACATTGGCGAGGCCGTACTTTTTGGCCAGCGCCGCGTCGCTGTGGCAGGAGCCGCAAGTGCGCGGAATGTTGAGCGGATAGACCGCCGAACGCGGATCGTCCTTGGGGAAGATGGCGTGCGCGTTCCCGTGGCAACTGATGCAGGGGTGCTCGGAGGCCTTGGCGTGCACGCTGTCGGCCAGCCCTGACGCCTGATCGGCGTGGCAGTTCTGGCACTCGACCGGCGTCACCTTGTCCGGATGAGGATACTCCTTGATGGTGGTGTGACAGGCGGTGCATTGCAGGCTGCCGTGCAAGCTGGCGGCGAAGGTGTGCGCCTCCACGCCGACACTGTGCCCGGAGGCGTCCTGCAGGGTCATGTCCCCGTGACAGGCCAGGCAATCGGTCTGCGCAAGGGCGAGGCTTGGAGCCGCAACAGCCAGAAGCGCGCCCAACGCCAGCTTGATCGAGGAAGCAGTCTTCATGCAGGCTCCGATCCACTTCGCTGCGTCATGCCGATGCTCCTTGGCCGGGTTTGCCGCCGGAGTTGAGCGGTCGAGCAGGCAACCCCCTGTCATATCGCCTGTATTGCTCCAATGCAAGTGACGCCGATCACAGCCGAAAAGGCCTCTTCCCACACCATGGGCTGGTAACCGGCCTGTTTTTACAAATCATTTGCTCTCATCTTCGGATTTGGCCGGGTATGGCAACCGGCGCACCAGCAACTCCCGAACCGCCAGCAACTCTCGGCTTACCAGTAGGGTGATACGGGTCACTTGCCGCCCGGAGCCCCGTCAGGCACACTAGGAGTATAGTTTGAGGATAAAATTGCATGGGCACGGCTACACTACCTGAAGAAAAGATGATGCTCGCTCTCCCTGGGGACGCGGTGCGCCAGATTCAATGGCGGTTTGCAGACCGTTTCGATTTGCAGATGCTGGTGCAGTCGGCGCGCGGCGTGGCGCGGAGCACCGTGGCGCGGCTGGTGGCCGCCGGTGAGCGCAACACTCACGAGTGGACCCCCGGCAAGAGCGAGATGATGGAGGCCTTTGACCGCGCCGGCATCACCGCGGCCTTCATGGAACCGGAGGAGGGCGGCTTTATCGCCGGACCGAAGAACCTGGCGCTGGCGCTGGCGGCCTTCGAGCTCGCCTGGGTTGACGGCGGCGCGGCGACAGCCAGCCTGGCCGGATTTCTGGCCCTGGCGCCAATCCACGAGCGCGGCACAGCCGAGCAGATTCTCCGCTACAAGAGCCTCTCCGCGCCGCCGCAGCCGGGTGAAGACCGCAAGCCCTGGCGCGGAGCCTTTGTCTTGACCGAGCCAATCCCTTACGTGGGCGTCGATACCGGAATGCTGAGCGGCAAGATGCGCGTGGCCGAGTGGAAGGAGGGCGAGGAACCTTGGCTGCAGATCGACAAGCGCGGCCGCTTCATCACCAACATCGCCTTCGCCAACTTCGCCACCGCCGCCGTCATCAGCGACGACGAGCGCATCAAGGGCAGTTGCGTTGTCATTCTGGAAGAGACTGACGAGGGCATCTTCGACCACGGCACTCCGACCAAGAAGCTGGTTCATCAGCTTTCGTCGACCGGCGACCCCATTTTCAATCTGAAGGTGCCCGCCAGCCGCATCGTGGGCGGCTATACCGTGAAGGACGGCGTCATCGTCCCCAACTTCAACCACGGCGAGATCATCGAGTCGGTCTTCCGCCGCACCCGCGTGCCGGTGGGCGTGATGACGGCAGCCAAGCTGCTGTCGGCCGTCGAGCCGGTCATCCGCTACCAGCGCAGCCGCTTCCGCGGAGCCGAGGGCGCCAAGCCCGGCACGGTGCGCTACGAACAAGGGATTCAGCAGCGTGAGGACGCTCTTCACCGGCTGGTTGACGTATGGGCCACCGGCGAAGCGGCCACCTCGCTGGGACTGGCCACGGCGCGCCTCTTCGACGCCCTGGACCCCATCGAGAAGCAGAAAACGGCCATTCTCAAGGAGAGTGGCATTCAGGGCGGACGCGCCGAGATGAAAGCGCTCAAGGAAAGCGAGCAGCGGGCCATCGAGCTGCTCTCGCTGGCGCCGGAGAGCCCGCGCCGCCAGGAACTCGAAGTCGATCCTCTGGTGCAATTTGTGCTGATGGACGCCGAGGCCAATGTTCTCTGCCCGGCCACCAAGCTGTGGAACACCGGCCACGGAACCAACCTGCTGCGCGAGGCCGTCAGCCTGATGGGCGGCTACGGCATCACCGAGGATTGCCCCGGCTTTCTGGCCAACAAGTGGATGGACGCCCAACTGGAGGCCACCTACGAAGGCCCCGAAGCGGTGCAGCGCCGCCAGTTAACGGTGACCATGACCTCGGAGGTTTTCCTGACCGAGTTCCGCACCTGGACGGCGGAAATGCGGCTGATCGCCTCCTCGCACCCCGGCACCGGCGCCTGCACGCTGGCCTCGGCGATGCAGATGTGGCAGTGGACGCTCGACTACCTGCAAACGGCCACCGATCCGGCGGGCGGCAAGCTCTATCACGGCCAGCGCCAGGGCGTAACCTTCGCCATGGCCGACGCACTCAGTTGGCTGGTGGCCTCGCGCGCGCAGATTCTCGACGTGCTCGAACTCGAAGCCAGGGGCGGCGACGATCCTGTCGCCAGCGAAGGCCTGGAAGGCACAGTACAGTTCCTGAGCGACCTTTGCCACACGCAGGCGGCGGCGGCGGCTGGCGAGGTCTCGCGCATCTGCGCGGAACTGGTCTTCGGCTACAACCAGTACTCCAACGGCTTCACGCCAGGCGAAGGTAAAGAATCCGAGGAAACCAACGATTTTCTGCGCCTTCAGAACAAGCTGACCCGCAGCCTGAGCGGCTCGCGGTTGGCCAAGGACAGCGCCGCCCAGACCGTCGCCAAGGTCATGATCCCCGAAGCGCTGGATTATCCCGCATGAGCACAGAAGAGCAAACAGCGGGATTCACCGAGATCGATCGGCAGACGATGGAGGTGGACATTGCCTGCGCCGGCTTCGGACCGGCGATGGGCGGCTTCCTCTCGACGCTCACCAGCGCCTGGACGGAAAACCCCGCCGACCCGGCCTTCGAGAGCAAGGTCATGCCTGGAATGCCGCTGCAAGTCCTTTGCTACGAGCGCGCCGACGACATCAGCTCCGGCATCAGCGGCGTGGTCACGCAGGGCAAGGCGATTCGTTCGAGCTTCCCTGCCCTTGACCCGGCCGAGATTCCCATGGCCGTCCCCGTCAAGAGCGAGCGGGTCATGTACCTGCTGGACCCCATCGGCGCCAGCCGCCGCTCCGCGGTTTTGCGTTTTGGGGATGCACTGCTGCGATTCGCGGGTCCGCTCGTCGGCCTCAAAGACCACGCCTTCACGCTTCCCTGGACTCCCGGTTTTCTGAACAAGCACGGCGGCCTGGTGCTCGGCATTGGCCAGTTCAACCAGTGGGTTGGCGCGCAGTTGATGGCATCTGGACTCGTCCAAATCTGGCCGGGAAGCCCCGTGGCCGGGCCGCTTTTTTCTGAAGAATCTGCGAAAAACAGCACAAAAGTCGCCGGCCTCCGCCTCGCCGACCAGGGCGTGGACAAAGCTGGCGCTCCGACCGACGGTTTTATGGCCGGAATGGACGTGAAGGCGCAGTTGACCGTCGTCGGCGACGGCCCGGTCGGCGCGGTTGGCCAAGCTCTCGACGAAAAGCTCGGCCTTCCACAGGGTCACGCCCGCCGCGAGTGGGCTTTGGGAATGAAGTTCGTCATCGAACTGCCCGAAGACCCATCCAACCCGGAGTCGCTGAACACCGAAGCCCTGGCCAAAGACGAGGTCATCGCGAGTGCGGGCGGCAAGCCCTCTCCGCTGCAGCCGGGAACCGTCTGGCACAGCTTCGGTTACCCGGAGCCGGAGATCTTCGGCTTCCTCTACGTGCATCCGGACAGGCTGGTTTCGGTGGGCATTTTTGTCCCCTCCTGGCTGCACGACCCCTCGCGCACTGCCTACCGCTACCTGCAGCACTACATCCAGCACCCCGCCCTGTGGCCCTTTCTGAAGGACGGGACGCTGCGCTCCTGGGGCGCGAAGTCGCTGGAAGAATCGGGCCGCCACGGCGAACCATTCCTTGTCGGCGACGGATTCGCGCGCATCGGCGAGGGCTCCGGCTCGACCAATGTGCTCACCGGCTCGGGCGTTGACGAGGCCTGGGCGACGGGAACCGAACTGGGCGAAGCGGTCATCGAGTTGTTGCGCGCGGGAAAACCTTTCACGCAGAAGAATCTCGCCGCAACATACGAAAAACGCCGCCGTGCAAGCTGGGTCGAGCGTGGCGCCCGCGAAGCTGAAAACGCTCGCAACGGCTTCCAGAACGGCATCGTCAAGGGCATGATCGGCATGGCGCTGGCTGGGCTGACCAAAGGAACACTTTCGCTCTCTGCGAAGATTCCGCCGCCGCACAAGCAAATTGCTCCGGGTGCCGCCGGAATCAACCCGGAACGAGTAAAAGAACTGGCCCAGGCCGCCGCCGCCGGCGGGCGCCCCTTGCACGACGCCCTGCTCACGGAACGCGGCTGGCCGGAGATCGAGCTGGACGGCCGCTTGCTGGTCACGCAGCAGGATGCGCTCTTGATGGGCGGCAAGGTCCAGGCCATGGCCGGCTTCGCCGATCACGTCCGCTTCCTCGATCCCAAGCTTTGCGCCGAGTGCACTCACAAGACCTGCATCGCCATGTGCTCGGGCCAGGCCATCACCCACGGCCCCGACGGCGTGCCCCTCTTCGAGCGCGAAAAATGCATCCACTGCGGCGGCTGCCTCTGGAATTGCGGCCAGTCGCCGGATGGCGTCCGCTCGAACATCGAATTCCGCGCCGGCTCCGGTGGACTTCATTCGGCGGAGAACTGAGCACCGAGCAACTAAAAACCGAGCCCCAAGCAATTAAAATAGATTGAAAAGGAAAACTTCATGGCAAATCTGTTGCACATTGTGGTTTGCGCGGGCGTCGTTCCCGATCCGCTGCAAACTTTGGAGCCGGTGACCGGCCCGAACGGTCCGGGGCTGAAGAACGAAATGGTTTTGCCTGCGGTTCTCGACCCCTGGGCCGCCAGCTCACTCTATGAAGCGGCAAATCTGGCCGCCAAAAACCCCGGCAGCAAGCTCTGGCTGGTCTCGCTCGGCTCCAAGGCCAAGCTGCAACAGGTGATGATGACCATCGCCCAGAAGGCCGCCTTCGAGCTGGTGCCGATCGACGGCCCCATCGGCGGCTTCCCGGACGCACACTCGACGGCGGCTGTGCTGGCCGAGACCATCGCCGCGCTGCCCGGACTGGACAAAGCGAAGCTTCTGCTCTTCGGCGGCTGGGAATCGGCCACGCGTGGCGCGGGCGTTACGCTGCAACTGGTAGGCGAACGCCTGGGCATTACCGACCAGTTTCAGGGCGTGGACCAAATCGATCTGCGCGCGGACGGCAGCTTCGAGGTTCTGGAGCGCGTCGAAGGCGGAAAGCACCAGGTCTCGGTCTGCGCTGGAACGCCCGCCGTGCTGGGCTGGGCCACCGGCAATCTGGCCGAACCGCCCAACAATCCGCAGGTGGGCATGAAGAATATGCGGACGATCATGCCCGCGCTGGCCAAGGCCAAGGCGGCCAAGCTGGAGGCCAACGGACTGCGCTACCTCTCCGCCAGCCTGCCCAAGCAGCAGCGGACAACGCGCGTCGAGAAGAACATGAGCCCCGACGAGATCGCGGCCGAGCTGGTCGCCTGGATTGGAGCCGAATAAGTTGATGGATTTGAAGGGTACGGGCTTTAGCCCGCACATTCAGCACCGATTTTGAGTTTCGGCTTTAGCCGCCGAGGGAATGCAATTTGCCGCCAAATATTTTCCTCAGGGGCTAAAGCCCCAATCTGGTTTTGACCTTGATGTACGGGCTAAAGCCCGTACCCTTCACTCAAAGCCGAGCTATTGGAGCTAAGTAAAAATAATGGAAACGATTCTTGTACTGACTCATGCGGACGAAACCGGCTCCGCCCTCACCCGCGCCTCTCTGGAAACCGTCACTGCCGGCTTGGAGTTGGCCGCGCGGCTCGCGGCGCCGGTGACCATTGGCATTGTGGCCGCCGATGCAACCGCCGCCGCCAGCGTTCTGGCTGCCACCGGGGCACACTTCCTGGCCGTCTCGGGCGAAGCCTTCCAACAGGCCCGCTACGCCTCGGACGCCGCCGCCTGTGAGGCTCTTTGCCGTGCCGCGAAGGCCACCATTGTGCTCGCCCCAGGAACTTCCCGTTTCACGCGGATTGCGGCCGGCGTGGCCCATCGCCTCGGCGGCTTCATCGACACACACATTACCGCCCTCGGCGGCGCGGAGACCATTGAGGCTTCACGCTGGTTCTATCGCCAGCGGGTCGAAGCCGTTCTCAGCCGCGACGCGCGCCCCTGGTTTTTGCTGCTCGACGCCGGAACCCACGCGGCCTTTACCGCGGAACCGGCCACGGCTCAGGTCGAGCAGGTTGCCGTTCAACTCCCGGAGATGCGCACCACTGTCACGGGCTTCCGCGCGCCCGCCGAGGACGAGCAGACCATCCGCCCCGACGCGAAGATGCTCTTTGTCGCCGGCGCTGGCTGGACCAAGAAACAGCCCGACGGCCAGATTCACGCCGCCGAGGCGGGCAAGCTGATTCTCGGCTTCCTGCACGCGACCAGTTCCTCGCTGGGCAGCAGCAAATCCCTCGTTGACCAGGGCGGTGAAGGCGAACCCGTGCTGCCCTTCCTCACCCACATGAACCAGATCGGACAAACGGGCGCGACGCCGCGCCACGCCAAGGGATTGTCCACCTGCTGCCACGGCGAGGAGCCCCACGTGGTGGGCTGGCGCTTCATCGCCGACCGGCGCGCCATCAGCCTGGACCCCAACTGCGGCTGGACGCGCGGCAAGGCCGACGTCGTCTACATCGCCGACGCCTTCCCGGTGATGGCCAAGGTCAATGCGCTGCTGGAAGCGAAGAAGGCCTGACCACCTGCGGCGGGACCAGCGCCACCTGCGGTGGGGCCAGCGGCCTTCGGCCTGTGAAGCCGACGCTCACAGAATCCCAGGTCTCAAAATCGAGACCTGGGGCACCCTCACTATATCCGTGCATTCATTGAGTTTTGATCCAATTGTGGTAGCTTTATAGGGGAGAAAGTACAGGGAATATGCCTTCGATTTCGTCGTTTATCAAGCACCATTATCGCCATTTCAACGCCGCGGCGCTGATTGATGCCGCCGAAGCCTACAAAAACCTGCTGGCCTCGGGCGGCAAGATGTTCGTCACCATTGGCGGCGCCATGAGTACCGCGGAGCTGGGCCTGTCGCTGGCCGAGATGATCCGCCAGGACAAGATTCACGGCATCTGCTGCACCGGAGCCAACCTCGAAGAAGACGTCTTCAACCTGGTGGCCCACGATTTTTATGAGCGCGTTCCCGGTTACCGCGATCTGACCCCGGCCGACGAAGCCAAGCTGCTCTCGCGCCACATGAACCGCGTCACCGACACCTGCATCCCCGAGATGGAGGCCATGCGCCGCATCGAGAACGAGGTTCTGAAGGAGTGGGTCCGCGCCGATCAGGCCGGCGAGCGCCTTTTCCCCCA
>Ga0326727_10023252_pt1 | contig 11849 bp, 6 predicted proteins | sample MB2enrmetagenome_FD_207643 | JGI IMG/M metagenome (GOLD analysis project Ga0326727, IMG submission 207643) | Lab enriched peat soil microbial communities from McLean, Ithaca, NY, United States - MB29MY | ecosystem: Environmental > Terrestrial > Soil > Wetlands > Peat | place: USA: New York... | reverse complement strand
AGTCCAGCTTCAACTCGCGGTGTATCGGTTATTCCTGCCGAAGTGGAATCTACCAAGGTTTCGCCACCTGATGTTGTACCACGATAGATGTGGTATTTCAGGAAATCTGATTCTCCATTTTTGTTCCACATTAGTGTCACTTGCCCGTTCCCGGCGATGGCTGTAAGATTTTGAGGCGCGGCAGGTGCAAGTGTAAAGGTTTCGAGGACTGCCACGCTGCCCCCTCCGTTGCTGCCGCCTGCGGCGTAAAGAGTTCCGTTTATTACGGCCACGCCCATTCCCGATCTGGCTGTCGGCATCGGCGGTCCGCTCGACCATGTGTCGCTCGACGGATCATAAATGAATACAGAATCCATGAAAACGTTACTGGCGTTTTGTCCACCGACAACGTATAACTTCCCGTTTATTACACCGCTTCCGAAACTCGTGCCTGCCACCGGCATCGATGTCTTGGTTGTCCACGTGTTTGCTACGGGATCATATACGTCAAGGGTGCTATCAGCTTTGTAGTTCTGATCCACTCCTCCTGCAACGTAGAACTTGCCGTTTATAACGCCATAGGCCGGGTAAGCATGGGAGGTGGGCGAGTTTGGTAGAGTATTCCAACTGTTTGCAGTGGGATCATACACATAAAGAAAATTCTGCCAGCCGGTATATCCGTCTTCAGCATTGAAGACATAGAGCTTTCCATTAATGACTCCGCATGCTCCATCTCCGCTGAGCGCGGGCATTGTTGCCCCCGTTGTCCAGGTGTTGCTGCTCGTGTCGTAAATAAACAAAGTGTTTGTAGGAAGAGATCCGTTCCAGCCGCCAGGCAAATAGAGCTTGCCGCCTATCGCGCATAAGCCATCTCCCTGGTATATTGTCTCCGGCAAAGGCGCGATCGAGGACCAACTATCGGTGGCCGTGTTATATTTATAACAGGTGGAAAGCGGGGTGCCATTGTTTCCTCCGGCGATATAAAGGTTTCCGCCTGCTGATCCTGATGCCATCCAGCATGGTTCCGCAACCGGCATCGGAGTTTTTGTTGCCCATTGTGCATTGGCAAAACTACCGGCGATCAATGACAAAAATGTAATCAGTAGCAAATGTTTCATAACGAGCCTCCTGCCAGGATACCGCGACCTAATTGTCCCCCCTTCACAAAAGAGGCGTGGGCCGGTAACCGTATTTGGATTCGGCAGGCAAACTGTTTTTTTCATATCAGCCGTCCTTACTGTAGATCCACTTGTAAAAAAGGATTCATTTACAAAAATCCTCTTGTTTCTTTTTGATCTTAGTAGCCGTCTCTGTATTTTTCTTTTCGAACGTTATTACCTTACGTTCGCCGATGCGATGGAATATTCTTTCAAGACCTTTCAAGCAACAATTCACTTACTCGTTGCTCCAAGATTCTCAATAGCACTCTTCCCTTCGTCAGTGGGAACATACGAGCCGAACTTATGGCTTCCTTACAAACATACCCAATTCATCCCGCGAAGAATTCCGAGATCGCGAATTATCGTCGAGCGAGGAATATCTAGATTCCTGCACATCTCAAAGACATGCACGCTCCCTCTCCCTGAGATTTCCAAAATCACACGTACTAATCTTGAGGTAATCTCCTTGCCGTTCACGCGTATCTTCTTCACCTCTTTCGCTTTCACAAATTCGGTAAACTCTTCGCTCCTTTTTATCTGCTCATTTCGCAGGCGTATTGCCTCATCGCCCTGCTGTTTTCCCTCTTCGATTTGTCGCAATGTGCCGATCTTCACTTGTAATTCTTCATTGCTTGTATGTAATGCCTTAAGAGTTCCCCGTAATTCTTCATTTCTGTCTTGTGATTGCTTATTTCTGATTTTCAGTTCTGCGTTGACATTCTTCAACGGCTCAAGTTCTTTCAGTAATGCGCTATTCTCGATTTGTTTTGATTCGATACAGACCCTTCATGCTTCATTTTCTATCGCCGTAGAGTCTTTTCTCTTCTGTAATGCCTCGATTCTCGCTTTCAACTCATTACTTTCGCAACGCAATGTTGCTTCAATTGTTTGAAGAACTTCTTCCGTCACTTGCGTCTAAGTAATTGCTCTTGCTTATCTGTGATTGTTCACTGTTCATCATTGACCGTTGGTCATTCATTCTCTGCCGGTAATCCTATGTTCACAGCTCAAATCCTATTACCAAATTCGGATAGACCAACGGGCCATCGTTGGAGATATCATAGGTCGGAACCCCATCTTGGTCGTACGTCACTCCATACAGTTTTGTACTCTCAAAGACTGTCATTCCCAGACCCGCATATACCCCAGGCAGGACTTGCGTCTGAAGAGTAAACTCAAACAGCGAACTTGGGAAGAGATGAGGTGCTGATTCTCCATTCAAAAGGCTCAACGGAAAAATATAGTCTCCTGAGAACTTCATCTTTCCGACAAAGAACCCGAGACCCACTTTCCCACAATAGAGGCTTCTTCTCCACAATAATGAGTCCGAAGATCTGATCGCATCTCCTTGAATCGACCAAGTCTGGACATTGTAATAGCCCCCGCCAAGTCTCAATGAGAACACCTCCCCCAACGGGAAATCAAAGTTGGCTTCAACAGGTGTCACCAAAGAACTCACGATTTTACCCGGCAGAGGCGTGTATCCGTATCCTCCCGAGATATCCACCATGACAGGATTGCGCGTATGGAAACAGGTGTCCACGCTGAGATGATCGTAGAAACTGAGCCCTTCCCCGTCCAGGGTTTGGGCCTCCTCGTTAGCGGAACTCTTGTCTGGACCGGTCAGAAAACCAATGGCAGATGAAAATGCAAAGATTATGGTCGATGCAACTAGAGCGTTTTGATATACATTATAAGTCCTATATCGTTCCCACGTCCCATTGATCCCGGCAGGATCGGTAGAGTTCATATAGTTCTTGTAAGCCCGATTCGTTTCAGTTGCCACAGCAATCGCAGCAATGCCCGACAAGACTGTCAAAGTCGAACTTGTCCAACGAAGAGCATTCTGGGACGAGGTTTCCAGTTTCAAGATCTCGTTGGCGACTGATCCCGTGGAGAGTGCAAGCCTGTAATTTCTTTCCGATCGCGAAGTAGCCGACACGTCCATGTCAAAATCGACCGGTTTATACCCGGCTTTCTCAACCTGGATCTCGTGTGTCCCATAGCTCAGCTCTAATGTTGACGGCGTGAAGTAGGCCATTTTCCCATCAATCGAGACCACTGCATTGCCGGGGCTTGTCGTCAACTTAAGACTTTCCTTAATCGGAACAAGTGCGACTGAGACCTCCTGGCTGCTTCCTGCGACGTTGATCGTGTCCTCGAGTGTCTCAAAGCCTTCCCTCTTCACGGTCAAACGGTGGTGTCCGGTTCTTATCTGTAGTTTCCCGGGTGAACTTAACTCGAGTGCTCCGTCTATGTAGACTGCGGCACTGTCCGGATCCATCTTTATCTCCAACAGGGTAAACACTCGATCCAAGACAAAAGGTAGAGTGTATGGATTTCCAGGAAGAAGTGCGACGACAGAACTGGCCGTTGAATACTGATTTTTTTTAATCTCAATTGTGTGCGTCCCCGCAGGCAGACTAATGATTGTTTTATATCCTGTCATTCTCGTGGCCAACTTCATGTCGACATAGACATCGGCGGTGTCAACATTTGCGGTCAAATTCACTTCGACCTGAGCCATCGGCAAAACGTAAGAGAAACTGTTTGGGCCGTTTTGGGCGAGGAGAATGGTGTCGCTTTTGGAGTTATAACCTTCCTTGGAGACTGACATGAAGTGTTTGCCAGGAGGCAATGAAACGGTCAACGGCGTCGATCCCACATACTTTCCATCAATTGAGACATAAGCACTGTCAGGATTTGATGCGAATGTGGCAGCAGCCATATCAGCCATGACCGCATTACTAGGAACGAAGATGAAATCACCTCCCATGTCCCCCCCAAGGATGCCGTATTCCGGGGTCTGTGAAGAGTTTGATTCAGCCGTCACACGCGGTGAAATATATGCATCCAGCTCAGAACTTGTTATGATTCCATCTCCGTTTAGATCAGCCGCGCCCGTTGTTAGACCGTTTATCAGATAATAAGTGAACACGCTGTGCCCGCCTGGGCCCGTGTCTACGACCGTTTGATCCTGTCCGCCCGCTGTCAAAGCCTTTCTTGCCTTCCTTGTTGACATCACTTTCATGTAATCTTCCGCAGACGGCGAGACCGCAGCAGCCCTCGAAAAAATCAATCCACCATAACACGCGTCCATCACGAAGAAAAGATGCTTTGCGGCGATGGCCTGACTGATCTCATTCAATTGATCAGTCGATATCGCAGTTGTAAACAAATCATTCTTGTCTGCATCGCACGGAAGTATGTAGCCTTTCTGTCGACCGTCAGGCGTAGGAATAGTCATGCCGTGTCCGGCGAAAAAGACGAAGACCCTATCGTCTTTTTTGGAATTTCTCCTAAGACGGTCAAATGCAAGCATGATGTCTTCTCGCTGCGCCTTCTCATCAAGAAGCACCGTGACATTGCCAGGATCGAAGCCGAAATTGTTCTGCAATACCCCCGCAACACTCTTGGCATCGTTGGTCGCATATTTCAATTGCTCGACATTCTCATATTTGTTAATCCCGATTACCAACGCGTACGAATGGTCGTAGAAATTGGAGAACTGCGGTTGATTCGTCTGAGCGAGACCCAGCCCTCTATTCTGTGCCATGATATCTGATGCAGACAGAAGCAGAAGAAATGCAACAAGAATGGCAAGAAGATGAAAGTGATCCAGCAACTGCCCAGAGTTTGACTTCTTCAGGTCAACAATTGAAAATTCTAAGTCCAGATTCTCCATACGCTCACCTTTTAGTTTCATTTCACATCCACAGTCGCCACTTGCCCATAGCCCACCACCAGCGGATCGTCATCAACGTCTCTTAGATTGGCTCTGCGAAAACTCAGACTAGTCTGCCCGGCAGCGACAGCAGTGAACGTCAACTTCAGGATCGAGCCGGTTCCGCTTATTGCGGTGTCCCCGACGCTGGAACTACCCAGAAAAGCCGTCGACAAATCGATCTCACCAAGACTGTTTGCAGAAGAAACGACCTTCGAGAGACCGAAATCAGGAACCAACATCTGAGTTAAACCTGATGCTTCGGGAAGGGTTCCTTCTGCTACCGTCACAAGCTGGAGATACTTCGTGTCGAACGCGATCGCTAGGTCCCCGGCAAAAACTCTCTGCACTCCGTCCACCCAGACATCAATTTCAAATTCACTTCCCGCATTTACGTCGGTATATTTTTTCACAAAAAGAATTGCGGGCACAGCAACTGTTTTGACCATGAACGGCTTGGCATACGTAGTAGTGTAGCCACCCGCACCCGCGTATTCAGTCACAAGAACGAATTGATAAGGTGAATCATCAAGATGCTGGAACACTGCATAGCGAGTAGTGTCCCAGTCTGAAGAATACTGCGTTGACGGATAATAGACTTGTCCGGACAGGCTATTGACAAGTCCAAAGCGATATACACTTGCCGACGAATTCCCCTTCCAGGCAAAAGTGACTGAGTCAATGCTCAGGATTTGGTTGCTATCCGGGCAAGCTATGAAGCTGACGGAGGGCATTTCGAACGATGTTCCTCCCGGATCTACCGGATTGGCTCTTTGCTTGGTCTGGCAGCCGACAAACAACGTGAGAGACAAAGCCATACAGGAAAAAGCCAGAGCGCGTTGGAGCACAATGGTCAAGCGCCAAATCGAAAGCTTCTGAGAACGATGTGTGTCCATACCTCAACCACCTTCGTGTAGTGAGCTCAACTGTATCATGACTGCGACCCCCGGAGAAGAGCAGAGCATCCCTTAATCTCAACGCCAAGCGCAGGACCCGACTTGCCATCTTGTTGTCATTGGCAAGACGGAATCGTTGAGAATAATTGTTAAAGGAACTCTGTTGTAACCAGCACGTTTCCTGACCTTGTCAGCACCACTCTCTCAGTATCGGATCCAACGCGTCCCAAAAGGAATTTCCAAAGAACTCCTGTTGACCTTTGGGACATACACGCTCTTCAAATCGGGGTCTGATCATATATATAATGTCTGAGCTACAAAAGCAAATGGTTCGAGCCATGGTGTGATAGCAGTCATCTGACCACCACCATGGCGATCAAGTCCACACTTCCGAGTCACATGTGTGTTGATCAGCAGGCATTCGGCCTTCTTAGCCGGGCAATCCTCAGACTCTTATCAAACATTGGGGATGCATCCACGGAAATATCCCGGGGGCTCAATCGACAAAAAGAAACAGGAAGGCAAGAGACACGTTTCCAGGCAAACCACGACGGAAATCCAGCCAAGAACGCCGAATTGCGCGATCTCAAGGCCCATGTTATTCAGAATTGTGGAAACCGGAGCCCTTCTTGTCCCTGATCGGGAGGACAACTCGAATTCTCTGAAGGCTGTATCCCCATTGTTTGTGAGGCCAAATCAAGCTAGAAGATCGCCCGAAGGACTCTCTATCCAGGTTGATCATTAACGAAAGTGCCTAAGCTGATCCATCGACTATTAGAAAAGAGCGAGCGGATGGAATCCTCATTGATTTCTTCGACCGTCCTCTAATTTGCGGTCGGCCAATTGAACGTGGCTGCAATTTACGCCTTCCGCAAGGCATTATCTTTGCCATTTTGACGGTTAGAGTGCCGCGGCCATATGTTGTGCGTTTTTATTTTGGTGGCTTCATTAGTTATACTATTTAGTTCAGGTATGTCTCACAACGGTTTTGAAACATCGAAACACAACAAACGTTCAAAAGCTGTCTTTGTGATGGGACTCCGATGTCTTGTATACCTCTGTGCCGAAGTCTCAGTCATGTGGAGGATTGATATGAGAAAGATCAACATCATTGTCCTAGCCATCATTATAACATCAGGCGCGCGTGCTTATTGCCAGTCCGACCAAAGAAAGAACCAATCGGAGATAAGCGAAGATTTGTACTACAAAGAAATCCAGGATAGCGTTTACATGTTCACTCATTATTTCCCTGGAGGTTCAAACGGCATGTTTATCCTTTTGGCTCATCAGCAGGGATTACTAGTAAACACACCGTGCGAGATAACGGGTACCGTTGCTTTGCTAGGTTGGATTGCAAGAAAATTTGGGCATCTCAAATTGGCCGCGATTGTCACCGGCTTTCATCAAGACAACCTTGGAGGCGATGAAGTCTTGATTTCGAAGGGTATTCCTGTCTACGGTTCCGATCTGACGGTGAAGCTTCTAAGAGAAAAGGGTGCGGAATTGAAAACTGTCATTATGAATTCAGTTGCTTCCGAAAAGAATAAGCGATACTACAATTCCTACAAGTTGCTGAATCTGACGCCCCCCAATAGAACCTTTCCCATCAAAGAGGGCTTGGAACTGAAATTCAATGACGAGATTTTTGAAGTCTATTTCCCGGGTGAATCGCATACCGCAGACAACACAGTTGTATATCTACGCAGGCGAAAGATATTATACGGGGGCTGTATGATAAAGGGGTTAGAGTTTGACAACCCTGGGTACACTGGATATGCAAACATGACTGAATGGCCGTTTTCCGTTGAGCGGGTAATGAACAGATTTAACGATTGTAGAATTGTTATCCCCGGTCACGGAACGGAAGGAGGAAGAGAGCTGCTTCAGCATATGATCAAAGTTCTGAATGAGTGGAACAAGGGGCATGTCAACCGTTAGCACGCAATCCGACCGTGGACAGGAAAACTCGTCTCGGTGTTAGACGATTTATTTGACTTGCATGCTCTGGTTCATTCTCGTGAAGTGTCTCAAAAGAAGCGATCCAGTGCTATATTAAAATTATAAGTAACGAAAGGACCAAAAAAGCTAGAAATGGGGAAGAAACGGCACACCGTAGAAACAATTGTAGCAAAACCGCGAGAAGAAGAAACACTATTGGCGAAAGGAAAGACAATGGTAGAAGTAGTCCGACAACTTGGTATCAGTGACGCAACGTACTGCAATTGGTGGAAGGAGTAAGGTGGTCTCCGGGCATACTAGGCCAAGCGATGCAAGGAGATCGACCTAGAGAACCAGCGATTGAAGGCCCCGCTGGACGCTAGACATTGTCGAAGAGTACCCGAGAAAATGTTTGGCTATAAGAGTAAAAAGAACTATCAGGGCCAATTACGTCATCGATACCTTGTCGGATCTATTCATCATCCGCGGGACACCACAGTTCATCAGCTCAGACAATTGTCCGGAGTTCGTTGCAGGGCTTCTCAGGTCACGGCTCCACAATCTTGGCGTCACGACAGCCTTCACGGAGCCGTGCAGTCAATGGGAGAATGGTTACACTGAATCTTTTAATGGGAATTTCAGAGATGAATTACCCAATCGAGAGACATTTAACACAGTCCTGCAAGCAAAAGTAGTTACTGATGGTTGGAGAATGCAGTACAACACGGTGAGACCCCATAGTTCACTCGGCTACAGATCCCCGGCTCCAGAAGCATTTTATCCGGTCCAGTTTGCCAATGCGTGACCGGATAACTAACTTATCCGTTGTACATCAATTGGGGGCAGGTCAAATGACTAAATGCGTTGTGATACAATCCATGTATCGATGTGGTAGCTTACCAGGCATCTCATAACCGGCAGAAGCGAGGAACGGAATGGTTCGTTCACCTGTCTTTATATTTCAGTGTCCTTCCTGGATCGACGAACCTCGCGAAGAATCCGTAGCCACCGGTATTGTTTTCTATCTTCATGAGAAGTGTGTTTTTCCCTTTCCTAAGATCTACCGTTACACTATCCTGGTCCGGAACGGCTGGACGATTCATGAGCGTTCTAAAGAGCTCTCTGCCGTTAAGAAAGACTTTCACACCATCGTCCGAACCGAAAAGCAATGGAAGCGTCTGTGCTTTCGGAGAATACACGAATGAAACTGCATACGCGACAACGAGTTCCTCGGGAGAGAAGCGCCCAATCAAATCAATCATTCCATCACTGCCAGCTTTAATCCTCTGCCATCTGACTTCCTGACCGTTTACCCCAACGTAAGTCTTTTTGGCATTAATTTCTTTCTCCGGCGGACGAGGCGTGTCCAGCCCAAGCCTTTCGCCCCGTGGATCTGTAGGATTGGGGAACGGCCCAATGACGGACCAATGCGTTATGAAGTCCCTTTCAGGTGTGACCACGAAGGCGTCCAGTCCGGCCGAGTATCCATCAGAAGCCGCGTCTTTTCCCCGAACGACAAACTCGAGCCTGATAGGGCTTCCATCAGATATGATATTCTTGACCGTTACTTTTCCACCCGGGGTAATCGATTTGGAGTAACCCGCGATCTCTCCCACTTTTTTGCTGCTCACAAGTATGGCCGCATTGCCGTAGTCGGGACCCTTTGTATAGTAAATGTTCAATACATAGCGATCGGCACCACCGACCGGAACGGCCAGGACAAAGGATGTTCTCTTGTTCGTCGGAGTAACTTTCAACTCCTTTCCCCCCCTCCATTCCGGGCCGAAGTCTGTCATGTCTTCAAGCTTATATTGAATATTGGCGCCGGTGGGGTTCAGTGATTCGGCTTCCGTGGCACCGGTGGGGATAACCGCGCGAAGCGGAATCCGGAGGCTCGCCTTGAGTATAGGAGGGAACGTCTTATGCGGTTCCAGCTGGTACCAGTACGCAGTACTGCTGTAATCCGCCGTCTCCGTATTCTCAGTCCCGTGCTCGATCGTCACGCGTATTGATTTCTGAAAGGGGATCGCGTCTCCGACCATAAACCTGTATGCAGCTATGCGCGAGGCTGAGTCGTCCTTCCAGATAAGTCCGTGATAAGGAGCGGAGTATTCACCACGGTTGAAATACCATCCGCTGTTGAAGAAATCTTCGGTGCCTGTTCCGTTGACGGAGGGTTTCGACTCGCCGTCGACATACACCATCTCATCTCCTTCGAGAAACGACAGGTTGCTGTCGTATCCCTGTATATTCAGGTTGCACCCGACGAACTGTCCTTTCCCCTCTGCCTCAAGAATAACATAGTTGTTTCCGGACATCGTCCTGATATCCCTGTGCCACCACGCGTGGAAATAACCGATATCCGCGCCGAACGGTTGATCGACTTTCTGGTAATCTATGTTATAGTAAAATGACGAAATGGTCTGCCCGGTTTCATTAACGATTTCAATCTTAGCGGACTTGTTAAAGGGCATCGGAAAATAAGAATAGAATCCACCGCTCGTCATTCCGACAAACCTCGAAACATATTGTTTATAGCCGAATCCTGTCCCAAAAAAGTCGCCGAGAGGAACTTCGACCGACGGATTGGATTCTCCGTCCCAATAGATTCTTATTAGAATTCTGCGCAGGTAATACGGGTCGGAGGCCGCGACAGTCATCCAGATCCTTGCAATTGCGCCCGGTCCGTTTACGTTCAAGATCGTCGCCGTCTTTCCTGCCGCAATCGAAATGAAATCGTTGTTGTGACCCGCCGTGTCGTAGCTTCCTACATGGTACAGCTTGCTCTCACGTAAGTGGGGTAATTGTGAGGGCGAGAATAACTCATCCAGATTTGTCTGGCTGAATGCAATTGGGACGAGTGTGAGGTTCAATAAGACGAGCAACTGTCGGAGACTTCTGCCTTTCATGACAACTCCTCTTCAATCGACTTGAAACTAGATTACCTGGGGCAAATAAGCAAAGGGGGTCCATGTTGATCCATTCCTGCTGCTTGTGGAAAACTATTCGAGGTAGATACCACCTCGTGACACGCGTAGATCTTAAATTAGTCGGTTTATGTCTTCAAACTCCATCGAACACAGCAGTAGGCACAACAATTATCGGGTCATGAAATCACCGCGGTTTGCTGATATGCCCCCCAAATCCGATCCAACTCTATATTAGTGCGAAAGCCGGATCGCTGACTTTGGATTGGGATGTGAACCGAGAAGGATCAAACGAAATTTTGTTCTGACTGTTTTCCCTTTGATCTCTTAGGATTTCGTCTTCCTGTTCGTGGTCTTGCGCGTTAATCTGTGACTATTTTCTTTCTTATCCCCGGGTCCGTGCCATAGTATCTTGTCACGATCAAATTTCCAGCCAGCCGCCCCGATCCTCAAATCATTTTTCTTCCATCCGCTTCTTATCTTTCTTGTCGTCTCCTCCCAATTTATGATCCCGCTTACAGTGTCCAGCGCCTGGACATTCTGTGCTCCACACATCGAGGCATATTTGAGACACATCTCAATTGTTTCGCCTTTGAGTAAAGCAACCAGAAATCCGGCAATTGCAGAATCACCCGCGCCGGCGGCTGAAACAAATTTTTCCGCATGATAGCACGGTTCCCACAACTCACGCTCCGACCAGTTATCAAGATTAATGCCTGCAATGTTCTTCAGTTTTTCTTTAGAGGCGGTTCTTAAATAAAATCCTCTGCTTCCACATTTTAAGCCGACGATTTTACTCCCGTAGCCAAGAAGTTTATCCGACAGTTCGGCTAATTCCTTGCCGTCAAATAAGTGAAGTAATTCTTTCCCATTGGCTCGTTCACGAAGCTTTAAGAATTCTTTTTTATCCAATATAAATTGTGCCTCTTCTACACTGGGAAGAAAAATATCCACGTGCGGTAAAACCTTCTTCAAAACCTTGTTCCAATTCACCCTGCCAGACGGACTATTTGGATCCGGAAGAGCAAAATCCAGCGAAGTGATCACGCCCAGCCCCTTCACTCTCTCGCAAATCCTCCTCAGTTCCTCTCCATCATTCTCATACAATCTTTTCATGAGAGGAGGATACCCAAGATGAAAGAGTCTGGCGTTCTTTAATGAATCAAAATCAATATCATCGTAACAGAAACTGTCATTCGTGCCTGGATTATGCAAGAAAATACGG
>Ga0326727_10023249_pt1 | contig 11851 bp, 6 predicted proteins | sample MB2enrmetagenome_FD_207643 | JGI IMG/M metagenome (GOLD analysis project Ga0326727, IMG submission 207643) | Lab enriched peat soil microbial communities from McLean, Ithaca, NY, United States - MB29MY | ecosystem: Environmental > Terrestrial > Soil > Wetlands > Peat | place: USA: New York... | reverse complement strand
CCAGCTCACGAAGCGGTGACGGCCCACCGCCCACCGTGAACTTTGCGATGAAGTGCTTGGGCATATGTTCAGCCGGCTAGTATTATATCGGCTTGTGGGAACCCGAACAAAATCTTGTCTGCGCCTGACCAAGCGGCCTTAACCCATCACCACATCCACACGGTGATCGCTCCCGGCTTTCTGCGGAGCAATGGCCCCCTTCACAATCTCGCCATCCAGCGTCACCGACCTCACGCCCTTTTCCACGCCCTCGGGATTGCTCACCGCGATCCGGAACGTCGCGCCGCGCCATTTCCGCGTCACTTGAAACTGTTTCCAATCGGCGGGAACGCAAGGGTCGACGATCATTCCTTCGAATGTCAGCCGTACGCCCAGAATCCAGCGCGTCACCGCCGTGTAGTTCCAGCCTCCGCTGCCGGTAAGCCAGGGATGGCGGGCGCGGCCGTGGGCAGTGTGATCGCGGCCCATGACGAACTGGCAGTAGGAATAGGGCTCGGCCTCGCGGATTTCGATGCGGTCGTTTTGATTGTAAGGCAGCAGCGAATCGTAGAACTTCATGGCCCGCGAGCCGCGTCCCAGCTTGCATTCGGCGATCACTGCCCAAGGGTTCGGATGGCTGAAAATCGCGCCGTTCTCCTTGATGCCTTTGTATACGCGCGCCACGAAGCCGATATCGTCGTTGGGCTTGGAGAATGCCGGCCAGAGCAGGTGGATACCGTACGGCGAGTAGAGATGCCGGTCGACGCCGTCCATCGCCGAGCGCGCGCGGTCCGGCGATGCGGCGTCCGACACTACGGCCCAGGTGTTGCTCTCGATGAAGATCTTGCCCTCATCGTTCGCCTGCGTGCCGATCTTCACGCCTTTGGCGGTGATGCCGCGGATGTACCACTCGCCGTCCCACAATTCCTTCTCGCATGCCGTCCGCACCCTTTCCGCCAGCAGACAATACTTGCGAGCGTCTTCGGTCCGTCCCAGGAACTCCGCCGCTTCCACAAACGCACGCAGCGCCCAGTGATGCAGGAATGAGACCATGGCACTCTCGCCGCCGCCGAGATTCAGGCAGTCGTTCCAGTCGGCGCGCAGGCCTTTACAGATGCCGGTCGGACCGACCTGCTCCGCCGAAAAGTCCAGCGCGCGTTTGAGGTGTTCATACACGCTCGCCGTGCCCGCATCGGCGAATGGGACTTCCTGGTCGAACAGCGCGACGTCGCCGGTCTCCTTCACGTACTCGCACACCGAGGGCACCAGCCACAGCGCGTCATCGGAGCAGACATCGGCCAGACCGTGGATCAGGCTCTTGCGATCGGGCGTGGGGGTGACGGTCGGCGACTTGAATTTAGGAGCCTTCTGCTTTTCCGGGTCGAACCAGTCGGGGTCGAACAGGTGCAGTCCATATCCCTGGCTCACCTGGCCCTGAAGCAGCTCGATAATCCGCTGCCGGCACTTGGCGGGATTGGTGTGGACCACACTCATCACATCCTGCGAAGTATCGCGATAGCCCAATCCAGTGCGCCCGCCCACCTCGATGAAAGACGCGAATCGCGACCACACGACGCAAGTCTCCGCCTGGTAGAGCGTCCAGGTGTTGATCATGGTGTCGAGCCCGGCGTGCGGGGTCTGGCACTGGAAGACCGCCAGCTTTTCCTGCCAGTAGCGGCGAAGCTCGTCGAAAGCACGGTCGACGTTCGCAAGATCGGAGTATTTCGCGCGGATTTCGCGGCCTTTGGCGCGCGGGCCGACTCCGAGCATGAAAACCAGGCGGACCTCTTCGCCGGGTGCGATGGTTCGGCGCTTGTGCAACGCCCCGCAATGGTTGCCGCCGAGCTCCGCGCTGCTGGCGCATTCGCCGCGCTCTACCGCAATCGGGTTGGTTTCGGTGCGATACGGGCCGATAAAGCTATCGCGCATGGAGTCGAAGCTATCGGGCTGGAAGCTGGCGGCGAAGTAGTGGAACGTCCAGGGCTCGTAGAAGAAATCGTACTCGATGATGCCGTCCTCACAGCTCGATCCGCTGGCGTAGAGGCTCATCTGCAGGTTCTGGTTATCGATCTCGATGTGGTGGAAAGAAAACTCGAGGTACGAGAAGACGCTCAGCCGGCGCGGAGTGGCGCCGTCATTGCGAATGCGCACGTCCCACAGTTCCACGTCGTCGCCGATTGGAATGAAGACGGTCTGCTCGGCGTGGAGATCGCGGTAATCGCACGAAAACTTGGAGTAGGACAACCCATGGCGGCATTCGTATCTGGCCTGCGCCGGGTCTTTGCCCACGGGCTGCCAGGAGATCGACCAGTATTCGCCGCTGTCATCGTCGCGCAAATAGACGTAGTGGCCGGGGCGGTCGAGCGGCACCCCGTTGGGCCGGAAACGCGTGACGCGCTGGTGCTCGGCGTGTTTGTAGAAGGAATACCCGCCGGCATTGTGCGAGATCACGGTGCACAGGTTCTCGACGCCGATATAGTTGGTCCAGGAGACCGGCACGTCGGGACGTTCGATGACGTATTCGCGGTTGGTGTTGTCGAAATGGCCGTAGCGCATGGGAATTTTCTCAAAATGTGGGGCATGCTTTAGCTTGTCCAAATCCGGCTGGCCGAGGGCGAGCTTCGCTCGCCTGACAAGCTGAAGCATGTCCCACGAAAAACGCCCGCGGGGTGCGGCTTGTCGTGGCAAAGGGCGAAGCACATGGGAAGTCTCATGCCTTCACGAACTGCCTCAGCCAGGCGAGCAGCTCCGCCACTTTTTCCGGGGAGTCGGCCTCCACGGCGAGCCGCAGGACGGGCTCGGTGCCGGAGAAGCGCAGCAGCGCCCAGTTGTCATTCTCGAGATATAGCTTGATGCCGTCTTCCTGCGACGTCCGCAGCACGGCGTACGATGCGATGCGATCGCGCGGCGCGTCGACCAGGCGGCGCGGAATGGCGACGCGCATTTCGGGCGTCGCGGGCAAGCTTTCCTCTGCCTGATAGAGGCGGCCGGTCAGCGCGTAGACGCGATCCAGCAACTGGGAGATCCGCTGCCCTGTCTTGGCGAGCATTTCCACCACCAGCGCGCACGCGAAGATGCCGTCCTTGCCGAGAATGTGACCGCGAATCGTCAGGCCGCCGGACGATTCGCCGCCAAGGACGGCATCGTGCTCGATCATGGCGCTCACCACGTGCTTGAAGCCGACGGGCACTTCGTAGCACTCCTCGCCCAGGCGCGAGGCCAGCCGATCGAGCAGATGAGTGGTCGAAAGATTCCGCACCACGCCGCCACGATCGCCGCGCACCTCGTGCAGGTACCAGTAGAGCAGCAGCAGAAGATCGTTCACCGAGACATATTCGCCGCGCTCGTCGACGATGGCGATGCGGTCGGCGTCGCCATCCATGGCGAGCCCGAGATCGTAGCCGTCATCGCGCATAGTCGAGCTGAGCAGCCGCAGCGCTTCGGCGTCGGGCGCGGGCGAACGGCCGCCGAATAGCGGATTGTGGCGCTCGTGGATGAACGTCACGCGGCAGCGCGCCTCGGTGAGCACCGTCCCGAGCGTGAGCTGGCCAACGCCGTACATCGGGTCGACGATCAGCTTGAGCCCGGCGTTGCGAATGGCTTCCAGATCGATGAGCGCTTCGACCGCGTCCACATATTCGTTGGTGAAATCGCGGCGCTCGACCACGCCGGCGGCAAGCGCCAGATCGAGGTCGAGCCTGATGACGCGTTCGGGGAGGAGAGCGTTGGTCTCGGTTTCGATCTGGCGGGTTTCGCCGTCGAGGAGGAGGGATCCGTCGCCGCGGAAAACTTTCAGGCCGTTCCACTCGGGCGGATTGTGGCTGGCGGTGAAGACCAGTCCGTACGCCGAATGGCGCCTAGCCGTGGCGTAGGTGACCAGCGGCGTGGGTGCAGGCTCCGGCAGCAGGATGGTGGCGATGTTATTGCCGGCGAAGACTTCGGCGGCGGCTTCCCCGGCCTGCCGCGACAGGAAGCGGCGATCGTAACCCACCACCACGCCGCGTTTCTCCTCGCCGCGGCGAGTGATCTCATTGGAGAGCGCCTGACAAAGCCGGCGCACGTTGTGCATGGTGAAGCCTTCGCCGATGACCGCGCGCCAGCCTCCGGTGCCGAAGCGGACGAGATTCTGCTGTTCCTCGCGATGAGGCCGGTACAGGCGCTTGCGAAGGATCAGCTCGGCCTGCGCCAGGTCCTCGGGATTGTTGATGCCCTGCACTTCGTCGGGGTCGTAAATCTGGTAGCTTTCGACGCGCAGTCCGGCGCGGATGAGATCGTGCACACAGTCGGTGAGGCGGGCCACTTCCCGCGAGATCGCGTCTGCCCGCATCACGTAAGCGCCCACGTTGAGTTCGCGGATGGCGCGCACGCGCTCGCCGGCCTCGGCGTCCTCGATGATGTCGACGATGTTGCCGGCGGCATCGCGGATGATGCGGCCGTAGGGCAGCGGACGGTCTACCACGGCGGTGAGCAGGGTGGCGTCCGCCTTCCGCAGAACGTGGCGATTGAGCAATCCGCGGATGGATGCCGGCCGGAACAATGGCGTGTCGCCATAGAGCACCAGCAGGTCGCCGTGGAATTCGCCCAAAGCGCGGAGAGCGCAGCGCACAGCGTCTCCCGTACCGAGCGGCCGTTCCTGCACCGCGTAGCGATACCGTTCGCCGAGGTGCGCGCGCACCTGTCCGCCATCGCTGCCGATCACCACGCAAATATCTTCGGCCGGCACCACTTGGAGGGCGTTCTCCAGGACGCATTCAACCACGCTTCGCTCGCCCAGAGGCTGCAGCAGAATGGAATCTCCCGCGGCGAGGACCGCGGCTTTCAACTTGTCAGACACTGGACGGTTGGACCTCCCGATCCGGCGTCGGGTGCGGAGCCGCTCCTCGTCCGATAGGGATGAAGCGAGACAGAATGAGCGCCGGGACCGACGAAATCAGCACCCAGACGAAGAACCTTCGATACCCGAGCGCCATCTGGATTTTACCGCTCACCGCCCCGGGAATCATCAGCCCCAAATTCATCAGCGAATTGGCGAACGCGTAATGCGCCGTCTGATACTTGCCGGGCGCGATTTCCTGCATCATCAGGAGCATGACGCCGACGAATCCAAACCCGTAGCCGAACATCTCCACACTCATGGCGGCGCCGATCAGCACGTGATTCGTAGGCCGTGCCACACTCAAATAAACATACGCCAGATTGGGGAAATTCATGGCGCAGATCAGCGGCAGAATGGCCCGCCGCAGTCCCAGCCACGAGGTAAAGTAGCCTCCGAGCATCGTCCCCGCCAGAAACGCCAGCGTACCAAAGGTGCCATAGATGGTGCCGAACAGGTCCATCGATAGCCCCAGTCCGCCGGCTGCGCGCTTGTCCACCAGGAAGAGCGGACCGATGGTCACCACCTGGCCTTCACCGGCGCGATACAAAAGGATAAAAAGCAGCAGCAGGTAGATATTCGGCTTTCTGAGAAAGCTGATGAGCACATCCCAGAACGTGGCGCCGATCTCGCGCAGACTGCCCGAGTGCCGCGCTACGCCACCCGTGGGCAGCACGCGCGCGTGATAGACGCCGAGCAGCATCAGGATCGCGCCCATGGTGGCGAATATCGCCATCCAGGCATGGGGCACATCGGTGCGCGACTCCAGATAGCCCGCCAGGATAATCAGGCCGCCCTGCGAGAACAGCCGCGCCACACTGTAAAAACCGCTCTGCCAGCCGGCGTAGGCGGCCTGCTCCTTGGGCGAGAGGCTGGCGATGTAGAGTCCGTCGGCGGCGATATCGTGAGTCGAGGAACAGAAGGCTACCACGGCGAAAAGGACGATGGTGTACAGAAAATAGCTGGCCAGCGGCAGACACAATCCAATCACGGCCAGACTCACGCCGCCCACCAACTGCAGCAAGACCACGAAGTACTTCTTGGTCTTGAACATCTCGAGCAGCGGACTCCACAGCGGCTTGAGCGACCAGGGCAGCAGCAGCAATTTGGTATAGAGAGCGATGACATCGTTGCCCATTCCGAGCCGCTTATAGAGAATGCCGGCGATGAGGGAAATGGCGAAGAAAGGGACGCCCTCCGCGAAGTAAAGCGTCGGCACCCAAGCGAACGGAGGTTTTTGACGAAGTTTACCGGCGTCGTTCATCGCATCACGGTAGGTCTTGTGGGATAAGCTTCAGCTTGTCCAAGCGAGCGGAGCTCGCCTATCGGCAAGAACCCGTCCCACAGTCCAAGGGCAAGCCTAAAGCCCATGGCGGAGGAATGTCCAGTTCGCAACGGTTGCGGCAGTGTTTCGAGCGATGCAAAACCGGGCACGATACCGCGCTTGCGAGGACCCGTAGCAGCCCTTGAGGGCAATTCCAAATTGCGGATCGCTCTCACATGCCCTTGATTTCACTGACGTTCGCTCAAGTAACGAACCTGGTGTAACTGTCCCGCAACCGTTGTGAACTGGACTTTGCCCAGGCTAGGGGCACAGTATGACCGAGAAGTTGTTGCTGCGGGCAGGCAACACCGACCTGGCGGCAAATCGGCCGTCCGCGCCGAAAGTTTGGGAGTCGCCCAAAAACAACGGTTGGACGAAGGGGTCCTAGAGGCGTATATGAAAAGAAGCGAATTCCAGGCACGAACCCGATTCGGGTTAACGTTTATCTTAGCTGCGCTGCTGCTCATAGGTTGTGCGCAATTCGGTTTCGCACAAGAGGCCGCCGCAGCCATTACCGGCAAGATTACCGATCCATCCGGTGCGGCCGTGATGGGCGCCACGGTCAGCGCCAAAGACATGGACCGCGGTACGCCTTGGGTGACCAAGACGAATGCCGAAGGTTTTTACACCCTGGCCCAACTGCCCATCGGGCGGTATGAGGTGTCGGTGGAGGCTGCCGGCTTTAAGACCGCGGTCCACCCGCCGTTCGCCCTGGATCTCGACCAGACGGCGAAAATCGACGTGGCGCTCACCATCGGCCAGACTTCCACCACTATCGAAGTGTCCGGCGGCGCTCCGCTGCTGCAGACCGAGACTACCGAGGTCGGCACCATCATGGAGTCGGAAGCCATCACCAGCCTGCCGCTCGAAACGCGCAACTACAACCAGCTCACACTGCTGATGCCTGGCGCCGTCACCACCAGCCCGGGCGCTTTCAATTCCGGGCAGTCGACCTTCAACTCCGGCCGGCCGTATATTAATGGCAATCGCGAGCAGGCCAACTACTACCTGCTCGATGGCATGGAGAACGTGGAGTTTGTGGACAACAACGTCGCCTACGCACCCAACGTGGATGCCATGCAGGAATTCAACGTCATCACCAACAACCCGTCGGCCGAATATGGGCAGTTCATGGGCGGCGTCATCAGCGTGATCACCAAGTCGGGGACCAACTCCTACCATGGCGATCTGTTCGAGTTCCTGCGCAACGACGCTATGAACGCCAATGAGTGGTCGCGGAACTTCAGCACCGACCCCTCGGTGAGCGGCAGCCCACAAAAGCTGCGCTGGAACGAATTCGGCGGGACCTTCGGCGGCCCCATCAAGAAGAACAAACTCTTTTTCTTCGTCGACTACCAGGGGTCGCGCTTCGATCACCCCACCACCGTCGGCACCATCAATACCTTCACCACCGCCGAAGACAGCCTGAACTTCACCGATCTGGGAGTGGCGCTCCACTATCCGGGCACCAACGTTGCGATGCCGGCGAACCTCAACCAGGCCACGCAATGCGGCGCCGGGCAGAAGATGGGCATTAATCCCTGCATCACCTTCAGCCAGACGGCGCTCAACATTATGAAGGCGCTTCCGCAACCGAGTGCCGGCGGGCTGGTCAACAACGTACCCAATGCGGAGCACGATTTCACCAATGACGACCAGGGCGACGTCAAGATCGACTGGGTGCCCACCGACAAAGATCGCTTGTCCGTGCGCTACTCGCAGCAAGGCTTCGTCCAGCAGTTCGTGAACAGCCAACCGATTCTCTACAGCACCAACGGCAACGAAAGCCTGCCGCTCTGGAACGGCGTTATTAACTACACCAAGACCTTGAAGCCGACTCTCATCAACGAATTCCGCGCCGGCGTGAATTACTACCCCGCGGAAGGCAATATTCAGCCAGCGACCTCGACGAACCTGGGCTCCCTGGTTCCTGGCGAGCCGACGCACTTCCTGCCGGGCTTCTACTTCTCGGGCGCACCGCTCGGCGGAGGCAACGGCGGTCCGTTCGCTTTCGGAACGGTCGACGCTCCTGAGATCTTCCACCAGACTTCCATCCTGTTCGAGGATACGGCTCTCTGGACTCATGGCGCTCACAACCTGAAATTCGGCTTCCAATTCATCCGCTACCGCAACGATTACATTCCCTCGGTAGTAGCCGATGGCGGGGCCGGACAGATCGGTTTCGATGGAACTTACACCGGCAACGCGGAAACCGACTTTGTCGTCGGCCTGCCTTCTTACATGGGTGTCGGCACGGGATTCGGCGCCACCGTGGGGCAACGCAACGATGCCGCCGGAGCATATGTCCAGGACGATTGGAAGATCGCTCCCAAACTGACCCTCAATTTCGGTTTGCGCTGGCAGTTGTTCACGCCGATTTATGAAATCGGCAATCGCGAGACCAACTTCCAGGAAATCACGGGCAACATCGAACTCGCGGGCGTGAACGGCGAGAGCCGGGCCATGTACAACCAGTACAACGGCATCGCCAACTTCCTGCCGCGCCTCGGCCTGGCCTGGAGTCCGATTCACAACACCGTGATTCGCGCCGCATTCAGCCGCTCCAGTTTCCAGGAGGGCACCGGCGAGTATAACCGGTTGGCCACCAACGCTCCCTGGAACGCCGACTTATCGGGCAACTGGGATGGCACGAACGGCATTCCGGCGGGTCAAGTCACTCTCGATCAGGGTTTTGGAGGCCTCGGCAACACAGCCGGCTGCACCCTACAGAACGTGACCTCCGCGCCCTCGGCCTGTTTCAAAGGCGTCCGTATCCATATGACGGACACCAACTACCGTCCCGCCGTGTCGAACCAGTGGAATTTCTCGGTTCAACGGCAGTTCGGCAACGCTACCACCTTACAAGCCGCCTATGTGGGACAACATAACGACCACCTGGCGACCATCGTCAACGCCAACCAGGGGTTCCTTACTTCGTCTGGCACGGTGCTGCCCAGCCCGCTGCTCGCCGGCAATCCCACGCTCGTCGGCGACGGAACGGGCCAGGTGAGGCTCAACCTGACAACCGGCGAAGCCAATTACAATGCCTTGCAGCTAGCGTTCCAGCAGCGGCTCAACAAAGGGCTCTCGTTCCAGGCGAATTACACCTGGTCCAAGTGTCTGACCAACAACAACGGTTACTACGGGCGGTATGGCGACGCCGCCGCCAGCCAAGCCAGCAACGACATCAGCTTCCCGCAGAACACCTATGATATAGACGCGGACTATGGCGTCTGTGACCACGACGTAAGAAACGTATTCAACGGATACGTCACCTACCAGTTGCCCTTCGGCAAGAACCGGGCGATGGGCAAGGATGCCAGCCCGATTCTCGATGCGGTGCTCGGCGGTTGGGATGTGAACGCAGTCTTTACCGCGCACGGCGGATTCCCGATTACCATGCAGAGCTGGGCGGGCGACCCCGGCACCGGTTCGTTCGATCCCCGTCCCAGTTGCATCGGGCCATCCATACCGACTCCGTTCGCGGAGAACTCGGCGGCCAACGGCGGCGGCTATGTGTGGTTCAGCACCGCCAACATGGTCAATCCATCGGCGGGCCATTTCGGCGACTGCGGCGTCGGTACGGAGCGCGGTCCCGGAATCAAGCAGATCGACCTCAGCTTGGCGAAGAACTTCACGATTCGCGAAGGGCAGCGGGTTGAGTTCCGGGCCGAGGCAATCAATGCCTTCAACACCCCGGTTCTGGATGTGATCGGGTACTCCGTCGATATCTTCGGCGGCTCGGGAGCGGGCGTCGTCAATACATCGCAAGGCGCTCGCAATTTCCAATTTGGATTGAAGTACGTGTTCTAACTCCGCAATGAGCCGCGACTGCGAGGGAGTGGTGCTTCCGTTTTCGCATCGACCGCATCCCTCGCGGTCGCGGCTCATTAGCTTCACGGCTCATTAGTTTCGGCGTTTTTTAATGGAGCGAAGCTTTTCAGTGCTGTTCACCCGGCTCGGCGCCACTAGCGCCGGGCCGGGCTTTTTCATATAGTAAGAATCGCGCATGTTTCGGCCCGCCATCAGCGTACTTCTCTCCGCAGCCTTCTTCATCGGCATGGGCCTGGCGTCCCCCAACCAATCAGCCGCTGAACGTGGTACCGAACTGGCCGAACGCGGAGAGTGCGCCGCGGCCATGCCGCTGATCCACCAGGCGCTGGAACAGGACACCCAGATTCAGGACCGCGACTTGAAACGCCGCATGGGCGCGGCGGGCGTGCGCTGCGCCATGATGCTGGACCATCGGGGCGCCGCGACGACGATCCTGGCCTGGCTGGAAGAGCAATTCCCGCACGATCCCGAGATCCTGTTCATGGCCACCCATGTGTACTCGGATCTGGCGGCACGGAGTTCGAAGGAGCTGATGGATACCGCTCCCGATTCGCCCTTGGTGGTAGACATCAACGCCGAGAACTTCGAGAGACAGGGCGATTGGAAAAAGGCCATCGCCGAGTACCGCGTCCTGCTGGCGCGCGAACCGACGATGCCGGGCATCCACGCGCGCATCGGCCAGATCATCCTGACCCTGCCCGCCACTGCTACATCCAACGACGAGGCTCGCAAAGAGTTCGAACAGGAGCTGAAGCTTCACCCGCAGAATGCCAGCGCGGAATACTTCCTGGGCGAACTGGCCCGCAAGAGCGGCCAACTGCCGCAGGCCATCGAGCATTACCGGAACGCCACTAAGCTGAATCCCGGGCTGCCGGAGCCGCACTTCGGACTGGGCCGCTGCCTGCTCGATTCCGACAAAGCGGCCGAGGCAGTGGGGCCGCTGGAAACCGCCGCCAAGCTGGCGCCGGACAATCCGACCGTCCACTTCACCCTCGCCCACGCCTACCAGGAACTGGGGCGCAAGGACGATGCCGCCCGCGAGTTCGCGCTGCAGAAAAGCACCGCCGCCAAGATCCAGCAGAACACGGAGACGGTGAAGCGCAACGTATCGGGCGTACCGACTCCGGCCGGCAAGTGAGACTGGCGCTCCTCACGGCCGGCGGGGTGGGCATCTTTGCCGCGGCCGCTATCGCATTCCAAGCGGCACAGCCGCACTTCATCGACACCGCCGCGCGCTCCAAGTTCTCCTACATCACCAATAACGATTTGTCGGCGCGCAAGTATTTCATACAGCCGATGGCCGGAGGGGTCGCCATCTTCGACTACGACAACGACGGCAAGATGGACATCTTCTTCACCAACGGCGCGAAACTCCCGGAGCTGAAGAAGACCGGCCCCGCCTTCTACAACCTGCTGCTGCGCAATAAAGGCGACGGCACATTTGAGGACGTGACGGCGAAAGCCGGGCTCCTGGGCGAAAACCTGGGATACAATCTGGGCGTCGCCATCGGCGATTTCGACAACGACGGTTTCGAAGACATCTTCATCTGCGGCGCCGGGCGGAATACGCTGTACCACAACAACGGCAACGGCACGTTCACCGATGTCACGGCGGAGTCCGGCATCGGCGGGAAACCGGCCGGGGTCTTGAGTGTGGCCGCCGCGTGGTTCGACTACGACAACGACGGTCTGCTGGACCTGGTGGTCTCGAATTACACCACCTGGACGCCGCAGACCGACCGGCGCTGCAGCGTCACCGGCGTGGAGTATTATTGCAGTCCGACGTTTTACCCGCGCGCGACCCACCGGCTGTACCACAACCTGGGCCATGGCAAGTTCGA
>Ga0326727_10023248_pt1 | contig 11851 bp, 10 predicted proteins | sample MB2enrmetagenome_FD_207643 | JGI IMG/M metagenome (GOLD analysis project Ga0326727, IMG submission 207643) | Lab enriched peat soil microbial communities from McLean, Ithaca, NY, United States - MB29MY | ecosystem: Environmental > Terrestrial > Soil > Wetlands > Peat | place: USA: New York... | reverse complement strand
TCGAAACTCGCCGTTCCCGATTCCATAGACAAGCAGGTTCGTCAGCACCCCATCCGCCGTCATGCTGAATACGGCGCCGTCGTTGAGGTTGCCGCCCCCATCGTGCGTCGTTCCATAAAAAATCCCGTCGCTCCCCTGGATCAACGCCGCCTCCGGATCGCTCCCGTCGTTGGTTGCCGAGCCGAAAGAGTAAAGCGTGGCGAGCGCTCCCGCGGCGGAAACGCGAAACACCGTCCCTTCATCGTAGGTTCCGCCGACCACCGTTGTGCCGTAAAAGTTGCCGTCGGCACCTTGGACCAGCGCCGCCTCCGGATTTGCGCCGTCGCCGCCGCTGAAGGAGTAAAGCCCGCTCAACTTGCAACCCGGCCCCGTTGGATTGAGAACGCTCAGGATTACGTTCCAATTTGTCCAACCAGCGCCGTTGCTCGCCGTCAGAGAATACTCCCCGGCGTTCGCCGTGCTCGCCCCGCTCACTGTCAAGTTGCTCGTGCTCGAACCCGCGATGTTGCCCCCGTCGGATAGATTCATTCCGTTGAACCGCCATTGATAGCTCATCGGATACACACTTTGCAGCGCGGCGGTGAACGCGGCGCCCGACCCGGCAATGACCGTCAAGCTCGACGGCGGCGTCACCGTAACGAAAGGCACCACCGTCAGCACCGCTCCTGAATTGGTCAAGGCCCCCGCCGAATTGCTCGCCACTACAGAGTAGGTGCCCGCGTCGGCCATTGTGGCCGCTGTCACGGTCAGGTTGCTGGTGGCCGAACCGGCGATGTTGCCTCCGTCCGACAGGTTGGTGCCATCGAATTGCCATTGATAGCTCATCGGATAATCGCTTTGCAGCGCCAGGGCAAAGCCGGCCGTCGATCCCGCGATGACCGTCAAACTCGACGGCGCCGCCGTCGTCAGGAATGGATAGACATTGAGCGCCGCGCCGGTGCTGTGGACCGTCCCCGCCGCATTGCTGACTACTACCGAATAGAACCCCGTGTCGGCCACCGTCGCGCCGGCCAGCATCAAACTGCTGGTGGCCGAGCCGGAGATATTGCCGCCGTCGGTCAAGTTGGTTCCATCCAGTTGCCATTGGCAGGTCACCGGATAAAAGCTGCTCACCCCAACGGTAAAAACATAGCTCGCCCCGGCGACAATGGTCGCGCCAACGGGCTGCGGTTCGATGATCGCCGGTACAACGGTCAGCACGCCGGAAGCGCTGGCCGTTCCCGCCACATTGGTCGCCGTGATCTTGTAGGTTCCGCTGTCGGAAAGCGTGACCCCGCTGAGAACCAGATTGGTTGTGGCCGACCCGCTGATTTCGCCCCCGTCGGTCAGGTTGGTTCCGTTAAATTGCCACTGATAGCTCGTTGCGTAAATACTATTGACGCCCACGGCAAACAAGTTGGTGGAACCGGCTATGACGGTGATGATGGGCAGAGAATTGAGAATGTCCGGCGCCGGCGGCCCAATGCGATAGATCGTCCCTTCGGAAGTGTCCGTGCGCCCGCCGGCATAGGTGGTGCCGTAAAAACTGCCGTCGGCGGCGATCATCAACCCGCCGCGCGGATAGTTGCCAATTCCCGAATAAGGAGGCAAACCCGGCGGCTGAAGACCAGCATTTGTGCGTCCAAAGGCAATCAGCGTCGTCAGTGCGCCGGCGGGAGTGATTCTGAAGATTGTCCCCGTGTTGGTTGTGCCGCCGTACTCCGTTACCCCGTAGAAATTGCCGTCCGCGCCCTCGATGAGCGGCCCCGAAGGATTCGCGCCGTCCAAGGCCACGCCATTGTTGTTGGTGACCGCTCCGAACGAATACAACGAGGTCAATCTGCCGTTAGTCCCGATTTTGAATACCGTCCCATAACCCGCGTCCCCGCTGCCATTGACTATGACTGCATTGGAACCGCCGTAAGCTGTGGTGCCATAGTAATTGCCGTCGCTGCCCTCCACCAGCGCATTGGGTTCCGCTCCATCCAGCGCGTTTCCGGCCGCATTGGTCACCGCGCCAAAAGAGTACAGGGTCGTCAGCAGTCCGTTGGTCGTGATTCTGAAGATCGTTCCGAATCCGACGTCGCCATTGGTGTCCACCACCGTTGTGTTGGAGCCGCCGTAGGTGGTAACCCCATAGATGTTCGTGTCGCTGCCAAGGACCAGGCCGGTGGGATTGGCCCCATCGGATCCGGCGAACGAATGCAATCCAGTCAGAACGTCGTTGGTCGTGATTTTGAACACGGTGCCGTAGCCATGACCCGCATTGCCATATCCGTTGGTGCCCCCGTAATAGGTCGTTCCGTAAAGATACGAGGCAGGGCCGTTGACCAGCGGGGCTCGTGGGCTGGCGCCATCCAGCGGCTGGCCGTGCGTGTTCAGAACGGTCCCGAAACGATAGAGCTGCCCAAATTCCTGGCCCAATGGAACACTGTTGGTGTGAAGGGAAAACATCGACCCCATTCCCGTCGGAAAAAGTGTGTTGGAAATCCCGTAAAAGGCGGTCGTGCCATAAAGATAGCCGCGGGGGCCGAATATCACCCCGGCATACGGCCTGCCGCCGTCGTAGGTGGTGAAGGCGACAATGTTCGTAAAGGAACTCAATTCCAAAAACCCACCCGTGTTCGTTGGAGCCACAAAAACGGTGCCCGCCTCCGCCGGAAACGCTCCGCCCATAACGGTTGTGCCATAGAGACGCGCCCCGTTGCCCGATTGCACCAGCGTTGCATCCGTATAGCCAGTCAACGAATAGACCGACGTGAAACTGATCCCTCCCCGCGCGCACGGCGGTACCAGAAGCATTGCTGCTCCAATGATTAGCAGACCTTGTAACCAACCTTGTCCGATGCCAGCTTTCATCTACCAAGTATTCCCATTATGGATTCCCCCTCCTGCGTTTGTAAAGGAAATTCAATCCTTGCCGCCTATCACCCCGGGGCGAATTCAGAAAGGCAGGCAAGGGAAGGACTTGAAGAGGGGTAAGTTCGGCATTGGCCATTGGCCATTGAAAATTTGGCAATTGTAATTGTTGTGGCGGCTTTGGGGCTTTGGGGCTTTGCGTCAAGGTGCGCAAGCGGCATGGAGCGCGGAGGGGAGAAGGGAGAGGGAAACGGGGTTTGTCGTTCATAAAATGAGGGAAAAGAAAAAAATAGTGTTAATAGTTTATCGGGTTTCCTAATGCTGGCGCAGATGGATAAGGTTATCTTATTTTTTCGGGATGCGGGACCGGAGGTCTCCCGCGACGGACGCGATGAACGCAAGACGTTGAATGAGAGGTTGATGGAACTTATACAGCGCAGGCTACGGCGCACAGTAACGAGCGCAAAGCGGGGAGTTGAGGAGAAGGAGGAGCCGTTGGGCGGCGGGCCGGCCGGTTGAATCTCTTCAACTCTATATGGGGAAATTGGCAAAAGTGGCGCGCCGGGAGGAAGGGGACGGGAAAGGGTGGCGCGGGCGTTTTGGGCGCCTGCTTGATCGACCCGCGATTTCCCCAATAAGGGCATCATCCATGCCTTCACGCGCAGGAGTTGATCACATTTCTACGAGGGGGAAAAACCGACTGGGGGAAAAAGCGCGGAATTTTTGAAGATTTTTTTGGGGGGACCGGGGAACGACTCGCGCAGAGCCGCGGAGGGCGCGGAGATGGCATTAAAAGGGGATGGGGAAGAGTGGCTGGTATTCGTTGCGAGAATGGCAGTGGAATGTTCGTCAGAGGAATGAATTTGTGTCGATAGTGAGGACACGGACTCTGCTCTCTCCAGACCCCCGCTCTCTTCACGAATAAGATTACGAGACGGATTGATGATGTGTTCTGGCATGTTGCTCAATGGACTTGCGCAGATATTGAATGGGAGGATAATGGGAAGATGAAGAGTTTCACCGCCGTGGTCGAACGTGATCAGGATACCGGGTTGCTGGTGGGCTACGTGCCTGGCTTTCCCGGGGCTCATTCGCAAGCGGAGTCGCTGGACGAACTGCAGGCCAACCTGCGGGAAGTGATTGCGATGTTGTTGGAGGACGGAGAACCGCAGTTGGAAGCCGAATTCGTCGGCACCCAAAGCATCGCCGTGGCCTGAGTATGGGTTCGCTGCCGGTCCTCAAGCCCGGCGAGGTCTGCCGGTTGCTGGAGAAAGTGGGCTTCGTCGCCGTGCGCCAGCGCGGTTCGCACGTCCAATATCGCCATGCCGACGGGCGTGGAACCACCGTTCCGATGCACAAAGGTCGCGACATTGCGCCGTCGCTGCTGCGGCAGATTGCGCGGGACATTGGGATGACAGCCGAAGAGCTTGTCCAGAGCCGCTGATGGCGCGCGTTGGCACTTTGCTTCTAAATAACCATTACGCAGCTTCCTTTCTTGCAACGAGTTCGAATCCCAATGCTTGGGCCTGTTTGCGCAGATAACGCATCCGATGCTCTTGCGCCTTGAGGTCATAGATCGCCACATCCAGGGGCAGAAACTCCTCCTGATACTTCAGCATGTGGTGGATCACGCACGCCAGTTTGTGGGCTGTCGCCGTGATGGCTTTGGGTGCGCCCAGATGGGCTCGCTTGCGCCGGTAGAAACGTCCTACCCAAGTGTCCGTCTGTCCTGCGGCCAACGCCGCAAGACGAAGAAGGATCGAAGCTCGGTTGACCACATGGCGGGTCCGCCGGCTTAAGGTCTTGCCGCCGCTAATCTTGGTCCCCGGGCACAAACCCAGCCAGGAACTAAACGCCTTGGCGCTGCGCCACCGGCTCATGTCCACTCCGATCTCGGCCACAATCATCAACACACTCAGCAGATTCAAGCCACAGACCTTCATCAAATCCACCCCGCAAATGCGCCGCATTTGCTCGCTAAAGTCCAGCCTCAGCGCGTTGTTGCCGTGCAGCGGACGCGCTCTCTTCTTCTTGGCTCCTTCGCTGCCGGGGACTGCTGCGGGCACCAGCTTGGCCGGCAGGGGCGGCACTCCCGCTTTTTCCGCCGAGGCCATCGCCTTGAGGGCGACTTCAATTTGCAGGTCGCATTCGGCCAACTGGCGCTGGAAAAACCTCCACGCCTCCATGTTCTGCCTCAGCGCAAACAGATGTTCTTCGGTATAGTGCCCGGTCAACCCGGCTTCCATTTGCGGCACGGTGCTCTTTTTGATGCGCGGGTCGCGCAACTTCGCCAACCCCGCGGGGTCGCGTTGGCCGGCCAGAATCGCATCGATGATGCGCAATCCCGTCTCCCCATTGATGTCGCTGACCACCCAATGCAATTGCACGTTCATCTGCACCAGCGCCTTCTGCGCTTGTTGCAAATGCGACGCTCCTTCGCACACCAAATCCGCCCGGTGCCGGCACAACACCCGCAAGCGCCGCACCGACGCCTCCGGACGAAAGGCCCCTCGCAACAGACCGTAGGTGTGCAACTGCTGCAACCACTGGCAGTCCATCACATCGCTCTTGCGGCCCGGCACCTGCCGCACCGAGTGCGGATCCACCAGGATGACCTCCATCCCCGCCGCCTCGATCTTGTCGAAGAGGCTCATCCAATAAATCCCGGTGGCCTCCATTGCCACCGTGGTGACTTGGCAGGCCTTCAACCACTCGACCAGAGCGTCCTGATCTTGCGTGAACACTCCAAAGGAACGCACCGGGGACTCGCCGGCCTTGACCGACGGCCGTGGAACACAGACAAAATTCTCCCCGGCTCCCACATCGATGCCGGCGGCATGGAGGTTGATTTGCTCCAGCCCGTCGAGCACCGCGTCCCTGCGATTCAGGGTTTTCTTGCGGCGCTGGCGGCGCTGGGCGGGAACGGCGACTTTGTCAGGCGAAACGGCTTTGGCCGCGGGCTTGGAATGATTCGTTTTCATCTCGGGACGTTATAGTTGACTGCCTCTGTATAAGTAGTCTGACGTCCCGGTCCGGCCTTCGGGCGAAACAGGATGCACTCTTCTAAACGGGATCGACCGCCAACGCTCGCGCGCCGCGGCCGTCACCAAGGCCTTCGTCGCCTAACCGAAGGATCCATGCTAATGGACGGGCTGACTGGGCCGCACCAATGAACGACCGGTCTGAACTTCCGCCGGAACGCAGACGCCCTTACTCCGCACGCTGCCGCATATTCTGTCAAGTTACTTCCGCCTTCCCGACGGCAAGCCGGCAAAATTGCTAATGGGTGACCCCTGCGCCTTCACGTCATTGGCCATAAATCCGTCGGAAATCTTCACAACTATTAAGGTCCAGTCATAAAGATAATTACATCCATTTGTCATTCAACCACTTGGACATCATTCTTCCTTCATAAAATCTCAATCATCGTCGGATTTCTTTACACTTCATCAGTTTTTCAACATATTTCGCCAGATCTGGATTTGATGGAACCATTTGATTACCAAAGCGTTCCGTTCACTGTTCATAAACATAACGATCCGGCCTGAAATGTGCTCTTTTTAATGGAACGAAAGAATGGAAGAGCAGTTTAACGTCATATAAACAAAAAACAGAAAGTGTGACTCAACTCTTTTATGAAATCACTTGCTATGAATCATAGACTGAACGGGATGCTTGCTTGTTGTTTGGGTGGCGGTTTGCTATGCGCGCAACCGCTTCACGCCCAACTTACGTTTACTATCGAAGGCCCAGGCGTGCAGGCGACTACTGTCGCGGGCGCAACCACCGAAACGTTCAATGGCCTTCCCGCGGGTAGTTTGGGCAGCTATGTTTCTCCAGGTATCGGCACCTTCAGTGGTGGCGCCATTGTCGCAGCGAACGAATACGGTGGAGCTGGGGGCGGTGGCAATTACTACGCGGTTGGGGCGGAAAGCGGCACGACCTTGGGAACACTGACCTTGAGTAGTCCGCAGGACTATCTTGGCTTGTGGTGGTCCGCCGGCGATGCTGAGAATGTGCTCCAGTTTTTTGATGGAGCGACAGTTATAGGCACTTACGACGTTGGCAGCATTATACCGTACTTGTCTGCAGCCTATTATGGCAATCCGAACGCCGCGTTCCTTGGCCAGGATTCTGGCGAGCCTTTCGTTTATCTGAACTTCACCACCTCGGGCACTACTCAGATCACCTCGGTGGATTTCGAGAACGGACTTTCAACCGGATTCGAGCTGGATAATGTCAGCGTGTACAACCAGGCGATAACCCCTCCGGGTAACTCAGTTCCTGATGCCACCAACACGACCCTGTTGCTATTCATGGCCGCGGCATCGCTGTTTGGTTACCGTCAATGCCGTAAACTGGCCGGCCTCGCATAACTGTGTGCTTGATCCCAAAGGGGATGATTCTGCTGAAAAACTTCGTGTGGAAGGTCAGTGGGGGCCTGGGAAATTGGCATATTTTCATTTTCGTCGTCATCGTTCGGACAATGGATTGAGGATTCGTCGCGTCTGCCGGTCCTGCGTAAGAGCGTGGCGGTTCATTTCTCCCTTCCCTTTCGTTTGGCCGGGGGCAACTCCTTTGCCTTCCCTTCCGGTTCCGAGAAGCCGGCGAAAGGCTCCGCTTCGCCCTTTGTTTCCAGTTCCAGCCGCCGACGCTGTTCAAACCGTTCGTACTGGTTAGTCCTCCAGCCTTGGCGGTGGTCCACTGGCGGAACTGCGTGCCGCGGAGGGTACGGACTCGGATATTCGATGCGCAACGCCCTGGCCATGACGCCATCCTCTGATCGCTGCCGTTCCGCGTCAGCCCCTGACGCCAACTTCCTACGCCTTCCCCTGGCGGAGAAAAATACGTGATTCCGAGGACCCCTAGCACTGCAAAGGCTGGGCGACTTTTGCGTGACGATGACCGCTCAAACTTGTCCGAATAATATATATGAAAAGATATGACACCGTCAAGGTGCCCAGAGTGCTTCTCCACTCCACGAACTCTTGCATTAGTCTTCGGCGGAGGCGGGTCTTCCGGACTTCGGGAAGAATTGCATTCACCCTCGTGGAACTACTAATCGTGATTGCCATTGTCGCCGTTCTGGCGGCGCTGCTCCTTACGGCCCTCTCCCGCGCCAAGGCCCAGGCTAACTCTGCAACCTGCGTCAACCATCTGCACCAGATGGGGATGGCGTTGAAAATGTATCTCGATGACAACCAGTTCAGATATCCGTATGCCGTCGGTCCAGGCGAGGCCGACGGCGGTAATTTGAACCCCGCCGCGGTTTATAACCTTTTCTGGTTTTCAAAGCTGAGGGCTTATTACCCTCTCGATTGGACGAACGCCGCCTACCATTGCCCGGGCTACAATGGTCCGATTATCGGAATTCTAAATGGTTCCGGTCCTCGTGGCAGCTATGCCTACAATTTTCGGGGAGTTCGGACCGGCTTTACTCTTTATACGGATCCGGTCAGCGGCTTTCCCGTGAACTACGGATTGGGGCCGATAGTGCGTGCCATTACGCTGCCGCTCGTAGCTGAGGCTACAGTCAAGGTGCCGAGCGAGATGTTTGCGATCGGTGAATCCAGGTTCCGAAGCTTAAGCGTAAACGGGCAGGGCGGTTTCTGGGGAATGTTGTGCGGCGAGCTGCACACGAACAATGTGTCTTTTGACCCGGCACGACACGGCAAAAATTACAATACCGTATTCTGCGATGGCCACGTAGCGGGAATGAATCCGTGGGTTCTGTTCAATCCCAGCGATACTGCTTCCATGTGGAATTATGACCATCAACCGCATCCGGAATTATGGACACCTTGAAGGCGTTCGGGTCAGTCCTCGGAATCACGTGTTTCGCCCAACGATAGCCACGATGCAGGCGCTTTACTTGCTTCCGAGGTGACCCCTCGGACCACGGCGCCGGCGCGGACGGATTTCTCTTCGGCCTCGCGGATTTCCAGCGCCGTGATGCCGTCAGCGGCGGTGACGATGGCCGGGGTGTCGCGGGAGGCCACGCACTCGAGCCTGTATCGGATTTCGTAGCCAACCCGCCAACGGCGCCTTCACCGCCGCCCCTTGCAGTGCAATTTCCAGGAACTCTGCATTTTTGGCAAAGTTTTCACCAGTCTTCGTTTGCTTCGTTTCCTTCTGTAAATTCTTTTGGTTGCGGCTTGCCGCGCTGCGCATCCGCGCCATCCCCTGACAATCACCTCCCGGATATCCGTGCGCAACGCCCCGGCCATGACGCCATTCTCTGATCGCTGCCGTTCCGCGTCAGCCCCAGACACCAACTTCTTAGCACCCTGACGCCTTCCCCTGGCAGAGAAAAATACGTGATTCCGAGGACCCCTCGCACTGAAGGCTGGGTTATGATTATGAGTCTTACACCCGCTCAAGTGGAGAGGAAGGCTCGACATAGGTGGAATGCGCCTGCCCAGCGCTCGGAAAGCCAAAAGGGCGGTGGTGTCCTAATTTGGGGAACTGGCTATTTTTAGCCACGCCGTTTGGCGTTGACCGCCGAAACGGGGGTGCGGCATGATTCCGGCAGTCGAAAGGCAACCCGATAAAGTTGCAAGCGATTTTTATTATTGGGCAAAATTACTGGCCGGAAAGTTTATTGTGAATGTTGTTGTTTACGGTGACGAGTCCACCACACATGATCTTTCCTCAAAGGAAATCGGTGCGGCTGTTTTGGCTGGCTATGGCGGCTTTGCCGATGATTGGGTTAATTTTTGTGGCAGTTGGCAGAAGACGTTGAACGATTATCTGGGCCATGTTGAGGTTAGAAAAAGGATATTTCATTTCTGGGAATTCTCCGACAAAAAAAATAGTTCCAACGATCCCAACTGGCCATACTATGGATGGAGCGAGGGCAGAAGGGATGACTTTCTCTATAAATTGGCGGCAGTTGCCGGGAGTCGCGTCAGAATTCCTTTTGCATCCGCGTTTCGTTTAGCATATTTCAACAACGATTCCGATATTAAGGATAAACTGAGAGAGATTGGATTAACAGATGCTCAGATCAATGGCTCTAATATCAAGTATATATCTCTGTTCGCGGAATTCTTTGAGGCGTTCTTGATGGAGTTGAACTTTCGGCATCCGAATTTTTCAGACTCCATTTCCTTTGTATTTGACGACAGGAAGGATAGAGACTGGGCAATCGCAGGATATGATGTCCACTGTCTTTTCAAGGAAAGGGATAAGAGATTTATTGGGTCTCCGACTTTCGGAAATACATTCGACTATATCCCGCTTCAAGCAGCGGACATGATGGCGTATCGCGCTCATCAATTATGGGAAAACGCCCACAAAGCGCAAAAGGAGGATTTGGAGATTTCCAAATTGGATTTTGCTCTATGGGGAAACTTTAGAGATGAAAACGAATTTGGAAACTACGTTTTTAGGCTTTTCTGCCGGAACGCTCTATTTGAATCTGGGAAAGCAAAGCAACCCTTGCCCACTCGGACAAGTCTTGTCCATGCGCCTTGGCGGCTGACTCCATGACTTTATGTTCGTTTGGCGTAATGCGTGAAGGCGTTGGGGTCAGTCCTGAATGGCGCTTAGATAAGACCTAAAACTTTGTCACTCAGGCGCTTGCGTCTGGCGGGGTGCGGGGAAGGCCAGCGGGGTCAGTCCTCGGAAATTGGCATATTTTCATTTTCGTCGTCATCATTCGGACGATGGATCGAGGATTCGTCGTATCCGACTGGGGGAATACGTAAGGACCCGCCTGTCCTATCACGACTTCGTGGACAACCAGGTGCGGCCGCAACTGTTCTTGCTGGCTTGCAACGTCGGCAACTTCCTGCATCAGAGGTGTCGTTCCAAAAATGGCCCACGCTGGTCGTAAGCAAAAACCAAATGGGAAATCCCAGGATAATTCTCCGTTCCTTTTATTCGGAGAGAGCTTTGGGTTGACAGCACACACCCAGTCTTTCAACTTCAGGATTATGATGAAACCATGGATTCTTGCTTTCTGCGTTATGTTCGCGTTTGGCCGCCTGAGCGCCCAGACGAATGTCTGGCAGCCATCGCCGGGACATGCGCAAGTGCGGATATGGCCGGGGACGCCGCCTGATGCGAAGCCGGTCCCGGGGCCGGAGTACGCCACGAACGAGCCAACCGGTACCGGCCAGCCGTGGGTTTCTGTGAACAACGTCTCGCAGCCTACGATGACCGTCTATTCGCCCAAGGGAACCAACACGGGTGTCGCGGTGGTCGTGTTTCCCGGCGGAGGCTACTTTTGTCTGGCCATCGATCTCGAAGGCACCGAGATATGTGACTGGCTGAACTCCAGAGGCATCACAGCAGTGCTCTTGAAATACCGCGTGCCGGTCAAGAAAGTGGGGCCGTACGGGGAATCACCGCTGGCCTTGGAAGATGCGCAGCGGACGTTGGGGTTGGTCCGCTTTCACGCCGCCAAGTGGCATATTAATCCACACAAGATTGGAGTGATCGGGTTTTCTGCCGGCGGACACATGGTCGCCGCGACGAGCACGCATTTCGACAAGCGTTTGTATCCGGTTGTCGATGCGGCTGACAAAGAAAGCTGCCGCCCGGATTTTGCGATAGCTCTTTATCCGGGGCATCTGTGGAATGAAGATAAGGGTTTTATGTTGAATCCGAATGTTCCGGTCACCACCAATACGCCGCCGACGTTTTTGCTGCAGAATGAGGACGACCACGTGGACAATATAAACGACGCGCTGGTTTACTACATCGCGCTGAAGAACACCGGCGTTCCCGTGGAGCTCCATTCCTATGCGCAAGGCGGCCACGCCTTCGGCCTGCGCCCCACGAAGTTTCCCGCGACGAAATGGCCCCGGTTGGTGGAGACATGGTTGGGAACAATCGGGATGACTGCGGAGTAATTCGTATTTGAAGCGCAAATAAGGAAGGCCAGTGGGGGCCTGGGAAATTGGCATATTTTCATTTTCGTCGTCATCGTTCGGACAATGGATTGAGGATTCGTCGCGTCTGCCGGTCCTGCGTAAGAGCGTGGCGGTTCATTTCTCCCTTCCCTTTC
>Ga0326727_10023247_pt1 | contig 11851 bp, 9 predicted proteins | sample MB2enrmetagenome_FD_207643 | JGI IMG/M metagenome (GOLD analysis project Ga0326727, IMG submission 207643) | Lab enriched peat soil microbial communities from McLean, Ithaca, NY, United States - MB29MY | ecosystem: Environmental > Terrestrial > Soil > Wetlands > Peat | place: USA: New York... | reverse complement strand
AGAAGCCATTCGGATGGCCGCGCAAAACGACTACGCACTGATCCTGATGGATATGCAAATGCCGCAGATGGATGGATTGACCGCCTCACGCGCCATCAGACAACTGCCCGGAAAAGAAAACCTCCCCATTCTGGCCATGACGGCCAACGCTTTCAGCGAAGACCGCCTGCGCTGTATTGAAGCCGGCATGAATGATTTCATCGCAAAACCGTTTGAACCGGATCTGCTGTTCGACAAGATACTGACCTGGCTCAACCAGGCGCGAGCCTAGGGTTTGACAGTCTGATATCTTCAGATGAAAATAAACCACAATTTAATTGTGGTCATGCATGCTATTCCGACACCATTTCGGAGCCAATCCGTGATGGAGATTCACTGAGCGAAGTCGCTCGCCCATCTGCAGCCTGCGACCCGTCTCCCCTGCCGGTCATTTAACGGGAAACGCCCATGAACAGCATTGACTCACTACGTCCGGCTCGAAAACTGGCCATTCTTCTTTGGGCCGCCCGGCCAGAACAGCCCGACCTGTGCATCATGCCCTTCGTCTACGCAGCAACCGCCGCAGCGATGGAGATCGAAGTTGAAGTCCACTTTACCGGCCCGGCAATCCGTCTGCTGCTCGAAGGCTGTGCGCAAGCCATCCCGACGCCTCAGGGCAAATCGGTGTATGACTTCATGCGCGATGCCGCTCAACTCGGGGCGCGATTTCTTGGCTGCAGTATGGCGTTACGCGACTACACAGATTCCATGGATGCAAAAATCAGCGAGTTTTCAGGCGTAGCCGGCGCTGCAACCTTCGTCATGCGCAGCCTCGACCCTGAATGGCGAACGCTGTGTTTTTAGGAAATTGTTCAATGGCCAACCCTGAAACCGAATGGATTATCCACGCCGACTGGGACGCTGGCGACCTCAACTGCGGCGAATTGGTGATGGAATTGATGCTGCGCATGCGCAAGCTCCAGCCGGGTCAGGTGATGCGCCTGGTCGCCACCGACCCGGGCGGGGTTTCTGATATACCGGCATGGTGCCGCATGACCGGACACGTTCTTCAATCGATGGATACGGCAACTCACGTCTTTATAATTCAACGCAACTAGATAAGGGGTATCACATGTCCGGAAAATTCTGCGTCAGCCTTTCGTTTGCAAAAGACAATACCGACAAGGCCACCCTCGCCTTCGTCGTCGCCAATGCCGCCGTTGCGTCCAGCCAGGAAACCCTGGTTTTTCTCAGCAGCGAAGCCGTCCGTCTGGCCGAACAGGGCTACGCCGACGATATCCATGAGGAAGGCTTCGCACCGCTGAAGCAGTTCATGGACAACTTTGTCGCCGCCGGCGGTACGATCTACGTCTGCTCGCCCTGCTACAAGAAACGCGCGCTGGACGAGAGCAAGCTGATCGAAGGCGCAACCATTGTCGGTGGCGCCAAGCTGGTTGAATTCCTGTCCCAAAACGCCGCATCCATCAGCTACTGATCATGGCAGCAGACCAACATCCCTGCAGTCCCAACGTCAGCTTCGACGGCGGCGACCTCGACTGCGGCAGCGGGCTGCTGCTGCTGATCCGTCGCCACATCGATCCGCTGGCGCCCGGCCAGACCCTGGAAATCCTCTCCACCGACTCCACGGTCAAGGTGGATCTGCCAGCCTGGTGCCGCATGACGGGCAATGAACTGATTTCGGTTGAACCACGCGCAGGCACGCAGGCCAGCTATCTGGTGTGCAAAGGCGCATTTTCGGCACAACCGGCGACCGTAGCGGCCAGCGTGGCGCCTCTCGCAGACAGGCCGGCCGTCATCGCGGTGCCGATTCGTCCCTTATCGGTGATGGGTATCGGCTCCTGGCCGCGCCCGCGCTGGATGCTGCGCGCCATCCATGACCGCATGGAAGGCCGCATGTCGGAAGACGAGTTTCAGGCGATCGCCGACGATGCGGTCACCCAGTCGATCGAAGCCCAGCTGCGCGCCGGCGTGGACGTGGTCACCGATGGCGAGCAACGGCGCGACTCCTACGCCAGCTTCGTCGGCGGCATCCTCGACAACTGCCAGCTCATCCCGCTGACCGATCTGTTGCCCTACGTCAGCGACCCGGTCAAGTTCGAAAAGGAGATGCACGCGCTCGATATCCCTGCGCACGAGGTCCGCCATCCGGCCGTTTTCGGTCGTATCGCCCGTAGCCGGCCATTGGCGCTGCAAGAGCTCGCTTTTGCACGCACCCTGACGGACAAACCGGTCAAGGTCGCCTTGCCGGGTCCCTATCTGCTGACGCGTACCATGTGGATGGAATGCCTGTCGGATCGGGCCTACGCCTCGCGCGAAGCACTGGCGGAAGACATCGTGCAGGTGCTGCGCGCCGAACTGGCCGATTTGCTCCACAGCGGCGCAAGCCTGGTGCAATTCGATGAGCCGGTGCTGTCTGAAGTGGTGTTTGCCCGCAGCAAGGAAGACTCGGGCGGGCGTACCTTCATGTGCGGCGCGCTGGGCGAGAAAAAACCCATCGACGAAGAACTGGCCTTTGCCCGTGATCTGCTTAATGCCGTCATCGACGGTTTTCCGCGCGATCGCGTGGCGATGCACGTTTGCCGCGGCAACTGGACACCCGACGAATCGGTGGCGCTGGCGGGCGATTATCGACGCTTGCTGCCGCTGTTTCAGCAAGTCAGGGTCGGCACCTTCATGCTGGAGCTGGCGACACCGCGCGCCGGTGAAATCGAAGTATTGCGCGAACTGCCGCAAGACTGCCGTATCGGCGTTGGCGTGGTCAATCAGAAGCACGAACGGATCGAAAGCGTCGACGAAATTCTCGTCAAAGCGGAAAAAGCGATCGCCCTGTTCGGCCCTGAGCGCATCACGCTGAATCCGGACTGCGGCTTTGCCACCTTTGCCGACAATCCGATTGCCTCGGCCAAAATCGCCGAAGGCAAGCTGGCGGCGATTGCAGCGGCGGCAGCGCAATTGCGCGAGAAGTACAAGGTGTGACCGCACAGCGGGCCGACTCTGCCCGCGTCCTGCTGTAATGAAGCCCGTCGCCTGAAACAGGCGACGGGCTTTTTTAGGGGTACGCCGAGACAACTAGTACGAGATCAGCATCGGATCCTGAAACTGGTTGCTCAGCGTCGCCGGCGTCTGCGAGGCGGTCAGAGAGGACACGGCATACTGACTGCCATTCAACAGGGAAATTGTACGGATATTGAGCTGCTGCAATGAACTCTGCGTATACGACGTGCCCCAGACAATCATGCCGGTCACGACGTTGTCGCGTACCACATTGCAACTGCCTTGCACATCGCTGACGCTGCAGGCGCCCAACGTGGCGCCGGCAAGCCAGTTGTGCATCGTCTGGTAGGCAACACCGAGCTGGTTGAGCTGCTGCTGATTCTTGTTCGGCCCGGTCGAACCCATCGATGAGCTGTCATAGGCAAACCAGTAGGTGCGCGAAACACCCCCGGCGATCGATGCCAGCATGATTTTACTCATGACGCGCGCGGCGGCGGCATCCTGAAACACCACGCTCAGCGGCCCGCTGGACTGTGGCGCAACCACGTTATTGCCCGACTGGGCAACCAGCACACCGATTTCGGTATCCCACAGCGGCTTATTGCCCTGGCCGTACTGCGCCATGACCTGCTTGACCTGAGCCAGCAGCGACTGAAAATCGCTCACGCTCCAGGTATTGAGATAAAAATGGAAGCCAATGGCATCACAATTCTGTCCGCCGCCCTGTGACAGAAAATATTTCAAGCGTGCCACGCCCGCGTTATCACCATCCATCGACGGGCAGACCAGCGTACTGCCCGGCGCCGCGGTATTGATCGCCGCACGCGCCAATTGCGTCATGGTGATCAGCTTCGCCGTACTGCCGGAGAAAAACCCCGGGGACACCATTGCAATGGCTTCCGGGATACGTGGTTCGTTCATGACTTCATAGCTTGCGATCTTTCCCCGGTAGCGTGACGCCACAGTCTGTACATAACTGGACCAGCTCCCCATGTCGGAAGGCTCCGCTGCGGCGCCCAGGCCCATGCTGCCGAGTTCGGCGGGACGTGACGAAGCCCAGGCCGGCGTCTGCCCCAGCGTCAGCAGAATATCCCGGTTTTGCGCCACGGCCGGCGTCACAATCCCGTCCAGCGCCGAAAAATCATACGTTCCGGCGCTGGGTTCGATGCCGCGCCAGATAGTGGCCGGCGTCCCCCAGATGCGAATGCCGTCAAAAGGGTTGGCCGCAAGCTGATTAAACGTTGGCGCATAGAAAACATGTTGTCCGAAAAAGGGGGCGGCACTGGCTGAACACCCCAAGAAGAGTGCAAAACAAGTCGCACTCAAAGTCTGAATCATGCATCGCATGGGCGAATTCCTTTCCGGTCATGACACACCACACTCACAACCCGTAACATTTAAAATAAGTAACAATATACAATTAATCATAATTAATACACAAATAACAAATATTACTTATTTACCATGCCATCACCCTGCAAGCGCCGAATTCACCGGCTTAAGGATGAGATCAACATCCATCTCAACCCCTTGCCTGCCCCCTGCCAAGGTTTGACACAGGTCAGAGAATAAATCCCGGGAAAGCGAGATCTTTGCCTTTGCAATTTAAACCGGTTTAATATAACGCCCGGGTAGGTGTCCGCGCCGCAATGTCGTGCGCTAACGAAACGAGGAATGAAGATGCGTAACCCGATGAATGCAGGCCTGCTCGTCGCGCTATTTCTGATATCCAGCCCGACCTGGGCAACGACCTGGCAGGTGTGTGTACCGGATGGGGCAAACGAAAGCCCGATCTATTTTGATACCGACACCGTTACACAAAACGGGAGCAGCCTGGTGTTCTGGACAAAGAGTGGCAGCGATATCGTCTTGACCGACGTGGTCCAGCGCGAATTCGACGCGTCCAAAAACATGACACGTGAACTCAAAACACTGGTGTACACCCCCGGCGGGAAACGCTACAAGAGTCAATTGACGCCTGGCGAATGGCATGATTACAACGCAAGTCAGAGGCTTGGACAGTGTGCCGACCAGGCAATGAGCCATGCCCGGTCCGGTGAACCGGCAACAGATTCCATGCCGGCGCCGTAAGCCACCCTCCCTGACTCAAGACGGGGATGACACTCTGAAGTCATTTAGAACCGTCGCCCTCGCGAACGCGGGGGCCCAGCCGATTGGCGAAAGTGTGCCGTCTCCCTCCGCTGGCGCAGCACTCCATTTCCCCTGCCATCCCATCCACCGAGTCCGGCTGCCTGGTGGCTGCAACGGGCAGGAAGTCGGTTGGGAATGGATTGGCAAGCCAACTCATGAGCAGTCCTGCCGCAAGCTCATGGAGGAATCACCGCATAGGCAAAAAAACGGGCTGCCGAAGCAGCCCTGAATTGACTTGAAAAGGGATGACGCGAGACCGCGATCAGAAGCTCGTCGAGATCTGCATCGAGGTCGTCGATTTCGGCACGTCGAACCCCAGATCGGTACCGGTCAGGTTAGAGCTCGTATTGCTCTGCATATTGTTGCCCTGGTTCATGTGGCCATAGCTGACCCCGACGGTGGTGCGCTTGGACAACAGGTAATCCACGCCGACGACAAACTGTGTATACCCGGAATCGTTGATATCGCTACCAGCGACTTGAGCATTCCAGGCCTTGGCGACAGAGAACTTCGGCTTGATCGCGCCAAAGGTGTAGGCCGCCGAGAACGCCGCCTGATGAATCTTGATTCCGTTGATGCCGGCATAGTCGCCCATCGCATAACCATTGCCAAGATCATAGCCGGTAGACCATTTGTAAGCGGCAGCCAGGAACAGATTGTCCTGCGCATAATCGGCTTCGATCAAGTTGGTATTGGCCTTGCGCGAAGTCGAAGACGTGAAGGTTGTGCCCGTAATCCCCGGATCAACCGCGCCCGGATTTTCGTCATAGTTGCCGGCATAGTGCAGGCTCAGGCCTGACAGCGGCGTATCGTAGTTGATGCCATAAGTCCAGACATCGGAAGCATCCGAACCGTTACCTTTGTCCTCGCCTGCCGAATAGCCAAAAGCGAAACTCACGCCAGCAAAGGTGGCCGAGTCATAGCGGATGGCATTTTTCATGCGCGTACCGGAATTGAACAGCTGCAGGCCGTTTACGCCAGAACCATCGTTCCATTGGTCAACGGCGTACTGATCGTTTTCCACAAAGTTCAGATGCCCCATGCGGATCTTACCCAGGTTGCCGCCGTCCAGCCCGACCCAGGTCTGACGGGTGGCCATGGTATCCGTCGTACTCGAACCATCCAGGTGGACACGGTTTTCGATCTGCCAGATGGTCTTCAGCCCGTTGCCAAGATCTTCACTCCCCTTGAAACCGATGAGTGAGGTGTAGTCGTCAACCTTATTCTGACTCGGCCCTTCATGAGCCGCCGTGTCGTGCTCAAAGCCGCCGGACATCGTCCCGTAGATGGTCACATCAGCCATTGCCGCAAGCGGCATGGCAGCCAAAGCAACCGCAATAATTTTCTTATTCATAGCCATATTCCTTATCAATGGAATTAATTCTGCTCATCACAGGAAGACTGTCTGAGCCTTTACCACCACCGATATGTTTCGTTGGTTTCCGAATCCACTATAAGGATTGTGTTGCAAAAATACAAAAAACCACACAACCACAACCAAGGTATATCCTTTAGGCACAAATCAATGTATCTACATGATTCTTTTAGTGAAATTTTCGATTAAACCGACAAAACGCTCAACAATCCCTTTCAACGAGCACATGCCGTGTTGCACAAAAGCACACTTTTTTATTGACAAATTACGCAATACAAACACCACAGCAACACATCGTTGCACCAATGCAATAATTCCACGCAAAAATTGGCGCCATTAGAAAAATTGATCTTATTATTGCGTTCAGGCAACAGAACGATCCGCATCCCGCGCTCGACTCAGCCGAAAACTTGATCGCTAGCCGCCTGTCGGACTTAACCATTCGAAATGCAGATTTTCAGGTTGATTGATATTGAATCCGGCAAGAAGGGCAAAAACCAGGACTGGGCATACTCTATTTAAATGGATGATCTAAACGAGCTTTATTATTTTGTGGCCGTCGTTCAGCACAATGGGTTCTCTGCGGCAGCACGCGCCGCCGGCATCGAAAAATCCCGGCTTAGCCGTCACGTCGCTTTACTGGAACAACGATTGGGCACCGTTCTCATGCGACGGACAACACGCTCGATTGTTCTGACCGAAGCGGGCGAACGCTTTTACGAACGATGCCTGACCGCCGTAGAGGGCGCCCAGGCCGCCTATGACAGCATTGCCGAGCTTCAGAAAGAGCCGTCCGGCACCGTCCGCGTCTGTTGCTCTGCGCTTGTAGCCCAATGTGCATTAACCCCGCTGCTGCCCGAATATTTCGCAGCCTTCCCCAAGGTTAACGTCGTGATAGACACCAGCGACAACGTCTCCAACCTGATGGAAGAGCGGATTGACCTGGCCATTCAGGCCCGCCCCGCAGTCGAGAGCCCCACCAAGCTGGTGACGACCGAAATCGCGGATGTGAGGCGCATCCTGGTTGCAAGCCCAGACTATCTCGACACAAACGGAACCCCGACCGATGCGGAGGATCTGGCGCGCTTCGATACGATCACCCTGCACGGAGAAGGCACTGAAACACGAGGCTGCTGGGAGCTATCCGACCGGCACCATGGTAACGTTACCGTCCACACAAAACCCCGCATGGTCACCGGAGATGTGCGCGTCAACCTGGAGGCCGCCATCCTGGGCGTGGGCATTGCCTTGTTACCGCAAATGACAGTCGCCCCCATGCTGAAGTCGGGCAAGCTGATCAAGGTGCTCCCTCACCTGTCATCCTCCGAACTCATCCTCCACATGACCTACCCCGCGCCACGCGGCATGCTGCCTTCGGTACGCAGTCTGATCGATTATCTCAGGGGAAAATTGCAGAACCAGCTTATTTCCTACGCGACCCAGTCCGACCGATGAACCGATGGCGTGCCCCGCTCTTTCTACCGAAGCGTCAGCATGACACCGCGCGATGCACCACGCGTCCAGCACCTCGCCCCCGGCGCAAGGGGGCGAGGCCATCAGCCGAAAAAAACGAGATCAGATGTCATCATCCGACAAGTCATCCAGTGCGTTGCCTGACAAACGACGGCGTAACTGATCGGTCGGTCTCAGATTCAGCGCTTCGATATCCCGCCGGGAAGTCAGCGTCTCTCTTGAGCCGAAAGGGTCGCCCAACAAATTCATGCTGTCATCGGCAAGCGTGGCCATCGACCAGACCGAGCCGGATCGCGACGGTAACGGACGACGCAAGCCAGATTCAATGACAGAGCTGTCCAATGACGAGGACGTCGTGGACGTTGTGGATGAAGAGGATGCGGAGGACGCGACTGTCGCGACCTTGTGCGGACCGTCGTCCGTTCGGGACAGGCCCGCCATGGCGCCGAAGACCCCCATGGCGGGCGCAGCCATGAAGTCAGCCGGTCCAAAACGCCGGATATCCGCGCGATTCGCTTCTCTGAAGGCGTGGTCTTCCCGGGCCTGAGCGTTTCTTTGCTGCCTGACCCGTTCCTGCTCCCGGTTGCCCTCCGCATTCGCCTGCAGCTGGGCGTTCACCCAACTTTCTCTCGGCGCATCCAGGCCTTGCCTGTGCAGGGCGGGGAACCCCTCCGCAGCGCTTGATCGCCGGTTTCGCTCCTGTAACGCTCGCCATTGCTGTTGCTCCGCCTGGCCGTGCGCCAGCGCGTCGGTGCCAAGTTGCAGCCTTGACGCCGAAATATCGCGCAACAGTTGCGCAAAGCGCTCCGCAACACCACGCGTATTTTGCACAGGCGCAGACAACCCCGGGTAATGATTCAGCACCTCATGGCGTATCATCGCCAGCCTGGGGTGGCCAAAGTCGACCTTGGCAGACAGGATCTCCAGCAATCCCAGTAGCTGCGTCACCAACGACACTTCACCCGCTCTCACCAGCGCCTCATGGTAGCCTTCTTCCCTGCCACAAAAAAACGCCATGACCCCCTGACCAGAGGCACACAGAATATCGATAACCCCCTCTGCGATTCGTTCGTGGTCCTTGCCGCGCTCAACACTGGCCGCTAACGCCTGCAGGCTTTGCAGATAGAGGTGATTGACCTTCGTTGACCATATCTGGTGAAGCTCGGGACTGGCCATCAAGGATAAGCGGGATAAACTATGCGCCAGCTCGCCAGCCAACGAGTAGACGCCCTCCCGCTTTTTCGATAATTGCTCCAGCGCTTTCGATCTGCTCGTCGTCGCCGTCACGACGGCGCTACCGATGGACTGTATCAGGGAGAGATAATAATCGGCTTGAAACGCTGTCCGTTGCTGCGCATAGGCCGACAGGCTTGCGCGAGTCTGTGCCACCCTGCTCTGCTGGGTGGCTTGAATCTTGGAAGCAGGTGCGCCAGAAGACGACGTATCACCTTCCGAGTCAAGACGACGTCGTTTAGACGTTTCTTCCAGCGGATGATTGTCGGCACCAGCCGACGGATTGGCGGCCATGAGCCTGGAAATCGAGTCACGATCGTTTGCCGGAATACGGATCGGTATCGCCAGACTAGACGCATCGGCAGCATGACCGTAGGCCTCGGCATGGGCGTCAAGTGCGACAGTGACAGCGAGACTGAGCTCACGCTGACCCGTCATGCCATAGCCTTCGAAATTCCAGGTTGGCAGCGTTTCCCATACATATTGATAGGTATGATAAAACAGGCGTTGAACCGCCTGATCATCGTTGTGATCCCCGCCCATGGCCCCCAGCACGGCGCGGAACAGGCACAAGCCATCTCGCTTGACGTCGTTCAGCCCCCCCTGTGCATCATAAAAGAGATAATGTCCGCCCGACTCTTCAACCCGGTGAAGGGCGAGCGGCGCCAGAGCAGGCTCACCCTGAGCGCCGGGATAGATAGGCAGAGGCTCGGGCAACTCAGGCGCAGTGATCACGATCTCGCGATTGAGCATACGGGCGAGAGCCAGCACGGCGGCATTTCCGGCATTCTCATCGACGCGATAATCGATCAGATAGCGGACCACCCCATCAATTGTCTGAAGAACCTGCCGAGCACGCTCTCCTCCCGATGGCACCGACTCGGTGGCGGCGGCGGACTCCGACAATGCAAGACGTTTCATGCTGCCGAGATTTTCCTGATTCAGCAACGCATCCGCCTTGATCCGAGAGGATGGATGCGCCGTGTGCGCCTGAAAGTTTGGAGCGAATTCGTTCACGGCCAACTCTGCTGACTGTGTATCAAAGTTGGTGAATACCATATATTTATCGGCTGTAAAAACTGAAAAACCCAGCGCACTGGCAAACCCACGCAAATCATCCGACAGCCTGTTGATGATGATAAACCGGACGCCTTTACCCCAGGCCTCTCTAAAATGTTCAAGCAGCTGATCCTTGAACTTTTCTTTATCACTATTGAAATGGCCACTCACAATAAACAAGGAGCCACTTTCTGCTTTTTTAATCAAGTCGAAACCATCATCCTGCATATAGACCGTAGCCGAAACATCCCCTGCTTCGGCTTCATGAGCAGTTACCACATGATCCAGAATCTGATCCAGCTTGCTCAACCTGTTAGGAAACAAATACACGGTCCACAAGGGTTGTCCCCTTTTTTTAGAATGATAAGACTCCCCTCTCAAGAGTCTGAGCGGTAAATTAAAAGCATACTTCGCCGCCTCGCGGTTGGTGTTTCCGGTCCCTTTCAGCGTCGCATGCACAACCAGCGCGCCGGTATCAGAGGCATCCGCAGCAAGAAAATACAAGGCGGCAGCTCGCTCACGCCGCTCGAGACGCATATTTGTCAGATGGTCATGATCAATCCCCGGCTCATGGCACTTGACCAATTCATCATCAAAGTATTGCTTGATTTTCTGCCTGAGCTGATACAACGGATTATTTTTCTCCAAATTACTTATTTCTTCCGCTGTTTTAACCCCTTTTTTACCTGTATTGAACTGGGCAAACCGTTCTCCATGCTCGGCTTGCGTCATGGATCTTTCGCCATTTCGCGAAAGGATGACACCGTCCTTCGGATCAAATTGAATGTCGAAATCAGCAGCCAGCGCAGAGATTTCACTGATAATTTTATTTATCTCATGTTTGAATCGCTCAGGATTGTTCAACATGATTTCTTGTGCATTCGCGACCAAGGGGTTTAAATCATTGACGATAAGATCGCCTTCATACCCCGCGGCACGCACAAAATTCGCATAAGCGCCTGTTCCGGAAAAAATATCGTAAATTTGACTGAAAATCGGGCGCCCCATGCTATCTTCAGCATTAACTGTACGAATAATTAGCGCCCCGGTAGCCGATCTGATTTCTTCTATTTGACTTCCCGCCGTCGCCAACGATGTCAGCGTCTGAATATCGCAGCGTTCTTCGTCTTGCGCCCGACGACCAACCCATGTGCAGAATAAATGCTCAAACTCCGAATCCACCAATCCGGTAATACATTGTTTCCTGGGTTGCCCAAGTTCAAATTCAGCCAGCAACTGCAAATCGATCGACGTCAGCGGGTCCGTATCGCTGGCCGACAAATCCATCACGCCAAAATCCCCGTCGCTTAGCGTCTGCCGTGTGGTAATGCCGGGAGACTCTTCTTTGAGCACCCAGGCAATCGCCTCAAACAACTCGGCGACAGGTGGCATGGGCGTCGGCTTCGCCGGATAAAAATCGGCCTGCCCTTCGCGAGCGATTTGCAACTTGACCGGAGCCGCAAGCGACTGCACAGGTGGAACGCATGCGACTTTTCTCACACCTTCTTCATAGATAAAAATGGGACGCTGGATCGCACTGGCAAGCGCATCCAGCTTACGCTTGAG
>Ga0326727_10023246_pt1 | contig 11851 bp, 11 predicted proteins | sample MB2enrmetagenome_FD_207643 | JGI IMG/M metagenome (GOLD analysis project Ga0326727, IMG submission 207643) | Lab enriched peat soil microbial communities from McLean, Ithaca, NY, United States - MB29MY | ecosystem: Environmental > Terrestrial > Soil > Wetlands > Peat | place: USA: New York... | reverse complement strand
TTGCACGGATCAATCAACGACACGAACGCCGCCGAGGAGCCATCGCGTCTCGGTTCCGCATGCAGCGCAGGGAAGCGCCGAGTTAGACAAGAATCATGCCAAGTAGTTTGACTCTGTCAAATTAGGCCCGGGCGCCCCGACACCGGATCAATTCCCCGCCAATCCCCAACCGTTGCCGTGCGAACTCCGGAGGCCGTATGGCCTGGCAAGCGCGACCGTCGGACGCATCGGCTGCGGCCTCGCAATCCGCCAGCCTCATCGCAAGATGAATGACATCCGGGAAAACGCCTGATACACTGACACGATGCAACATGCCCGCGCCGCCCGGCGGTCCGTTCTCCTCGCGCTCACGCTGCTGTCGGCCTGCGCGGCATCCGAACCCTCTTCCGACGCCTCGTCGTCCCCCCCCGTTGGCAATGGCGTCATCGGCAACTACCTGGCGGGCCGCTTCGCCCTGTCCGAAGGCGATTCCGCCACCGCCGCCAGCGATCTGCTGAAGGCCGTCGCGGAATCGCCCGGCGATCAGGAGCTCATCCTCCAGGCATTCATCGCCTGCCTGGACGCCGGCCGGCCGGAAGCGGTCAAGCTGGCGAAGCAACTGCCGGACAGCCAGGTCGCCCAGCTTGTGCTGGCCGACGTCGATATCAAGGCGGGCCGCTGGCAGGCGGCCGAGCAGCGCTTCCGCGACCTGCCGCACCAGGGTATGACCCAGTTGTTGCAGCCGCTGCTGGTGGCCTGGGCGCAGCTTGGCGACGGGCGGGTTGATTCGGCACTGTCCACGCTGCGGCCATATGTGGATAACCCCCGCTTCCGCGGCATCTTCGCCCTGCAGGCGGCGATGATCGCCGATGCCGGCAACCGTCCCGATGCCGCCGCGCCGCTTTACCGCGTCGCCGAAGCCGACATGAACGAGCCGAATTTGCGGCTGGCGCAGGTGCTCGCCAGTTGGCAGTCCCGCTCCGGCCAGCCGGCCGAGGCACAGCGCATCCTGGCCGCCCTGCCGCAGGTTGCCCCGGATCTGGGCATCGCCATGCCAGGGCTGCTGGCCAACGTGAACAAGCGTCCGGTGCCTCGGGCGATCGACGGCGTTGCCGAGGCCTATTTCACCTTTGCGGCGATGCTGCGGTCGCAGGACGCCAATGATTTCTCGCTGGTCATGCTGCGCCTGGCGCTCGATTTGCGGCCGGACTTCACCGCGGCGCGGCTGCTTGCGGCCGACGTGCTGGTGAACGATCATCACCCGGCGCTCGCGCTGCGGATGCTGAACGACGTCCCTGCCACCGATCCTTTGGCGCCGGTCGTGCAGCTTAAGCGGGCCGCGCTGGTGGACAATCTGGGCCGCTCGGACGACGCGATGCGCGATCTGGAGCGTCTGGCCAAGGACTATCCCGACAGTCCGCTGCCGGATGAGCAGCGCGGCGACATCCTGCGCATCAAGCAACGATTTCCCGATGCCGTTACCGCCTACGACCGCGCGATCGCCCGGATCGCCCGTCCGGGTCCCAACGACTGGGTGGTGTTTTACGACCGTGGCGTCGCGGAGGAGCGGTCGCATCTCTGGCCGAAGGCGGACGCGGATTTCCATCGCGCGCTGGAACTGTCGCCGGATCAGCCTTTCGTGCTGAACTATCTCGGCTACTCCTACGCCGACATGGGCCACCACCTGAATGAGGCGCGCGACATGATCCAGCGCGCGGCCGAGCGGCGGCCGAACGACGGCGCGATCGTCGATAGCCTGGGCTGGGTAATGTACCGTCAGGGCGATTCGAAAGAGGCGGTGAAGACGCTGGAAAAAGCCGTTGAGCTGGAACCTGAGGACGCGACGATCAACGGCCATCTCGGCGACGCCTACTGGGCCGCGGGCCGCAAGGTCGAGGCGCAGTATCAGTGGCGGCGGGCGCTGACCCTGAACCCGCCGCCGGACGACGCGGCCAAGCTGGAGGCGAAGCTGAACACCGGCCATTCCGGTCCGGTCCTCAGCGGACAATAGCCCCGTCGCGCCGTCATGCTGTCCGAACGCGCCCGCGCGAAGATCAATCTGCATCTGCATGTCGTCGGGCGGCGGCCCGACGGGTATCATTTGCTCGATAGCCTGGTGGTGTTCGCCGGTGCGGCCGATGTGCTGACGGTCGAACCGGCGGGTGCGCTGTCCCTATCCGTGACCGGATCGTTCGCCGCCGGGCTGGACGGCGAGGCGGACAATCTGGTCCTGCGCGCGGCGCGGGCGCTGGCCATCCACGCGGATGTACCGCCCGCCGGGCGGCTGGTGCTGGAGAAGAACCTGCCGGTTGCCTCCGGCATCGGCGGAGGTTCGGCCGATGCTGCCGCGGCATTGCGCCTGTTGGACCGGTTCTGGGGAATCGGCGCGGGGCAGGGGACCTTGGCGGCGATCGCCGGCGGTCTCGGGGCCGACGTGCCGGTCTGCGTCTCCAGCCGACCCGCGCTGATGTCGGGCATCGGGGAGATCCTGGCGCCGGCCCCTCGGTTGCCGGAGGCTGGCATTGTGCTGGTGAACCCGGGCGTCGCGGTTTCGACTCCCGCTGTTTTCCGCGCCCGCGATGGCGGGTTCTCCATCGCCGCCGTTTGGCCGGCGGAGGGTTGGCGCGATGCGGTGTCGTTGGCGGCGAGCCTGCACGCCACGGGCAACGACCTGGAGGCGCCCGCGCTTGGGCTGGCTCCGGTCATCGGCGAAGCGCTGGCGGCGCTGGCGGCGGACCCGCATTGCCTGCTGGCGCGCATGAGCGGATCGGGGGCAACCTGCTTCGGACTCTACGCCGATGCGGCGGTGGCGCGGCGTGCGGCCGAGGCGATTGCGCGTCCCGGATGGTGGGTCTGGGGCGGGGGGATCAACGGCGGATAGCGGTTCCGGCTTTACGTGAGCCGTCGGGCGACCTATCACGTCGCCACGTTGGGGCGTCGCCAAGCGGTAAGGCAACGGATTTTGATTCCGTCATTCGGAGGTTCGATCCCTCCCGCCCCAGCCAACCCGACCCTGGCGACCGGCCGGCGACACCCTGATCAAACAACCCTCTCCCCTGCTGTCAGCAGCACATGCACCCGGTCAACCAAATCCTCCGCCCGGATCGGCTTGCGCAGCAACACGATCTTCCCGGTCACATTCGACCCCACCGCCAACGCGACCCCGTCACCTGAATACCCCGTCAGCAGCACCGCCGGCAGATACGGCCGCCGCTCCTGCGCCGCGTGGATCAGGGCAAGACCGTCCATGCCCGGCATCGAAAAGTCGGACACCAGCAGGTCCACCGCTTCGCCGGCATCGAGCAGCGCCAGCGCCTCGGCGCCGTTCGAGGCTGTCAGAATGCTGAACCCCTCGTCCTCCAACTGCTCCGCCAGCACGTCCCGCACCAGCCTCTCATCGTCGACTAGCAGCAAACGGGTCGCCGCGGCCGGCCTGACGGGATCCGCCGCGATGACAGGCGGCGGCCCGGCCGCAATCGTCTCGGCATCGGCCTCCGGCAGCCAGAGCGTCACCACGGTTCCCTGCCCGGGACGGCTCTCGATGCGCACCCCGCCGCCTGACTGCGCCGCGAACCCTTTCACCATGGCCACGCCGAGGCCGGTCCCTTCGCCTGTCTTCTTGGTGGTGAAAAACGGCTCGCCGACATGCAAAAGCGTGGCGGCATCCATACCGGTCCCGGTATCGGCGACCGTCAGCCGGACATAGCGGCCCGGGGCCACGCCGGCCGCATGCGCCGGACCACCCGCCTCCACGCTTTCCGCCGCCGCCCGCAGCGTCAAAGCGCCACCATTCGGCATCGCATCGCGAGCGTTCGTCGCCAGGTTCACGAGCGCGGTTTCAAGTTGCCCCTTGTCCGCGAGGATGCGCGGGAGACCCGGTTCGGCAATGACCGACACCTGCGTGCCCCCGCCCAGCGTATGGGCAAGCAGTTCCCGCAGTCCCGCCAGCAGCGCGTCCGCATCGACGGCCTCGGCCCGAAGATCTCCGCGACGGCCGAACGCCAGCAGCCGGCGTGTAACGGAGGCGCCGCGCGCCGTCGCTTCAAGCGCGAGCCGCACCAGGCGATTGGTGCGGTCCCGGCCCTTGGATTCGCGTTCTATCAGCAGAACCGCCCCCTCCACCGCTTGCAGCACGTTGTTGAAGTCGTGCGCGACGCCGCCGGCAAGCTGCCCAAGCGCCTGCATGCGTTCGGCGTGTGCGGCCCGTGTCTGCGCCGCCTCCCGCGCGGCCACTTCCTCGCTGACCCGCTTCCCGAGATCTCTGTTCAGCCGCCGCAGTTCCGTCTCGCGCTCCTCCAGCGCCACCGCCATGCCGTCCAGCGCGGTGCCGAGGCGCCCGAATTCGCTGCGCTCCCCGCCCAGGCCGGTACGGGATGCAAGGTTGCCGCCTCGCCAGTTCTCGGCCGCTGCCAAAAGCTGTTTGATCGGGCGGCCGATAAGTCGCGCCCCGAGGATAGCTGTTGTCGCGATAGCAAGGACGATCCCGAGGAAGATCAGCATCAGGCCGATCCAATTGGCCCGGCTCAGGGCGGCAAAGGTGACCTCCCGGTCGAGTCCGACCCCGACTGCCAATCCCTTGGGATCGGCACCAGTGGGCGAGTATGCGACGAACAAAGGCCGCCCTTCATCCAGACTCTTCATCTCGGCGATTCCGATCCGGTCGCCGTCGAGGATGAAGCGGTTCTTCTCCGGTATCTGCGTGCCTGCAAAGCGTGCCTGACCCGGGCGGCGGACCAGGATGGTGCCGTTGCTGTCGGTGATCATCACGATCGCCGCCGGGGGCAGGCTCAGATGGCCGACCTGCTCTGCCAGCCAGCCGATGCTGAGCCCGAGCACGGCTACGCCCAGGATCGTGCCGTCCCTGTCTATGATCCGCTTGGCGATGTGGATCGTCGGCTGGCCCGAGCCTCGGCCGATGACGTATTCGCCGATGGTGAAGTCGGCCGTCTCCAAAGCCGCCCGAAAATACGGCCGATCGGCTATGTTGACGAGAAGGTCGGCCTGGTTCGAGGCGCAGGGGATGCGGCCGTCGAGGCCGGCGATGAAGGCATTGTTGTAGCGCGGCGACCGCTCCAGCAGGTTGGCGAGCAGTCGGTGGCACCGCTCGGCATCGTTGTCCTGGACGGCCGGGGCACCTGCGATCACGTTCAGAACCTGCTCGGCGCCTTCGATGATGCGCTGCTGCTCGGCGCTGACCAGGCGCACAAGGCTGAGTGCTTCGTCCCTGACCAGTTGCTCGCGGACGCGACGTGCCTCGTGCTCGGTGTAAATCTGGAATCCGAGCGCGGGGACCATGGCAAGCGACATGACCAGCATCAGTCGTGTCAGGAGGCGTTTCATTCGGCCTGCTTGCTCCGCCCGGCGGGAGACTTCTCCCGTTTTACCCCACGATGTCATGGTCTTGCGATGGTTTGCGGGTGGCGGCTTTGATTTGGATCAAGTCGCCGGGCGGATCGGGGCGGTTACACCGGAAATCAACCGGAAGGTGACGCCGGCCCCCGTCCGGTGATGTCCCGCGAGCTGTTCAGCCGCGTCCCCTGCGCTTCAGCTATGCGGGCAATGTCCCGGGTGCGCGTCTCGCCATAAGCATGTAGGGCCCGCATCGACATCCCGGCGCAACAGGAAAGTTGTGCGATCCCACCACGGTGAACAGGGGGAGGCCGTAGGGCTATGTCCAATAACCGGAGAACCGGGCGGTCCGAATGTGTGTTGTCGTGGCCCGGCTTGCCCGGGCGACCTATGTCAGCACTCTGGAGAGATAGGTGCCATGCCCAAGCCGACCCGTACCGCTTGAGGTAACCGTCGCGCTGAAGCGGTGAGTCCTGGTCGTCGCCTAGCCACTTGCCGAGTGCCGCAGGCCGAGATCGGCCTCTGGCACGGCCGTGATCTAGGCGTTCATCAACTCGCGTTGCCGCCTCGTCTGCCGCAACTCCCCGATGGCGGCGCGGACGTTCTGCCACCGGTCCAGGCCGGCACGGTCACCGGCCAGCCGAGCCTCAGCGATGCGTTCTTCCACCAACGCCTGAGCCCGCAAACCATGCACGCTCATGATGTTGCGCGCGATCCGCTTGTTTTCGTAGGCAAGCATATCAGCCCTCCGTGCTTCCGTTATGCCGGGTGACATGGGACGGGCGGCCTGCGATCTCCAGTCATTTGTCCGAATTGTAACCACCGTCGGACCCCTAGTTCGTTGCGGTGTGCGGGTCGAACCCGAGGAACCCGGCGCTCGGCAGCGGCGCACCGCCGTCATTGGCGAACAGTTTCGGCGTCGCGACCGGCCTCACTTTCACCGTCGCCGCAGCGCGGGCGGTGCCGGGCTTCGGCCTTGCTTCACGGGCGACCTTCTTCGATGCGGGCGCCGCCTGCGTGTCGTGTGCTACCGCGCGCGAGCCGCGGCCGGCATCCTCGCCCCGCATCGACAGCAACAGAAAAGAAATGTCGTTGCGGCCGAGATCAACCGACAGCTCCATCGGAGTCATCCCGAGCACGTTCACGCCATTCAAATCGGCACCGCGGTTCAGGGCATCCCGCGCGCCGGCTATGTCGCCCCGGTTGATGGCATCGAACAACGCATCTGTCGGCTGCATGTCGCTGAAGGCGCGTGTTGCCGGAGCGGCCGGAGCCCGGGCCTTCGCGCCCGGCACTGCGTCGGGCGCCGCTTCCCCCGGCTTTTCCTGCGCACCTTGGGTGGCCGTGCGCTTGCCGATGCTGCTGACCCCGGGGCCGCTTGCCGGCAACTGCGCCCAGCCGGCGGAGGCGACCACTACGCTCAATGCTATACCGAATCCCAGAGTGGAAAGGTGCCGGCGGGCAGTCTTGTTCATGACACGGTCCATCAGTGGATCAATCGAAACCGGCTTCTAGCAGCGTTCGCTTCGATCCGTCGATATGCCCGCGGCTTTCGCGGCTCTGATAAACGCCTGGATCATGGCCGGGTCCTTGACGCCCTTGGTCCGTTCGACCCCGGAGGAGACATCGACCGCTGCCGCACCGGCCTGCCCGATCGCTGTCGCGACGTTGTCCGGTGTCAGGCCACCGGCCAGAAGCCACGGTGCCGGCGCCCGCCAACCCTGCAAAATCCTCCAATCGAACCGCACCGCATTCCCCCCGGGCCGATCGGCTCCGGCAGGCGGCTTGGCCTCGAGCACCAGGGCGGTGGCGACTCCGGGATCGTCCGGCAGATCGTCCGGGGTGCTGATCCCGAACGCGCGCCATATCGGCAGGCCGAATCGAGTCCGGATGGCGGGCAGGAGGTCGGCCGCACCGTAGATCTGCAGGATATCCAGCCTGACGCGCTCGAGTACCTCGGCGATCACCTCCGGCGCCGGTTCGACAAACAATCCCACCCTTAGCGGCCCGCCTTCGAGCCGGGCCGACAGGCTGGCCGCGGTTTCCGGGATGACGAACCGCGGCGAAGGGGGGAAGAAATTGAACCCGACCCAATCGGCGCCGGCCTCCACCGCGGCATCAAATCCGGCGGGATCGTTGATGCCGCATATCTTGACCCGGATCATCGGATGCCGGCGGCGATGGCAGCCGCGGCAGCGCCAGGGTCGGCCGCCCCGGTTATCGGCCGGCCGACGACGATCCAATCCGCCCCTTCGGCCACCGCGCGAGCCGGGGTCATGGTACGCGCCTGGTCCCCGGCGGCGTCTCCCTCCGGCCTGATACCGGGGACGACCAGCTTCACCGCCGGACCCAGCGCCTGCCGCAGCATCGCGACCTCCAGCGGGCTGCATACCAGCCCGTCGGCACCCGATTCGATGGCGAGCCGCCCGAGGCGAAGCACCTGCTCGGTTGGGGTTGCAGCGACGCCGACGTCATGCAACGCTGCCTCATCCAGGCTGGTCAGAACCGTCACCGCCAAAATCATTGGCCGATGCGCGCCGGCTGAAAGGGCGGCCTGGTGCGCGGCCCGGATCATGGCCGAACCGCCGGCGGCGTGGACGGTGAGCATCGCGGGTCGCAGCGGCAGCACCGCACGCACCCCGCCCGCCACGGTGTTCGGAATATCATGCAGCTTCAGGTCGAGGAAAACCGGGGCACCGGCGATGGCACGAAACCCGGGCGAGCCGTTTGCCAGAAAGAACTCCAGCCCCAGCTTCAGCAGCCCGGCATGCGGCGATACAGCATCCGCCCAGCTTCGCGCCCGTTCGGTATCGACCGTGTCCAGCGCGACAATCAGCCGCCTGCCGTCCGGCATCACGCCGCCGGCGGCAGCGATGCGGCTGAGCCGGTGCGGGCCTTCAGGCTGTCGACATGGGCCTCAAGCAGACGAACCTTGCGTTCCGCCCGCCGCGCGCGCCGCCGGTGCGTCAGCGCCGAGAACCAGACCACCAAAGCCCCGAGCAGGAACCCGACACCCAGGGCGACCAGGATGGCGACCGAGAGCGGCACATCGATGCTGTAATCCGTCGGCCACAGGGCAAGCGGCACAAGCTCTTGATTCGAAAGCGCGAACAAGACCAGCGGCACGGTGATGATCAAGGTAATAAGCAGGAACAGCATGACGGCCAAGAACTCCTTTTTCAGGCCTGTTTGCGTTCCGCGGTCACTGTCCGGGGCGATTTGCCGGTGTTGACGCGCTGCCTGAGTTCCTTGCCGGCCTTGAAGAAAGGAACCGATTTTTCGTCCACCGAAACCGATTCCCCGGTGCGCGGGTTGCGTCCGGTGCGGGCCTCACGGTGCTTGACGGTAAAGGCGCCGAACCCGCGGAGTTCCACACGTTCTCCCCGCGCCAGGGCGTAGGTGATTTCCTCGAAGATCGTGGCTACGATGGTCTCCACATCCTGCCCGCGAAGATGCGGGTTGGCAGATGCCAATTCCGCGATCAGTTCAGATTTGGTCAAGTGCGCCCCCGGAGAATCAGTTCCCGGAACGTTGCCAGATGGCCAAGGGTCCGTCAAGTCTAAGGCTTTGTGAAATCAGGATTTTCCAAACGTCTTGAAATATCAGGCTAAGCTGCCCGGATAGCGCCTGGCGGGCTAATCCGGTCGTGGAAACATCCTCGATCGGCAATCCGGCGGATACGCCCTTTTCGGAGGCGAGCCAATCCCTCGCCTCCCGCTCCCCGCCGATGGCGTCGATCAGCCCGAGCGCCAGCGCCTGCCGGCCGGTATAGGGCCTCCCGTCGGCCAGCGGCCTGACCTTCGCCGCGTCCATATGGCGGCCGGTCGCGACGATGGTCACGAACTGGTCGTACATGTCGTTGACCAGGCCTTGCAGAACGTCCTTTCCGGCGGGCGATAGCGGCCGGACCAGGCTCGGCTCGTCTTTAAGAGGACCGGAGCGGATCACTTCCGCGGTAACGCCGATCTTGTTGAGCAGGCCGGAGACTTCGCCGGTTTCGAGCAGGACGCCGATGGAGCCGGTCAGGGTCGCTTCGCGGGCGAAAATCCGGCTGGCCGGCACGGCGATCATGTAGCCCGCCGATGCAGCCAGTCCGCCCATCACCGTGACGACGGGCTTCTTCGCGGCGACCCGGGCGATCGCATCGTGCAGTGTTTCGCCGCCGGAGACGCTGCCGCCCGGACTGTCGATCGACAGGATCACCGCCCTGACAGAACTGTCGCCCGCCAGATCGTCGATCGCCTCGGTCAGCTTGTTGTCCTCGGTGATCAGCCCCTTGACGGTGACCCGCGCGATATGGGCGCCCGACGGCGTCCACCCCGCGCCCTTAAGCCCGGCCAGCAGCGCAGCGACCACGGCAATCACCGCGCCCACGCGCCAAAAGTTCAGGCGGCGCTTGAGGCGCCGCCTGTCCAGTAGCAAATCGGTCTCCAGCGACATGCGCCGGCGGCCTGACTAGCTGTCTTGGGCTTGCTGGTTGCGGCGACGGATCGCGGCCCCCAGGATGTCGCCCAGCGACGCACCGGAGTCGGAAGACCCGAACTCGGCCATCGCCTGCTTCTCTTCCTCGACTTCCTTGCCCTTGATGGTCAGGGTCAGCTTGCGCGACTGGCGATCGACCGCGGTGATCTTGGCATCGACCTTCTCGCCGACGGCGAAGCGGTCGGGGCGCTGATCTCCCTTGTCGCGAGCGAGTTCGGCGCGGCGGATGAAGCCGGTCAGCACGTCGTTGACCTTGACCTCGATGCCGTTGGCCTGGACCGCACTGACGATGCAGGTCACGACGTCGCCCTTGTTGACGGTGTCGAGCACGCTGCGGGCCGGGTCATCGCGCAACTGCTTGATGCCGAGGCTGATGCGTTCCTTCTCCACATCGACGTCGAGCACCTTCGCCTTGACGTTCTGGCCCTTTTCGTAGGCCGCCATCGCCGCTTCGCCGGCTTCGTCCCAGGACAGGTCGGACATGTGGATCATGCCGTCGATGTCCGCCGACAGGCCGATGAACAGGCCGAATTCGGTGATGTTGCGGATTTCGCCCTCGACCTCGGAGCCGATCGGATGCTCCTCGACGAACTGCTCCCACGGGTTGCGCTGCACCTGCTTGAGGCCGAGCGAAATCCGCCGCTTGGAGCTGTCCACGTCGAGCACCATGACGTCGACTTCCTGGCTGGTGGACACGATCTTGCCGGGATGGACGTTCTTTTTCGTCCACGACATCTCGGAGACGTGAACCAAGCCTTCGACCCCCGGCTCCAGCTCCACGAAGGCGCCGTAGTCGGTGATGTTGGTGACGCGGCCGCTGTATTTCGCACCCGGCGGATACTTCGCCGCCACGCCTTCCCAGGGATCCGCCTCAAGCTGCTTCATGCCCAGGCTGATGCGCTGGGTGTCGGAGTTGAAGCGGATCACCTGGACCTTGACGGCCTGGCCGATGGTCAGCGCCTCGGACGGGTGGTTGATGCGGCGCCAGGCGATGTCGGTGACATGCAGCAGGCCATCGACGCCGCCGAGGTCCACGAACGCGCCGTAATCGGTGATGTTCTTCACCACGCCGTCGAGGATCATGCCTTCCTTGAGGCCCTGGATCAGCTCGCTGCGCTGTTCGGCGCGCGTTTCCTCCAGCACGGCGCGGCGGGAGACGACGATGTTGCCGCGGGCGCGGTCCATCTTGAGGATCTGGAACGGCTGCGGCGTGCCCATCAGCGGGCCGACATCGCGGACGGGGCGGATATCCACCTGGCTGCCCGGCAGGAAGGCCACGGCGCCGCCGAGATCGACGGTAAAGCCGCCCTTGACCCGGCCGTAGATCGTGCCGTCGACGCGCTTCTGCGCCTCGAACGCCTTTTCGAGATTGGTCCACGCCTCTTCGCGGCGGGCTTTTTCCCGCGATAGGATGATCGCGCCGTCGCGGTCTTCATACCGCTCGACATAAAGCTCGATCAGGTCGCCGGGCTTGACTTCCGCCTTGGCGCCGGGCGGCCCGAATTCCTTGAGGGCGACGCGGCCCTCGGACTTGAGGCCGACATCGACGATGGCGAATTCGTCGGTCAGCCGAAGCACGCGGCCGGTGACGACCGAGCCGTCGAAACTGGTATCCGTGCCGAGTGTTTCGTCGAGGAGCGAGGCGAAATCCTCGCCCTGGAAATGGTCTTGCACGGGTTCTTGGACACGCGCGGAAGCGGATGCTGCCATGAGGTAGATGTTTTCCGTTACGGATGGCCGGGATGATCCCGGTGATTGCCGTTGGTATGCGCGTTCCCAATGGTGCGGAAACACGACTTGCCCGCGAGCCGAAGGTGCGGGCCGGGTTGACGTCGGAACCAGGGCGGGATTGCCCGGGCGGGCCTGTCAGATAAACTTTTGGACGGGAAAGTCAAGGCGGGCGGGTTGTGGCGCCAGGGCAATCGGGTGAATGAGTACGTGACAAACCGCTAAAGTGCTGAATCTATGCCGATCCTCGATTCGCTGAGCGGGGAACGGCAATGGACGGCGCGACAACGGACTGCGGTGCATTCGACGAAAC
>Ga0326727_10023245_pt1 | contig 11851 bp, 7 predicted proteins | sample MB2enrmetagenome_FD_207643 | JGI IMG/M metagenome (GOLD analysis project Ga0326727, IMG submission 207643) | Lab enriched peat soil microbial communities from McLean, Ithaca, NY, United States - MB29MY | ecosystem: Environmental > Terrestrial > Soil > Wetlands > Peat | place: USA: New York... | reverse complement strand
GTTTCCATCTCCCGATGCGTATACCTGCCGCTAAAACAGAGGTGCATCAGCTCAATGGCGGGCAGTTTGCCAGGTCGTTCCGCCGAAAACGGTCCTTCATTGACGCCGTCGGCGACATCGATCATCCGCCCGCCCTGGTGGGCGGAAATGGATATTCCGCTTCCCAAGTGGGCGACGATCAGGCGCAACTGTTGATACGAACGCCCGACCTCCCGCGCATACCTCTTGGCAACCGCCTTTGTGTTGAGGGCGTGCGAGAGGCACTGGCGCTCGATCAAGGCCAGCCCCGACAGCCGCGCGCGCTCAGGCCATTCTTCCACGCTGACCGGATCGACGATGTATGCCTCGACGCCGGCCCGCGCGGCCATGGCCCGCGCCAGAACTGCTCCCAGGTTCGAAGCGTGCTCCCCCCGGCGGGCCTCCTTCAAGTCATCGAGCATCGCTTGGTTCACCCGATACGTCCCGCTACGCAGCGGTCCCAGCAGCCCTCCTCGTCCCGCCACCGCATGAAAGCCGCACGGATCCTCGCCGGCCGCCACCAGCTCACGCTCCACCGCCTCGCGCCGAAACTCCGCCTGCTCGAGGACCGGCCTGCCCCGGAACGGCGCCAACTCGACTTCGGAGTGCCGCAGGTTTCGCACCAGCACGGCCTTTGAGCCTACGAATACGCCGAACTTGGTGGAAGTCGAGCCTGGGTTGATCGCCAGTAGGCGATACTCAACGGGCGGCAAAGATCACCCCCAGCGCGATGGCGTTTAGCTTGTCTTCCGCGCTTTCCACGCGCGACGGAATGAGGATCGGCGCCTTCGCCCCCACCACCACGTGCGCGCAGGCTGAGCCGCCCAGGTACTTCGCCGCCTTGCCGAACATGTTGGCGGCCTCGATGTTGGGCGCCACCAAACAGTCCGCGTGGCCCGCCACCGGGTGGCGGATTCCCTTCGCCGCCGCCGCCGATTCCAGCAGCGCATTGTCCACGGCCAGCGGACCATAGACCTCCGCGTCCCCGAATGCTCCCTGTGCACCCATCGCGGTCAAGGCCTGCGCGTCTTTGGTGGAGGGTACGGCGTCGGATACCACTTCGGTGGCGCTCATGATGGCGATTCTCGGCCGCGCGATTCCGAGGCTGCGCATCACTTCAATGGCGTTCTCGACAATCTCGACCTTCTGTTCCAGTTTGGGAGCCACGTTCAGCCCGCCGTCGGTCAAGCCCACCAAGCGGCGCTCGCCGTTCCGGTATTGGAACAGCATTAGGTCGCTGAGCAGGCGGCCGGTGCGCAGGCCGTGGTCTTTGTCAAGCACGGCGCGCAGCAGTTCGTCGGTGCGCAGATGGCCCTTCAGCAGAATTTCCGCGCCCCCTGCCCGCACCAAGCGAACGGCGGCCGTCGCAGCGTCGTTTGGCGCGTCCACGAACTCCGCGCGCTCGATCAGCTCGCTGAGCCCCAGCGTTTCCGCGATTTCGCGAATTTTCCTGAGATCGCCGGCCAGAACCGGCAAGGCGATGCCCAGGCGCAAGGCTTCCGCCGCCGCGGTCAAAGCCACTTCATCGTCCGCTGAGACGACGGCGACGCGCCGCGGGCCCAGGCCTTTGGCGCGCTCCCGAAGTTCCTCAAAAGTGCGAATCCTCATTCACTGCCCACCTGCCGTCGGCACATGCGGATGGTAGTTGGGGTAGGCCGGCTTCTTGTACACCGGCAGTGGATTCTTCTTGAGCGCTTCCATCGTCACCTGAACCGCCTTCTCGAGTTGCGGGTCGTGGCCTTGGCGAACCAGCTTGGGATCAAGCTCGACCTCGAGGCCCGGGTCCGGGGCGATGCCATGATTTTCCACCTCCCACTCGCCTTTGGTTCCGTAGATGGCCCAGCGCGGCGCGGTAACGAAACCGCCATCCATCAACTGCGGATAGCCGCCGATGCCGACCAGCCCGCCCCAGGTGCGCGTTCCGACCAGAGGGCCGATCCCAGCCTTGCGGAAGTACCAGGGCATGGCGTCGCCGCCGGAACCGGCAAATTCGTTGATGATCATCGTCTTGGGCCCATAGATCGCCTCTTGCGGCTCGGAGTAGGTCTCGCCTTCCCGCGTCATGACGAAACTCATCACCGGGCGGCGCATGTAGTCGATGATGTAGTCGGCCAGGGAGCCCCCGCCATTGAAGCGTTCGTCCAGCACCGCGCCTTCCTTGCCCACTTGCGCAAAGTAGTAGCGGTTGAAGTTGGTATAGCCGGCGCCGGCGGTATTGGGCAGATAGACGTAGGCGAGCTTGCCACCGCTCATCTGGTCCACCTTGCGCCGGTTGGCTTCTATCCAATCAAGGTTGCGCAGCGCCGTCTCACTATCGACCGGGACCACGGTCACCTCGCGCGCGCCGCTGCCGTCAGGGTTGGAACCGACTTTCAACACCACCTGTTTGCCGGCTGTTTCCTGGAAGAAGCTGTAGATTTCGTCCGTGCTGTGCAAGTCGCGCCCGTTGACCGCAAGCAAATACTCCCCTTCTTTTACGTTCACACCCGGCTGGGTAAGGGGCGCATGCAGTTGCGGATTCCAGTTCTCACCGCTGTAAATGCGCACGAAACGGTAGCGGCCATTCTCCAGGGCATAATCGGCGCCGAGCAGGCCCACTTTCACGGTCTGGAGTTCGGGCTGCGTGCCGCCACCAACGTACATGTGCAATACGTTGATATTTCCCAGCATCTCGTCGAACAAGTAGTCAAGATCGGCGCGGCTCGCCACCGCGGCGAGGAAGGGCGCGTAGGCTTCCTCCGCCGCCTTCAAGTCCAATCCGTGAAAGTGCGGATCGTAGAAGAAGTCGCGTTCGATCCTCCAAATCTCGTGGTACATCTGCTTCCACTCGGCGCGGGGATCAACGTACACTTCCATGCCGGCAGTCTTGAGCTGGCCTTCGCCAGGCTTGGGAGGCTTATCGGCGGCGGCGATGAACCACCTCTCACCCTGGCGATAGAGCATCTTCTCACCGTTGTCCGAGACCGCAAAGGCTCGGACGCCCTCGAGCAGCTTTTCGGTCTTGCGCGTTTTCAGGTCGAAACGCTGGACCGTCAAGCTCGGCGGCCCCTCTTCGGTGTCCAGTTGGGGGCCCTCGAGTGCATACAGGATGCCTTCCTTGCCCGCTGTCAGCCCCTCATAGTTGCGCTCCGGAATGGGCAGAGCCAGAATGCGCTGGCTGAGGTTCTCAAAGTCAATGGTGACCTTAACCGGCTCCTTCTTTTCTTTATCTTTGTCCGTGCCTTTGTCCTTGCTTGGCTCGGCAGCCTGGCCGGACTTTTCCTCTTTCTTCTCTTCTGCCTTTTCGTCATCGCTCTCGGGGGCAATCGGCGACGGCAAATCCTTGCGCAGCACCGCCACATAAACGCTGCGGGTCACGGGGCGGTCCATACTGGTCATGTCGAGCCAGCCGGTGGCGAGGCCCATATTGGTGCTGGCCGTGAAGTAGAGGTATTTCCCGTTCTTGTCGAAGTTGGGGTAGAGCGCATCGCTCATGCCATCGGTAACCTGAGTCGCCTTGTGCGCCTCGAGTGAGTAAACAAAAACTGCGCGAAGGTGATTGGGCAACTGTAAGGTGTAAGCCAGCCAGCGATTGTCAGGCGACCACACTGCATCAAACTCGTGCAGCGGAGAATCGAAAAGGTCCGTATCGACTTTGACCGGCGCCGGGTGGTCCAGGTCCACATACCAGAGATTCAGCCGCTTGTCACTGTAAGCGATTTTCTTGCTGTCGGGCGACCAGGTGGGAGAGTAGTAAAAGGAAGGCGGCTGGCCCAGGTCGATTTTGCGCACCGCGCCTAGGCCGTCCTGGCTGCTGATGTGAAGCGCGTATTCGCCGGATTCATCCGAGAAGTAGGCAATGGATTTGCCATCGGGCGACCACGCCGGATCTCGCTCGGCCACTGCGGGGCTGTGCGTAAGGTTGCGGATGTCCCCCTTTTCGGCGGGCACCGTCAGGATCTCGCCGTGGGCTTCAAACACGGCACGCTGGCCGGTGGGTGAAATATTGGCCTCGAGGATCTGCTTTTCCACCTTCGCGAAATGAGGCGTCACTTGCGGCATATCGCCCGCCACGCGAACTTCGATTCTTGTTGTTTTCCCCGAGCGCAAATCGTAAAGGTGCAATGATCCCAGTTGTTCGTACACGATTGCGCCCGGCCCCGCCGCCGCTGACTTGAAGTCAAAGCCGTCGTTCTTCACTAATTCTTTTACCTCTTTGGTCCTCGTATCATAGGCAAAGAGGGTGACGGGACCGTCGCGGTCGGAGAGGAAATAGATTTTGTCGCCGATCCATATGGGGTTGAAGTCATTCGCGTTTTCGCGGGGCACCTTGACGATGCTCGAATCCGACAAGTTGGCAATCCAGATGCGCGCCGTATGCCCACCCCGATACCGCTTGATAGCAATGTAGGCCGGCCCCGCCCCCAAACGACGGTTCCAGGTCGGCAGGTACGCGATCCTCGAGCCGTCTGCCGAATACGAGCCCTGCACCCCCATGGGCAGCGGCAATTCAGTTGGGAACCCGCCTTCCACCGGGACGGTGAAGAGTTTCTCGAACCTTGAGTAGCTGCTCCGCGTGGAGCGGATCAGAACTCGTTTGCCGTCGGGAGTCCACCCCACGGCAACGTCGGTGCCAGGGTGGAACGTCAAGCGTCGCGGCTCACCGCCCGCCGCCACCACCACGTAAACGTCTTGGTTGCCGTCATAGTCGCCGGTGTAAGCCACCAGCGTGCCGTCGGGCGAGAACAGAGGACCGCTTTCCAGCCCCGTTCCAGTCACCAAACGGCGAGCGTCGCCACCACTGCGGTCCACTATCCAGATGTCACCCCCGTAGGCAAAGGCAATCTGGGTTTTGCTCACCGTTGGACTCTGCAGCAGCAGCGGGTCCGCGTCCCGTGCCAGGCACACGCCACCCCATAGAAGGAAACCCGAAACCAACAAGCAGATTTTTTTCATCATGTCCTCCTCTTTGCCACCCTGGTCTCTCATAACCCTTTCATAATACTCTTGTTGGAACCGACTCCCCCGAGGGGGCAAGCTGTGAGTTATCCGCAGGTTAAAACCTGCAGCTACTCACGGGAGACCCCTTCGCGGCCGGCCAATTCTTGCCCCTCCAGCAGCACCAGGCCCCTGCGGTCAGGCGGTCTCGCATTCTAGACTCCCGCGCTTGCCCTGTCAAAGCATAAGGCGAACCTGGATTGATTATGGCTTGAAAACCACCTTGCGGGCGTGCTAGCTTCTTGTCGGTCGTTCGCAGCGGAATTCGAACTCACTCTCTGGAGGCGTCTATCATGTGGTTGGCCATGCGCAAGTTTGCAATTATAAGTGTAGTATTCTCTAGTTTTGCAACAAATGTAGTGCGGGCGGCGGACCTCCGGGCCGGCGCTGCCAAGGCGACGATTACGCCGGACGTAAAAGCCGCCAAGGTCTACATGGCCGGATTCGATAACAATCGCGTGGCGACCGGAGTGCACGATGATCTTTACGTCCGCTGCCTGGCGCTTGGGGCCAGCCACCAGACGCTTGCCCTGTGCGAAGTGGACGTCATCGGCCTCTTTTATGACGATGTGCTTAAGGTGCGCGAGAAGCTGAAGGCCCAGGCGCCGGAATTAACGCAGGTGATTGTAGCTTCTTCGCACGACCACGAAGGGCCGGACACCATGGGCCTCTGGGGGCCAACCCCGTTCCAAAGCGGCATAGACGACAAATACATGGACTGGCTGGACGACCGCATCGCTTCCACGGCCCTTCAGGCTGTTCACTCCATGCAGGACGCGCGCATGACGCTGGCCCGCGACGACCACCCGCTACTGGCCCTCCTCCAGGGCGACTCGCGGCCCCCCTACGTGAAGGACCCGTATCTTTTCGTCATGCAGCTCGAAGCGCTTGCCGACAGCCATCCCATCGCCACGCTGGTGAACTGGAGCGACCACCCGGAAACACTGGGCGGTCGCAATACGCTGATTACCGCAGATTTTCCTCACTACCTCTGCCAATACGTGGAGAGCCACGACGGCGGCACGGCTGTGTATTTTCAGGGCTCGATCGGCGGCCTGCTCTCTACACTCGGCGATGAGGTGGCCTTGCAGGATCCGGAAACGGGCCGCGTCGCCAAGGATGGGACGTGGAGAAAGGCTGAGCTGTTCGGCGAGACGCTCGGCGAGCTCGCCACGCGGGCTTTGAAGAATGGCCAGGACGCGCCGGTGGATTCATTTGTGCTCCGCCAGGCGGTGATCTTCGCGCCCATGGATAACGATCATTTTCGCGCTGCCGGCGCGCTCAACCTCTTCAAAGGCCGTAAACCGCTGTTCACGGATGGGAAAGCCGATACCTCGACTGCCGAGAAGGCACTTCCCGGCCTCGGCAAGCTCCCGTGCGCCACCGGCCACGATCTCCAGACCGAAGTCGACTACATTCAACTGCTCGGCCATGGCCAGGTGCTGGCGGAGATCACCACTGTTCCGGGGGAGATTTATCCCGAGCTCGTCAATGGCGGCATCACGCGCTATCCTGGAGCGGACTTCCCCGACGCGCCCTTCGAACCCACGTTGCGCGCCCACCTGCGCAGCCGGTATCAATTTGTCTTTGGGTTGGCCAACGACGAGCTCGGCTACATCATTCCAAAGGCCGAGTGGGACAACGAACCCCCCTGGCTTCAGAATAGGAAAGACCGCTGGTACGGCGAGGTCAACTCTGCGGGTGAAGAGGTGGCAGGAGCAGTGACCCGAGCGCTGGTTCGATTGATGGAGGGTAGTCAGTAGTCAGTTGTCCGTAGCCCGTTGCTGCGAACCCGTGACCACTTCTTGACACTTTGCCTCGCCCGCCTGAAACCTGGTCCCTTGTCCGTTGCCCCTTGTTGCGACGTCGTGCCACGAAGCCTGAGGGCTGACGGCTGAGAACTGAAAGCTGACGGCTGAAAGCTGGCTCTAAGCCTGACCTGAAACCGTTCCCTCCGACACAGGTGACGAAATCACCTGGCTTAGTTCTTCCATCGCACGGCGGACTTTCTGTTGAGTTTCCGGATCCAGACCGCGTTCGACCAGCGGGAACAGGCGCCCGTTTTCCTTTAGCAAGTGCGAGCGAACCCATTGAACGTAATTGCGGCCACGCTTCATGACTTCCTGCCGGTTCTTGCCACTTTTCACCCACTGCTCGACGCACTGGAAAAACGCCTTCTCCGCAACCTCGCCCGCTTCGTGCTCACGCCGCATGCGCTCCAAGGTTGCCGCGATGCCCTGCATGTGTCCCTCGAGCGCGGGATACAGAATCTGTTCCTCTTGCTCGATATGTGTGTGAAGAACCAGCGTAATCTTCTTTGATAAGATCCCCAGACGCTCAGCCGTCGACTCCAAATCCCGCACCAAGTTGAGCACCCCCAGTTCCCCCTGAAGCTCATTTAACAATTGAGACAGTTCCTGGTACCCCTGCCCCAGGTATTCGGTGACAAATCGTGTCATGAGCAAAAATGACCTCCACTTATAATGATGCACCAGTGTCGCGAAAAGATTGATGCTTTCCGGCTCGAAGTCATTCCCGCGCAAGCGGGAATCCGCCAGCGCGTTTCGGCCAACATGTCATTCCCGCGCAAGCGGGAATCCAGGAACGCGCTTTCGGGTCGTGTTCCAAATGAGACCATCGGCTGATATTGGGAGAGGGTGAATCATGGATTCCTTAGGCACAGCTTTTATTCTGACTCCTGTATCCTGACTTCTGACCCCTCAATCCTGCTCGCCTTGCCCGGCGAGTCTTCTTAGCTCTTCGCCGCTCACGCGCATGGTGAGCCATTCCTTCATCACCTTGGCGCCGAGCGATTGGTAGAACTCGATGGCGGGCGCGTTCCAGTCGAGCACCTGCCACTCAAAGCGCCCACAGCCTTCATCCACGGCCACTTTCGCCAGACGCAGCAGCAGCGCTTTGCCGATTCCGTTGCCGCGGAATCGGGGGCGCACAAACAGATCTTCCAGAAAGAGCGTCGGGCGGCCCACCCAGGTCGAGTAATGATAGAAGAAAAGCGCAAACCCCGCGGGCTGGTTCTCCCATTCGGCGATGAGCACTCGGAACTTGGGATTGCCAGCGAACCCGTCGCGGCGCATGTCTTCTTCAGTCGCCACCGCTTGCTCCGGCGCTCTCTCATATTCGGCAAGCTCCCGAATGAATTCAAGGATAAGCGGAATGTCGTCGTTGCTTGCGTTTCGGATGTTCAGCATCCGCCTATTGTAGCAATTTTGTGTTCCACTCTTTGGGACACACCAACGCAAGCAGGTTGGTTGACGCAAGTGATTGCTGAAGCGCCCATGTATGGTTTGGCTTGGCAAAAACCTGAGTGGAACCGCTATAGAGAAACCCGATAAAGGATTGGCTCCTCCTCGAACCTGGTAGACTCTCTCGCTTCCAGTGGCACAAAAACTCGCGCGGGTTAGGCTGGGCCGATGGTATCATCGCGGGTGTGTGGGATGAAACAGTTGGAAAGCATGGGCCACCCGCCCAGGAGGGTAACGAGTGGAAGAACAAATACTCTGCTTCAAACGGGAAATCCTGCGGGCTCATCCCGCCAAGACGTTCTACGATGAGGCTCTCTGGCACCAGCTCCTGGCCCACCTCGAACCCAAGCCGCGATCCGTCGCGGAACACGACTACGACACCAAACAGCTTGTAGTTTACGTCCTCATCAATCATGAACAGACCTTCCTGAGCTATCAACGCACACCCAAGACCACAGAGACCCGCCTCAAAGCCTTGTATTCGATCGGCATCGGGGGGCACGTCAACGTGGATGACCAGATTCAACCAACCCTATTCGGCGCGAATGAAGCGGCCTGGAAAGACTTCGTTCTCAAAGCCGTCCGGCGCGAGGTCAGCGAAGAAGTCCAAATCGAGGGGGCGAACGCCCAGGAGCCTAGACTCATCTGCTTTGTCAACGATGATTCGAACGAGGTGGGAAAGGTGCACTTCGGTGTGGTCTTTGTCGTGAAGCTGGCCAAACCGAGCGTCGCCCTGCGCGGTGAGCGAGGCATCGGCAAGCTCAGCTTCCGTACCGTGCCGGAACTCATCTCCATGCGCGACACTATGGAGACTTGGTCGCAACTGCTCATTGACTTCCTGTCGCGCGAAAGTTCCGTGTGGCAGGAATGACTTGCCCTCATTCAGTGGGCACCCAATATCCTGGCGAGATGCCGTGCCTTTGACCCGCCCCCTATGAACCGGTCCAGTTCGGGAGTTAGGATTTGGAGGCCCGACGGCATCCGTAGGATTTGAAAAGGCGAACCCTGATCGGGACAAGCTGGAAAGAAGCTTCTGTTTGGGGCCGTGGGGCTTGGGTTCGAAAGCGGCGCCGCATCGCTTCAAACGGACATACGAGCTGTGGGGCCCACGTTGTCGAATGCCCCTACAGGTTGTGCTGCGGGGCTTGACAAAAGCCCAGCGCGGAGTTAAGTTCCCCTACAGCTTTTCCCGAGCCGGACCTGCCTAGAGGGGGCAAGCCGACCGGAATAGAGGACGCGCCACGCGGTGTTGCCAAATTCTTGTTTCACCACAAGAATCTAATAACCAACGGCGCGACCGACCCCGAGGAGGATCAAAATGTCTGAAGAGCAGGCCGTCTCCACAGCATCAAAATCTGCCCCTTCCGAGATGCAGACGCAGGCTAAACACGGCTTAAGGATCAAACGCTTTTCTACCAAGCCCGGCTTTCATCCCTTCGACGAGATCGAGTGGGAACTGCGGACCACCACCATTCAGAACGAAAAAGGTCAGGTAATCTTCCAGCAGCGCAACGTAGAAGTGCCGAGGGACTGGTCGCAGACCGCTACGAACATCGTCGCCTCGAAGTATTTTCACGGCAAGCTGGGAACGGCCGAGCGCGAGTCGAGCGTCAAGCAGCTTATCAGCCGCGTGGCCGACACCATCGCCCAGTGGGGCGTGGAGGGCGGCTATTTCCGCGGCGAGGAAGACGCCAAGGCTTTTCACGACGAACTGACGCACCTGCTCGTTCGCCAGAAGGCTTCGTTCAATTCTCCGGTTTGGTTTAATTGCGGCTTGTGGCACAAGTACCGCCGCACCGGTGCGGGAGGAGCATTCTATTGGGACCCCGCCACGGGCGACATCAAAAAGGAGACCGAGGCCTACCGACATCCGCAGTGCTCAGCCTGCTTTATCAACTCCGTCCAGGATAACCTCGAAAGCATTCTCGACCTGGCGAAAACCGAGGGGATGCTCTTCAGGTATGGCTCGGGCAGCGGCACGAATTTCTCGCCACTCCGTTCCTCCGCCGAGTCACTGTCGGGTGGCGGCATAGCCTCCGGTCCCCTTTCGTTTATGAAAGGCTACGACGCGTTTGCGGGAGTGATCAAATCGGGCGGCAAAACGCGACGTGCCGCCAAAATGGTTATCCTCAACATCGATCACCCCGACATCGAGGAGTTCATCCAGTGCAAGGTCAAGGAAGAGCGTAAGGCCTGGGCGCTGGTGGATGCTGGCTATGACCCGTCGCTGGGCGGAGAGGCCTATAGCTCCATCTTTTTCCAGAATGCCAACAACAGCGTACGCGTCACCGACGATTTCATGAGGGCCGTCATCGAGGATAAGGATTGGGTCACACGCCGGATCACCACGGGCGAGGCCGTCAAGTCCTACCGGGCACGCGACCTGATGAAGAAGATTGCGGGAGCCGCTTGGCAGTGCGGCGATCCGGGCATGCAATTCCACACCACGGTCAACAAGTGGCACACGTCGAAAGCTACCGCGCCCATCAACGCCTCGAATCCCTGCAGCGAGTACATGTTCCTGGATAATTCGGCTTGCAACCTGGCGTCCCTTAACCTGATGAAGTTCCTCATGCCCGACGGCAAGTTCGATACCGAAGCCTTTCGGCACGCCGTGGACGTGATGATCACCGCGCAAGAAATCCTGGTGGACAATGCCAGCTACCCGACGGAGAAGATTGCGGTAAACTCGCACGACTTCCGGCCGATAGGACTGGGGTACGCCAACCTGGGCGCGGTGCTGATGGCTAGCGGTCTTCCCTATGATTCCGACGCGGGGCGCGACGTGGCGGCTGCCATTACCGCTGTCATGCACGGCGAAGCGTATCTCCAATCGTCACGCATCGCGGAGGAGATTGGTCCCTTCGCCGGCTACGCCGTCAACCGCGATCCCTTCCTGGGCGTGATTGCCATGCACCGCCAGTCGCTGCAGAACATCAATCCGCGTAACGTGCCGCCCAACCTCTGGGAGGCGGCGAAGAAAACCTGGGAGGATTGCCTGGCCAGCGGCATGAAGTATGGCTACCGCAATGCCCAGGCCACGGTGCTCGCGCCCACCGGCACTATCGGCTTCATGATGGATTGCGACACCACCGGCGTCGAGCCCGACCTGGCGCTGGTGAAATACAAGAAGCTGGTGGGGGGCGGGCTGCTCAAGATCGTCAACAACGTTGTGCCCATGGCGCTGCTCAAGCTCGGCTACAGTGAGGAGCAGGCCGCGGAGATCGTCAACTACGTCGACCAACACAGCAGCATGGAAGGCGCGCCCCACCTGAAGCCGGAACACGTGGCGGTCTTTGATTGCTCGCTCAAGCCGGCCAATGGCAAGCGGTCCATCCATTACCTGGGCCACGTGCGCATGATGGCTGCCGTCCAGCCGTTCCTTTCCGGCGCGATTTCGAAGACCGTGAACATGCCGGAAGAAGCGACGGTCGAGGACGTTGCCAACGTTTACCTCCAGGCGTGGCGCCTGGGCTTGAAGGCCATCGCGATCTACCGCGACGGGTCGAAGCGCACCCAACCGCTCAACACGAAAAAACAGGAGTCAGGAGCCAGGATTCAGGATTCAGGCGCTGCATCCCCAGCCCCTAGCC